>Ga0268262_10000071_pt1 | contig 121037 bp, 91 predicted proteins | sample TergutNc150P3_FD_190354 | JGI IMG/M metagenome (GOLD analysis project Ga0268262, IMG submission 190354) | Nasutitermes corniger P3 segment gut microbial community from laboratory colony in Florida, USA - Nc150 P3 (SPAdes) (version 2) | ecosystem: Host-associated > Arthropoda: Insects >... | reverse complement strand
ACACCGCCTCGGCTTTGAATTCCTTCGTGTAAACACGCCGTTCTGAACTTTTCTTTCCCATCTTTTCCCTCTCCTTATCATTGTATTTCTCGCTTATCTTTGTGTACACCTGAGGGGGTTAGGTCCAGAAATATCCTGAATAATCCCGAACAAAAAAACTTGACTAATTCTTTATCTGGTATATAATTAGAGTAATAAAGGCATACCATAGAGCAAGAATAAGCAGGGGCTACGAACCACACGGAGTTTCACGGAGGAAAAGATAATTTTCGTACCAAAACTCCGTGGTATGCGAATATCTGGGCACGACACGGGATACTAATCTGGGTTTTCCGATTGCAATGACGGCACAGACCGGACTTAAAATAACCACTTCCTATGTACCCGGTCTCTTTATGGGTTTGACTTTCCAGTACAATTTTTTCAATATGACTGACAAGAATATGAAGATGGGTTGCATTGTTACCACCGGTTACGCGTTTTAGCCCGCCGGAACCGCAACGGCGTTTATGAATAAACATTTCCTCCTCATATTCATTGATAATATTATTATACATCAATATTCAAAATTCAAACCTGTCGAAGTGTGGTCGTTGACACTACGCCGTCAATAGCCTACAATACGGTTATGCTGGAAAAAAATCATCCTGCCGCGTCTGCGCCTGAAGATCAAGTTCACCTGGAACCCTTTATGGGGATACGTCCCGGCGTTTATATTGCCATTATAGGCGCGCTGGTTCTTGCGCTGGCGCTGTTTTTCTTGTTACTGTACCCCGGCATTGTCCGGCTCGGGACTGTGGTTGTTTTTACCAGCGAACCTTCAGGCAGCGCCCTGCGGGTGGATGACGTATACGCGGGAACTTCCCCGTGCAAGGTTTTTGTTCACAAAGGGGAACATACTATAGAAGCGGTTCTGCCGGGTTTTGAGACGAAGAGGCTTAACCTTACGATACCGGGGCGGCTTTTTGCGTCGGCGCTGTTTCCCCGGCGTTATGATTTGAATATCAATCTGACTACCTTTAACCCGTCGTCGGTTTTGGCGGCATCAGCCTTCGATTATGCGGCATGGAGTTTCGGCGGTGAACCGACTGCGGCCTGGCAGGTACCTTTGAGCCTTTCAGAAGGGGTTTACCGCGTCGGCAAGACCGCCGGCGGTACGGATTCAGAAAGGATACTTGCCGCCGCCGCCCGTTTTGCCGTAACCCGCGCCGCCCTGCGCGACCTGGTCAGGGCTGAAACCCTTGCCCTCAATAGCGGCAATGCTCCCTCTCCGTTAACCATAACCCGTTCAGTAACGCAGGCGCTTGCTTTTCTGACGAATAACCCCGCCGGCGCCGCATGGCTTGCCGATACCCTTCCCGCCGATTCCGCCGCCGTGCTGATTTCTTCCTCATGGTACCAGAATCAGATTGCCTCTTTTGCCGAAGTCACCGCGGGGGAATCATTGGCGGCCTTGCCGGAAAGACAACCTGACCCGGATTTACCGGCAAACCAAATTCGGGTGGGCGGCCTTTTGTTCACCGGAGTAGGCGGCGGCATTCTCGTGCAGGGGGAACCCTTTCCCCATCGCATACCGGTATCCGCTTTTATGATCTGCGCTACAGAGATTCTGTCGCCCGCTTATGCCGACTTTCTTGACGCGGTCCCCGCGTGGCGTGAGGATCAAAAGGAAATATTGGAACAACAGGGACTGGTTACTGACGAATACCTTGCCGATTTTGAATATACCGTACCGGCGGATAAAAGCAAACTGGACAGGGGCGTAAATTCGGTGTCATGGCACGCGGCACAGGCTTACTGCGAGTGGCTGAGCGGTAAATTGCCCGCCTCATTTGCGGGCTGGGAAATACGGCTTCCCACCGAGGCGGAATGGGAATACGCGGTAAAGTCTACGCGCACATGGGGCGGAGCGGGAATCTTTGCCCCCAGCGGCGGCGTATGGGAATGGTGCGCCGATCCCTATTCCCCCCTGCCGTTTTTTGCCGCGCCGCCTGAAGCCGTTGCCGCCGCCGGTTCGCCGGAACGTTCGCTGCGCGGTGGTTCTTCATTTAACAATACGGGATCAAGCAACCCGGAAACCAGGGCATCCCTGCCCCCGGCGGCCTGTTCGCCTTTTGTCTCTTTCCGTCCGGTAATTGCCCGCCAGGGCGGAGCCCTTGTGAGCCGCTAAATGGCCGAAGATAAAATAAAAATTATCGCCGTTAACCGCAAAGCGCGGCACGACTATTCGGTAGACGACACCTACGAGTGCGGCATGGAACTGCTCGGCACGGAAGTAAAATCTTTCCGCGACGGGAAAATATCCTTTCCCGACGCATGGGCGGAAGTCATAACGGGCGAAGTATGGCTGCGTTCCCTGCATGTAGCGGAAAATCCCTTTTCCTCGGTGTTTAACCACGATCCCGACCGCAAAAAACGTTTACTGCTTCACCGTGACGAAATCAAACGGATCAACCGCAAGGTTGAGGAAAAAGGTTATACCCTTATTCCCCTGTCGTTTTATTTCAAGAAAGGGAGGGTTAAAGTCGAGTTAGGTCTGTGCAAGGGAAAGAAGGTCTATGACAAACGCGCCGATATTCGGGAACGTGACGTAAAGCGGGATGTGGAACGGGAGTTCAGGCATCGATAGATGAAGGAAGAATTAACCACGGAGTACACGGAGTTTCACGGAGGAAGAAGAATTTAGATATTAACATCTTAAACCTCCGTGTAACTCCGTGTCCTCCGTGGTAAAAAATTCTTCAAAAAATATCAATAATCAGCCCGCTGATCAGGGCGAACGCTATCGAAAACAGCACATAGAACAAAAAGTGCTTAATACCAACCACAATTTTCAGCGCTCCCAGATTGGTGATTTTCATCGCCGGGCCGGCGATCATAAATGAGGCGGCAGTTCCCATGCTCATGCCCTTGCTCATCCACGCCTGAATCAGCGGAATGGTGCCGCCGCCGCATACATACAGGGGGACCCCGACCGTCGCCGCCATCAAAAGGCCTAGTCCCCGGTTGCTCCCGAATAACCGCGCAAACGCCTCCGCCGGCACGTATTGTTGAAAAAGCGCCGACAGTACAATGCCCACGAGAAAATACAGTCCCGTCGCCTTGATATTCCTGCCGAAATTTTTGAGCAGCCGCAGCAGAATATTCGGATCGGTATCGCGGTTTGCCGCGGCCGCAAAAACGGTAAATGTGAAAAAAGTTTTCTTTTGGAAAAAAAACCTTATACAAATTCCCGCGACTATCCCGCATACAAAACAACTGACAAAACGGATTACCAAAGCCGGCCAGCCGAGGGCGGCGCTGTAAAACAGCAGTTGGGGGTTAAGCAGAATGGAACTCATCATAAAAGCGGCGATCCAGTCTTCCTCCATGCCTTTTTCGGCAAAAGATGCGGCAATGGGTATGGTTCCGTACATGCACAGCGGCGAGGCAATCCCCAACAGCGACGCGGGGATTATGCCGGCAACCCCGAGTTTTTTTTCGCGTAACGCGGCAAAGACACGGTGGATTTTTTCTTTCGCGAAAACGGAAACAAGGGAACCGGCGGCCATTCCCAGTATCCAATACTTGAAAATCTGTTCAAATTGAATGGAAAAATAGTACCAGAAATAAATGAGTTCCCGCTTAATGATCTCAGCCATCAAGCCTTACCAACTGATACGCCTTGCTGCCCAGGCCGATTTTCTCGGCGTGATCTATGGTCAAAAGCCCGTTTCTGGATTCAATGCGCTGGATAAGGTCTTTGCCGTCTTTTGCCGCGTATACAAGGTCAACGCAGGCTTTATCCAGCGCCACCGGGTCAAGGGAAGCCAGTATGCCGATGTCAGCCATAGTCGGGGCGGCAGGATGTCCGTTACAGTCGCAGTCAACGGAAAGGTGGTTCATCACGTTGATATAGAGGATTTTCCCCCGGTTCGCGTCGGCGACCGCCTTTGCCGCTTCGGCCATTGACTCCAGAAAGGCGTTTTGCTCCCCTCCCCAGGCGGAGGTTTTGCTTTTTCCCCCTGAATGTATCCACGACTTGCCCGCCGATGACGCGTAACCTATGGACATATTTTTCAGCGCGCCGCCAAAGCCGCCCATCTGATGCCCCTTGAAATGGGAAAGCACAATATGAAAATTAAATTCCTTGAACCGCTCTCCGACAAAGTCTTCTTTCAGGTGTTTTCCGCCGGATACGGGAATGCCGACATCGGTTTTTTCATCAAGAATTACCACCGGCGCGATGGCGGTAAAGCCGTGGTCTTTCGCTACCTGATAGTGGGCGGCGGTATTCGCCCTTTTCACGCCGTAGACGGTATTACATTCGACAATAGTGCCCTTGACCGTTTGAACAAGGCCCTTGATAAGATCAGGGGAGAGGAAGTGGGGGTTGCCGGGTTCTCCGGTGCTTATCTTGACGGCGACTTTACCGTTTGCTTTAAGGCCCAGAGCGTCATATACCGCCATAAGGCCCGCCGGATTTATGCTGCCGGTCATGTAAACTTTCGGTTTTTCCGCCGCGGAAACCGGCGCATCCTGCCGCGCCGTTTCAGGGATAGCAGTCTCAACCGGCGTTACCGGCTGCGCTTGTATTTTTTGCGCAAAACCGCCGTACATAAACAGAGCGGCAAGGCCCAGAGCGATACAGAAAAAGCAGGCTGTTGTTTTCTGGTATACCCTCATTATTTGAGCATACTTCATGAGAGGGTCAAAGTAAAGCGCTACGCATTGCTTCTAAAGAAGATTCACACAAAGACACAAAGGTACAAAGAACACAAAGGGGGAGAAAGGGGGGCTTTGTGTCCTTCTCTTTCTTGGTGTTCTTTGTGTGAAGTCTTTCATATATTAGCCCGTCAGGTTGCGCCGCGCCGATATTCGGGGCCGCCGGAATGATCGGTATTACCCTGTTCAATAACGCGGGTTTCCCGCGCGATGGTCAGCAGGGTTTCGGCATTTCCCCAGCGCAGTCCTTTTCCCGGTTTAATGTCAAGTTTTGTTGTGCCGCCATTGGCGGTTAATTTTTCATGGAGCATTGCCGCGCCGGGACCGGTAAGCAGTATTGGTTCATTTTCCTGAGTATCAATAATCACACGGGCAATTTCGGACGGGCCAGCGTCCATGTCGGGGCAGAGCCGTTTGCCGCCGCGGTACAGGGCGCAAAAAAAAGCGTTCTTTTTCGCGTCGAGCGCCGGCACGACTATTCCCGGCCACGCGGAAAACGGATAAGACAAACAATCAAGAGTGGGAACGGCGGCAAAGGGAATATTCAGCGCAAGGGCAAGTCCTTTGGCAAGGGAAAAGCCGATGCGCAGGCCGGTGAAAGAACCCGGTCCGCCCATACATACCACGCCGGAAAGGTCTTCCGGTTTTAGGGCGGCTTTTTCCAGCAGCATATCAACGCTGTCCATGATAAGTTCCGAATGGCGCATACCCGCATCGGCTTCAAACACGAAGATACGCTCCGCATACCCGGTATGTTCGCCTGAGGCAAGGGCGACCGAGAATTTTTCCGTAGCGGTGTCAATGGCAAGCAGGTTCATCATACACCCTGAACAAACGGCTTTGAGGGCCGGTAATCTCAATATCTATATGGAGCGCGTCCGTTGGAATGGAACGGGGTATGCGCTCGCTCCATTCTATAATGGCGATTCCCCCGCCGCCCATTAATTCCCCCGCGCCGGTATTTTCAAAATCTTCGTCCCCATTCAGGCGGTAGGCGTCAATGTGGTACAGGGGGACCGTTTCCCCGTTTAAGCGGGCGCTGTATTCGCTGACAATCGTGTAAGTGGGGCTGGTAACGATTTCGGTAATTCCCAGCCCGCGGGCGATACCCTTGACCAGGCAGGTTTTACCCGCGCCCAAGCCGCCTTTCAGGGCAATAACTGAGCCTTTTTTCAGTTTTTCGGCAAAACGTTCTCCCAAAACCCCGGTTTCTTCCGGTGAAACAGTCCTATACTCAGTCAGGCAGCGCTCCGTTTTGGTGCATGGTATCGATAAGTTTTTTTAATTCTTTGATAACGGGAACAAGAGGATAGTCAAGATCATCCAGAAAAGAAACCATAATTTCCCTTTGACCGGTAGGTTTTATCTCAATGCTGAAATCAATGCGATAGTCCGCCGGGTCCGCGGTCATTTCTATCACGGCTACTCCGGTATACAACAGACGGTAGTAAATGGGAACATCTTTTCTTACTATGTCTTTGACGGTAACTACTTTCATCCTGTCTTAACCTCTATAGAAATAATTTACCATAAAACCGAATATTTGAATAGCCTATTCAGCCTTTAGCTTTCGTCATAATCGTATACCATGGCATTTATCGAATTCAGCGATTTGCGGGGAACTTTGAGGAATTTAATGTGTATGATGGTGGCGGTTCCGTTCCGGCTGGTCCGCAAAACTTCGCCCAGCGTGGCAACAATGGAGTCATCATGGTCAATAAATTCCAGTTTGAGCCTTTGTTTCGGAATTACCTGTATACCGACTTTCATGGAGCAGCCGCCAACGGAAATATCCTGAATATTGCCGGTATACCGCCGTTTGTCCACCGTCATTTTCTTGGTTTTTTCGTCTACCTGCACGAAATAAAAACCGGTTTCAATGGTTTTTTGACGGCGGCGGAAACTGCGGTTAAAGAGCTTTTTGATTTGCTTTGAGTGGGCCAACTGCAGGGCCGGGCCATAGGGAGTTTCCGTGGTGCCCACAATCTGGGTTTCAACCGCGAAAGCCTTGCTGGAATCGGTAGAAAGGGCAAGGTTTGCCTTCCTTCCTTTTTGAAGCTGGAACAGGCCGCCCGAGCTTCTGCGGGGCTTTTCTATAATCAGGGTATCTCCCCGCGATGAAATTACCTGTGTCGGATAATTTGTTTTGTCAATGGTAAGCACCGCCGGCGTTTTCTCCGCTATCTGGCGGCTTGAAGTCACTATATTGCCCTTGGCATTGGCGTCTATGATGTTTCTCGTGGAGAAAAGCACCGCAAGCCGTTCATTAAGGTCTTCCTCATTGGCGGATGTACGTTCAATAAGTTTGTATGTCCGTTTGAAATGTTTGTCCACGAGGGCGGGTGAATTGAGAAAACGCTCCGGATCGCTTATTCCGCCGCTTTTCATGACATAATCGAGCATCTTAACCTGTTCGCGGTCCAGGCCCATATCGCTGGTGAGGCGGTGCAGGGTAAGTCCGGAAAAAGCCCGCGGAGCGGTGGTTGTGGGATGTTTTCCGCCGACACCTGATTTGGATGATTTGCCTCTCAACACATTAAAGATGATCAGGACCATTACCACTATCCCTATGCCAATGACGAAGTACTGTCCGGAAGCGGAAGGGGCGCTCTTGGCGCTGGGAAGCTTAAGGTCACTCGCAGAAATAGCCAGAGGATACATCATTAAGTTCATAAAAATATTCATGATTTTCTCCTTGTCAAAAGGTCCACTACGGCGGCGTGCAAACTGCGCAGCCGGGGAGCCATTTCATATTCGGCGAGATCTCCTACCAGAACTGTGTCGCGTTGTTCATAGGCGGAGAGTAATTCCCGCAGAGCCGTACTGAATTCCGCGATGTACGCGGTAATGGACATATTCTCAACGGTTATCTCCCCTACGGGGAAACCTTCTTTCTTAAGCACATTAAAAACACGAAAAACTTTCTCCGCAACGCCGGAAAAAGTACGCACCGTTTCCGCCGCCCGCGCGTCCTTGCCCGTTTGAATATCCAGGGGCAGTTCTTCAAGGCGGGCGCATATTTCACTGACCAGCGGCCCCGTCTTGCTCATCTCAGCCGCCGGGTCCTGTAATTCACGGAGCCGTTCTTCAACCAGTACCCGAAATACCTGCGTACCGGAACCCTCGCCGGAAAATGTTTGAGAAGCCCAGTCAAAAATCTCCGGGCTGTGCTCGGCAAGCAGCAGGGCTTGCGGGCTTTGTTTCCACTGCCCGGCGAAACGGCCTTTTTCCTCAAAAGCGGCGGCCTCATAGGCATTGATGTCCTGTATGGTATTGAACAGACTTTCGGCAAAAAGCTGCAGAACCGGGGTAGTGTATATGTCAAGAGTAGTGATGCCATCTATAGTCCTGCCAAAGCAGACTTCCATGGAACCGACGCTCGCCGTTTCCCCGTCAATACTCAGACCGCTTAAACGGTGCCCTGTACCGGCAAGCCATGTATCCAGGCCGCAGAGTATTTCTCCCACATTTTGTTCAGTTTCCAGTTGAATGTCGGCGTCAACGCCGTTTATCCGTATTTTCATATTTTACCTGCTTTTACTGTTCTGCTGGCTGAAGTTGTCAAGTGAAGAAGACATCTTCTCCATACGATCATAGGCGCTTTCCATGCGGCCATACTGGATTTTGAGGTCGGCTTCCTTTGCGGCAAGCTGGCGTTCCATAGTGTCAATGCGCCGTTTGTCCTGGCTGATTTTGGAATCAAGCGTTCCCGTTTTCAGGGAGATAATGCCGCCCGTATCCACGAAAGGCCGCGCCAGAGCATCCAGATTAAAGGCGATGCCGGTATCGGCCAGCAGGTCGCCGTCAGTATCCGACGCAAAGAGCTGCCGTATTGCGGGAAGATGCTGTTCTATGGCTGTATCCAGCGCTTTCTCGTCGACTTCCAGATAACCGCGCATCCGCGCAGGGTTATAACCGCTGTTGGAACCGCGGGCATTGGTGCCTATCCCGATCTGGGCCAGCATCGCAAGTTCCTGTTCCTCATCGGTGGGGTAAGGCGATGACATAGCCCTCATTAAATTCGTCCGATACTGTACCAGGGTGGAATCTCCGGAAAAGGCTCCCAGCCTTTTTTTCATTTCCGCAGCTTCATCCGCCGATAAATAGGTCAACTCATTTACAATACTTTCATCCGCGTGCGTTTCGAATCTTGATGATGACATACTTCTGGCGGTGAGGATGTTTAACTCGGCCATAAGCCGGTTGTAGTTGGCGACCAGAGAAAAAATCGAATCTTTTACTCCCTGACGGTCAGACTGTACTTCCAGCCGTTCCGGCCTTTCAGAAACGCCCCGCGCCGTAACGGTAACGCCGGGAATAATATCATCTATCTTATTTGAAGGGCGCGTTATTTCTACCCCTTCCATGGCGATAACGGCGTCTTGGGCGGCGGAAATGGTTTTGAACGCGTTTTTACCCGCGTCCGAGCCATAGTCCGCTACTTCCGTTATTCCCAACTGCTCTCCCAAAAGCGCGAAACCGTCAGAAAAGACCATGTGGTTTTCGGCGCCGGTTATTTTCGATTCCATAAGCAGCGATTTGCTACCGGGCTGTACGGTTATGAAACTGGTGCCGATCACGCCGCGCCCCCGGCGGTTTAACGCGTCGGCGAATTCCTTGAGGCTGCCTCCCTTAAAATCAACGGAGACTGTTTCTTTGCCGACGGCAAAGGTATAGGAACCGGCTTCAATGGGGGTTTTTTCATCGAGGGGGGGGGAAAGGAAGCGGTCCGCCTGGGCAAGCTGTTTCACAGTAAGCTGGTATTCCCCTTCACCGGCTACCCGTGTCGCCGTCGCCGTCATGACACTTTCATTGGAAGAAACAGCGACACGTTCATTAAATGCGTTTTGAAAAGAAAACAGCGTTTGGGCGCTCTCGCGCAGGGATTTTACCCGCTGGCCCAAATCCTGCCACCATATTTTGCGGTCTTCAAAGCTTTCAATGTCTTTTTCGGTTCTTTCCTTGGGGAGACGCTCGATCTTCATCAGATCTTCGATGATTTTTTCACTGTTAAACCGGCTTTTTACGCCCGGCATATACACATCAGACATAAGACCCGCAAGCCCCTCCATTAGCCGAAACTAAAACCATGCCGCCCTGCGTCTGAACTTACACTTGCTCGTTAAACAAAAACCCAATAGCTTCCTTAAGTCGTCTGTGTAACCGTTGCAACTCTTCGGGCGGAAGTACCTTAATCACTTTATCGGTCGTTTTGTCAATGACCTTGACAATGACTTCATTCGATTGATGATCCACTATAAATTGGAGTTTTTTGTTGAAGGTTTGGCTGACTTGTTCTATATCCGCCGCCACGCGGTGAATAGGGTGCGAATCATGGTTATTCTCCGTATTTCCCGGTAACGAGGCAACTACTGTCTCAGCGGCAGCCCGCTGTCGTGCTCGTACTTGCGATTCTGAAAGTTCAGGAGCGGGAGTAAACCTTACGCCGGAACTTACGCTTGAGATAGGCATATTCATAATACTACCTCCATGTCTATAAAACGCCCTGCCGTCCCTGGCAGAACGAGGGAACCGCGGTTCCCTTAACCCCCAAACCACGGGTTTGGAGGACAAATTGAAAACAAAGGACGGGAAGGGCGCGAACTTCACCGTCCTCGCCCATCACCTAACCTGGTTAGGCGCTGGGCGCACATTCAAAAGACAACGTCCAGCAGTCTCTCAAATGTTATAACTAATACAAAGTAAAAATGTCAGCGTTTAGCCGAGCAGCTGCAGTACAGACTGGGTCCGCACATTCGCCTGGGCCAGCATCGCAACACCCGCCTGGGACAGAATGGAATCCTTGGTGAAACCCACCATTTCGGACGCCATATTCACATCCCTGATGCGTGATTCCGCCGCCTGCATATTCTCAGACGCGACAGCAACGCCTTTAGCCGCTATTTCAAAGCGGTTCTGATAAGCGCCCAGATCCGCCCGCTGCCGGTTAACCGATTGCAACGCGCTGTCCAGCGCGCCGATAGTCAGGTTAGCGTCATCAACGGTCGCGATGGAAATCATGCCGCTCTGTCCCTGCCGGTCTATCAGACCCAGGGCTGTAGCAGTCATGGTGCCGATGTAAATCTGTTTGTTCTGATCCATGTTGGCGCCGACCTGCAACTGCATTATCTTGCCTACCGCAGAATCCCGGGCAAAAGCACCGGTCAGCATATTCATGCCGTTAAACTGGGCGTGGCTGGCAATCCGGTTCACTTCGTCGACCAACTGCGATATTTCCACCTGGATCATCATGCGGTCTTCATCGGTGTAAATACCGTTAGCCGCTTGAACCGCGAGTTCCCGAACGCGGCCCAGGATGTCCTGGGTTTCCTGAAGGTAACCCTCGGTCGCCTGGATAAACGATACGCCGTTCTGGATATTGCGCTCAGCCTGATTTAAGCCGCGAATCTGACTCCTCAGTTTCTCGGAAACCGCAAGCCCGGAAGCATCGTCCCCGGCGCGGTTGATCCGCAATCCGGAACTCAGCTTCTCCAAACTTTTGGAAATGTCAGACTGGGTTACGCCGAGCTGACGATCGGCGTACATAGCGCTCATGTTGTGATTAATTATCATATAACCCTCCATGTGTTGATTTATCCCGGCGGTCCATGCCGGGATCGTACCGCGGAAACGGCCGTTTCAGGGATGGTTTCGCGCCGCCGCCCCCAAAAAAACCGCAATACGGAACGAAACGGCCATCCATTGCCATAAAAGCAAGAATGGGCGTTCCATGCCGTCCCGCGCATCAACGAAAGGTTTTTTTCAAAGAACTCTGCTTGTTCCGGAACCGGGTAAAAACCCCTGGGGTTCTGAAACAGCCTAAAAGCCGTGAAAAGCCGACGAAGGGGGATTCGGCTTTCCGCGTCCGGATCCCCCTTCAAGATGAATTATACTACATTATTGCAAAAGCTGCAAGACCGAAGTGCCCCGTTGGTTGGCTTGCGCCAGCATGGCGGTTCCGGCCTGGGTGAGGATCTGGTCACGTACATAGCTCACCATGTGGGTAGCCATGTCGGTATCCCGGATCCGGGACTCGGCGGCCTGCATGTTCTCGGCGCCTACATCGAGGCCGCGAACCGCGTGTTCCAGCCGATTCATGTAAGCGCCCAGGTCGGCGCGTTGTTTGTTGACCAGCTTCAGGGCTGCGTCAACAGTGCCAATGGTGCGATTGGCGTCTTCGGGGGTTTCCAGGTTGATGATGGCGCCGCTACCGACATCGCGAACACCCAGTCCCTCGGCGGTCATGGTGCCGATGTAGGCCTGTATCCGCTGATCCATATTGGCGCCAATGTGGAACCACATGGAGGCAGTGGGGATATTCTGGCCGTTTGAGCGGGCAAAACGTCCGGTCAGCATATTCATGCCGTTAAACTGGGCATGGCTGGCAATCCGGTCAACTTCGCTGACGAGCTGAGAAATTTCCACCTGGATGTACATCCTGTCTTCATCGGTGTAGATGCCGTTGGCAGACTGAACCGACAATTCACGGATGCGCTGAAGAATATCCTCAGTTTCCTGGAGATAGCCTTCGCTGACCTGGATGAAGGAAATATCGTTGGATGCGTTGAACGAGGCCATATTGAGGCCGCGGATCTGCGCCCGCAGTTTCTCGGATACGGCCAGGCCGGAAGCGTCATCACCGGCGCGGTTGATCCGCTGACCGGAAGAGAGCTTTTCCATAGTCTTGTTAAGGTAGACTTCGGTAACCTTGAGGGACCTGTCCGCAAACATTGCGCTCAGGTTGTGATTAATGATCATACGATCCTCCTTGAAATGTACATGGCAAGAAAATTGCCGAGGCATCCTTGCCTCTTGTTGGGCTTATTGTATCCGCCGCGATAACCGCGGAATTTCCGCAGGGCTACAACTTACCTTACTTCATTTTCGGCTAAACTAAAGTAAAACTTGAGCTTTTTTTTGAGAAAGATTTCACACAAAAAGTACGGAGAAGATTTCACACAAAGAACACGAAGTAAGAGAAGAACACAAAGAGGGATTAGGGGGTTTTTGTATGTTATCTTATCGTAAAGCTATCAAGCTCAGATACCTTACAACACCCTCCCCTTTTTCCTTCTTTCTTTGTGATCTTTGTACCTTTGTGTCTTTGTGTGAAGTTTTTCGGGTTTTTTATATTGGGAAGGGCAGCACACTGTCTATGGTAGATCGTCCGCAGACTGCCATGATAAGGCGGTCAAGGCCGAGCGCGACGCCGGAACAATGGGGGAAGACCCCCTTGGGAAAAGCCGCTTCATCGAATAGTTTCCAGTAATCCCCGTCTACCCGGTGTTTGACCAGCGCCTGCCGCTCTTTTGCCGCGGTTTCGCCGGCAAAAAATTCCCGCACGCGTTGCGCGTCGGTTTCTTCGGTATAGCAGTTTGCCAATTCTATGCCGTTATAGTACAGTTCCCAGCGTTCAACCGTTTTGCCGTCAGTGTTTTTTTGCGCCAAACAGGGGACAAAGGCCGGATAATCCAGCAAGGCAATGGGCCTATTGTGTTTCAGTTGAGGCTCAACCGCATGGATAAAAATCAAATCGTAGAGTTCAGCCGTCCCCACGCCCTCAGGCGGGTTCAGCCCCAGCCTGCAGGCTTCGGCCTCCAGCCTGCCCGGTGTTGCGGCGGCGGCGAACAGATCAAAACCGGCATAACGGCTAAAGGCTTCCGCCACGGTAACGCGCTCAAAAGGAGAAACAAAGCGGGCAGGTGAAAGCATTTGAAACAGTTCTTCGGTTAGTTTCAGCGAATCCAGATAACCCGCATTCATGGTGTAGTATTCCAGCATGGTAAATTCAGGGCTGTGAAGAAAGCCGGTAGATTCTCCGTTACGAAAGCATTTACAAATCTGATACACATTGACCCGGTGGCGGGCGATGATCTTTTTCATCCATATTTCCGGCGAAGAGATAAGCCACAGCGGTTCGCCGGAACCGGAAGGAAGGATGCGGCGGGTCTCAAAAACTTCGAGGCAGGATTCAGGGATAAGGTCGGGCGACAACAAGGGGGTGTCGAGTTCGAGGTAATTCCTGTCGTCAAAAAAAGAACGGATGTGGCGGATGATCCGCGCCCGTTCCCGCAGCATTTCCAAATCCATGTACGAACCTTCTCCAAAGCTATATGAATTAATTCAGTTGCGCATCAAGAGGGGAATTTTCACCTGACCTAATGGTCAGGTTCGGTTGGGGAGCACTGACAGGTAAAAGGAAACCCTGTCCGCAATACCGTTACCATCCAGTTTGTTGGCTTTCAGCAATTCATCCCGCGTCCCCAGGGCGCGGCCGTCGGCGGCAAAATCTTCCTCCACCGCCAGCGTTAAGGTTTTTGCCCGGCATTCCCGGCAGCGGGCCAGGGCCGCGGCATATTCGCCAAATCCCCCGGAGCATATCCCTTCCTCAATAAAGACAACCAGATCGTAACGGTTCAATATGCCGGCCAGGTAATCCTCATCAACAGGCTTGAGGAAACGAAGGTTGTACAGATCCGCCTTAATTCCCCGAATCTGAAGCTGTTCCGCCGCGTCAAGCGCCTGGGGATACAGGCTTCCCGTAAAAGCAAGACAGACGCTGCTGTCCGCCGCCTGCCGCAGCCACACTCCCCTGCCCTGCTCCACCGGCAGGGAAAAAGGAGGCTGTTCCTCAGGACAGGGGGCTTTGGGATAACGGATCATCGCCGGCCCATCAAGGCGCAGGGCGTAATCCAGCATCAGCCGCAATTCGCGTTCGCTTGCCGGGGCAAGAATCGTCATGTGGGGAACGGTACGAAACAGGGCTATGTCAAAAAGGCCCTGATGGGTTTCGCCGTCGCCGTCAACAAAACCGCTGCGGTCAAGGGCAAAAAGCGCCGGCAGATTTTGCAGGGCAACGTCATGGATCACCTGGTCAATCGAACGTTGAATAAAGGTTGAATAGATCGCCGTTACCGGCCTTAAGCCCTGCGCCGCAAGGCCGGCGGCAAATGTTACCGCGTGAGCCTCGGCGATACCCACGTCAAAAAAGCGGTCCGGATACGCTTCCCTAAAAGAAGAAAGCCCGGCGCCTTTTTCCATAGCGGCGGTTAACGCGACAACGCGGCTGTTCCGCCCGGCAAGTTCCAAAAGAGCGGCGCCAAAGGCGGCGCTGAAAGAAAGCGTTTTTCCGTTAGACGTAACGGTTGGAATCTCCGTATCATCGGCTTCGTCTCCGGCAAGACTGCCGGCGAGGCCGCCGCTGACCGAAAATGCCCCCACCCCGTGATAATTCCCCGGATCGTCTTCGGCAAAACCGTAGCCCTTGCCCTTGCGGGTAATCACATGAATCACCACCGGCCGTTCAAGCTGCCGCACATCCTCAAACACCTGCGCCAGACTCTGAATATTATGCCCGTCAATCGGCCCCACATACTCAAAACCCAGGTCTACAAAAAAATTGTCGGTGTAAAACACCGCCTTAACCGCCCGTTTAAGCCGCACCACCATATCAAAAAAAACATCCCCAATATAGGGAATTTTTTTTGCCATGGAATCGAAGTAGCGGCGGAACAGTTGATATTTTGACTTCATCGAAAGGCGGCTTAAGTATTTTGAAAGCGCCCCCACATTGGGGCTGATCGACATATTATTATCATTGAGGATAACGATGAGGGGAAGCTCAAGGTGTCCCGCGTGGGAAAGGGCCTCGTAGGCAAGCCCGCCGGTCAAAGCACCGTCTCCGATAACCGCTACCGCCCTGACAGGATGCGCCCTGTCCCTGTTCTCCGGCATCCGTTGCGCGGCAAGCAAACCCGCAGCGGCGGAAATGGCGGTTGAGGCATGGCCGGTGTTAAACGCGTCATGGGGGCTTTCCTCCCGTTTGGGAAAGCCCGCCAGCCCCCCCGCCTTACGCAGACCGGAAAAAGCGGCAAAACGTCCGGTAAGCAGTTTATGCGCATAACACTGATGCCCCACATCCCAGACAATCTTGTCATATGGCGAATCAAACACCCGGTGCAGGGCAATACTCAACTCCACCACTCCCAGATTCGAGGCAAGGTGTCCGCCGTTGCGCGCCACTCGCGCGACAATGGCTTCCCGTATCTCAACCGCCAGTCGGTCCAGTTCTTTGAAACTGAGTTTTTTTAGGTCATCCGGACCATTAATATGGGATAAAAGGGAGGTAGAATTCAACATTTTATATAAATATATCCTGTTTTTTTATTAATTTCAGCAAAATAAGGAACTGTTGATCACCGATTTATTTGGCGGTTCCATAAAGAAACCGCCAAAACTTGAAATTTGAAAAGTCTCCGTTATTTATTCTTGTGTCGGTTTTTCCGCAGTTTTTTCTTGCGTTTGTGTGTGGCGATCTTGCGCAGTTTTCTTTTTCTTCCGCAGGGCACTTAAATCTCCTTGTATAAAGATAAGGGCAGTATGGGGCAGAATGAAAAAAAAATCAAGCCCCCTGTATTGAATGATAATACTGCGTAAATCGGCACTGGGAACGGCGCGGGGCTGCCAAAATAGATGGGGGAATTCGACTACGCAGCCCCCGCACGGCTCTGCGCATTATTGAAAACGACAGGTAATTCCACTATCAGCGTGTTCTCATGTTTATCGTGCCGTGCGGCTGTTACTGTACACCTGGTTTTTGTTTTTTCTCCCTGGTCTGCTCCGTCGAAGAATCCCATAATATTTTAGCAGCCCCGCGCCGTCCCCAGTGCCGCCTTATTCTGCTATAGCCAATACAACAGAATATATATTACCGCCTATGCCAATACCGGCAGAACTCAGGGGCGCACCAGCCGAAAGCCCACGGCGCTGCCCCGGAACGATGGAGTGATGTCGCCCCGAATGGCTGAACGGACGTCCGCAGCCGAATGGCTCCAACTCCCGCCGCGTGCCACACGCTTAGCGCCAGAGACCGCCCTCACGGGGTCGGTTTGCGTTCCGGTTGGATAATCTCCGTACCAATCCCAACACCATTCCCATACGTTTCCGTGCATATCGTATAAGCCCCATGCGTTTGGCGCGAAACTTCCTACGGGCGTTGTCTTTTCCCGGTCCTCACCCATTGCGTTGTTATTATACGGTTCAGTACCGTCATAATTCGCCTGTTTCGTTGTAATATTGTTTCCGGTAATGAACGGCGTTGTTGTTCCGACACGGCAGGCGTATTCCCATTCGGCTTCGGTGGGTAAGCGGTAGCCGTTGGCATTACGGTTCCATGTTACATTATCGCCATTTTTTGTATACGCCGGGGTTAAGCCTTCTTTCTGACTGCGTTTATTGCAGTATTCTACCGCATCGTACCAACTTACCTTTTCAACAGGAAGATTGTCCCCTTTGAAATTACTGGGATTAGTCCCCATTATTTCCATATATTCCTTTTGTGTTACTTCATATTTGCCCATGTAAAAACTGCTGACTGTTACCTGATGTTGGGTTTCATCATTTCCACGTTCCGGCTCGTTGGCGGGGCTGCCCATCGTGAAGGTTCCGCCCTTTATGAGTACCATGTTGGCGGGCGGGGTTTGCGCGGTCAGGGTGGTGTGAAGGGTAAGGAAAAGTACCATTACCACAAAGATTGTCTTCTTCATTTCAAAACTCCTTTATGCTGTTGGTTTATTTTTATAATCTTTGTGTTGCTATGTCAATGTTCTTTCCCTCCGTGAAACTCCGTGTACTCCGTGGTGAAAATTCTTCCCTGTTTCCTCGCGCATTTCTGTAGGTTAAAATTCATCTCTTTCTTGGTGTTCTTTGTGTGAAATTCTTCCCTTCCACAACATCCGCCTTTCCGATAAACTACCTCCATGATTCAGGGAATCAGCGCCATAGCTTTTGATTTGGACGGAACGCTCTACCCCAACTACCTTCTGAATATCAGGCTGCTGCCCTTCCTGTGCAAGCACGGACCGCTCCTTGCCGCCTTTGCCAAAGCCCGCAGCATCATCCGCCGTGAGCAGGAACAATCCCCCTCAGCCGTCGCGCCCGATTTTTACGAATACCAGGCGCGGCTTACCGCGGGTCTGCTCCACGCCCCGCCTGAACAGGTTAAAGAAAAAATAGAGCGTCTGATTTACCGGGGCTGGGAGTCCCATTTCTTAAAAATAAAATTGTTTCCCCATGCGCGGGAAGCGCTGGACGGGATACGGGCGGCAGGGCTTAAAATGGGACTGCTCTCCGATTTTCCGCCGGAAACCAAACTGAAAAATCTGGGCTTATCCGCCTGTTGGGACGCCGTACTGTGTTCGGAACGTACCGGGGCAATTAAACCGGCTCTGCGGCCTTTTGAAGAGCTGGCTCAGGCTCTGCGCTGCCCCCCCGGACAGATACTGTATGTGGGCAACAGCCGCCCGTACGACGTGGACGGAGCCCGGCGGGCAGGCATGAAAACCGCCCTGTTTACCGGCCGTTTCGGCCGCAACAGACTGTTCGCCGGCACAACAAAAGCGGATTTTACCTTTCAGAGCTATCGCCAATTATGTGATTTTGTGCTATAGTAAGCTATGCTGTTTCAAGCCGGTAACCTGATAACCATTGGCATCGTGTTGCTTGTTCTCATTTTTTTTCGTCTTTTGGACAAAAATAACAGTTCTCATAACACAATAAAAAAATACGCGGAACGGTGTAAAGAAGACATCGGCGCTTATGTAGAAGACAAGGCTGCGGTTATAAAAAATTACGGCATTGACCTTGAGGTGGAGAGAAAATCCGCAATGGAACTGATGCGGCGGCTCCAACTCCTGACCAGGGAAGAGCTTGCCCAAAAAGTGCAGGCCCTTGCCCAGATTGATGACAGAATCCGGGACTATGACGCCTCGCTGGAAGAACTGGTCCAGATGACGGGCAGGGTTCAGGAAAACCTGACCCGCATAAAAGATGAATCCGCCTTTGTGGAAGGCGTCGGGAAGCGGGTCGGCGAGATCAAGGAAAAAGTTGAAAGTTATGATAAAGAAATTGTCTCCCTGGGCAAAAAACTGAACGCCATAGAGGATCATTTTCAGCGGGAAAATACACAGGCGCTGGAAAAAGCAATAGAAGAAATCATAAGCACCGCCCAATCAACCGTTGCCGATTTGGAAGCAAACACCCGTACCATAGAGCGGGAAATGGAAGACCGCCGGGAAGCGGCGGACAAGTTTGACCGTGAAAGGGAGGAAAAGTTACTCCACAGCGAGAAGCAGTTCGAGAATATTCTTTTGGAAGCCATTGACCGGGCGGGCATCCGGGCGGACAAGGCCGAGGAAGCGGCGGTCGCCAAACTCCGCGATCAGGCGCAGGAACGGCTGACCGTCATCAAAACCAGTTTTGAGGAAAAAATCAAATCCGTTCAGGAAACCATCAAGGCAAAACTCGCCGAGATTCAGGAACAGGTCAAGATCAACCGCGAAGAGTGGAAAGCCGAAACCGCCGCCATTGAGACCCGCCAGAAAACATACACCGCCGACTGGAAAAAAGATATACAGGAACTTAACATTTTCGCAAAACAACAACAGGACATCTGGAATAAGGATATTGAAGAAATTAACATCTTCGCAAAGCAACAGCAGAACAACTGGAACAAGGATATTGAGGAATTAAACGTCCTCGCCCGGCAACAGAAAGAACAATGGAACAGGGATATGCAGGAATTTACCGTCCGCGCGCAGCAGCAGGCGGAAAATCTGGGCTCGGTGATACAGAATCAGAAAGAAGAATTGAACAAAGCGATACTGAATCAGAAGAAAGAATTAAGCGCGGCGATACTGAATCAGAAAGAAGAAATGGGCGAAGCGGTCAAAAAACAGCGGGAAGAATGGGAAGCCGCCTCCCGCGATATCGGACGGAAGATAATCGCCTCCGCTGACGCAACCATCAAGGCGAAACTCGGTGAAATTCAGGAGCACGTCAAGAGCAGTCACGAAGATTGGAAAGCCGAAACCGCCGCTATTGAGGAAGCCATTAAGGCAAAACTCATTGAGATTCAGGAGCAGGTCAAGAGCAACAGCGAAGATTGGCAGACCGAAACCGCCGCTATCGAAGCCCGCCAGGAAACATACAGCGCCGACTGGAAAAGAGACGTGCAGGATCTTACCGCTTTCGCCCGGCAGCAGAAAGAGCTATGGAACAGGGAAATACAGGAATATGCCGACATTGCGCGGCAGCAGGCGGAAGCTCTGGGCGCGGCGATACTGAGGCAAAAGGAAGAATTCGGCGAAACGCTTAAAAAACAGCGGGAAGAATGGGAAGCCGTCTCCCACGATACCGGACAGGAAATCATAAATACCACTCAGGACCGGATTGAAGAATACCGCCAGGCGCAGGAAGAACAGTTCAGGCAGCTTGCCGGCATTGCCAATGACGCCGCCCGGCTGGAAATTGAATTGCGGCGCTCCATGCAGGACGCAATGAACCGCGTCAACGGCGACTTTGCCGTTTTTGGGCAGGAAATACGCAATACCTGGGAAAATGCATCCGGAGAATTTAACGGTCATCTGCAGGCCCTGCGGGATGAACTGGCGGGCATAGACCGGGAACTCGCCGGAATCAAGGAGAAGGCTATTGAAAATGTTTCCCAAAAGAACAAACTCTTCGAAGACGAATTCCTGGCGGACCTCAGCAAGCGGAACGCCGCGATAGACCAGCAGCTTGCCGCCTGGCAGGAGGCGCTGGACAAACGGCTGGAATCAATCGCCGCGGATTCCGAAACCAAACGGCAAAAAGTCGAGACGCTCATTATCGAAGACGTCAGGAAAGCCATCACCGCCCAGGGCGAAAAAATTATCTCGGACCTGGAACGGCTCAAGGCGGAAACCGCCGCGTTCGAGGAAGGCATACGCGAAGAAATGCGCGGCGCGGATGAATCCCGGAAATCCTTCAGCGAACAGCTTGGACGCGATTTGGAAGAAGTTAAAAACGCCGCCGAGAACGAGATCAATACCAAGATTGGCCAGTACAACCTTTCGGTCGCGGACACGCTCCGCCAAAGCCAGCGGGACCTGGAAACGCAGATTCACGATCTGGTAACGGATTCCAAAGAACGATACACCTCACTGGAAACTTCATCGGAAGAATTCCGCAAGGATATAGAGGAATGGCAGGCCCAGTACAATGCCCGCATGAGGGAGCTTGATAACTCCATGGAAGAAACCCGGCGCCGCAGCCGCGAGTTTGCTGTGGAAAATGATGAACGGCTTATGGCGGCGCGCAACTCTCTGGATGAAATGCGCCATGAAATCACCACCCAGGTAAAACTCTTTGACCGTACCGATATGCTCAAAGCGGAACTTAACCGCCACGTTGAGGACATGAGCGGCAACATAGAGCGGCTCCTGCAGCTTAAAAACGAGATAGCCCATTTTGAAAATCAGTTCATCCAGATAAAGCGCCTGGAAGACGACGTAAACGCCAAAATGACCCGCTTCCTTTCGGAAAAACGCCGTATTGAGGTCATGGAAAGCGATTTTACCCGCCTGCTCCAAACTTCCCAGTCGGTAGAGGAAAAACTTGCCCAGGTTTCAAACTCGGACGACATACTGCAAACCATGCAGGTTCAAATACGCCGACTGGAAGACGTGATAAAAGAAACCGAAGAAAAATATCAGCGGGTAGAACGAAAGAGTAAAACCCTGCAGGAAACCAACGACAGCATAGACCGGAATTTCAGAGCTTTACAGGAAGATGAACAGTTGGTCAAAAGGCTTGAAGATACCATTTCCACGCTCAAAAATGAGGTGGATACCATTCAAAATTCTGTCCGAACCCTCTCACAGGACAATGAAAAGGCGCGGGATGCCGCCGCAAAGCTTTCCACCCTGGACGAAACCGTCAAATGGCTGGAAAAACGCATTGCCGAAATGAATGTTGCCCGTGAAAGCCTGTCGCGGCTTGCCACCGAACTGCAAAACCTTGATAAAGACGCCCAGGACCAGCTTAACCTCACCCGTTCCCTGCTGAACCGTGAGGAAGGCAAAATAGCGGGCCGTGTTGCCGGTAAAACTGCCGGCAAAACCGCCGGCAAAGCCTCAGACGACGGCGCTCCGCCGCCCCGCGACCGTGAGAACATCATCAGGCTTAAACGCCAGGGCTGGAGCATTGACGAAATCGCCCGGTCAATGAAGATATCCAAGGGCGAGGTAGAGCTGATTCTGGAACTTGGCCCCAAAGAAATATGACATTCGCCCGCTTGACATAGACCAAAAAATCGTATAAAATTGAGAAAAATGGAAAGACCCGCTTGGTACCTGTTGTTATTGCCTCTTGTTCTTATAGCGTGCAAGTCTCCACCGACAGCGGAAGAGCCCGTTATTGTCCTCCCTCATGAAGAAAAAGCCCCGGGGCCCCTCTCCGTCAGCCAGGAAATGTACGATAATACACTGGTGGAAGTAAGGCATTTTGTGGAAAAACTTAACTTAATAATCAAAAATAAAGATTATGAGGGCTGGAAAGACGCTTTATCAGATGAATTCTTTGCCCGCATCTCATCACCGGAATTTCTGGCAAGCGCTTCCGAATCAAAACTGTTACGATCGCAAAGAATTACACTCAAGACGCCGACTGATTATTTTATCAATGTAGTTGTTCCCTCACGCAGCAACAGCAGGGTAGATGAGATCGAATTTATCGCGTCAAACGCGGTTAAAGTCTTTTATGTAGAAACATATGATAAGAAAAATAATACCAATAATATGATTACAACCGAAGTCAGGCGGCTGCGGCTTTATGAATTGATAAAAAAATCAGGTGATACCTGGAAGATAACAGATTAAACTTTAGGGAAGGAGTATGAAGATGTTCAAACGGTTTTTTATTCTGATAATCACGACGCTTTTCGTGGTTTCAACGGTTATGGGGCAATCCGGTAAATCCAATCAGGAAATGTCAATTGAGGAATCCTATCTGCAGGAAGCCCTCGAATTGATGATTATTCATGAAACCACCAGGTCAAACGAGTTGGATCAAAAATACATCGCATTGGAGCATATCGCAAACGCTCTTGAACGGGGTAGTACCAACGAAGAACTGCGCACCAGCCTGGAAATACTGGCCCTTGAGAGTACTCAAAACCAGGTAAGGGAAGGCAGAAGACTCGTAAACAACTTCCCCGGCGTGCGGCGGCAGGCGGCAAAGTATCTGGGCGTTGTCGGAACAAAGGAAGCAAAAACCGCCCTTATCAAAGTCTGCACCACTGATAATGAACCAATGGTTATACAGGAAGCGGTTAAATCGCTGGGTGTTATTGGCCTCAACGACAATGATGATGCGGTTAACGCGATCATCTGGGCTACCGACAGATTTCATAACAGCGGCGCCCCCAACGATATCCTTGCCATTTCCGCAATAGACGCGCTGGAAAAATTTGCCCAAAAAGACCAACGGCTTAATCAGGACGCCATTCAGCTTTTAATGAAAATAAGCACCGGCCCTTATGTACCTTCGGTAAAAGAAAAAGCCAGGCAGGCTTTGGTCAAAGTAGGCAAATACGCCGTCCAGAACAGATAGCGGACCAGCGTAAATCCTCAGCCTTTTCCAAAACTAACCGAGTTTTGGAAAAGGCTCACCTGTTATTTTTTATTTATATCCCTTTTCTTTGTGTGTATTCTTTTTACGATAATGCGTCTTTTATCCGTACAATTTCATCTCTTATAGCCGCCGCCTGCTCAAACTCCAGATTCTTGGCGTGTTCCAGCATTTCGTTTTCCAGAGCTTTGATAAGCTGTTTACGCTGGGCGGGAATCAGCACATTGTAGGATTTTTTCAGCACTTCTACGGAATCCGCCGCCGCGTTATCCGCCTCTTCGGCATGGCGCACAAGAATGTCGGCAATGGCTTTTTTCACCGTGGCCGGGGTAATGCCGTGCTGTTTGTTGTAGGCGATTTGAATTTTCCGGCGGCGGTTGGTTTCGGCGATGGCCTGTTCCATTGCCTCGCTCATGCGGTCGGCGTACATGATTACCTTGCCCGCCGCGTTCCGCGCCGCCCTGCCGATGATCTGCACCAGGCTGGTCAGCGAGCGCAAAAAGCCGATTTTGTCCGCGTCGAGAATCGCGATAAAAGACACTTCCGGCAAATCTATGCCTTCCCGCAGCAGGTTGATCCCGACCAATATGTCAAAATCCCCCTGCCGCAGTTGGGTCAGTATCTCCACACGCTCAATCGTTTCAACCTCGCTGTGAATATAGCGCACTTTCAGCCCCAGGCCGGAAAGATAATCGGTCAGGTCCTCGGCCATTTTTTTGGTCAGGGTGAGGATGAGGGAACGTTCTCCCGCCTTGATCCGTTTTTGCACTTCGCCGTAAATGTCTTCCATCTGGCCTTCGCTGGGACGCACCTCAATTTCCGGGTCCAACAGTCCGGTTGGCCGGATCAACTGCTGCACCACCCGCGCCGACTGCTCAACTTCGGTTTTGCCGGGGGTGGCGGATACAAAAACGGTTTTGTCCAGACGCTCGACAAATTCATCGTAACGCAGGGGCCGGTTGTCCAGGGCGCAGGGCAGGCGGAAACCGTAATTCACCAGGCTCTCCTTGCGGCTGCGGTCACCCGCGTACATGGCGCCTAACTGCGGCAGAGTGACATGGCTTTCGTCAATAAACGTGAGGCGTTTTTGGGGAAGGTAATCGACCAGAGTGTCCGGGGATTCGCCGGGTTTACGGCCCGCCAGCAGCGCGGAATAATTTTCGATGCCGGGGCAGTGGCCCATTTCGGTCAGCATTTCAATATCATACTCAACGCGGGTTTTCAGCCGTTCCGCTTCCATTATTTTGCCCGCGCTCTTAAAAAACTCAAGCCGCTCGGCCAGTTCCTGTTTAATCGCCCCCATCGCGTTCTGCACCATATCGGCGGGCATGACAAACTGTTTGGCGGGATAAATCAGCGCCCGGTCAATCTCTTCCAGTATTTCGCCTGACACGGGGTTAAAGCGCCGTATCCGTTCAACACGGTCCCAGTCCAGGTCAACGCGGTAGGCCTCTTCCATATAGGCGGGGTAGATTTCCAGCGTGTCCCCCCGGCGGCGGAAACGGCCCCGCTCCAGCACGGCGTCGTTGCGCTCGTATTGCAGTTCCACAAAGCGGCGAATCAGGGAGTCAACGTCAACGGTCTCGCCTTTTGAAAAAGTAGCGGTCATCTTCCGGTATACATCGGGCGTCACCATGCCGTAAATGCAGGATACCGTCGCCACGATGATTACGTCCTCCCGCTCCATCATGCTGCGGGCCGCCGAAAGCCGCATCCGCTCAATCTCGTCGTTTATGGAAGCGTCCTTTTCGATATACAAATCACGGCTGACGACATAGGCCTCCGGCTGGTAGTAATCATAATACGAGACAAAATACTCAACCGCGTTGTGGGGAAAAAACCCCTTGAATTCCCGGTAAAGCTGGGCCGCCAGCGTCTTGTTGTGGCTGACGATCAGGGTAGGCATCTGCACCGCCTCAATGATCTTCGCCATGGTAAAGGTTTTTCCCGAACCGGTGACCCCCTGCAATGTTTGATACTTGTCTCCGGCCCTGATTCCGGCGGCCAGAGCGGCGATGGCTTCGCTCTGATCTCCAGCGGGCTTAAACGGTGATACTACTTCAAATGGGCGCATGATGCAGCATTATAGAACCAATTACGCCTGTGGACAAGACTTGAATAAATATGTAAACCTTGATAAAGAGGAGATTATTCCATGAATATTTTTGAATCAATAATGTTGATTTGTTTCGGCTTTGCATGGCCGATTTCCATATATAAATCATTTGTATCCAAAAAAACGGCAGGTAAAAGCCTGTTGTTCCTGATAGTATTGCAAATAGGTTATGTGGCCGGTGTTTTTTTTAAGCTCACTGAATACCGGGATAATCTAAAAATAAACCCGAATGAGACTATCAGCATCAATTTATACTTATACATTCTTAACTTTATAATGATAACAATAGATGAGTTATTATATTTAAGAAATCATAGACTAGAGGCAATCAAATAAACATGGCTAGGTGTTAATAAGAAAATTCTATACTGCGGAAATGCCTCCACTGCCCTGTGGACAAGGGCGCTTCTTTCTGTTATGGTAGAAAAAAAGGCGCCGTACCCAAGCGGTAAGGGAGAGGTCTGCAAAACCTTTATGCATCAGTTCGATTCTGATCGGCGCCTGTAATTAACCGGATCTATAATCCGGCGTATTTAATGGCGTAATAGAGGACATAGCCCCAACTGAATATCCCATGCAGGATAGCCCAAGGGATTGAGTGCCATGCAGTGTACGAAATAACGATAGCCATACAGCTTCCGAAAGAAATGCCCGCTTTTGCCACGGTTGACTTTACATAAACAGCCATTGTCATACTCCTTTGCTTTTATTTCATTTGCGTCAAATTTTTTCAAAATCCGCGGCGCCATGCTTGCACAGCGGACAAATAAAATCATCCGGCAAAGTATCGCCTTCATGTACATAGCCGCAAATCTTGCAGACAAATCCCTTTTTGTTTCCCTTCGGCGGCTGGGGCTTGGGCTTTATATTATCAAAATAATATTGATAGGTTACGCTTGCGTCGCGCGACAGCGAAAAGGCCTGCTTCACCTCGGCGATAAACAGCGTATGGGTCCCGCAGTCAACGGCTTCTTTCACTTCCGCGGAAATTACGCCGTTTGTCCATTCTGACAGATAACGGATGCCGTTTTCGGTACGCAAGGCTTCTCCGCTGCCGGCAAATTTATCGGTGTCTTTTCCGCTATGAAAGCCAAATTGCTGAAAAACACGGAAAGGCGCTTTCTCGCTTAAAACGGAAACATTGAATTTTCCCGTCTTTATAATCATATCATGGGTATAATTGGCTTTATTCACTCCAATCGTTATTTTCACGGGAGTTACCGTTATTTGCATAACGGTATTGATAATACAGCCGTTGTCCTTATTGCCGTCTCTGGCTGTTAATACAAATAAACCATAGGACAACTTGAACATGACGTTGGGATCAACCGCATTTGGCGCTGCCTGATTATTCTGAGCGACTCCGGCGGGAGCGGCGAAGTCAGCGCCAATCGCTTGCGCCATTGATTCAATATCTGAAAGCTGCGCGGCTTTTAAGCCGGATAGTATGCTGACATTATTTTCAAGAATATTGATTTTTTCACACTTGCCCAGTATTTCACGAATCAAACCGCCGCTGGTGGGAGCCCATGAACCGTTTTCGATTATGGCAACGCGGCGGTTCTGAATATTGTGCGCCGCGAGATCGTTAATCAAGGCTTCCATTGTTACGAAAATTCCCGCGTTGTAGGTTGTGGAGGCAAATACCAGGTGGCTCCATTTGAACGCGGCGCTGACTATCTCTGACGCCGGCGTAACCGAAACATCGAATATAACTGTTTTGATTCCTTTGTCGCGCAGGCGGCAGGCAAGAATTTCCGCCGCGTTTTCCGTATTCCCGTAAACGGACGCGTAAGCGATCATAACGCCGCGTTCTTCCGGCTCGTATTTGCTCCAAAGCATATACTTTGAAACGATTTCACTTAAATTGGTACGCCACACAAAACCGTGAAGCGGACATATCATTTCGATATTGAGAGCGGACGCTTTGTCCAGCGCCGATTCAACCTGTGTCCCGTATTTCCCGACTATATTTGAATAATAGCGTCTGGTCTCGTCCATATAATCCTTCGCGAAATCCACTTCGTCCGCGAAAAGAGCGCCGTTCAACGCGCCGAAGCATCCAAACGCGTCCGCGGAAAAAAGTATTTTCGCGGTGGAATCGTAAGTCATCATGACTTCCGGCCAATGCACCATCGGGGCCATAACAAAATGAAGCGTGTGCTTTCCGGTATTCAGGGTGTCGTTTTCTTCGACCAGATGGACGCGCGAATCTAAATCAAAATCGTAAAATTGTTTGATAAATTCCAATACTCTCGCGCTGCAAACAATTTTTATTTCAGGATGCTGCCGAATCAATTCAGGAATCACGGCGGAATGATCCGGTTCGACATGCTGTACCACGAGGTAATCCAGTTTTCTGCCTTTCAGCGCTTTTTCAATATTTTCCAGGAATCTCTGCCGTACCGCCTTATCAACCGTATCAAACAGCACGGTTTTTTCATCGGTTAAAAGGTATGAATTGTACGATACGCCCGCCGGTACGGAATAAACACCTTCGAATAACGCCAGGCGGCGGTCATTCGCGCCGACCCACACTAAATCATCAGTGACTTTCTTTATACAGTACATATTCTATACTCCTTAAGAAGTATTATAAGGCAGATACAGGCGTTTGTCATTCCCTCTGTTATGATTTGTCAGTCTTGACTTTTCTTTTGATTTTTAGCATTCTATATGTCATCTGTAATTAATGGATAAGCCCGCCTCGTATTATATAATCCTTGTTGCCGCCTTGCTGGCCTTGCTGGGCCTTAACCTGTTTTTTTCCCTGTGTGAGACGGGGTTTACCTCATTAAGCCGAATCAAACTGAAAAACATGGCGGACAACGGCAAACAGAAACGGCGTTCCGCGCGGGCGCGTCTTGTCCTAAAAATGCTCGACGCTTACGACAAGCTTCTCTCCTCAATACTGATAGGGAACACTGCCGTCAATATCGCGGCTTCCGCCCTCGCGACGATGCTTTTTATCGGTTTATTTGGCGCGAAGGGGGTCAGTTTAGCCACGCTGGCAATGACGCTGGTTGTGTTGATCTTCTGTGAGATTTCCCCCAAGACCCTCGCGAAAGAATCCCCTGAACTGACCGCGCTGAGGGTCGCTCCGCTTCTGCGCTTTCTTACCATAATCTTTACCCCGCTGAATTATCTTGCCGGGGCCTGGAAAAAAATCATCGTCAAAGTTTTTCCAATTAAAGACGACCGGTCCCTGACTGAAGACGAACTGTTGACCTTTGTCGGAGAAGTGCGGCAGGAGGGGGGGATCAATAAAAATGAAGAGCAGATGATCCGCCAGGTTATTGAGTTTGACGATATTACCGCGGCGGAGATTGTCACCCCCCGCGTTGATGTCGCGGCGGTTTCGGATAACGATACGCCTGAGGAAATTGACCGGATATTTGCCGCGACCGGATTTTCCCGCCTGCCGGTTTACCATGAGAGTATTGATAACATAACCGGAGTCATACTGCTGAAAGATTTTCACCATGAGGTGATAAAAAAAGGCAGGCCGCCCGCGGAAATTATCAAGCCGGTGGTTTTTGTAACCAAGACCATGAAAATATCCAGCCTGCTGCGGACATTGCAAAAAAAACAGTCGCACTTGGCGGTACTGGTGGATGAATTTGGCGGCACTCTGGGAATAGCCACCATAGAGGACATTCTTGAAGAACTGGTCGGCGAAATATGGGATGAACATGACAAGGTTGTGGAACCGTTCCGGCGGAACGCCGACGGAAGTTTGAGCGTGCTGGGCAGCGTAAAATTTCAGGATATGCTTGAATATATGAACGAAAATTCGCAGGAAGACGGGGAGATCCCCAATACCACCGTTGGCAGTTGGGTATTGGAAAATTCAGGCAGACTGCCCCGTACCGGAGAGCGCATTGTCTGGCATAATTTACAGATCACCGTGTCGCGGATGCAACGGAACCGCGTAATGGAAGTAACAGTTGTGCGTGCGGCGAACAAATCGTAGAGGGAAGAATTTTTACCACGGAGTACACGGAGTTTCACGGAGGAAGAGGAATTAAGATATTAATATCTTAAACCTCCGTGAAACTCCGTGTACTCCGTGGTTAATTTCTTCTTTCTTCTTTCTTTACTTCTTGGTTACTTAATCTTTTCCTGAGTCTCTTTGTACAGGTCAAGGTATTTTGCGGCTGATTTTTCCCAGGAAAAGTCTTGCTGCATTGCCCTTCGGCGCATGGCCTTGATCTGTTCGGGATGATTGTACCAGGCCCAGACAGCCCAGCCTACGGTATTGTAAATTGCCTGAGGCGTTAAATCATCAAACATAAAGCCCGTGCCGCTTCCATCTTCTTCGTTATAATTTTCCACCGTGTCGGCAAGGCCGCCGGTTCTCCGTACAATGGGAAGGGTGCCGTATACCAGAGAGTACATCTGGTTAAGGCCGCATGGCTCATAACGGCTGGGCATCAGGAAAAAATCCGAACCAGCCTCGATAAGGTGGCTTAACTCCTCGCTGTAACCGATGTATGCCTTAAAGTTGGGAAGCCGGGACGACAGGCTGACTATCTCATGCTCACACCACGATTCGCCGGTGCCGATTAACACCAGTTGCAGTTTCATGTCGCTGCATATTGACCAGGCGGAGCCGTAACTGGGGCCAAACAGATCCCCTACCCCTTTCTGATCGGTAAGCCGCGTCACCATGCCGATAACCGGTATGCTGTTGTCCTCCGCAAGCCCAAAGTAGCGCTGTAACGCCTTTTTTGCCACCGCCTTTCCTTCCATGTTATTAACCCCATAAGTCTGGGGAATCAACTTATCTTTTTGGGGATTCCAGACCCCCATATCAATGCCGTTCAGGATACCCGAATAGTCGGCGGAACGGTAGCGCAGCACTCCGTCAAGCCGGAAACCGTGGGCCTGAACCTTGGTTTCCTCGGCGTAGTTGGGCGAAACGGTATTCAGCTTGTCCGCGCTGTACAGGCCGGCCTTCAGGAGGTTGAGCATATTCCAGTCTTCAAAGCCCGCGTTGTAAAACACGTCCCAGCCCAGACCGGTATAGTTAAAATTATCCTTGCTGTAAATGCCCTGGTAACCCAGGTTATGAATGGTCAGTACCGAAACGGCCTCTTGAAAACCGCCGGGGCTGGCCGGAACCCGTTCGGCATATTTAAGATATACCGGCGCAAGGGCGCTGGGCCAGTCGTGGGCATGGACTACATCAGGGTACCAGCCAATTTTACGGCAGAGCTGAAAGACGGCGCGGCAAAAAAAGGTAAAGCGCCGGGGATTGTCAAGAAAATCAGGCTCAAAGATCGTTCCATAAACCCCGTCTCTGCCGAAATAAATTTCATGATCAATAAAATAGACCGTCACAGGATTTTTTTTGGTTGTTCCCGGCATGGGGGCGGTATAAACCCCTCCCCACTCTTCAATGCCGCCCATGGGAACCCCCAGCGCGCCGGGGAGATGTTTCAGGCTGCCCCGGTCTATCGAATAATAACGGGGAATGACAATTTTTACATCATGTCCCAATTTTGCCAAATTGATTGAAAGAGCGGAGACCATATCGGCAAGACCGCCGGTCTTGGCGAAAGGAACCGCCTCGCTGGAAACCATCAGGATTTTCACGTTAGAACTTCTCCGCCATAATCAGGCCGTTCTTTTTCAGAATTTCAAAGCCTTTTTCATGATCTTCCAGTTTAAATATCACCACCGCCTTGTCATGGCTGCCCTCAAGCGACGCGTACAGGTATTCAATGTTTATTCCCGACGTGCGGAAAAGTTCCATAAGGGAGGCAAGGCTTCCCGGCTTGTCGTCAATTTCCACCGCGGCGACATTGGTCTGCCGGGTAGTAAAACCCGCGGCGGTTAGCACGTTAATCGCCTCATCGGTTTTATCAGCAATAAGCCTGAGTATGCCAAAGTCGGCAGTGTCGGCGATGCTAATTGCCCGCAGGTTTATGCCCGCTTTTGCCAGCGTTTGGGTAACTTCGCACAGGCGGCCCGTAGTGTTTTCCAGAAAAACTGATATTTGTTTTATTCCCATTTTACAACCTCCGGTTATCAATAACCCGTTTTGCTTTGCCGATGGACCGTTCAATGGTTTTTGGCTCCACCAGTTTTACCTTCAGGGAAACCTGAAGTTTCGATTTCATGACGCTTTCAATGCGGCTGCGCAGCCCCTCAAGTTTCTTTACCTCATCGCTGAAGAATTCTTTCTTTACTTCAACCTGCAGTTCCATTTCATCCAGATGATCCTTGCCGCGGTTAACCACGATAAGATATTGCGGTTCAGTCCCTTCAATTTCTATAAGCGCCTGCTCAATCTGGCTCGGGAAGACATTGACTCCCCGGATAATCAGCATATCATCGGTACGGCCCAAAAGCCGGTGTATGCGCACCGTGGTGCGTCCGCAGGTACACGGCTCGTGCATAAAGTACGTAATGTCCCGGGTACGGTAACGGAGCAGCGGGGTCCCCTCTCTGGTAATGGTAGAAAAAACCAACTCTCCTCTCTGACCGTCGGGAAGGGGAAGGCCGGTAGCGGGATCAATGATCTCCGGATAGAACAAATCTTCGTTGACATGCAGACCGCTCTGGGCCTCACATTCAAAGGCAACGCCGGGGCCGATAATCTCCGTAAGTCCGTAGATGTCATAAGCCTTCATCCCATAACGGGCTTCTATCTCCTGGCGCATACCTTCGCTCCAGGGTTCCGCCCCAAAACAGCCTTTGCTCAGGGGCAGTTTGTGCAAATCGATTCCCGCCTCCGCCGCCTCCTCCGCTACGTACAGAGCATAGGACGGCGTACAGGTAAGCAGAGTACTGCCAAAATCCTCCATGACCATAAGCTGCCGGGCGGTGTTCCCGCTGGACATGGGCAGCACCTGCGCTCCGATATTAAGCGCTCCGAAGTGCACTCCCGCGCCGCCGGTGAAGAGCCCGTAGCCGTAGCAGTTTTGCACAATATCGTCTTTTGTGCAGCCTGCCGCCGCCAGAGTACGGGACATGGCTTCAGCCCAAATACCGACATCCTTATGGGTATACTCATTGACCACCGGCTTGCCGGTAGTGCCGGAACTCATATGAACTTCAACGACCCTGTCGACGGGGCAGGCCCGCATACCGTGGGGATAATTATCCCGCAGATCATCTTTGGTGGTAAAGGGGAGTTTTTGTATATCATCCAGGGAATGTATATCTCTGGGATGTATCCCTGTTTTTTTCATTTTTTCCCGATAGAAGGGAACGCAGGCGTATAAGCCTTCCACCAAATTCTTCAGATTGGCCAGCTGGATTTTCCGCCGCGCCTGAACGTCCATACATTCGTTTTCAATGTTAAAAATCATATCCTCTCCTAAAACCAATTAAGTCTGAGGCCGACTGTCACCCTGAATATAATATCCGCCTTTATATCAGAAGAAGCAAACCATAATTCCGGTTCCACATACAGCGCAAAATTTCTGAAGTACCTCCAGGTAGGATAGAAGTACTGCATGTTAATGTTGGCTATATCCCACTGCGCCAGTACGGCGCCTATGAACAGGGAACTCCGCACCTCATCCATGGTAAAGAAGGAGAAATTCGCCCCCAACGCGAAGTTCATTGAGTAAAAGGCCCAGTCAAGTCCGAACAACCAGGCAAAAGGCAGATAGAAAATATTCGCCAATAATTTTATACCGTATACAGAGCCGACATAGCGCCCGCCAATAGAGAATGCAGTGTTGGTTCCCTCCACCGGCGCAATGCCGAATTGAGCCTGCACGCGCACATTATCATTAAAGAAGCTTAAGCCCAACCCTACGTCAAAATAAGTGGCTCCCATGGCCTTAACGTCAAAATACATGCCGCGTATCGCGGGCGGAACCGAGTAAAAGAATTTATCGCCCGGACGCAGGCTTACATCTACATTGGCAAGTTCATAATTGTCACTGGCGGTTCCATAAACTTCAATATTATCACGGTGGACGCTGTCTTCCGGCGGGGAAATGGTTTCCACCTGCGGGAGCGTGGTATCAACGTATAGCATCAAACGGCGTACCGCTTCTTCGCCGTTGACAAATACCGCCTTTACCAAAATCGGCTGCGGCCCGAGGGGAAGTTCGCTGGTCTCCATGCGGATTTTCCATTTTTCACTGCCTCTGGCCGTCTTGAATGTGCGGCCGTTGTCGTGGCTTACCGTAATACGTTTTACCTTTTGTCCCGCTTTTCGCTGCGCTATCTCAGCGCGGGTAAGGGGAGGATCATCTTCGCCGGGTTCGGCAAAGGTAAACCATGCATGGCCTGAAAGCCATGGCCTTCCCGTTATGGCGTCGCCGTCCGCGTGGCTTTTCACCTGGAGGATCGGGCCGAAAAGAGAATAATACACCGTATGATCCGGACTTGAGATTTTTTTGTTGGTTTCGGAATTGTAGTACGCCGATATTTTATAGGCCCCTTCTTCGACCAGCAATTCTTCGGGAATTTCATAGTGGAATATCCCATAACGGTCTACCGGTACCATGACCAATGGCTGATCATTCATCATCAACTGGACTTCCTGCGGCTGGAATGCCCCGGTAACAATCCCGACAACATGCAGGGGGCCTGAGTGTACTTCGCCGGGCAGGGGGTTATAAATGGCAATTTCCGCGGCCTTGTCATCGGCGTCATAAACAAACTTCCGCGAAACAAGAGTTTCGTTACCCGCAAGATCCGTTGCGACAACCCGTATTATGTACTCGCCCTGGGGAAAGCCGGAAAGATTGATCTTGTCAAAAATGACCATCCGGGGCTGCGCGCTAATGGTCTGCCGTTGGCGGGGATTTGCCGCGCTGATGACCTGATACGTCAGGCTTTTCATGGACAGATTGTCAGTCACCCGGCCCATTAAACGAATATCCGTCCCCACATGCTGGCCGTCCACCGGAGCGGTGAGGAAAAGTTCCGGCGGCGTATTATCTATATTGATCATGGCGTTGGTAAAAGAAGATACGCCGTATTTGTCATAGGTGTTTATCAGCGCCGAATAGATGCCGTCGGAATAATCAGCGGTATTGAGAACCAAATCCCAATTACCGTCAGCGGCTAAATTCACCTTCTGGTAGGTGTTGCCATTGTCCATCGAAAAGAAAACCTCTTCAATGTCATTGGCGTCGCTGGAATAACCTTTTACCATAATCGCCTTGCGGTTGTAGCGCGTTATGGCCGGCGACACTACGTCCGTCCTGGGCGGAGCGGTACTGACCCTGATTACGCGCGAAACCGTTTCACTGCGCACTCCGTAGATATCGGCGGCATATATCTCAATGGTGTACTCACCGTCGGTAATCATCGAAAAGTTAATCGGAATACTGAAATTTTGATCGGTCAATACTTCCTGGAAAGGCACATTGCGAATGGTGGCAAAAACGGCGGCGGCTTTGCGGGCCTCATCACCCGCCGCAGTCTTTGAGATTGATTCCAGTTTGGGGCCCAAAATCCGCCAGTAGACGCCGTAAATGCCGACATCATCATAAGCCAGACCGGAAATATCAAAGTGGCTGGTAATGGTTTCCTCTTCGACGGGAGAATTGACAATGATGGTGGGAATGGGCGGATTTGGCTCAATGGTATATTCAGGAAGAATATCGGCGGTAATGCCTGAGGCATCGGTGACGCGGAAAGCAAGCTGTCCGCCTTTCGTTTTGCCGAGGGTGTTAAAATCACAGAAATAGTTGAACCACGCCCTTCCCACGCGCGAAACAAAGGGAATATCGGTATAATTTTTCTGGTCAAGCGAATAGGCAACGCTGCGAATCGGCACTGAATGTTCTATGACGCCCGTAACGGTTTTGTTGCCCCAAACCAGGGAACGCTCGCCTACCGGAGAAATGATCTTTATCACCGGCTGTGACGCGGCCCAGTTAAAGGGATGATATATCGGATAGTGTTCTTCACCAAACAGAACAGTCCTTAGTTCCAGATGCACCGGCCCCTGGGGCCGTTCGGGCATGTCGATCCTCGCGTTGAATCCGCCCTGCAAATCCAGGCGCAGCGGCTGCCAGCCGTCCTGCGGATTAAGGCGGAACTCAAGCTGCATACCCGCCTGACCGGGGATATTTCCCTGCAAAGTAAAAGCATCGCCGGACAGCCAACTGTTTTTTCCGGGTTGGACAACGGTGATTCTCGATTCATCTTTTTGCGATGGCTGCAGTTTCATATAACGCAGGTTTACCGTCGTTCCCCTGACTGAAGCGGCGTCAACAGGGGTCAGTTTAAGGATTTGGACCTTTTTATCAGGGGGCATCATGTGGGGATCAATACGGAAAGAAGGAAACGCCTCTACTTCTCCATAACCTTCAATCAACACCGAAAGCGGATCGGCGCCCGGCGCAATATGGCCGTATATCGCCGTATCCGCCGGCATACCTTTTCTCAGCATTGTTCTCAGTATATCTTCCGTCGGGTAATCAATCACCAGAACGGGAACTTTTATTTTACGGCGGTCTTCCAATTTACAGGTAACGCTCCTGACATTACCAACCTTGTCTACCGCCGACACCTTGATAACCGGAACCTTGTCCTTACCGGATTCGTCCTTACCGGTTTGCAACGCGACACACCAATAGGGGTCGCCGGGGCGCATTTCAATATCTTCCTTGACAGCGCCCCATTCATAGTACAGTCGGGAAAGGCCCGTTTTATCATAAGCGCGGCCGGAAAGGAAGAACGTGCCAAAAACATCTTCACCCGACACCGGGCTGTACACCTCAAGCTCCGGTCCGCTGTTGGTTACAAAAAACAAATAAGGTTTTACCGCAGCCACGCCGGTCATGTCCACCGCCCGCAGATAGTAAACCAGAGGTCCGTCCGGTATTTTTTTGGTGTCTATCGGCACGGTAAATTCCAGGGAAGTAAAATCCTTTCCTTTTCCGGACAATGGGATATATTTTTCGCCGTCTACGCTGTATTCAATGGTTTTTATGCCGTTTGGATCGCTTGCCGCCCCCTTGAGGATAACGGATTTGGTAATAATATCGCCAACATTATGAGAACTGAGTTCTATTTCCGGCGGGGCTGTGTCGAGAATAAATTCAACTTTTCCCACCGGACCGGCGACTTCTTTGGAATCGAAAGCCTGGACATACAGGGTATGTTTACCGTCGGGGATGGATGAAAAATCAATAGGCTGGTTCCAATACTCCGTGCCGGTGACACCGGTATAATCGCTGTCATCCATGCGCACTACCACCCGCTCCACGCCATAACGGCCCGAAGCGACGCCCAGAATGTTGATATTCTGCCGGACTACCGTGTTGTTTCCGGGATACACCACCCGCGCGGTGGGAAGGCCCGCATTGGGATCTACTCTAACATTAAAGGCGCCAGAGATCGCCTCATTTCCCGCGCGGTCGCGGGCATATACAATAAAGTTATACAGGCCTTTTTTGCGGGCGGTAACATCAAAATCGTTCTGCCATACTTGGCCGCCTTCCGCAGTTACCGTCTCGATCTTGTCTTTCCGCGCCCCGGCCCACAACGTTGGTACGCATAAGGCAAACAAAATACAGGAAACAATCAGGCGGCGGCCTTGTCGGGGGAAGCGGATAGTGTTGAGTGTTCTCACGATAAATTTCATTATCTCTCCTCCTCCCTAGAACAGGCTGACCCGCCCGCCAAAAGCAATGGTAAATCTGACACGCCACGCATTACTGGTTGTTACATCCGAAGGGGCGAACCAAAGACCCGGTTCCGTGTACAGCGAAATAGACTTAAAATATTTCCATTTGGGGAAGAAGTAGGATAGATCCGCCTTTATCATCTCCCATTGGCCAAGTAATTCGCCCATCCACAGGCGGGTTTCACCTTCCTCCATGAGAAAATAGGAGAAATGGGCGCCAATGGCAAGACTGGTGGTGTAAAAGTCCCAGTCAGGACCAAGCCATTCGCCCAGATTTTTTCTATAGACATTGGCAAGTACCTTCCCGCCAAAAGCCCAGCCGGAATAACGGGTGCCGGGAGTCGACTGGGAGGCATTGGCCTGAACTTTAACATTGTCATCAAAAAAGGTCAGACCCAGACCGGTCATGTATTTTAGCCCGCCCAGGAAACTCGCGTCAAAGTACAGGCCCTGAATAAAACCAGGCACCATATAATTGGACTTGTTACCGGGACGCAGGCTTACTTCCACCGTGTCTATATCAAAGTCATCGCTGGCGGAACCATAGGTCAGCACCTCGTCACGATGGGAACTGTTCTCCGGGGGGGCCATGACATTGACTACCGGAACACGGGTATCTACGGTCAGAATAATGCGGCGGACGGCGACGCTGTCATCGGCAAAAGTCGCCTTAACGACGACAGGCAGGGGGCCGGGCGTCAACTCGCCGGTTTCCAGACGGAACTTCCATCGTTCTCCGCCCTTCGCCGACTTAAAACTGCGTCCGTTATCAAGGCTCAACTCTACTCTACGCACCTTGGGGCCGCCTTTCCGGGCTTCACGGGCGGCTTTTTCAGCATCACGGGCGGCTTTTGCCGCGGCTTTTTCAGCGGCTTTACGAGCCTTTTCATCCAATGGAGCGGTTTCCTCACCGGCGGCCGCGGCAGGCGGCGCCACACTCGCGGTTCCCGCGGCGGTCCCCGCGGCGGTTCCTGTCGCAGTTTCTGCGGCTTCCTCATCGGCGGGCGCTTCCTGAGGAGGAATATAGAAAGCTCTGCCGGAAATATAGGGACGACGCGTTATGACATCGCCGTCACGGTGGCTGTCTATCAGTAAAACCGGTCCGAACTTGTCTATCTGTACCGAATTATCGAATGATACAATCTGCTCGCCGCTGGGAGTCCTGAAGGACGCGGAAAAAATAACCGGATCATCTGTCGGGGCGGCGTCTTCCGGCAAATCATAGGAAAATATCCCGTAACGGTTCACATTAACGTCGGCATGGACTTTCTTGTTCAGCATAAGCGTAACGGTTTCAGGGATAACCGCGCCGGAAATTTTGCCGCTGACTACCAGCGGCCCGGTGTGGGTTATGCCGGGCAGCGGGTTTATCAGGGCCACTTCGGACGCGGCCCGCGCCTTGAGCAGGTTGACATTACGAATAACGGACGTTTCATTTCCCGATTGATCAACAAGGGTGATTTTGAGGCTGTAGTCCCCGTCGGGGAAAGCGGCAACGTCCAGTAATTCCTGGATGACCATCTGATCCGAAGGCAAGCCGAAAGATCTCTGCACATTGGGATTTTCGACATTGACAAACTGGACCGAAATATTCTTGATGCCCACGCTGTCATAGACCAGCCCGGTTATCGGAAGCGTTATGCCTATCTTGTCGCCGTTGCGGGGGGATCCCAAATCAATTTCCGGCGGGGTATTGTCTATATTGATAATACCGTTGGTAAACGAAGATACTCCGTACTTGTCAATGGTGCGAACCAGCATGGAGTATACCCCGTCGGCATAGGCCTTGGTATTCAGGCTGATATTCCAGGGGGAAGGGTTTGTCTGACTGCTGACAAAATCCGCCCGCTGGTAGCTGACTCCGTTGTCCATTGATACCAGCACCCGCTCTATGCCGTTACGGTCAAAGGTAGTGCCGCGGACTATTATGTTACTTCGGTTCCAGATGTCCATCGGGGGGGCCGTAACCACGGTAACCGGCGGGACGGTGCTGACCTTGAACACCCGTCGAATCGTTTCGCAGGCAGTACCGTAAATATCTTCGGCGAAAATCTCAAGGATATTTTCACCGTCGGTCAGATCGCTTATGCTGACGGGAATCAAAAAGTTTTGTTCCGTTTCAAACCGGTTAAACTCGGCATTGCGGTTGCGGGCAAGGGTGTCTGCAACCGCGTCCCAGGGATTCCGCGGAGAAAGTATGCGCCAGTATACCAGAGCAACGCCGTCATCATCAAAGGTAAGCCCGGATATATCATAATCCCCGGTTACGATTTCGTCCTCAAGCGGGGAGTTGAGAATTATGGTGGGAAAATCGGTGCTGTTGTCAAAAACAAACTCAGGACTTGCCTGCACCCTGTTGCCGGCCCGGTCAACCGCCCTGATGATCAGTTTTTGCTTATGATTCTGCATAAACGAATAATCAAAACGGCCGTTAAACATGGCCTGATTATATTTGGCGGCAAAGTCCATTTTCTCAAATGAAAGACCGTTGTCTATTGAATAACTGATTTCCCTTAAAGGGACAAAATAGTTAACGGCACCGGTGGTGGTAACCTCGCCGTGAATGGCGTTGTAGCTCTCCGTTGGGACTATAAATTCAATAGTCGGCAGGGTGATAAATTTATTTACCGGCAGATAAAGGGGGAAATTGCCCTTGCCGTCACTGACGGTGCGGAATTCCATAGGCACCGGACCTTCCGGTAAGTCTTCAAGGTTGATGGTTGCGGTAAAGTCCCCCCGCGCGTTGACATTGATCGGCTTCCAACTGTCGTCCCAGCGGAGCCGGTATTCCAGAGTCTGATCGGGGCTATAGCTTTCAATATACCCGCGAACGGTCACCGATTCGCCGAACCACGCGTACTCATCCGGACTGGTAACCGTTATAGCCGATTCTACCAACTCTGAACCCGGAGGACGGGGGATCTTGTTAACACGCATGGTAAAAACCTGGCCGGTGACATCGCTTTCATCCATTGCCCAGATCCGCATGGTGGTTCTCCCTTCAGGGATAAGCTCCGGTGGAATACGAAAACTCGGCTGCGCCATGACGTATTCTATCTGGCCTTCAATGATGATGGCGTACGGGAAGAAGCCCGGAAGGATATGGCCGTAAATCGCTTGCCCCGGTTCCAGATTTATCCTGCCCCCGCTGGGAAGAGGATAATCAATGGTCAAAAACGGAGTCTTGTATTTGCGGGAATCCTGGAAACGCTGGGTAACGGTGGTGACGTTGCCGCTTTTGTCAACCGCGGTAATTTTGAAGGGAATGGAACGGTTGTTTGCCATTGAAATGGGGAATGTCACCGCCCAAAAAGGATCGCCGGGATACAGGGGAATCTCTACTTTTTCGTTGGCCCATTCGTAGTAGAAAGCGGTAAGGCCAACTCCGCTGTACACCCGGCCGGTAACCTGGGTTTTACCGTAGGTATCTTCTTTTAACTTCGGCGAAATAATCTCGATTTGAGGCGGAATATTATTCACAAAAAACAGAAAAGGCCTCGTTATGGAACTGCCGGTATTATTGGTTGCCCGCAGGTAGTACACCACCGCGCCGTCTTTCAGTTTTTTGCTTTGGATGGGAAATTGAAAATACTTGTTGTCATCGCCCCGTTTTTTGCTGAGGCCCAAAGAGGAAAAACGCTCGCCATCGGTGCTGATAGACAGGGAAACAACCTCGTTGACATCGTACACACTGCCCTTTATGACTACATTACCGGCAATCAGGTCGCCAATTTCACGGTCAATCAAATTTATTTCCGGCGGCAACAGATCCAGTATAAAATTAATTTTGGTCTCCGGCCCCATAATATCCTGAGAATCTATCGCCCTGGCATAGATAGTATGATTCCCTTCCAGCAGGTCCATCGCCGGTATACGGTAATTCCAGTATTCTTTGCCCTCAAGCGCCTGGTATTCCTCATCATCAATTTTAACAAGCACCTGTTTGATGCCGTAACGCGCGGAGGCAACGCCGACAATATTAACATCTTCACGTATAACCTGACCATGCTCAGGATATACGACGCGCGCTTCGGGAAGACCCGCCATCGGGTTAATCTTGATATTGAAAGGACCGCCTATTCCCACATTACCCGCGGCGTCTTTGGCATGGATAATAATATTGTAGGTTCCCGGTTTTTTATCAGTAACATCGAAGCCTTTCTGCCATATATCAATACCGTCCGCGGTTTCGGTAATAATTTGTCCGCGGCCTCCCGCGTACATGGCTACGGGCAGAAAAACCATCAAAGCCACCATCATAAGCAAGGAAGCGCGTCGCCGACAATGGGATTGGTAAAAAACGGCTCTATAAATTTTGCGCATTATCTGCTCCTTGCCATGGAAAGATACCCTAAATTACGCCTGCTCAGGTCTTCTGAGGTAATTCCCTGTTTCCCGACCTTTCCTTTGCCGTTTTTCATCCGTTTTGCCAGCTTTTAATAATTACATTATATTAATAGAATAGTACATTTTTATAAAAAAGCAAGCATTTTTATGGAGAATGACGCTTCCCGCAACAATGTCAAATAGTGTATTATCCATTTACACCCTCATGAAAACACGCCAATTTGTCTATCGTTGTTCCTCCTGCGGCCATGAAGAGCCTAAATGGCTGGGCCGCTGCCCTGAATGTGGGGAATGGAATACTTTGATTGAAGTTTCGGCAGCTTTCAATGGTAAAGAATCCGGCAGCCGCCGGGAAAACAGGGGAAAAGGACCGGGATTACCCCAATCCTGGCCGCTTGCCTCGGTGGAAAGCAGAGACGGCGGACGAATTTCATCGGGTATTGCCGAATTGGACCGGGTATTGGGCGGCGGAATCATGAAACGGAGCGCCATATTGGTAGGCGGCGAACCGGGTATCGGCAAATCTACCCTGCTCCTGCAAACGGCGGCAACCGCGGCGATCAAGGGCCGCGTACTGTACATTTCCGGCGAAGAGTCCGCCGGACAGATCAAACTGCGGGCGGACAGGCTGGGCCTTGCCGGAGAGGGCGCGGATACTAATAATCTTGAGCGGATCGAGATAATCTGCACCGGCAATCTGGAAGAAATTGAGATGACCCTGAACGCGGTCAAACCCTCGCTCATTATGGTTGATTCAGCCCAGACCCTTTTTTCAGCCGACGCCGGATCGGTGCCCGGCACCGTTAACCAGATGAAATTTTGTTCGTTTGAGTTAATTTCCTGGGTCAAGGAGCATGACGCCGCTTTGTTTCTCGTGGCGCATATTACCAAAGAAGGTATCATTGCCGGGCCAAAGATGCTGGAACATCTGGTGGATACGGTGCTGTACTTTGAGCAAAACGACAAAACCGCCGGATTGTCTGGCGGTCAGGACTGCCGTTTTTTGCGGGCGTCGAAAAACCGCTTCGGTTCGGTGGATGAAATCGGCATTTTTACCATGGGGGAAAAAGGGCTGGTTCCGGTTGAGGATATCGGAACGCTCTTTTTGGTAAGGCGCGAGGGAGAGCTTCCCGCCGGGGTAGCCACCGCCGCGGTACTGGAAGGCACCAGGACGATACTCGTGGAGATTCAGGCGCTGACCATTCCCGCCAAAGGAGCGGTCAGCCGGGTTTTTTCCGACAAGATTGATTCAGGCAGGGTTTCCCGCGTAGCGGCGGCGCTGGAAAAACACCTGGGACTCAGGCTTTCCGATCAGGATTTATATGTCAATGTGGCGGGAGGAATCCGCATCACCGAGGTAGGGGTGGAACTTGCCCTTGCCTGCGCCTTGTATTCGGCGCGGACCGGCCTTGCCCTGCCCTCCGGCCTTGCCATAGCGGGGGAACTTTCCCTGACCGGAGAATTGCGTCCGGTCAGCCGCCTTTCCGGCAGGATAAAAACAGCCCACAACCTGGGTTTCACCGTTTTCCTCTGCCCCGTACCGGAAAGCCCGCCTGAAATTCCGGGGCAGACCGCGGCGATTAAACCCGCCCGTGACATAAAATCGGCGATTAAACTCATCTATGAGTGATTCCAACGGTGACTGTCATAACATCGTAAATTTAAGAAGAATATAACCACGGAGTACACGGAGTTACACGGAGTTTTGATACGACAATGTTTTATTCCTCCGCCGCGCACTCGGCTGGATAAATCCAGCCGGCATTAATGTACACTGTGGCTTTTATTGTGCGCGGTAACGTGTCATATTTATCGGTCAACGCCCCTTGTCGGGGCGCAGTTATTTGGTTACCGTGAAACTCCGTGTACTCCGTGGTAAAAATTCTTAGGTTTATGATGTTGTATCACTTTTAAGTCCGGCGCACGGCTTTGTAGAGCGCGGCGCGGCTGATTTCGGTCCATATCGGGCGGCCATGGGGACAATGGGGATCGGGCAGGTTAAGGGCTTCCTGCGCTAGGGCAAAAGCCGCCGCGTCGTCAAGGTAATCGCCGTCCCGTACCGCCTGATGACAGCAGAGGGTGGCGGCCCAGCGTTCGGCAATGTTTTCACTGGCATTGCGCAGGGCAAGAATTTCCTTCACCGTGTCGGCGTCGCTTAACTGCCAGCCCTCCGGCAGCGCGTCGATTCGCCAGCCGTCTCCGTCCTTTTCAATGATAATTGCTAACGCGGCCAATTCGTCCTTTTTCGCCTCAAGAAAACCGGCGTCTTCCGCGGTTTCGGTATTGAAAACAATGGGGATCAACAATTCCTGCCGGGGGATGGGAGCCGCAAGAAAACGGTCATACAGAATACGTTCATGGGCGGCGTGTTGATCAATAATAAACAGTTTATCGCCCCATTCAACCAACAGAAAAACGCCGAAGATCTTTCCCGCATAGCGCGGCTCGCCGTAAACGGGGGCTTCTTCGGCAACATGGAAAGAGTCGGCAATGGAAGCGATGTCGCTGATTTTATGCGCCATTGCCGCACCCGCGTTAGGCGCATAAGGCGCATGGGCGGCAATGTGATCTCCGCCGCTCCGGTCAGCCGCAGCATGAAACGGCCTTCCTTTCTGGATACTGTCCCCTGGGGATTTGCCACCTAACGCCTCCAGCGCCAGCGGCATACTGTAGTCAGCCTCCGTCCGCGTTCCGGTTTTTAGGCTGAGGCGGCGGCAAAAGTCCCGCAAGCCGGCGGTTACCGCGTGATGAATAGCGCCGGGGTCCCGAAATCGAACCTCCCGTTTGGCCGGATGAATGTTAAAATCCGCCAGAGCGGGATCAATATCCACATACACGGCTCCCATCGGATGAACGCCGTTGGGAAACCATCCCTGGGTACCGTATTCCAAAGCCGTCATGAGGGAATAATCCTGTATCCGTCTGCCGTTGGCAAACACGTACAACATCCGCCGGTCGGCGCGAAACAGTTCCGGGCCGCCGATGACCACGTCCGCGGAAAAGCCCTCGCCTGAAACATGAATCTCGTGGAGCAAATTCTTTTCCTGAGTATCCAGAAGGGCGGCGGCAAAACGTTCCTTTTTTGAAGCGGCGGCGGGAAGAAAAACTTTTGACCGCCCGTCCTGTGTAAAGCAAAAAGTAATTTCCGGAAAGGCAAGGGCCTTTTCGATAAATATCTGGCGGCACAGCGCCGCCTCACTGCCCTCGCGTTTAAGAAAACGTTTGCGCGCGGGAAGGGTATCGTACAGGTTAAGGGCTCGGACAGTGCTGCCCCTGGTTCTGCTGGCCGGTTCTATGTACGGAGGACGGCTCTCGCCGGGACCCACGGTAAAGCGCCATGCCTCGCTATTGTCAATACTACTGACAATTTCCAACTGCGCGACCGCCGCCGCCGCCGCCAGCGCCTCGCCCCTGAAGCCAAGCGTTTCGGATGTATTGAGATCGTCAAGGGAACGTATCTTGCTGGTTGCGTGGGCAAGCCAGCACATCTGAAGGTCGTCGCGATTCATGCCGCTGCCGTCATCGGCGACTTCAACTTTTTTGCTGCCGCCTTCCTCAATGGAAACTTCAATATCAGAAGCGCCTGCGTCAATAGCGTTATCAAGAAATTCACGGATCAGCGCGGCGGGCCGGTCAATCACTTCCCCCGCGGCGATACGCCGGGCCTCTTCCGGTGGCAGTATTTGTATTACAGCGGCAGTTTTGTGCATCGCAGCTATACTCCTTAGCTTTTGGGATTCATCCAGGAAGAATTTTTTACCACGGAGGACACGGAGTTTCACGGAGGAAGAAGAGTTAAGATACTGGCATCTTAAACCTCCGTGTAACTCCGTGTCCTCCGTGGTTATATTCTTCTTTTTTCTTAGACAGCCCCCTCAAACAAATCCAGCTCAGGCGAATCTTCACCCGGCGCTTCGGCGCTGTTCATCAGTAGTTCAATGCGGCTGTCAATTTTTTCTAAATCCTTTTCCAGAGTCCGGGCAAGTTTGATCCCTTCTTCAAACGCCTTAAGCGCTTCATCCAGGGGAATATCGGTTTTGCGAATCTGCTCGCCAAGAACTTCCAGCCGTTCCAGCCGTTCCTCAAAATTTTTCATAGCGGCGGCTTTATTTCCGGCGGCAGATTTGCCGCCTGAGGCAGTCTTTCCGCCGCCTTTACTGCCCGCGGTTTCACCGCGCGTTTTCGCCATAACATTCCTCCGTAACTGCGGTAATTGTTCCTTTGAGCGGACGTATCTCCAGACGGTCGCCGACGCGGGCGTCGTCTGAATGTTTAACAATCCTGCCGGTTCGCGCGTTGGTCACCACTGAAAAGCCCCGTTCCATAACGGAAAGGGGGCTGCCCGCCTCAAGAACGGCAAGCGCCAATTCCAGCCGTTTGCGCCGGCCCGCGACCAAAGCGGACAGGTTGTTGATCAGTGCCTCTTTGGCGTCGTCAAGGCGTATCAGGCGGGGCTGCAAAATGGCCCGGAAACGGTATTCAAGGTCTTCCGCCCCAAAAGGACGCAGGAAAAGCCGGGCCTTTTCAATGCGGTTACGCATAACAGCGGAAAAGTCTTCCGCCATGCCGCGGATCATTTCCAGAATAACCGCCCTTTCCCCGCTGACAAGTTCCGCCGCCGCCGATGGAGTGGGGGCGCGCACATCCGCGGCAAAATCGCATAAGGCCCAGTCTATCTCATGGCCCACGGCGCTGACCACCGGAATTGCCGACGCGGCAACCGCCCGCACCACTATTTCCTCGGAGAAAGGCAGCAGGTCTTCCAGAGACCCCCCTCCCCTTCCCACGATTAACACGTCGGCCAGCTTCCACTGATTGGCCTGTTCTATGCGCCGCGCGATAACCGGCGCCGCCCCGCCGCCCTGCACCGGCGCGGGCAGAATGATTACCCGCACGCCGGCGGCCCGCCGTTCCAGCACGTTGAGTATGTCCCGCACCGCCGCGCCGGTCGGCGAACTGACCACCCCGATGGTTGACGGAAAGCGGGGCAGCGGTTTTTTCCGGCCTTCGTCAAAAAGCCCCTGATCGGCGAGCCGCCGCTTGCGCTCCTCCAGCATGGCGAGTATGTCCCCGCTGCCGGCAACTTCCATTTCCTCACAAACAATCGAATAACTGCCCCGCGGCGCGTACACCGAAAGGCTTCCCCGCACCCGCAGCAGCATCCCGTCTTTGGGTTCAAAAGCCAATGAGCGCAGGCGGTTTTTGAACATCACCGCGTCTATTTTTGCCCCCGCGTCCTTCAACGAAAAGTACAAATGCCCCGATGACGCGGGCCGGCAATTTGACAACTCGCCTTCCACCGTCACAGCGGCAAAGTCCTCCTCAAGTCGGCTGCGGATAAGTTCGGTCAACTGCGACACGGTGAATGGCGAGGGGCGGTTTTCCATTAGGGACAGTATAAGAGAAAATGCGGGAAGATGGAACAGGGGGCAAATAATGCACCCCGCTAAGGGGTGTAGATGAGTAATTTTATAACGCCCCGGCGCCGGACAAATCTTACATGACGAGTAAAGTGAGGCGGGATTTATCCCGCCGTCTGCGCCGCGGTCAAAGCGAGGTATGCAACAGATTATAGAAATTTTATGAATCACTGATCTTGTCGAAGTAACCGAATATCCATGCGAAATGTGAAAAAAAGAGAAGAATCAACCACGGAGTACACGGAGTTTCACGGAGTTTTAATACGATACCTTCTTCCTCCGTGTAACTCCGTGTACTCCGTGGTAAAAATTCTTCCCTCTCTCACCTCCCGCAATTGACTTCTGTTGCTTGACGCTTTACAATATAAGACAGGAGGGGAGCGTGGAAACCGCTGTTTTTGAAAAATACCTTGAAACCGCCGAACGTACCGATCCGATAAAATGTACCGGTAAAGTAACCAAAGTCCAGGGACTCCTCATTGAAAGCAGGGGGCCGCAGGCCATTATTGGCGAAATTTGCACCATTGAGGTTCCCAAAGGCCAGGGAACAATTTCCGCTGAAGTCGTCGGATTAAGGAATGAAATTGTACAGCTTATGGCTTTTGAGGAAACCGGCGGGATTGAGGTCGGTAACCGTGTTATCGCGCGGGGCAGCCGCCTTGAAGTGCCGGTTTCGACCAAACTGCTGGGACGGGTGCTGGGCGCTTTGGGGAATCCTGTTGACGGTAAAGGCGAAATAGCGTCCACCGTCATGTATCCCGCGCTGGCAAATCCTCCTGACCCCCTCAAACGGCGGCGCGTTACCGAGCGTATTACCACCGGGGTGCGGGCCATTGACGGTCTTTTGGCGGTGGGCCGGGGGCAGCGGCTCGGCATTTTTGCCGGTTCCGGCGTGGGTAAATCCACCCTGCTGGGAATGATTGCCCGCAACACCAACGCCGATGTCAACGTGGTCGCCCTTATCGGCGAGCGGGGCCGCGAGGTCAATGATTTTATCGAGAATGATCTGGGGCCGGAAGGGCTTGCCCGCAGCGTGTTAGTGGTAACGCCTTCCAACTCACCGCCCCTTGCCCGTCTGCGGGGAGCCTATGTGGCGACCGCCGTCGCCGAATTTTTCCGCGATCAGGGGCTGGACGTTATGCTGTTATTCGATTCAGTAACCCGTTTTGCCCGCGCCATGCGGGAGATTGGCCTTGCGTCGGGCGAGCCGCCCGCGACCAGGGGCTATACCCCCAGCATGTTCGACTCCATGCCCAAATTGCTGGAACGCTCGGGCACTTCCGACGTGGGGAGTATCACCGGCTTTTACACGATTCTCGTTGACGGCGACGATATGGACGAACCGGTGGCGGACACCGTGCGCGGTATTCTTGACGGCCACATTGTGCTTTCCCGCCGCCTCGCCCAGGCTTATCATTACCCCGCCATTGACGTGCTGCAAAGCATTTCGCGTTTGGCTCCCACGGTATCGGGGCCGTCGCATAACAAAGCCGCCGCTTCCCTGCGCCGCAGTATGGCGGCATACGCCGAAGTGGAAGACCTTATCAACGTGGGGGCGTATCACGCCGGATCGAATCCTTCCATTGATGACGCTATCGCCAAACATCAGCCCATTGAGGAATTTTTGATTCAGGCGGTTGATGAAGCTTCGCCGCTGGAAGAAACCTTTGCCGCTATGGAAGCAATTTCCGGCATTCCCATACCGCCTGAAGAAGCGGGGGACGGCAAAGCCCCTGGAGTTTCCGGCGAGAAAAAGAAACCCAAAACGGCCGCCAAAACTCCGTCCGCCGCGGGCGCGACCGCCGCCGATACCGGATATATTCAGGCCCAAAACAGCGTTGCGGCGCTGTTTGCCGGGCGCGGCCTGCCGGATACCGGCGCAGCTACCGAAGGTGATTCCAATCAGTGAAACGGTTCAAGTTTAACCTTGAGAAAGTGCTGGAACTCAGACAATACCGTGAAGAGGAAGCAAAAAACGAACTGGGCCGGGCCATCAGCGTCCTGACCGCCATTGAAAATAACATTAAACAAAATGCCCTTATCCACAGTCAGGCGGTTCATCAGCGTTTTTCGGGACTGGCGGACTCAGGCAGAGATCTTGCCGCCGCCGCTTCCATGCTGGCGTGGGACACTTACATTCTCCGGCTGGAACAGGAAGCGGAACGCCTGATGGAAGAAGCCGCCAAAGCTGAAATGGTTGTTGAAGAAAAGCGGAACCTTTACCTTGAGGCTTCCCGCGAACTTAAAGTTATGGAAAAACTGAAAGAAAAACAGGAAAAAGAATACCGCAAGGAATTTTTCGCCGCCGAAACCCGCGAGTTAGATGATATGTGGAGAGTGAAGGCAGGGACTGAGGACTAGGGACTCGAAGAATTTTTTACCACGGAGTACACGGAGTTTCACGGAGGAAGAAGGTATCGTATTAAAACTCCGTGGTTTTTAATTTCTTCATTGAATTATTCAATAGTTCCCTAGTACTTAAATTCACTGTCGCCGATGAATTCCCGCAGTATGCTGGTGCCCGGCACATATTGCGGCGATATGGGGGCGAAATTTTCCAGAAACGACAGCAGGCGGGACGCTTCGGCGTATTCGCGCTGGCCGGGTTTTACCGCCCGCAACAGGGGATCGGCGAAATATTTCAGCACCGAAAGCTCGTAGTCAAGGGCGGAGTTAAACGCCGCGTCGGCGGTGTTCTGAAACGGGAAAATATGCTTGCGCTCCCCCGCCTGTACGTTGGACCACATTTTTATCGTGCCGGCGGCGTCCTTTCCGCGGAACTGGTAGTCGCGGACCATGCGCCGCAGCAGCCGGTTGTCGCTGGTGGGGATGCGGTTGTGGTCGTCCAGATTAAGCTGGGTCAGGGCGGAAACGTATAATTTGAATCTGGTGTTACGCGCAATACTGGGGGTCAGGGATTCGTTCAGGGCGTGGATACCTTCAACAATCAGCACCGCGCGCTCATCAAGGCGAATCGTTTTTCCCGCGTCTTCCACGCGGCCGCCGGTTTTGAAATCATAGACGGGCAGCCTGATTTCCTCGCCGCGGTACAGGGCCTGTAAATGCTTGTTCAAAAGGGGAATATCCAAAGCCTCAAGACATTCGTAATCAGGGTCTCCTTTTTCATCTTTTGGAGTGCGCTCTTTCCCCAAAAAGTAATTGTCCAGGCTGATGGCAACGGGCTTAATTCCCAGCACCATAAGTTCAATAGAGAGCCGTTTCGCGCTGGTAGTCTTGCCGGAACTGGAAGGGCCGGCAAGCATCACCGTTTTAATACGGTCACGCTGGACGCATATTTGCTCCGCTATTTCAGCCATTTTCCGGCTCTGGTGGGCCTCGGCGATTCTGATGTAGTCGTTGATCGTCCGTTTTGCCACCAAAGCGTTAAGCTCGCCTACTACCCGCACACCCACCATGCGGCCCCATTTTTTATATTCGTTATACACATCAAAAATTTTCGGCTCATCTTCAAAAGCGCCTATCTTCATTTCCTTGCCGATGGCGGGAAACCTCAGCAAAAAGCCGTCCTGATAGGGCATAAGCGCGAAAGAGGAAAGCAGTCCGGTGCGCGGCACCAGCGGCTCAACGTAAATATCAAGGAAGTCTTTACATTCGTTTACCTTGATCCGCGAGGTGCTGCGCTGTTCCATAAGCAGCACCGTGTCCGTCTGCCGGTTTTTGGTAAATACCTCAAGGGCTTCCTCATAGCCAAGATACTTAAAGGTGATGGGGAGGTCTTCCCGTACAATGGCCTCCATTTCTTTTTGTAATGAGGCGATCTCCTGTTCCTTAAGCGGTTCCCCCGAATTAATCGTATAGTAGTAGCTGTTGCCCAGCGAATGGCCCACATAAAGGCAGTGATCGGGAAAGGATTTACGGGCGGCGACAGCGAGCAGGAAGGCAAGCGAGCGGCGGTAAATCATCGCCCCTTCCGGTGATTGCAACGGCACCGGTTCCAGCGCGGAGTTAACCGCGAGCCTGGTTCTGAGCGGGCGAATTTCATTATTCACCCTCAACGCAATCGCCTCTTTCCCAATACCCAAACGTTCAAGCAAGGTGTCGGCTATCGTCCCGTAGGGACAGCTTATGACTTCATTTCCGCAGCGTACCTGAATGTCGTTCATGTTTTTCCCCGCCTTTATTGAATTATTTTGTCAATAATAATGTTGACTTCCTCAATCAAGATTCCCGTATAACGCTCAATGTTGTCAATGATATAATTCTGCAGTTCATGGATGTTCCCGCCCAACTGGATGCCGTAGGGCACGTCAATGGTGATCACCAGTTGATACCCCATCTCTTTGTCGCGCACAACGATTTTTTTTATCCGTATATTCTGGTTGTATTCATCTACGCAGTGAATAACCATTTGGCTCAGGGCCGCCTCAGAAATGATCACCTTGCCCCGCCGGGAATATTCCGGCCTGACCACCGATTTTTCCAGGACCTTGGGCGTGGGGCCGATGCCCGCCGCAGAACCGCGTTTCATAAAAATCCGTATCGCGTCATGAAAAATATGCGGATAACTCCGCTTTACCTCAATGGACGGCACCGGTATAACGTGCTTACCCTCAATACGGCGGGTTCGTATCGCCTTGTCTATTTCATCCTGGCTGGCAATATCCTCAATTTTTATGAGTTTTGTCGGCGGCGGCATTTGCAGCCGCGCGGCGATTTTCATTACCATTTTTTCCGATGTGCCCAGCACCAGAATTTTTTTTATTTTTTCGCTCTGGAGTTTGCGGGCAACTTCATCACGGTGGGCCTTATCATCAAACAGGGCCGTCTTTACCGCCGCCAAAAATGTTTTTTCTTTTTTTGCCGAATGACCCGCCAGTATCCGGTTTTCCCTGATGAGCAGCCCGTCGTCAATAATGTATTCAATGCCGTATTTTTGCGCCACCAGTTTGGCACGAAAACTCTTGCCCGTGCCGCTTTCCCCGATGAGCGCAAAAACTTTTATCCGCTTGAGGGCGAAAAGAAAATCGAACAGCATTATTTCTATTATATGAAAGCGCGAAAAAAAGGTATAGAGCTGCGGGGTATGAAAGAAGAAGAATTTATAACCACGGAGTACACGGAGTTTCACGGAGTTTTAATACGATACTCTTTCTTCCTCCGTGTAACTCCAGGCTGTCCGTAGGACAGCAGTACTCCGTGGTTAAATTTCTTGGCTGTGATCACTCATCAAAATGAGTACGGAAGGGCATGGCGGGCAGGCCGTTTTTTGCGTAGAGGGGCGTGGGGCCGAATTTGGTCCAGGCATAGCGGGCGCGGCGGGGATGGGGCGTTTTTTCCGAAGAGACAACAATGTCACTGCCGTCAACGCGGGCCTGCGCGGGATAATAGGGGCCTTGTATGGCGGCAATTTCAAATCCGGCAGGTTCGCCGCGGAACTCAAGGCCGCTTTCCGCGTGATCAAAACGCAGGCGCAGGCTGCCGCCGTCTTTTGTCGTTTCCGCCCATGTGAATACCGGGCCGTCGGCTTCAATTTCAGTCCGGCCGTACACTTTGCGCAGGGCCTGTAAAGCCAAACGGAAACCGACCGTCTGTTTGTCCAGCGGGTGAATATTGTCATACTCGCCGCAGTCGATGATAACCGCCATGCCGCTGTCGGCAATGTCAAGCGACGCGAGATACTGGCTTTCCCGCAGAAGGCACCAGTGCCGGGGGGGATCCCCCGATTCCACCTCTTCGCGGGAAGCGTACATCGGCAGTTGTACAAACAAAAAGGGAAGGCTGTCATCGGCCCAGTCGGCGCGCCACTGCCGGACAAGGTAGTACATCATCTCGCGGTAATCGGCGGCGCGCAGTTCGTCTTCCTCACCCTGGTAATACAGGAAACCTTTTATCGTAAAAGGAGCGACGCGGCGTATCCGCGCGGTGTGTAAGTTGGTTGGGCAATAGGGGCTGGTATTCCCCGCGGGCTGGGGCCAGGGGCATTGCCCGCATTCCCTGTTCAGCGTTTCCCAGCTAACACCCGGTTCCTGCGCACGCCGGGCGCATATACGGGCGTCCCATTCCCGCCATTGGGCAAAATATTCTTCCATTTCGGCGTTGTATTGGGCATCGGTTTTAGCGCCGACTTTCGCGGCGTAATCATCAATAAAACGCTGCCCGGCGCGGCTGCGCTCAAGCTGTTCCCTGCTCATCCAGGCGCTGATTGAAGTGCCGCCCCAGGAACAGTTGATAATACCGATGGGGATGTTCAGATCGGCGTTAATTTTACGGGCAAAAAAATAAGCCGCCGCGCTCAGCATGGCGGCGGTATCCGGCGCGCAGACTTGCCACTTGGCCCGCATCTCTTCGCGCAGGTAATCATCGTCAACAACGGCGCGTTTAACCACCTGATAAAAACGTATGTTGGAATTGGCGCAGGCGGCAAGCTCGGCGGGGCCGTTCTTGCAGTTTACCAGTTCCAGTTCCATGTTGCTTTGCCCTCCGGCAAACCACACGTCCCCGGTTATCACATTGGTAAAACGTACCTCGTCCCATTTATCGCTGATGATCAATTCGCCGCTTAAACCGGCGGCAAGGGGCGGCAGCAGCAGGCTCCACTCGCCGCGATGCACCATGGTTGACGCGGAAACGCTGTGTTTCCCGCATTCCCAGCGGACACTGACCGTACCGTTTTCGTCTCCGCTCCATCCCCAGACACGGACCGGTTTTCCGCGCTGCAAAACCATGTTGTCGCTGAAGATCGGGACTGCCTGCAATACCAGCCGTACCATTCTACATCCGGTTCTTTTTTACCCAATCAACAATCTCATCAACCTTGCCGAAAACCAGGCCGGTTACCGTATCGGCGCAGCCGTAATAAATCGTTATTCTGCCTGAATCTTTGTCCACCAGCGCGGCTACCGGGAACGTAACATTGGGCACATCGCCCGCCAGTTCATAAATTTCACGCGGATTGATGATATACGGTTTGGGCCGCGCGATAACTTTCCACGGCTTTTCAAGATCCATCAACGCCGCGCTGAATGAATACACAAAGCCGTTACAGCTTGTCAGCACTCCATGATAAAAAACAAGCCAGCCTTCGGCGGTTTCAATGGGACAGGGGCCCGCGCCTACTTTGGTGCTTTGCCAGCCGCCTGACGGCGACATAACATGACGATGTTTGCCCCAGTAAACCAGATCGGGGCTTTCCGAGTAAATAATATCACCAAACGGAGTATGTCCCGAATCGCTGGGACGGCTGTACATGGCGTAATTTTTTCCGATTTTACGCGGGAAAAGCGCGCCGTTCCGGTTGAAAGGCATTACCACGTTTTCCATTTGATAAAATTTTTCAAAATCAAACGTATAACCCAGTCCGAGACCGGGGCCGTGATAACCGTTACACCACATTATGTAATAACGGTCTTCGATAAAAATGACGCGGGGGTCATACTTGTAATCAGAATCGGGCAGTTCAGGATCGGTTTTGATAAATTGAATCGGCTTGTCCTCAATAACCCAGTTGATTCCGTCTTTACTGCGCCCCGCGTGAATTTCCATTTGTCGAGAAGTATCATCGCAACGGAACACTCCGGCAAACGCTCCTTTGAACGGAACAACCGCGCTGTTAAAAATACTGTTTGAATGGATAGTTAAATTCCGGGGTATAATCGGGTTACCCGAATACCGCCACATCAGTTCCTTTTCAGGTTTGCTTGAAGCCGGCCTCTCTTCCCAGGGGATATTCGGCAGGCTGTTTCCGTTTACGATGATACTACTCATATTTACTCCATTATCTAAAATTACTCAAGAAGAATTTTTTACCACGGAGTACACGGAGTTTCACGGAGGAATAAAATGTTATCATATCAAAATTCCGTGGTACTCCGTGTACTCCGTGGTTAATTTCTTCATGAAATTAATCTATGCTTTCTTGCCAATTTACTTATTCGTTTCGGCTATTTTGGTGTTCCAGTCCTGGGAAACCTTTTCTATCAACTGGGCGGGTTCGCCGTCATGATACCACATTTCCCAGGCAATATCGCCGCGTTCCAAACCATTGATATAGGAAAAGTATTTTATCATGGCAAGTTTCGGATCGCGGACAAGCGCCAGGGTTTCGTCAACGGCGCGGGAATCACGGAAATAGTTGTATTGTCCGGCTTTCCAGTTGTCATCAGCCGGGGTATACCACAGCGCCACGGCCCATAAAATTTTCTCCACATCCGCGGGCTTGTATGTGGCGGGGATGACCATCAGGTTATCACGGGTATACACGCGATAGGTAGATGATTTCGGCCCCTTGGGAAACAGCACCATGCCCCAGTCATCTTTCATTTTATTCAACTCAACAGAATCACTGTTGGCTATATATGCCTCATCAACCCGCATCGCTACCTTCCCGTCAATAAACTCGGATTTGTACCAATCCCAGTTGCTGTTTTCCGGCCTCGGTTTAAGAACGCCTTCCTTATTCAGCCTGATGGCAAACTGCAATGCTTCCAGAAATTCGGGCCTGCCGGTGGCATTGACAAATTTGCCCGTCTTGGGATCCTTGTCCACATAGGTGGCGCCGTTGCTGGAAATTATCGCGTCCAGAATTTCCGTAGAAAGGTCTCTGGTCATGGCGTAGGTATCTTTAATGCCGTCGTTGTTTATATCCCGTGTCAGTTTTTTACAAATATCAAGGAAGGCGGCCCAGGTCCAGGTGCCCGCTTTTTGCATATCATAGGGGAGGTTGGGATCAAGGCCCGCTTCCCTGAACAGCCGTTTGTTAAAAAACAAAGCCTCGAAGTTGTTCAGGTTTACATCTACCGAAAACGCGTAGGCTTTACCGTCAAAAGTAAAGGAATCAATCGTAGGCTGATTAAATGGTACCGGCGCATATCCCTTGCCAATAGGTTTCGGACTTTTGATACTGTTGGGGAGCGGGGCAAGCAGACCCCGCGCCCTCATCGCCATAGCCCAGTTCGGCTGCAGGAAGAAAACCTGCGCTTCAGGCTTCCCGGACATGGTGGATATAACCGCTTTCTGCTGCATTCCGTTCCAGTCGGTAATGGCTTTTTCCCTGATGATAACGCCGTTTTCCTTCAGCAGCTGCTTACGCTGGGCGAGTATTTTTTCCTGATAATCATTCAGCGGTTTTCTGGTATCGACATCATAATCCATCCACCAGTTGCCAATAATAATCTCCATGCCCTTTACTTTCGCCGGATTTTGGCCCCATACGGGAAACGCCGCAATCAGCGCCAACACGACCAGCCCCATAATCATTGTTCTTTTCAGCATTCTATTCCTCCAAAAAATAAAATTTATCTCAAGCGGTCCGCCGCAGGGCGGCGTTCGCATTGAAACCCTACATCTTTATCCCTGTCTGGCTCAGGGATTCAACAAAGGCCTTCTGCGCCACCAGATACAGCAGTACCAGCGGGGCAAGGCATATCAGCATACCGGTGGCGATTATCGCCTGGGTATATCCCATGGGCGCCGTCGTATAAACAGCGCCCGCACTGCTGTTCATTGACATCCACCACGCGCCCAGCCGGTCGGCAATCCCGCTTAAGCCCACAGATAACATTTTATAGTTACTTAAGAACAATGTCGAGTAGAAAGAATCCGTCCACTGCCATACAAAGGAAAACAACAAACAGGAGGTAAGCATGGGCGTCGCGTCGGGAAGCATTATCCTGATAAAGGTCTTGAACCTGCCGCAGCCGTCCACCCATGCCGCTTCCTCAAGCTCTTTGGGCATGCCGCGGAAATACTGTCTGAGCATAAAAATATACAAGCCGCTTTTCAGGCCCATACCTGTAGCGGAGAGCAGCCAATAACTGGCGGCGCTGTCCAGCAGATTGGCCGGATCGCCCGTTATCAGCCGCAGCAGGCCAAAAATATCAAAAAATCGGAAATTAAGGTAGAGCGAAGCCATAATAGTCTGGGGCGGCACGACAATAATCAACATAACGCACATAAACCAGAAATTCTTCAGCGGAAATTTATAACGGGCAAAACCGTAGCCCGCCAGGGTACACGCGGCAACCTGTAAAAGAGAGCTGACCAGTATGATAATCACGCTTTGCAGCAGCGCGGGCCCAAACTCAAGCAGTTCGCCCGCCAGTCGGTAATTCCCCATCGTAAAATGACGGGGGATGCTCACAACCGTGCTGTCGTACAAATCCTGCTGTTCCATAAAACTGACGCTGAGTTTTTCCAACAGCGGCTGTACGATAAGGAAACACAGGCCAAAAAGCAGCACCGCGCGGCAAATTTTATACGCTATGTCAACAATGGTTTTTTGAAAATGGTATGAGCGGGATATGCTGCCCCAATCCCCGGTTTTTTCATGGTTATTCATAGTAGTACACCTTTCTGGAAATCAACGCCATCGCGATACCGATGATCACAATAACGGCAAGAAAATATACCCAGGCCATAGCGGTAGAAAAACCATATTCCATACGCTGCATCATGGTTACCCTTATTTTTTCCATGACGCGGTTATCGGTTCTGATGAAATAATCCACCACGCTGTAGACAACATTGACCAATATCAGCGGGCTGACCATGGGGAAGGTAATTTTCCAGAAACACTCCCAACTGGTCGCCCCCTCAATTTTGGCGGCCTCAAACATACTGGGCGGAATCGTCTGCAGGGCGGAAAGGAAGATAATTATCTGTATGCCGGAAGCCATCGCTATATCGTAAATTTGATTTATGATGCGGAAAATATACGCCATAAAGTCGCTCGCGGCACCCTCGGCGACGAGTATATCCTCAAGCACGCCGGTAATCGACGACTTCATCAAATTGCCCCTTTTAATAATATCCGCCATGCTGCTCAAAAGGGTATTATTGGTTTCAAGCCCGATCATTATCCCGGAAGAAAGAATTACCGGCAAAAAGAAAATTGCCCGCACAAAACCCCTCGCCTTAAATTCCTGATTCAGTATGAGGGCGACGAACAGGCTGAAAATAATGACCGCGGGAACTATCAGAAGCATGCGCCCGATTTCCTCAATCAGCAGCCGGTTAAATTCAGGATCAATCATAAGAACGCGCTTTAGATTATCCATGCCGGAAAAGTCCATGGAGAATCCGTTTTTAACCAGATCAATATTAACTTCGCTGAATACCATGCGCAGGGATTCCAGAATGGGCAAAAACATAAACGCCAACAGGCCGATCAGGAAGGGCAGAATAAACAGATACCCGGTAACGGCGTTCTTGCCTTCAAGCGTCAGGGAATATTTATCGTTCTTTTTAATAAAATACATTGGTTACTGCCACCCCCACCGCACTACCGCGTAACTGCGCGCGTTGATATCAACGACGCCGCCATAATTAACAGCGCTGTCGCCATAATTCACCATAACAACCGTTCCGTCTTCGTATTCGGTCCACGTCAGTCCTTCCGCTATAATGGCATGTTTGACAATCGCCTGATTGTACAACCTGGCAAAATCGGCGGTAAACCGCTGGTACAGGGCATTGGCGTCCGGCGACCATTTATCGTACTCGTTGGCGTAAAATTGCCGGAATTTTGTTTCCTGTAACACGGCGGTTTCTTCGGTCATAAAACTGAAGTACAGCCCCGCCCCGCTTTCAACGGTCTTCAACAGGTTTTTCGTGTAATCTTCGGCAAGATTTATCGCCGGCCCGGTATAGGGAAGCAGGCCGTGCAGTACCATCGGAAAAAACGGAACCGAAGCGTCGGTGATGCCGAAACTCTGATCGTCAATGGCCATGTCGGTGATAAAACCGGCCCAGGGCACAGTGTACGCATAACCGGTATTCAAGAGAACGCCGGTTCCCTTGTCCGTTAATTCCGCCAGTTTTTCCTGCCGCATTTTCATTGACGCCTCGCGGCTGACGAGCCGCTTTTCATGGTAGTCGCCGGAAAGTTTCGCTCCCATACTTCTGAAGGCAAGGTTACGCAGGCCCAGCCGGGCGGCCTTGCGCGTAAAATTATCTATCAGTGACATCATGTAAACGGGGCGGGCAAGGTAACTGAGTTTACCCCAGCGAATGCGCTCGCCGAACCATACAAAACTGTAGGGGTATTTTTCTATCCGCTTGCGGTTTACATAGCGGGCCGCGTCGCGGTACAGGTTGAAACCGTCAAAGAGTTTGATGTCCCTCATATAGAGAAAATCCGCTTCGGGAAAAACCGCGTAGCCGTTTTTTTCCGCGGCTGACAGCAGCTTCCTGAAATCTTTTTTACTGCCCAGTTCGCCTATCAATTTAATTTTGGAGGGTACGGAATGGTCAACGCTGCGGTTAAACCAGCCGGTAAGTTTTATCCGTACATTTTTCCATCCCCATTGGGCAAAATCATCAATCATGCCTTTGGACTCTTTGTAGGAGGTAAGTTTCAGGGGTAAATCAAAGGGTATGCCAAGCCGGTGCTGCGTCTTGTTCACCGCGCCGGGAATCTCTACGGCAATGGGCACGCCGTTCTCCGCGCGCGTACCCAGAGACGGATACTTGTCCATAAGCCATGAACGGTATTCTTTCGCCATACCCACATAGCCGTCTTGAGCGCAGGGGGTATAGCGCAGGGTAATACCCTCGCCTTCCGGCAGGCCTTTTTCGTACAGGTATACCGCCCGGTCGGAACGGCCTGAAATGTCTATTATCGCGCCATGAACCATGGTAAAGCGGGGATACACATTGTTCCATGAACTGTTGCGGCCCGATACGTCGGCCCGTACTTCTGCATACGAAGCGCCTTCTTCAATGACGCATAACAAAGCGCCGCCGTTTTTCTGTATGCCAAAGGCCGGAAAGGGGGCTTTATTGTCATTGATTATCGCGTCGCCGGGCCGTGGCATAGCCTCATCCCAGCCGTACACATTGTTGTTATACGCTATTTGATTCTGTTTTCCGTTGTTAAAGTATATCAGCGCCCCGCTGCCGTCGGGAACAAGCATGTAGCCCTCGTCGCCGGTTCCTCCCGCTCCCATATACGGCAAAAGGCTTAATTGGGTTATGGGATACGCGGACCGGTACGCTATTCTGTCAAAAGGCACATTGAGCAGCAGGGATTTCCCGTCAAGCGTATAGCGCAGCGTTATGTTAAACGCCGGTTTTTCATCGCCTGAGGATACCGTATAGCGGGAAGCGTCTTCAGAAAAGTCATCGTAGGTATAACCGGCCTGAGCGAACAATTCTTCCATCGTTTCTTTCATATATTCCTGGGTAGTATCGCGCAGCACATATATTTTTGTCCGGCTCAGGTCGGGATAATTGGCAAGAAGCGTATTTTTGTCATCGCCTGAGCGCAAATTGTTGATATCATAAAGCCGGTAACTGGCCTGAACCTTGCGCCGGTCGTCATCTTCCATTTTTTCCAGAAATGTTAACATTCTTTCTTCCGCCGCCGCCGGGGGAATAATATAACTGCGGGGAATGTCGCCGATTGAAAAACGCACTTCAAGAGCGTCGTCCGTCAGGACATAATCATAAACGCCCAACGCCACGCTGTTGAGGCTTGAATACAAAGTCATGCCGACGCCGGCGATATCGGCGTATTCAAGGGAGAACTGAGACTTTAAAAAATCTTTTGTCACCTCATCGGCCAGCGGGTCGGCCGCGGCATTCTGCGGATTGGATCTCCACTGTACGCCGCTTGCCTTGTCCGTGAGTATTATTTCCGCGGTCCGCGGCAAAAAGCGCAGGTGTAAAAAATAATTTTCCAGTATACATTCTTCCGTACTTCCGTCATTTTCATAGAGAACAACAGCCCTCGCCCTTGACGCCTGCCTGCCACAGGAAATCAATGTTAAGAGTACGCAAAAAACAGTAACAATTCCGGTAATTCTTTTCACCGTTACTCCCAACCCCTATAACACCCTGAACAGTATTTCCTTATACAAGGAAACAAAATACGCCGCCGCATCGCTGATAAGGCTGAAAAACACCACAAAAATAAACACTATCACCCCCATGCCGACAATGGTGAGCAGGCTGGAAAGCACCGTTTTGGTCATACTGTAATCATGTATCATCATCATGCCGGCAAGGATCAGTATGGCCGTCCACAACGCCGAAAAGCCCGCCAACACCCAGTAAACGGCCCCTTCATCAAAGGTGATAAGCCGGCTGAGTATGATCATGACGGCGTTGATGATCACCGAAGGGGCAAGGGCGTAGGCAATGGCCATATAAATATCAGTCATCCGCCCCTTGCCGTCCATCAGGGTGGTAAGGCTCCAGTTCGCCACAACCCACAGAAAAATCGGCAGGAGTATCCGCAGCGTGACAATGACCGCGTTAAAATACTCCATGTTAACCATAACAAACTGGAAACTGGTCAATGTTAAGCGCAATATTTCAACCAGCACCGCCAGGGCGACAATGACATTCGCTGCCGCTACCGAACCGCGTTTTTCGTGGGTTAAATCCCAAAAGCCGTCAAGGGGATGAACGGCGGTATACAGCGAATAGTGTAATGTTTTTCTCAGGCGGAGCCACCAGGTTTTGTCCGGCAGGTATTTCAAGAGGGGAACCGCGAACCGCGTACCTTTGGTACGACGGTTCAACGCCCTCCAGACTCGGTTGAGGTTCATGCTTCCCTGACCTCCCTGCTGATTCTTATGGCGGTTTTAATGAGCGGCGGCGCAAGCAAAACAACCGCCAAAACCAGCAGTATTTTCCAGAGGTTTTCTTCCATGAATTGCTTGCGGTATAACTGAAAGGCCTTGCCGTAACCTTCGCGGAAGTGCTTGAGTTTGTAGTACTTCATCGCCTTTTGGTATTGACCCTGCCGCAGCGCCGCCCGGCCTATGCCGATATAGGCAAAGTCATAGTTGCCGTTCATTTTGAGGACTTCTTCCCATACTTCCGCGGAAGATTCGTAACGGCCCGCATGGTATTCGTCCAGGGCCCTGTTTATTTTTTCCCCGTAAGCGGTCATATCAAAGCGGGTCAGGGCGGTGGTGCCGGAATCCAGGGCATACAGAGAATGGCCCATCTGGTTAAGGGCTGTCGGCTTCAAAAAGCATCCCTCACGGTTGCCCAGGCCGCCAAAGGCGTATAACAGATTCCCCTGAAAATCGTACATAAAAATCCGCCCCCGCACATGGTCAAAGCAGGCATAGGAATCGTTATCCATAGCCGCCACGTCAATAAACCTTGACGGGCCGACTATGCCTCCCGCGTTGCCGTACGCCAGATCGCCGACCGGATCCTCATAGCCGTTACGAATTAAAATATCCTGCCCCATGGCGTTAAGCCGCCGGACCGGGTCCGTCTGCCCGCTTGAGTTGGTCACATACATAAAACCGTCCCGGTCAAGGCAGAGGTTGCTGTATTCGGTGGGAATAAACAGTTCCATCCGTTCTTTTTGCGCCTGGGTAGCGAGAACTTTCCATATATAATCAATAATATTAACCTGTACCTTGTTTGCCCCCATGTAACCGGAAAAGGCCCCCCGGCTGTCAAATTCCATAAGGCCCTTGTTGATATTCCGGGCCTGCACAAAAAGGCGGTTGGCAAAATCAACGGCCAGTTTCAACGGCAAAAATTCCGCGTGTTCGTCGATACTTTCATCATCGGGTTTCAATACGGAAGCAACGTAATTCCAGTTCCTGTCCAGCTTGAGTATGCGGTGGTTGTTGGTATCGGCAATGTATAAAAAACCGTCCCTGCTTTCAAAAATATCCATGGGATAATTAAAAGGACTCTTCTCGCCGTTAACCGTCACCGAATCTACTGTCGTCACCAGCCGGTGTTCCCCGTTTTCATAAACCAGCAGGACTATCCGGTTGTTGCCCGAATCGCAGATGTATATGCGGTTATCCCGCACAAAAAGCCCCTGGGGATCGCGGAAATTGCCGATGCCCAGACTCGTACCCAGTATATACGCGCCCACATAATAGGCGTCAGGAGAAGCGACCTGTTCAAACCAGAAATCGTAGTTGTAAGTGTAATTGGTCGGAGTGGCGAATAACAGGGAAGACTGAAGGAAGAAACAAATAACAAAGAAAATAAAACCACGGAGGACTGCTGTCCGTTGGACAGCCTGGAGTTTCACGGAGGAAAAAGTTATCGTATCAAAACTCCGTGTAACTCCGTGGTACTCCGTGTAACTCCGTGGTAAATTCTTAATTAATTCTCTTTTCATTCTTTGATCCCCGAACTTGCCATCGTCTGCAAAATGTTACTCTGCGCGAAAATGAACATTACCAGCGGCACGATCATGACGAAGAGCGTTACCGCCGCCCCTACTCCGGCGCGGGCTATGCCGCCTGAAATGATCTGTGAAAGCGCGTAAGGCAGGGTTTTAAGCTGCTCCGAATAGATAAAGTTGGAAGCGCGGGCGTTCCACAGACTCTGCACGGAAAAAATCATCACGGTCAGCCACGCGGGCTTTACCATGGGAAGGATGATCACGATAAAAATACGCCACTCTTTCGCGCCGTCAACCTTTGCCGCTTCAAGGAGCGTATTGGGAATGGTGTCAATGAATTGCTTGAGCAGGAAGAACCCCATCGGCATGGCGAACGCCGGCACGATAACGGAAAGGTAAGTATCCACCCAGCCGAGTTTGGTCATCACCAGATAGTTGGGAATCGCCGTAACATAACCGGAGAACATCAGGGTGACAATGACCACGTTAAAAAACAGCTTCGCGCCGGGGAAGCGGTATTTGGACACCACAAAGGCCCCCATTGAGGCCACGATAATCAGTCCGCCCGTTCCCACGGCGGTAATCAGCACGGTGTTAAAAATATAGCGGGAAAAGGTAACCCAGGACTTGCTCATAATGATAAACAGGTCCTGAAAGTTATTCATCGTAGGCTGGCGCACCCACAGTTTGGGCGGAAACAGGAAAATTTCATTGAGGGGCTTGAACGCGTTGTTAATGGCGTACACCAGCGGGTAGGCAAAGAACAGGCCAAAGACCGTCAGAATGAAGAAAATAAAAGCGTCGCCGCCGTAGGAGCGGTTCAGCCTTCTGCCGCCCACCAGTTTTTTTGTTTTCTTCCCCGGTTTTACCGCCATACCCTATCCTCACGTCCCCACGCGGCGCAATAATTTTTGCACCAGCGTATTACAGATAATCATGGTTAAAAACAGCAGGGTCGCGATGGCTGAGGCGTAACCCATCTCAAAGCGAATCGAGCCGTAATCAACCAGATGATTCACCACCGTATGCACCGCGTAATCGGTGCTGGGGAATCCCGCCAGGGCTACGGTAACATCGGCGACGCCGAAAGACTGGGTAATCGCCATGACCGCGCCGAACATCAACATTCCCTTCATATTGGGCAGGGTAATGTACCACAGTTCCTGCCAGCGGTTTCTTATGCCATCCACCAGTCCCGCTTCGTAGAGCGTTACGTCAATGGTGCTTAATCCCGCTATAAAAGCCAGAAATCCCGTCCCCAAACTCATCCACAAAATGACGATTAACATAACCGGCATCATGAATTTGGGATCGGTCAGCCAGAGTTTGGGCTCGGACAAAATCCCCAGATGCATCAAAAGGCCGTTAATGTAGCCGTAAGCGTCGCCGGAGAAAATAATCGCCCAGATCATGTACACCGCGCCGGAAATTGAGGGCGCGTAAAATATCAGCGTTACCAGGGCGCGGATGTAGCGGGGCAGTTCATTGATAAACCACGCGAACAGGAAAGAAAAGATATAGCCGATGGGGCCGGTTATCGCCGCCATGATAAAGGTATTTTTCATCGCCTTGAGAAACACGTCGTCGCCCAGCAAAAGATTGATATAATTGCGCAGGCCGATAAACCGGGGCGGCTCAAGAATGTTAAAATAGGTAAAACTGTAAAATACCGAAACCACCAGCGGCGCTATAAAAAACAGGGCGAAAACGACGGCGTAAGGGGCAAGGAAAAAGTAGCACACGCGGCTGTTGATTATTTCCTTTATCAGACGCGAGAAAGCCGCTTTCTTTTTTGCCGTATACCGCGCTAAACTCATACCATTACTCCAAACCGAATTCCTTGCGTTTTTTCAGCAATTCGTCATTTATCGTTATGCTGTAATCCAGCAGGGTTTCCCGCGTATCTTCGCCCTTGTTCAGTATGCGGCGCACCGCGTTGGTTATATGGCGGCTCACATAGTAACCGCCCGGCACTTCCGGCGTTCCCACCGTCCAGGAACGCTGTTCCCGCAGCACGGCCATTTGCTCCGATCCCCAGGAAAGCCGCGTAAACGCGTCATAATTCGCCGTGGGATACCGCGCCGCCGCGCCCATGACGCTTTCAAGCTCGCGGCCAAAGCGGAGTTGGGTATCGGCGCTGACCCACCACTTCAAAAATTCCCAGGCAAGCCCGGGATTCTTCGCGTTGGAAAAAATCATCGACGCGAGAGTTCCCGTCGGCACGGAACGGTCAATGCTGCCGTCCGCTTTACGCAGGCCGGGCATACGGGCAAATCCCCACAGGCCGCGCAATTCCGGCGCGAAAACTTCCAGCGTGTTAAAATTGGTGTAATCGGCAAAAGCAAGGGGCATCTCGCCGGTACGGAAACGGTTTAAAAAATTAAACACTATCGGCGTTTTGTAATGGGTAAAAAATTTCGTGTAGACATCAAACGCCTCAATGGCCGTCTCGCCGGCCAGCATGGTGCGGGAGCCGTCCTCGTTGTACAGGCTGCCCTTGCGCTGGTACAGGTGCGCCAGAAAATTGGAAAAGTCGATGTTGATCTGTTCGGTCGTCGCCACCGAGGGTATTCCCACGTTCATATTGTTTTTTTGAATAATGGGCAAAATACTGATCAGTTCGTCCCATGTTTCGGGAACCTCAATGCCCAGTTCCTCAAAAATATCCTTGCGGTAAAACATGACATGGAAGTACTGTGTTTCCGGAAGGCCGTACACCCCGCCCGCGTAACGGAACGGAATGATGACGCTGGAATCAAACTCCCGCGTCAGTTCCTCATAACCCGGTAATTTTGAAATGTCAACGGCGGCGTGGCGGACGGCATAATTCACCGGATCAACCTGCGGCACGGTAAGCGCCGCGTCCGGCCCCGTACCGGCGACTACCGCCGGCATCACCGCGTCGGGGGCTACCAGTTTAACATTGACCTTGATCCCCGTCTTCGGGGTAAAGGTATCGTCAATCATCCCCTTGAGAATCGTGCTTTGATCGCGTCCGGCAAGCATCCACACTTCGACAACATTGGCGCTCTTGCGGTACACGTCGCCGAGGTTGTTGTAATCCACAAAAAATGAAACCAGAAAGGACCGTATCTCGTGAGAAACGGCGACAAAAAAGTTTTCTCTTATTGAGGGCAGTTTCGCGTCGGCGGCGCTGACTACAATGTAATCAACATCAAGCTGGGACTGGGCAAGCGCCAGGAGGCTGTCGCCCAGGGCGCTGATATTGAATTTAAAGTTGACCATGGTCCGGGGAATTTTATCGGGCCGCCTGACAAACATTTCCAGTTGGCGGGCAAGCGTCAAAGAAGTCGCCGCCTGGGCGCTGCGCTCGCCGGAATAGGCGGTTAAATCATCAACCAGTTTATAGAGAATTTTGCTTTCCAGTTCCATTGCCGTGATAATTTCGGGATACACCACATCCACGCGGTAATCGCGGTAAATATCCGGCTCCGTGCCGGTCAGCACCAGTATCTTGCGGTAAATTCCGTTCAGGCGGAATATGCTTTCTTCCATGACGCTGAGCATCTCGCCCATGCCGCCCATAGCCGCCTGCAAGCGGAAATTGTGCCGGCCCTGTTCCAGGGGAAACACCATATCTCCCTGATCGTCGCGGAATGTCGCCAGCTTCCATTTATTGCTGTAGGTAAACGGCACGGCGGCAAGTTCCGTGCAGGGCGTCTGCCCGTCTATCATCACCATACGGTTCGATACAAAACCGCGGTTGTAATTCTGGCGGCCTTTGACGGTAAACCGGTACATGCCGTTTTCAGGCACAAAGAATTCCCATTCTATCCACTGTCCGGCGACGCGCCAGCTCTGCCCGCCGATCATGTTGAGTTTTATTTTCGCCACGCTGGGCGGCTCCGTCGCGCCGGAAGAACGGTCATAAATGGCGTATAACGACGGGTCGGAACGGTACCGGGCGTGTTCACCCTGTATCTTGAACATAAAACCGGAAACCGTATTGCGATACCGGCCCGTATCAATCCCCCGCGCGTACTGCCGGTAATTTTCAGCGGGAACAGGGGCTTTCAGGCAGAGCGACCGGATCGCCGCCGGCTCGTTTATTCCCTCAAGCCGGATAACATTATCCCCCGCGCTCAAATAAAATTCGTAGGGTTCGGTACTGTAGCCCAGCGAGTCGCGGAAAAAAGCGGTTTCCCAGCGGGGCTTTTCCACCTGCGCCGGACGAATCTCGTTGCCCTGATTATCCTGCCGCACGTCATTGGCGTCCCCCCAGACCCGCTGAAAGCTCAACCGGTCGGCGCCGAGAAAGGGAGTTTCCCCGTTTATTTTGAAAGAACGCTCAATAGCGATACCCCTCGACAGGAGGGGATAATATTCTATATACACATTGTACAGGCCCGCTTTTTCAATATGGACCGCGTACTCGATATAACTTTCTTCCTCAGTCCGCAGAACCCGCTTTACGCCCGCAAAATCAACAAGCGGGGAAACGCCGTCCGCGTCTTTCCATGAAAAAATGTCCAGGGGAATATCCGCGGCGGCGGGCGGAATATGCGCGTAACGCTCCCGGTAGCGGGTATAGGTGTTGGTTCTGCCGATGGAAACCCCGCTTAAATCCACCCCCCGGTATTTTTCGGAAAAATCTTTCGCCCCTGTCCCGTTCAGCGCAAAATACACGATCACCAGCGCGGCAAGCGCTATGGTAATTATTACCGGATTCTTTATTGACGAGTGGAGTTTTTTAATTATTGCTCTGCCGATACCGGTACTCATAGGGACCTTTTATTTAACCGCTCCTGTCATCGCCTTGATACAGGCCTCGCTTTCCGCTGAATTCGGCTGGCCGTTACCGCGGTTAAAGAGGCCGAATCTTTCCCCATCGCCGCTAAAAAGCCCGTTATCCCAGTAGATGGGAACCAGGCCGTTTTCTTTGGCCTTGCCGAATACCCATGAAAGATAATCAAGCCGGTTTTGCCGCGCCTTGTCTTCCTGCGCCTTGTCCGCGTACAACTGCCGCACCGCGCCCGCCTCACCGATGATCACCGGAATATTGTTGTCGATATATTTTGACTTAAAGGGGGCAAAATCATAGGCCACCCTGTTTTTATCCGCCGCCGAACCCCATTCGAAGCGCGTACCGGCGATTCCGAATTCATAGGGGTCATAGTAATGAAAGGTGACGATCTGCCGGTCGGGGGCGCTGTCGGGCGGCAGCCAAAAATAATTTGCCAGCGTGTGCTGGGGCTTGGTACAGTAGCCGGGCAGCGCCACATAACGGGCCGCGTTATTGGCGCCGGTTCCCCGCACGGTCTGGGTAAAAAGCCGGTTCCAGTCATTTACAATGTCGGCTTGCGTACCCTGTACGCTTCCATTGCCCCAGTTGCCGTCATGAATTTCGTTCATTGATTCAAAGATCAGCCAGTCGCCGTAATTTTTGAAATAGGCCGCTATCTGTTTCCACACCCGGACAAATTTGAAAGTTACTTCGTCGTAGCCTTCCGTACTTGCGCGGGCTTTGTTAATTGAAAGCCAGCCGTTATCCTTGCCGCTGCCTTCGGTTGAACCGTCATGGTGCAGATTGATAATCACCTTGAGACCGGCCTTGCGCGCCATGCCAACCACTTCGGCGACACGTTCCAGATATTTTTCATTGATATGATAATCCGGCGCGGGACCGATGTAGCCCATCCAGGTGATGGGAATACGAACGATATCAAAGCCGGCTTTTTTGACTCCATTAAGCAAGTCCTGGTTTATTCTGGGGTTGCCCCAGCCTGTTTCGTTTGCCCGCCCGCTGACATAGGCATCCAGCGTGTTCCCGATATTCCAGCCAATCAGGAGTTTTTCATCCCTGAAATAATCGAAGGCTGTTTTTTCACTCATCGGCTCCGGAGCGTAATTATTTTCGGTATCGGGGACGGCAGGAACATAGGAAAGGTCTACCCCTCCCTTCTTCTTCTGCGCAGATGGCGATGAAGGGCAGGATACTGCCAGCAGGACAGGCAAGAACAGGCATAGCAGAAATTTCTTCATCGGCAGCCCTCACATTATTATTTATTCTTAAAGTCACTGCATACACTGGGCCGGGGGCAGGAAGAATTTTTTACCACGGAGGACACGGAGTTTCACGGAGGAATGAGGATTATCGTATCAAAACTCCGTGGTACTCCGTGTACTCCGTGGTTAATTCTTACTTCTCGGACAGCCCCGAATACACCGCACAGTAACAGAAGATTATCCTCTGTTACTCTGTGGTTATTACTTTCTTCATCAAATCGAATCAACGTTCCCTGGAGGTAGTACATACCTCCAGGGATATCATTCTATTTCTTGGTAAAAACAAATTCAGTGAACGTTATAGTAAACGGTTTTTGTACACCGGAACCTTTTGAACCTTTTTTTCCCGCGCCTTCCGTTTCCATTCCTATCAAATTCGCGTTAAGATTTGCGCTTGTCGCGTTACCGGTTGCGGTAAATGTTATTTCCGCTGAGAATGGCACGCCTGCTTTAAGCTTTGAGCCGGGGGGTATTACCTGTGGGGTAAGTTCACGATGATACCCCGCTGCCGAAGTATGATCTACCAGATAAATCCTCATCTCAGCTTCCATATCGCGGCTTGCGGTTGCTGTGAATTTTAAGGTATAGGTATCTCCTTTACTGATCTTGTTTCCATTAAATAAACGAGGATCGGCAAAATAGACATTATAGCCGTTTGCGTATTCAAAATTGTCACTCATATTCCATACAACATCGGTTAATGCGCCGCCCACCGGCTTTGCCATTTTCGCCTCAGCCGCCGCCGCGTCTTTTACCGCTTTATCATTGGCTTTCTTCTCGGCGGAAGTCAGTTCAGGAACACCACCGGTATAAAGCTTGAAATCCCACAATTTAAATTCATACGGTCCGGGACTGCCGGCGCGGGTTGTCTGGAATTCTACAAATTCGGCCAACGACGTATTAACCGTCGCCCCTATCGATTTCCCCCAGGAAGGCTGCATCAGGAACTCTATCGGCACCACAACCGTTATGGGCTGGCCTTTTACCGTATCAAAAACGTACTCATAATACGCGTAATCTTTTACATCCGAAGTATTGATTTTTACCGCGTACCGGTCGCCATCGCCCAAAACCTTGAACGACAAGCCGGTGCAGGTTTTGAGTTTTTCCAGCGTCGCGTCATCGGGCATGAGTTTCACATTGACAAAACCATACTCGTACTTGTTGGTTATAGCGCCGGAAAAACTGTAACCGGTCACACCCTTCGACACCGTTTCTTCTTTCATGGTAATGGTGGACGATCCGCCATTATCTTCATCGCCGTTGACTTTCCAGGTCCAATTAAGCGTTTTTGAGTCAAAAACGGTGACTTTTGCCCACGCAACTGAACCGGCCAGCGTCATAAGCGCCGCGCAGAGAATCAAAGACGTCATTCTTGCTTTTCTCATAATTACTCCTCCAAAATCAAAATATTGGCTTTATTATAGGGTGCCTTGCCCCCCCCGTCAAGGGGCTTTCGGCCTTACATTTTCAGTATCCGTATTATACAAGCGCAGAAGCCCGCCGCCGCCGGACAGACACTTTTACCGTCCCGATCAGGGTTCCCGGAGGTGTCCGGAAAGAATTTTTTACCACGGAGTACACGGAGTTTCACGGAGGAATGAAGATTATCATATCAAAACTCCGTGGTTATATTCTTACTTCTTGGACAACCCCTAAAAGCAGCTTTTTATGGCATCCGCTCAAAAAAACCAATAATTAACGGGTAACAACTGAGCCTTTTGCAAAACTCGCTTAGTTTTGGAAAAAGCTCAATTAACTTGACATTTGCTTTATATTTCCGTAATATATAAGTGTAGAAGGTCGCCGCCTCCGCCAGCGGAGGACAGACACTTTTACTATCCCGATCAGGGTTCCCGCCCTCATTTTATGAGGGCTAAAAGCAGCTTTGGATAATCATGTCAAATGGCTCTGTAAATTTTGTCAAAAAATCCCAAATATTGATGTGCCAATTTGAAGATTGTTGGGACAGAAAAAATTCCAAAATTATCCAGAATCATGAAATAATTGCAAACATAAAACCGGAAATAGGTAAAATTCGCCCTGTTGTCATAGTTTACCCTCACAAAAGGTCAAAATTGGCTATAGTAATTCCATTCACCACCAAAAGGCCATATAAGAAAAATACCAATGTTTTACATATTCCGGCAGGAACAATGCCCGGTGTGTTGGGGCGTACCGAATGTTGGGCGCTTTGTGATATGCCGCAAACAGTTTGCACATACAGATTAAAAACAGTATTTTCCGGCAAAAAGAATGAATACCAAAGACGTATAAACCAGGCGGACAGCATATTACCGTCTGATTTTTTCATGCAAATTATCGAAAAATCAGCGCTATTATTGTATCCGCTCATAAAAGCCAATAATTAACGGGTAACAATTGTCAATTTTCTCTCTGACAGATTCATCTTTTTTGTCATTTTTTCCGGTTTAGAATTATGGACGTATCCAGAGGAAGGGAACTATTCCCTGTTTTTCAACCGACTCAAGTTCAACATGGTCACAGGTTACTACCGTTGCGCCGGTACAAACAGCAGTCGCCACAAGTATTGTATCGACAAAAGACATTTTACCTGCAGCTTTGAGGCGGGCGGCTTCACGGACAATATCAGGGGTCAGCGTTTCAATAATGGAAATGGGAAAGGTATCGTATATATCCTGAATAACAGCATCTGCCTGTTCTGTTCCGACCACTCTTATACGATCATAGTATACCTCAATAAGATTTGCGGCATTCATGGTAATGGTTATCTCATTGTTTCTTGCCTGATCAAGAAGTCCTCTGACAACTACAGCTCCTTCTTCACCGTCAAGAAAGGCAAGTACCGCGCAGGCGTCAAGTATGTATTCCGGCACGGCGGGCGCGTTCCTCTTCCTGGCGTCTTTCTATCTCAAGCTCATGTTCCTTGTCGGCGCGGGAACGCGCAAGGAAATCCTCTACTGAGCCACCCGGAATGTTTTTATGGCATCCCATTAACCGATGATAAGGAGGTTTTTCCTTTTGCTCCGTCTTCTCAACAAAATTTACGTGGATAAGCCCCAAACCTTCAATAGCCCTGAGCAAATCAAAAGTTCTCTGGTTCTTTACTTCTACCGTTACAGTCATAAGAAAAATATAGCATAAAAAAGAACAATTATCAATAAGGCGGTATCATAATAATAATTTCAAGCGTGTTAATTTTAATTTCATTCGTTAACCATGGCGTCAGGCGTTAAAATTCCCTTTATGCGCTTGTTTTATCAAAGTTAAAATATTTCATAATTATCTTCCATGAATTCCATTCTATATTATATTTTGATTTGGACGATTAAAAAAAAATTAATATATTCTAATCAGATTAATCATTGGGATGAGGCACGCGAATATGACAATGAACGCCGTAAAGTCATTAAAAAAATTCGCCAACAATACGTTCCTTGTTTTTTCCTGTATCCTTTTCCCTATTATTGCTTTATCGGCTATTATGGCATACTCAATTTCCGCGCGTCAAATCAACCATTCTTTTATTAAACAGCAGCTTTCCATAGCGTCTGAAACAATACGGCTGCGTTTGGCGACCGCGGTAAACAGCGAACTTGCCCTTATGGTGAAAATGGCGGATACACCGGTAATCCGGCAGTATTTCATGAATCCTTCCGATCCGGTTCTTAAATCCCGGGCGGACGATGAATTTACCCTTTATCAGGAACATTTCAATGATAAAATACTTTACTGGGTCAATGACGTGGACAAAATATTTTATTCAACAGGAAACGCTCCGTACGTTGTCAATCCCGATGATCCTGAGAATTATTGGTACAATTTAACATTATATGAAACAGAAAAATTTATTTTTAATATTAATTATAATCCTGATTTGGAGCAAATCTATCTTTGGGTCAATGTGCCGGTATTCGTTAAAACACACACAGGCAGAAAACCCATAGGGTTGATTGGCACCGGCATTAATCTGACTGATTTTTCAAATTTTGTAGCTTTCAGCTATCATAAATTCGATAAAAACATCACAACATATATGTTCAATAAATACCATGAAATTACTTCGGCGGCGGATTATAAGCTGGTTGAAAATAAAGTCCGTCTTGATGAATACCTTGGCGAAACCGGAAAAGAATTGATCAGGGCCGCGCAGGGGCTTTCCGGGGATGAAAGCCGGAGCTTCATCTTTGATAATAAAATGTATCTGGTAAACTCCATCCCGGCGATGGAATGGTATCTGACCGTAAGTTATCCGGTGCCGGATTTGTTGTCGCTGAATAAGGCCATGAATACCGTATTTTTCAGCATGCTGGTACTCATCCTGTTCCTGTTCATCATCATTAATGTTTTTGCCGCCAATTCTGAAAACACGATGGCGAAGCAAAACCTTCAGCTTCTTGAGGCAAACAGGAAGGCTGAATCCGCTTCCCGGGCAAAAAGCGATTTTCTCGCGAAAATGAGCCACGAAATCCGCACCCCCATGAACGCCATTACCGGCATGGCGGAACTGCTGCTGAGGGGAGAACTCTCATGCGAAGCGCGGGGCTATGCGCGGGATATCAAACAGGCGGGGAATAACCTCGTTTCAATAATTAACGACATTCTGGATCTTTCAAAGATCGAAGCCGGGAAACTGGAAATCGTTCCCGTCAAATATATGCTTTCATCCCTGATCAACGACACGGTCAACATTATCCGTATGCGGCTGAGGGAAAAGCCGATACGGTTTTTTACCAATATCGACGGGAATATTCCCAACAGCCTTATCGGAGATGAAGTGCGTCTGCGCCAGATTCTCCTTAATCTGCTGTCCAACGCGGTAAAATATACGGAAAAGGGACATATCGGTCTGACCATTACCATGGATAAACAGGACGATAAACAGGTCGTGCTCAGAATGGATGTGGTCGATACCGGAAAAGGAATAAAACCGGAACATCAGGCGAACCTCTTTGATGAGTTTGTCCGGGTAGATATGAAGAAGAATCAGGGCATTGAGGGAACCGGACTGGGGCTTTCCATTACCAAACGGCTTTGCGCGGCTATGGACGGTAAATTAAGCATGAAAAGCGAATACGGCATGGGCAGCGTATTCACGGTGATTATCCCGCAGAGCATTGAATCAAAAGAGGCTTTCGCCGTAGTGGAGGAACCGGAAAAAAAGAAGGTACTGGTTTATGAAGGACGGGTTATTTACGCCAAATCAATATGCTGGACTCTGGAAAATCTGAAGGTTCCTCATGCCGTAGTGATAAATCAGGATGATTTTGCCGCGGCGCTGTACCGCGAGGAATGGTTCTATGTGTTTTCCGGTTATGGTCTTTATGAAAAAATTAAACCGCTTATGGGGCAGGTCGATTCGGTTTTCTGCGGAGGAAAAAAGCCGCATCTGGCCCTCATGGTAGAATGGGGTACTGAAGCGTATATCCCCAATGTGCGTTTTGTGTCCATACCGATACAGTCCCTGTCCATTGCCAATACTCTGAACGGCAAGGCTGACCGTCGGGATTATTTTGAAAGTTCCGTCAGTTCCGGCGCGATACGCCATACCTTCCCCCACGCGCGGCTGTTGATAGTAGACGACATTGCCACCAATCTTAAAGTGGCCGAGGGGCTTCTGTCTCCCTATAACACAAAGGTTGACACCTGTCTGAGCGGCGCGGAAGCGATAGAACTGGTGAAACGGAATAAGTATGACCTTATTTTCATGGATCACATGATGCCGGAAATGGACGGGATTGAAGCGGCGGCGGTTATCCGCGCGTGGGAAAAAGAATTTGCCCGTCAGCAAATACCGATAATCGCCTTGACGGCAAACGCCATTGTGGGAATGCGGGAAATGTTTATCGAAAACGGTTTTAATGATTATCTTTCAAAGCCGGTAGACGTTTCCAAACTGGATGAAATTCTTAACCGCTGGATGCCGGAAAAAAGAGAAGACGCCCGGAAAAGCGCCGCGTCAAGCGGTGTGAATGAGAATGGCTACAGTAACAATATAGGCGGGTCTGCTTTAGCAGACCCGGCGGGCGTTGAGATCGTTATCCCCCATGTTGATACGGCAAGAGGAGTTGCCATGCTCAGGGGAAAGCTGGATACCTATAAGAAAGTGTTATCCATGTTCTGCAAAGATATTGACGAACGGCTGCCGCATCTGCAAATAATGCCGGAGGCGGATACCCTGTCGGCATTTATAATCCAGGTTCACTCTCTGAAAAGCGTGTCCGCTTCCATTGGCGCGCAGGAAATATCGTCCAATGCCGCGGGACTTGAAGCCGCGGGCAAAGCCGCCGATATGGCTTTTATCCGCGAACATTTACCTGACTTTACGGTACAGCTCGCGGAACTGGAAGAAAATATACGCGCCGTGCTATCCGGCAGCGTGTAATCTTATGGCGGCTAACACTTGCGCGGACAGTTCCGCCTTACATTTCCAGTATAATCTCATTGTCCGCCTTTAACACTGAGGCAGAGATATAATTATCCGCCATCTCAACGCCGTTGACCGTTAATTTCCGGCAGCCGCTTTCGCGCCCCTGGGGGTTCTGTACCTGTATGCGCAGTTTCTTGCCGCGGAATGTTTTTTCCATGGTGAAATTCTTCCATGAGGCGGGAACCGCCGGAGACAGGCGCAGGCCGTTAATATCGGGACGCAGTCCCAGTATCCCTTCCACACAGCCGACCATAACGGTGCTGGCCGTGCCGGTCAGCCAATGCACATGGCTGCGGCCCTCAAAGGGGCTGTCAACGCTTTCGGTAAATTGGGAATACACATAGGGTTCCAGCAGGCGCGTCTGGGCGATGGGGTTCTGCGCGGCGGGACAGCTTTCCAGATAGTATTCAAACGCCCGCCCGCCCCGGCCCAGCAGGGCTTCCGCCAAAATCAGCCAGCCCTGGGTCTGTAAAAAGATTCCGCCGTTTTCCTTGGTAGAGGGGTTGAACAACAGCGCCAATGCCCCTTCAAAGGCGTGGCGGCGGTACGAGGGGGCCATGAGCCGCGCCCCGTATGTGGTGTTAAGCTGCCGGTATACCAGATCCATGACCGCCTTGCCGCGTTCCCGCGGGGCAAAGCCGCTGATAATTGACCAGCTTTGCGGGTTAAGCCAGAGGCTGGCTTCCGGGTCGCCCGGCTTGCCCACTACTTCATCACGCTCGGTTATTCCCCGCACAAAACGGTCGGTATCCCAGCAGCGTTCCTCAATAATCGCGCCGAATTTTTTCTTCAGTTCATTCATGCGCGTTTCCGTGGCGGCGTCGCCCTTATGCCGCGCGCAGCGGATCATAATTTCAAACGCGTAATACAACTGGAACGCGACAAATACCGATACGCCGTTGGCGCCCAAGCGCAGGCAGTCGTTCCAGTCGGCGTGCAGGCCGGCGGGCAGGCCGTGTATGCCCAGATGATTCAGCGAGAAATCAATCGCCTTGTCCAGATGTTTATAAAGGGTATCCGCGCCGGAGTCGGCGTAGGGGATTTCCTCGTCAAGCAGGGCGATATTGCCGGTTTCGGTTATATATTTCCATACCGTGGGGAACAGCCACAGCGCGTCATCGGCGCGATAGGAAGGATGCCCTGTTTCCGTGCGGTAGGACGCGTCTTCCGGTTTATTTTCATGGCCGGGATTATGGTTGTACTTTACCAGAGGAAGCGCCCCGCCGTGGTTTACCTGGGCGGAGATCATGAATTTCAGTTTTTCCAAAGCCATTTCCGGGTCAAGGTGAATGATGCCCTGAATGTCCTGCACCGTGTCGCGGTAGCCGTAACCGTTGCGCTGGCCGCAGTAAACCAATGAAGCCGCCCGCGACCAGTTAAACGTAATGAAGCACTGATAGGCGTTCCAGGTGTTGACCATGTGGTTGAAATTTTCATCGGGGGTTTCCACTTTCAGGTTCGCCAATTTGCCGTGCCAGTAGGTTTTAAGATCGTTAATTTCCTGATCGGGCAGGCCGGAGTCTTTGTAGCGGGCTATCAGCGCCTGCGCCTCCGCTTCCCTCTTTTGCCCCAGCAGGAATGCCAATGAAACGCTTTCGCCGGGTTTAAGGGTCAAGGCCGTATGCAGCGCGCCGCAGGGGTTCAGATTGTAGTTGAGGGTTCCGTCCAGACGGCCCTTTTCCACGGAAACGGGATTCCCGTAATCACGGTAGCCGCCCAAAAACGCCGCGCGGTCGCCGCAGTAGCTGGTAACCGGCGCCCCGGCAAGCCCAAAGAAACGCGTGTCTACGCGGCTTTCGTTGACGGCGTTCAGGCAGTTTTCATTAATCGTTTGCAATATAAATTGATCCTTGAAATAGGTGCGGGTGATAAACTGGGTGTATTGCAGATTCACCTGATCCTGCTCATAAAAACTTTCGCAGGTAAATTCGACAAAACCGAAAACGGATATTTTCCGCGCCGCCGCGCCGGTATTGGTGAGCTTAAGCCGCCATACTTCGTGGTCCGCATCCATCGGCACATAGTAACTTGCCTCGGAACGCAGGTCCTTGTAGTCCGCTTCCATGATGGTATAACCCGTGCCGTGCCGGCATACCGAACGGTACTGATCCAAATCTTTGCCTACCGGCTGCCAGGAGGCCGACCAGTAATCGCCCGATTCGTCATCACGCAGGTAGATGTAACGTCCGGGACGGTCCTGTTCATTGAACCGGTACCGTATCAGCCGCCCCGCCGCGCCGCTTTTTACAAAGCTGTAACCGCCCGCGTTATTGGAAATAATCGCCCCATAAGCCGGTGAACCCAGATAATTTGCCCAGGGCGCGGGCGTATCAGGCCGGGTAATAATATACTCCCGCGCCGCCGCGTCAAAATGACCGTACTGCATGACTTTCCTCCTGTCTATTGCTGTACATCAGTATAAAGTACCTATTCCGCTACTTCAAGCCTTCCCCTGTCTTCATATATCAATACCTACTATTTCAATAGGAATAGTAAAATATTTTTTGAAAACGCTTGACAAGTTTTTGAAAAAGCTATAACATATAATTCATATATGTTATATAGGTCATATATGCATAATATGATTTAATAGGGTAATTCCGGAGGTTAAAATGGGTAAAATTTACAACAACATTACCGAGTTAATCGGTAAAACGCCGCTGGTGCGGCTCAACCGCCTTGAAAAGGCTTTGGGGCTGGAAGCGGAAATCGTCGTCAAGCTGGAGTTTCTCAACCCAAATCAAAACGTAAAAGAGCGTATCGCCCTTTCGATGATTCAGGGCGCGGAAGAGCGCGGCGAACTAAAACCCGGCGGAACGATAATCGACCTGTCAAGCGGCAATACAGGCATTAGCCTGGCGGCTGTCGCGGCGGCCAGGGGTTACAAGTTTCACGCGTATATGCAGGATACGGCCAGTCCCGAAAACAAACAGATTTTGCTCGCGTTTGGTGCGACCTATGAAAACTTATTCTCCCATCCGCGATTTGCCGCGCTCGCAGCCGAACATCATGGTGATGCTCCGAAGGCGATGGCACAGTTACTGCGCGAAGAGTCTGAGAAGTTGGGCGCTTATGTAACGAACCAGATAGAAAATCCCGACAATCCCAAAGCGCACTATACGACCACGGGCCCTGAAATATGGGAAGACACGGACGGCAAGATTGATTTCTTCGTCACGGGCGCGGGAACCGGCGGAACATTGCTCGGCACAGGCAAATATCTGCGTGAGAAAAAACCAGACATCAAAATTATAGCCTATCAGGCAGGTCCGAATTCGCGCCCGTTAGAGAGCGGAAACCCCGAACAGCCGGAAATGCACGGCGTTCACGTAATTGTGGGCGGACCGTTCATCATACCGCTTTTAAAAGGCCAGGACGACCTCTGGGACGAAGTCATCGACGTTGAGGCGCCGACCGGCTGGGAAACTGCCCGCGTCGTGGCAAAACACGAAGGCATACTCATTGGCGAGTCGGCCGGCGCGGCGGTACATACCGCAATACAAATCGCGAAACGCCCTGAAAATAAAGGCAAGCGTATAGTCGCGATGGTACCGGACTCCGGCACGCACTATCTGACGACAGGACTGTTTGAGCTGCCGGAAACAAAATAGAGAGGTAAAATGTTATGGCTATTAACCTGGATTTCAAAGATTCCGTCACGCGGGAACAGCGGCTGGGGTCAACGGTTTGCTGGAGCGGAAGTTTGCGGGGAATGTCCGAATGTACTTCCTGCGGCGGCGGAAAAAACATGGAAAGGCGGTTTGCGCAGTCGGGTATGTGCCCCAACGGGTGCGCGACGGGCATACTTCTCGGCATTCGGGATATTGCGGTTATTTTGCACGGTCCCGCGGGATGCTCCCAACTCGGCGCGCCCTCGTTCAGGCATCAGGCGGCTTCAAGAATTAACGCGGCCTATGAATCCTACTCCTACGGCGACGACATGGACGAGAACGATACGATTTTCGGCGCGATTGATGCTTTGAGAGACCTGGCGGAAGACATTCTGCAAAACCGCAAACCCAAAGCGTTGTTTATAATAAATTCCTGCGCCAGCGCGGTAATCGGGGAAGATATAGACAGCTTAACCGGGGAATTAAAAGCAAAATACGACGTTCCGATTGACAATATAAATTGCGAGGGGTTTAAGTCGCAGGTTTGGTTCAGCGGAACCGACGCGACTTTCCACTCGGTAGTCAAAACGCTGGTAAAGGAGCCGAAAGAAAAGCGCGACGTAGTCAATATAATAAATTTCTTCGAGAGCGAAAGAAGCTATTTAAGCGATATTTTCGGCAGGCTCGGCGTAAAGCTGCAATTCCTGCTGTTTAACAGCACGGTCGAGGAAATAGAACATCTTTCGGAAGCGCGCGCGACCGTGGCGGTATGCAGTACGCTGGGCACCTATCTCGGCAACGCGCTGGAGCAAAAATACGGCGTGCCGTTTCTTAAAAGCATTAACCCGATGGGAATGAAAGGCTTCGAAACCTGGTTTAAGGGAGTCGCGGAGATACTGGGCAGGGAAGAACAGGCGTCTGAAATTATAGAGCAGGAAAGGGCGAAATATCTCCCGCAAATTGAGGAAATCAGGAAAAAGACTACGGGGCTTAAAGCGGTCCTCGCGATGGGAGCGGGGTTTTCATTTGAAATGGCGCGGGTGCTTCAGGAGTTGGGGATTGAGATTGTTTCGCTGTCGGCGGGGCATTACGATCCGAAACACGACGGCGGCAACCCGCCCCCGGCGACGGAGTTTATGTGCAATAACTCCCGGTCTGATTTTCAGACAAACGTAAGCGACAACCAGAACTTTGAGATTTTCAACATCATCCACCAAAAACAGCCGGACATATTTTTCTCGCGGCATCCCGGCTTTACGGTTTGGGCGACCAAGCAAAACATTCCCGCGGTTTACGTCGGCGACGAATACCTTACAATGGGCTATAAAGGCACGCTGACATTCGCGAATATGATTGTCAACGCGGTCACCAACCGCAGTTTTGAGACGAATTTGGCGACGCATACCAAACTGCCGTATTCGTCATGGTGGCTCAATCAGGATTATAAGACAATGCACAAGGAGATATAAACTATGGCGCAGGCATTGGGGCAGCAGCGTTATAAATGCGCTCTGGGGGCAATTCAGACCGTTCACGCGATTAACCGCGCGATTCCGATTTTACATTCGGGAGGGGGGTGCGCCGGTAAAATTGACGATACGTTCGGGAACTCAGGCTATATCTCCCCCCAACTGTACCCGTGTACTTTTTTGGGAGAAAAGGAAATTGTCTTCGGCGGAAACAATAAACTTAACGATTTAATCCAAAATACGCTGAAGATTATGGATGGGGATTTATATGTCGTTTTAACCGGGTGCGCGGCGGAAATAATCGGCGATGACATCGACGAGTTAATCCCGAATTACAAGAACGGGGAGAAGCCGGTAATCGCGGTAAAAACGCCGGGGTTTAAGGGCAACAATTACATAAGCCACGACTGGGTGCTTAAAGGGATTTTCGACAGGTTGGTTGTCAAAACAGATAAAAAGCAAAAAGGTTTGGTCAATATTTTTGCCGGCCCTCCCTATCAGGACTTATTTTGGGAAGGCAACCTTCGCGCCCTTGAAAAACTGGTTTCCCTGCTTGGGCTTACGCCCAACACCATTTTCGGACACGCAAGGGGTATTGAGAACATCAAGAGATTGGGCGAAGCGGAATTTACCGTTTTGGTTTCCCCATGGGTCGGATTGAAAAGCGCGAAATACCTGGAAGAAGAATTCGGCGTGCCGCTCCTGCATTATGAAAACCTGCCTATGGGCGCCTATGAATCCTCGAAGTTTCTGAGAGCCGTCGGTGAATTCGCGGGGCTGGATTCCGGGTTTGTCGAAACCGTTATCAAAGAGCGGGAAGCGGAGTATTACTATTACGTCGAGCGTTTCGCCCCCGTGTTTTTGGAACTGCGCATTATGTCAAAGTATTTCGTGACGGTTTCGGACGCGCAGTACGCGGTTGCGGCAACGCGGTTTCTGGTAAACGATATGGGCATGTTTCCGGCGAAAATATACGTTACCGACAACACGCCCGAAATTTACCGCGGCGGCGTAATCAAAGCCGCGAACGATTTGAATTACGGCGTAACGGCGGAGGTTTTGTTCAGCACGGACGGCTACGCCATCCACGACGACATTGAAAAGATGAATTTCGGCGGTCATCCGATGGTGTTCGGCAGCGGCTGGGAAAGATTCCTCGCTGAGAAGATACACGGACATTTTTTGGCAATATCCTATCCTATTGAGGATAAACTGATTATGAACAAAACCTATGTCGGGTACGACGGCGGACTTGGTTTTATCGGCGATTTTTACAGCGTGGGACTGTCGCAAAGCTCCATACAATAAACATGGAAAGACGGATTGGAGGTGAAGGAAATGGACAGAACACTACGGCATCCGTGCTATAACGGCGGATGTAAAAACGCCAGAATACACCTGCCGGTAGCTCCGTCGTGTAATATTTCATGCAATTATTGTAACCGCAGATATGACTGCGTTAATGAGAGCCGTCCGGGCGTATGCAGTGAAATCCTGACTCCCCAGGCGGCGGCGGAAAGGTATCTGAAAGCCAAAGCGGTTATTGGGAATTTACAGGTTGCCGGGATTGCGGGCCCCGGGGACCCCCTGGCTGATTTTGACAAAACGGGGGAAACCTTTCGCTTGATCCGCGAGCTTGACCCGGATGTGATATTCTGCCTTTCCACCAACGGTTTGTATCTTGAGCGTTACGCGGAGCAAATTAAAGAATGGGGAGTAACGCACGTTACCGTTACCATAAATACCCTTCGTCCCGAAACAGGAACGGTTATTTATAAGGAAGTTACCTATGACGGCGCTGTATATTCAGGCGCCGCCGCCGCCGAACTGCTTTTGGAAAAACAGCTTGCGGGGCTGAAAAAATTACGGGAGTTGGACATAACGGCAAAAGTAAATACCGTTCTCATAAAGGGCGTTAATGACGATGAGGTTGAAGATGTAGCGAAAACAGCAAGCGGCTGCGGCGCGTATATAGGGAATATAATGCAGTTAATACCGGCCGCTGGAAGCGCTTTTGAAAATATGCCGCTTACCTCCAATGCCGAGCTTAACGAAGCAAGGGAAAGAAGCGGCAAATTTCTCAAGCAGATGTATCATTGCCAGCAGTGCCGCGCCGATGCGGTTGGCGCGCTTGAACAGGACCGCTCGGCGGAATTTTCCGGCGATAATTCAGAAATAAAACCCGATTCTTCCCCGAGAGGCAGGCTTAAAATACTGGTAACTTCCAGCGACCGGCGGGTCATCAATCAGCATTTTGGCCATGCGGACAAATTTTATATATATCAGTACGAGGACGGGACAATTCGTTTACTGGAAGTACGCGAGGTATCAAAATATTGCAACGGACCAGGCAGTTGTTCCGATGAAGGCGAAAAAATAACTCAACTGGTAAAGGCAACGGATGGCTGCGATGTAATCCTTACCATGCGGATTGGTTTGGAACCGGAAAGAATATTGGAACAACAGGGAAAAAGGGTTCTTACTACCTATGGTTTTATAAGTGAATCCATACAAAAAGCGGCATCTTATTATTTAGGGAAAAAGAAGAAATTGAGGGCAAAAAGGGAATTGGCAAGCCAACCGGTTGGTTAAAGTTCAATCTTTATGGCATCGAACAAAATGGTAACGCCGTAAAGATCGCCCTCCTCAACCACAAAGGCCAGGCTGTCAACACGCGCCCATGAAAATTGCCCCTGTGGGCTGCCCACAGGGCTAAGCCATTCCCGCGTCGCGCTGATCCACGCGCCCTGTTCTTTCATTGATGCCAGGGGGATACGCAGGGTGTGCCATTCTCCGTCCGCCTCAACAGATACCGTGGTATTCATCCGCCAGGGAATGCCGTCATCCTCACGATCAATGAACCGCACGTCAAAGCGCGCGGGTTTATCCGTTTTTACCCTCATTGTTACCGCATAGCCACGCGATGACACATATTCCCAATCTATAGTTTGTTTGAAGTTAAAGAAGAAGGCGGCGTACTGTTCAGCGTTTCCCCAGCTTATTACATATTTTCCCGCGTCTTCATGGTACAGATTTACGTCGCAGCCCCAATATATAACGCGCCCCGCCGGAAAAAGCGGATAATAGTCAAAGAGCGTAAACGCGCCGCGAAACGGCTTCTGTGGTTTTTGCCGGGGCGGCGAAAAACCCAGGGCCTTTACTACTCCAACGTTCAGGTCGCCGTTAATGGAACCGCCCCTGTCTGTTTTAAACAGGCCAAACCCGCCGTAATAATCCCAGCTTGTACGGGCAATCCCGCGCTCAACGAGCAACTGAGTCACCGTTTGATACCAGCGTACCCTGTCTTCAGGAAGGCTGTTGGGCATAAACACGCCAAACTCACCGCAAAAAACGGGAAGGCCCCCGCGCTCGCGGGAAAACCGCGCCGCTTTATCAAGCTGTCTCGCCAGAGTCTGAACGGCCGCGTCTTTTTTATAGGAATATTTTATTGACTGTTCAATCCATGTTCCCTGTAACTCCGGGGGAATTTCCGGCAGCGCGTGGGCATCCGCCGGAAAAGGCATGGCCTTGAGCGTTTTTAAATTCGGCGGAGAGCCCCATGTTTCTCCCTGATGGGTAAAGAGGTATGGATCATAAAAATGAAAGGTGTAAATAATATTATCATAATTATAAACCGGCAGATCAAACAGCGCGTCTATGGAGTTATACGCTATTCCTCCGACAATAATACGGTGACGGCTGTCAATTTCACGAATGGCTTTAACAACTTTCTCCTGAATGGCGGCCCACCGGGCTGCCTCAATGCCGTGCGGCTCGTTAAGGATTTCATACAGTATATAATCGCTTCTGTCTTTATAATGCCGGGCCATCTGTGTCCAAACGGGAATTAATACGGCGTCAATAGCGGGATCGGTAGCGGCAACGGGATCAAATGAGTGATTATCCAGAATGACATACAGTTTATGTTTTTCCGCCCAGTCAACCGCCTGGTCCAGAAGCCTTAAAAAAAGCGGGTCAAGGCGATAATCAGGAGCCCCGTTTGTCATGTTGTGTAGATTGACGGGTAAACGGATTATATCAGCGCCGATGCTTTTTACGTCCTTAAAGTCCTGTTCCGTAAACGCGGTGAACGCTATTGTCCGTGGAGAAGACGATTCAAACCATGTGGAAAAATTAACCCCCCGCGAAAAAGGAAGGGATGACGGTGGATTCATATTAACATTATCCGCGGTACGGCATCCGGCTGCCAATGTTACCGCCATAAGGAGGACGAAAGGCATTTATTTCCCCGAAGCCGCCGGCTTGGCCGCCGGTTTTGCCTTTATCGGGGAAATTTCCGTTATTTTTGTTTCCAGTTCCGTAAGCTGGCTGGAAATGCGGGCGTCTATTTCGCCAAAGTCCGTTTCAATAATGCAACCACCCGGATCTATCGAAGAATCTTCGACCACCTGTATTGATTTTACCCCTTCCAGCATACGGATAAAATCTTTGGTATGCTCGGTGGCCAGTTTCAAATCGGCAAGATTGACATGAATAATAATGTTGCCCCGGTCCCGTACCTTGCGCAAAGCCTGTACCACATTGGAAACGACTACTTCACGCTGGCTTTCGGAAATAACCTTAACCACTTTCCGGGTAATACGCAGCACCAGATTAATAATTTCCTGTTCCGTCTCGGTGAGAATCTCCCCCCGTTTGTCCTGCGCCCGTTCCAGAACAGTTTGAGTCCGCTCGATCAGCCGCTCAACTTCGGCCCTGCCTTCGGCATAGCCTTCAAGACGGCCCGCTTCCTTGCCTTCCGCAATCGCCGCGGTCCGTTCATCATCAAGGGTTTTGCGGGTTTCAGCCGCGAGGTCTTCGGCCTGGCGGCGGGCCTCGGCAATGACCTTGTCCGCCTCTTCCTGCGCCGCGGTTTTCAGGGCGTCGGCCTCCGCGGATATTCGCTGTTTTTCATCCTCGGCGGCCTGACTCGCGTCCTGCACAATGGCGGCGGCTTCGTCCTGGGCCTTCTTGATCATCGCCTCTTTTTCTTCATTCCACTGAACGGTAAACGCTTCCGCCTCACGGCGTAAATCTTCGGCGGTGGGGCCGGTATATTGTTCCTGCTCCGGTTCACTGTCATCATCTTCCACCTGAGAATGGGAAGACGTACTGCTGGCAGTATCCGTATATAACGGGGTACAGAGCACTACTTTTTCAGGAACCGCTATAAGTTCGCCTGGTCTGAATACTGCCTTGGCCATTATTTACCTTTCTACCCCTACACCACCATTTCGTCTTCCCCGGCGCGGGCAATAACAATTTCACCGGTGTCTTCCAGATGCCGTATGATGGAAACGATCTTCTGCTGCGCTTCTTCTACGTCTTTTAAGCGGACCGGGCCCATGTACTCCATGTCTTCCTTGAGCATGGTAGCCGCCCGCTTGGACATATTCTTGAATATTTTGTCCTGTACCTCAGTATCCACACTCTTGAGGGCTTTGGCAAGTTCCTGGGAGTCCACTTCCCGCATAACCTTCTGTATGGAACGGTCGTCCAGCATGACAATGTCTTCGAACACGAACATGCGCTTTTTGATTTCCTCGGCAAGTTCGGGGTCTTCGTCTTCCAGCGCCTCAATGATCTGCTTCTCCGAGGCGCGGTCAACCAGGTTGAGAATTTCAACAATGCTTTCCACGCCGCCGGCGGTGGTGTAATCTTCGCTGGACAGGGTTGAAAGTTTCTTTTCCAGCACCCGTTCCACTTCACGGAGAACTTCCGGGCTGGTGCGGTCCATCGTGGCGATACGGCGGGCTACGTCGCTCTGCACCTCGTGGGGCAGATTCTGCAAAATAATCGAAGCCTTGTTCGGCTCAAGGTAGGCCAGAATAAGGGCGATGGTCTGGGGATGTTCCTGCTGGATAAAGTTCAACAGGTGCGCCGGGTCGGTGCGGCGGATAAAGTCAAAAGGACGCACCTGGAGGCTCGATGTCAGGCGGTTGATAATATCAATGGCCTTCTGGCTGCCCAGCGATTTTTCCAGCAGTTCCCGCGCGTAGTCGATACCGCCGGTGCTGATAAACTGGTTCGCCATCATGAGTTCCTGGAACTCCTGGAGAATCATGTCCTTCTGCTCGGAATCTATGGTCTCAAGACGGGCAATCTCAAAGGTAAGGGTTTCAATTTCATCTTCACGGAGGAACTTGAAAATCTCAGCGGATAACTCTGAGCCGATGGTCACGAGAAAGATAGCCGCTTTTTGGCGTCCGGTATATTCCTTCGCGCCTTTTTTCTTGGAACTGGCGGTAGTCGCTCCGCCGGCCGCCGCGTTTGCTTTTGCCATATTCTAACCCCTCCCCGGCGCGGCTGTATTCGCCAACTCTGTTGGCGCGCCGCGCGTTATAACCGAACATGAAACTTGTTTCATGCTATTCCTCCAAAAGCCAGGTTCTGATGAGCTGGGCGCAGTCTTCGGGATGTTCTTTGGTCAGATTTTGTACCGACTCCATTAACTCCATGCGGGAACGTTCTTCCACGGAAATGGAAACTTCCATGCCCTCCTGCTCGGCCTCCATCATGGCGCTTTCCCGCAGAGCCTGCTCGCGGCGGGCGCGTTCTTCTTCAGCCAGCCGTCTGCGGCGTTCCATCTCGCGGGCAACTACTCTGAAAATTATGAAACAAATCAACAATAATGTCAAACCGGAAAGGAACACCACCACGGTCGTCTGCATCTGCTTCTTTCTGAAGTAGGCGGCGTCCTGGTCGCCGAATTCTTTGGTGCGGTCAAAGGGAATATTCTGTACGGTAACCGAATCACCGCGCCCCGCATTGTAGCCTATGGCGTTTTGAATCAGCGACTGGGCGGCGCGCAGTTGTTCCTGCGGCACGGGGGTATATTCCCGTTCTATAGTACCGTCAGCCTGTATCACCGGTTCTCCCTTTTCGTTATATTTCCATTTCCATTTGCCGTCTATGTTCACTGAAACCGTTACGCGGTCAATCTGGGGGCTGCGTTCTTCCTGCGTCACCTTCTGATTGATTTCCTCGTTTTGAACTTTGGTATCCTGTGTCATCCTGCCGTAGAGGTTGGACATATCCTTGAAAGCCGGCGGGGTCTGGCCTTCCACGCCGGCGGGGCCTTCGGGGCTGTAGCCGGTGCCTTCCCATTTGGTGGTAGATGTGCTCGTGGAAATAGGGACAGACGGGAGTATTTGCGAATCATCATAGGCAAGGCCGGGGGTGCGCGGCTTGAGGGTAAAGGGGAAATTTTCTTTGGTGTCAACAGTTTTTTTGGACATGTCCATGTCAATTTTAATGTTCAAATCGCGCACCCGGTCGGAAGAAAACGTAAGCTGCAGCGCCTGTAAAATCTGGGCGCGGTATTTGGCTTCCAACTGCTGTATCTGTTTTTGTTCCTTATCAATGATGGTCAAGCGGTCAATGGCGGCCATATCGACAAAATTATTGAGGATAACGCCGCTCTGATCGGTAATGACAATATTGTCGTCCTTTAACCCTTCAATGGCAAATTTCAGTATTTTCTGAATACCCTCAATTTTTTTGCGGTTAGTGGTAATGTCGCTGCCCGGCCGGGGAACAATGATAACGCTGGCCGTTACCGGATTCTGGTCGGAACGGAACAGTTCCCGTTCGGGAAGCACGATGGTGACATTGGCGTCGTCAACATCGTCAATGGCCTTGATGTGGTCGGTAATCATCTGGGTTTGGGCGCGGCGGAAGTTGACATTCCGCTCAAAGTCGGTAATGGTCCAGCGTTCCTTGTCGAATATGGCCCAGGGGTCAATATTTGTGGGAATAAGGTCCTCGCGGATCAGTATCGCCCTCATGCGCCGGGCGGTTGTTTCGTCGGCTACCTGCACCAGCCCCGCGGGACTAACGAAGGTTTTTACCCCTTCCTGGTTGATCCGCAGCACAATGCGGTCAAGCGCCGCCTCATCCCTGATGGGCGCGTCAATAACCGGCGCCATGCTCGGCGATGATGAAACGCTCAACATGGCAACGATTCCCCCAACGACCACGGCAACGATCCCGATAAGGATCACCCGCTGGATCATGGACCATTGCCCCCAAAGTTTGGTGATCTGTCCCATCATTTTCTTTATAAAATCATTCATCGTCCCCCCCCTTCCTCATTATCTCATTCTTTAGCGTGTATTAATCAAATCTCTCCAGCCCTGAACCAGCCGGCTGAGTATAACCCGTGTAATGCCCAGCGACATGCTTGCTTCCGCCTGGGCAAGAGTGACATCATGCACATCCACCGCGTCGGGATTGATAATCGCTTCCCGCTCAAGGTTGGTGGCGCGCTGCTGCGATCCGGAAACTTTATCCAGCGCCTGCAGCATCGCGTCTTCAAAGGTACCCGCGCCGGTAATACCTTCCGCCCCGATTTTTTTTCTCAGATCAAGGATATTGTGTCCCGTGCCCGCATAGGGACTGTCGAGCGGCCCCATGTGTCTAGGATTGGTACGAAGCATGGAAATCATGTCAGTCGTCATTTAACATCCCTCCCTTATTTTCCGCCGATGTCCAGCGCACGCCGGAATACGGATTTTGAGCCTTCAATAATTGAAGAATTGGCTTCGTAGGACCGGGAGGCGGAAATCATGTCCACCATTTCGGTCACCACATCCACGTTGGGCAGTTCAACATAGCCCTGCCGCGGGCCGGATTTAATCGCGTCGGGATGAGTCGGATCCCAGCGCAGGGGATTTTCTTTGGAATAATCCTTTTGAATTTCCGCTACCCGCACCCCGCGCCCTATGCCATTGTCCATTGTTTGGGGAAGGAAGGGCGAGCGCCAGAAGGGGCTTGCCACCCGCGGGCGCATAATGACCCGGCTGCGACGGAAAGGGCCGCCCTCGGCGGTCCGCGTGGTGTTTATGTTCGCCATGTTGTCGGCTATGACATCAAGCCGTACCCGGTCGGCGCTCAAGCCGGTGGCCGCTATATTTATCGAACTAAAAATACCCATATTCCTTACTCCTCATTTCATTGTTAATTTCTCAACACCTGATTTACCTGGCTGAATTCAAAACTGGCAGCCTGATAAAGCATCTCCAAAGTCATCTGGTTTTCTACGGCGGTCATGAATTCCTGCTCAGGATCAACATTATTGCCGTTGTTGTTGTAGGTGCTGGCATAATCTAACACCCGCCGAATCTGCACATCGCGGTAATCCCGCTCCCGGTAATTGGAAAAATGCAGGGGATTGGTCTGGGTCAGTTCCAGCGCGGGTTTCTGCTTTTCCGTATCCAATGCCCGTTTCAGCTCGCTTTCAAAATTGACGACTGAACGCTTGAAGTTGGGGACATTGGCGTTTGCCATGTTGTCGGCAATAACCGAGCGGCGCACCGTATTGGCGCTCATGGCGCGGTGTAAAAGATCGACTGTTTTACCAAAACTGTTCATATATACTCCCTCTTTATACTCATCGGCGCATTTCCAAACCTTTTTTAGCCCCTTTTTTACAAAATATAACGGCCAAGGTCCTGATCCTTGACAATGTCCGCCAGTTTTTCATTGACGTAATCCACGGTAACGGGGATTTTCGCCGGCGCAATGTCCGGCGCGTCAAAGGAAAGCTCCTCCAGCAGGGCTTCCATAATCGTGTGGAGGCGGCGCGCCCCGATATTTTCCAGTTTGGAATTGACCTCGGCGGCAAGAACGGCCAGCCGTTCAATGGCGTCGGGGACAAAGGTCACCTCAATATTTTCCGTGGCAAGAAGTTCGATATACTGCCGCGTCAGGGCGTTTTTCGGCTCGGTCAGGATGCGCAGGAAATCGTCTTTTCCCAGCGAATCCAGTTCCACGCGCAAGGGAAAACGCCCCTGCAATTCGGGGATCAAATCCGAAGGCTTGCTGACGGTAAAAGCTCCGGCGGCGATAAAGAGTATGTGGTCGGTATTGACCGGCCCCCATTTGGTGTTGACCGTGGCCCCTTCCACAATGGGGAGTATATCCCGCTGTACGCCCTCGCGGGAAACATCCGGCCCCCCGCCCCGCTCGCCCTTAACGGCGATTTTGTCAATCTCGTCAATAAAAATAATGCCGGTTTCCTCAACCCGCTGCCGGGCTTCGTCGCTGACGCGGTCGCGGTCGATCAATTTTTCCAGTTCTTCGGCTTTGAGTATCTCCCGCGCGCGGGCTACGGTAACCACTTTGTTTTTCTTGCCGCCGCCAAAGAAACTGGCAAAGCCGGAAAGATTCGTTTCAATATCCTCCATGCTGACGCCCATCATTTCAAAGGGGGGAAACTGGGGATTCTGATTGACCGTCAGTTCTACGGTGCGCTCTTCCAGTTTGCCTTCCCGCAGCATGGTTCTGAATTTTTCACGGGTTGCCTTGAACTTTTCCGATGAATTGTCATCGGCGGCGTCCGCGGCGTGGTTCTTTTCGGTTCTGCCCTCCGGCTCTTCTTCCTCATTCTGAGCGTCATCTTTCATAAAAGAGGGAATCCCCACCTGAATAGCCGTTCCGATGAGTCCCGGCCCCCCCCCGTTGTCCGAGTTAAAACTAAAAGAACCCATCGGCTTGACCACCGGAGCCGGAGGCGTTTTTTTCCTTCCCGGTTTTCTACCGGTAAAGGGGAGGAGCAGGTCAAGCAGGGCTTCCTCAGCGCGCCTCTCCGCCTCAGCGACGAAGGATTCCTGCATCTCCTGTTTGACCATTTGAAAACCGGCGGCCATCAGATCGCGGACCATAGATTCAACATCGCGGCCCACATAGCCCACCTCGGTATACTTGGTCGCCTCAACTTTGATAAAGGGGGAACCGGCAAGTTTGGCGAGCCGCCGGGCAATTTCGGTTTTTCCCACGCCGGTGGGGCCGATCATCAGTATATTCTTGGGGGCGACGTCTTCCCGCAGTTCCGGGTCCAGCTTGAGCCGGCGGATGCGGTTACGCAAGGCGACAGCGACAGCCCGCTTTGCCTTTTTTTGCCCGACAATATATTTGTCCAGCTCGGCGACGATCTCCCGCGGAGTCAGCCGGCTTAATTCTTCTTCTTTTGTTTTTTTGTCACTCATTAAGCTAATCTCCTAATTCCTCCAGCGTTATGTGCATATTGGTATAGATGCAAATGTTACCCGCGACCTTTAGGCTCTTTTCCGCGATTTCGGCGGCGGAAAAATTACTGCCGTCAAGATAGGCCAGCGCCGCGGCATAGGCATAGTTGCCGCCGGAGCCGATGGCAAGGGCGTTTTCCGCCGGCTCAATGACATCGCCGGTTCCCGAAACCAGCAAAGTTTTGGAAAGGTCGGCAACCAGCAGCATCGCCTCCAGCCGCCTGAGGGTGCGATCCATGCGCCAGTCCTTGGCAAGTTCCACCGCCGACCGCGCCAGATCGCCTGAATATTCCTTGAGTTTCGCCTCAAAGCGGTCAAAGAGGGTAAAAGCATCGGCGGTGGCGCCGGCAAAACCGCAGAGCACCTTGCCGTCCATCAGGCGGCGGACTTTGCGGGCGTTATTCTTCATCACGGTTTCGCCCATAGTCACCTGCCCGTCCCCGGCCATGGCAACCTTGCCGTCCTTCCGCACCGCGATAACCGTGGTGGAGCGGATTCTTGTATCTTTCATGCTTTATCTCCTGGAGGAAGAAGAAAGAAATTAACCACGGAGGACACGGAGTTACACGGAGTTGTAATAAGATAACTTTTTATTCCTCCGTGAAACTCCGTGTAACTCCGTGGTAAAATTCTTGGGGCTAAATTATCCAACAATTCTCTAGATTTACTCATTACTGTGCGTCTCCGTGTCCTCCGTGGTTTTTATTCTTCTTCATTACCGTACTCCTCCGTGTGGGTGCGCCCGGGCATATGCTTTTTTCAGGCTTTCAATGTTGACGTGGGCGTAGCGCTGGGTGGTTGAAAGGCTGGCGTGGCCGAGCATCTCCTGTACAATGCGGACATCACAGCCCGCGTTTACCAGATGCGTCGCGAAACTGTGGCGCAAACTGTGGGGGTGAATATTTTTTCCCAAATCCGAAACGCGCGCGTATTGCCCGATAATCCAGCGCACCCCCGGCACCGACAGGGGCCGCCCTTTTTCGCTGATGAACAAGGCGCCGCGCATATCGGCGGCCTTTAACCCCGCGTCACGGATCTTTGCCTCTCGTTGGGGAAGATAATCCCCCAAAGCGGCCCGCGCCTCGCCGGAAAAAAACACCACCCGCTCTTTGCCGCCCTTGCCGATTACCCGCGCCCCTTCCCGGTCGCCGGTTATCATGTTCATGCTTAACGATACCAGTTCTGAAATACGCAGTCCCGCCGAATACATCACCAAAATCAACGCCTTGTCCCGCTGGGGCCATAACATCTTGTTTTTTTCCGGCAACTCGGCAAAAGCGGCCATTTCATCTTCCCATAACACCGAGGGCAAACCCTGGGGGGCCTTAACATTACGCAAACTATCGCAAGGATTGTCGGCACGCCTGCCAAACCGAAGCAGCCAGCGGTAAAAGCCCCTGACGGAAGAGAGGCGGCGGTTCACGCTGGACGGAGCCGCCCGTTCCGCGCTCAACTCAGCGATAAAACTCTGCACCTGGTAAGGGCTTGCCAGCACCGGGTCAATATCATGATTGTTACAATAATTAACAAACAGGGACAGATCATCACGATATGCGGCAAGTGTCCGTGGAGACACCCCGCGTACCGATTCTAAGTAACTGAGATAGTTCTGTGTTACTTCTGTTCCCTCATTCATACCTTATTTCCCATAAGAATTAACCACGGAGGACACGGAGTTTCACGGAGGGAAAAAGAGTTTTCATACCAAAACTCCGTGTAACTCCGTGTCCTCCGTGGTGAATCTTCTTTCTTCTCCCTTCTCATTTCTCGCTTTCTTCCTCATCATCAACGCTATGCAAATAATCGCAATTCGGATTAATACACGCCTTGTGGCTGCCGTTTTTCTTGTCGTATTTTTCCACCATGAATTGTCCGCACTTGGGGCAGTCCTGGTTGATCGGCTTGAAATGGCTGATAAAATCACATTCAGGATAACGGGCGCAGCCGTAAAATTCCTTTCCCCGGCCTTTGGTTTTCCGCGCCACAACATCGCCGCCGCATTTGGGGCATTTGGCAAGGGGAACCGAGCGGGTATTGCGGCATTCGGGGAAACCGGTGCAGGCAAGGAAAAACCCAAAGCGGCCCAGTTTCTTTACCAGCGGCTTGCCGCATTTTTCACACGTGTAATCGGTCGGCTCATCCAGCGATCCCTTGAACGATTCCAGCGTCTTGCCGACCTCGTCTACCCGCGCCTTGAACGGCCCCCAAAATTCCCGCAGCATATCGGGCCATTTCAACTGGCTTTCCTCTACCTGGTCAAGTTTGTCTTCCATTGAGGCGGTAAAAGTTACATCAACATACTGGGGGAAATATTCCACCAGCACATCATTGATCATTCTTCCCAGCAGAGTGGGGACAAGCTGTTTGTTCGAGCGGGTAACATAGTAGCGTTCCAGCAGCACCGAAATAATCGGCGCGTAGGTCGAGGGCCTGCCAATACCCTTCTCCCGCAAAATGTCGATAATCGAAGCCTCGGTATAACGGGGGGGGCCCTGGGTAAAGTGCTGTTCCGGGTGAAATTTTTCCGCCTGTACCTTGTCACCGGCTTTAAGCGGAGGATAGGGATTCCCCTTCTCTTCTTTTGAAGAGAGCAGTTTGATTACCTTATAAAAACCTTTTTCGATTACTTTTGTCCCCGCGACGCGGAAGATCGCCTCATCGCCGTTAGCGGCAACGGCCCGTATCTCGGCGCTGACGGTGCGCGTTTTGGCGCTGGTCATCTGGCTGGAAACAAAGCGTTCCCAGATAATCGTGTAGAGTCTGAGCTGATCGCGGTTCAGGTACTCCGTGACATAATCGGGGGTATAGTTGACATAGGTCGGCCGTATCGCCTCATGGGCGTCCTGGGCCTTCCCCCCCGAAGCGTATACCAGCGGCTTTTCGGGAAGTTCCTGGGGATAATTGGCGCCGAGCCATTCCCGCACTTCTTCAAGGGCGGTGGGCGATACCCGCACCGAGTCCGTACGCATATAGGAGATAAGGCCCACGCGAGTACTGCCTATGTTTATCCCTTCGTAAAGCTGCTGGGCTACCTGCATGGTCTTCCGCGCGGTAAAGCCCAACCGGTTTGCGGCGGTTTTTTGCATCTCCGAGGTAATGAAGGGCGGTTTGGGTTTGATGGTCTTGTCAGTTTCTTTGATGTCACTTACCACGCAGTCAGAGCCGGAAAGGGCGGCGATAATCGCCTGAACTTCCGTCTCATGGGGCAGTTCCGGCTTGCCGCCTTTCCATTTTACCAGTTGGGCGGTAAAGAGCGATTTGCCGATTAAAAAATCCGCGTCCAGCGTCCAGTATTCTTCGGGAATAAAAGATTCAACTTCCTTTTCACGCTCGCAGATAAGGCGGAGGGCCACGGACTGCACCCTGCCGGCGGAAAGGCCGTTTTTCACTTTCTTCCACAAGAGCGGTGAAAGGCTGTAGCCGACTAACCTGTCCAGCACCCTGCGGGCCTTCTGCGATTCAACGAGGGCCTCGTCAATGGGGCGGGGATTCGCCACCGCCTCTTTGATGGCCGTGGGGGTTACTTCGTTAAAACTGATCCGCTGCACGGATCGGGTTTCCAGTTTTGACAAAATGGCGTTTTTCAGATGCCAGGCGATGGCCTCGCCCTCGCGGTCGGGGTCGCTTGCCAGCAGTACCATCTCCGCTTTTTTTGCCTCCGTCAGCAGTTCCTTGAGAATCTTCGCCCGCCCGCGGACGGTTATATACTCAGGCGTAAAATTATGTTCCGTGTCAACGCCGGTTCGTGATTTGGGAAGATCGATCAGGTGGCCCATGGACGCTTTAACGGTGTAATTGGGACCAAGGTATTTTTCAAAAGACGCCGCCTTGGTCGGGGATTCCACAATGACCAGAACGCGCTTGCCGGCCTCTGTTTCGTCTTTTGAAGCGGAGACCTTTTTCTTTGCGGGACTGCTTTTTGTGGCGGAGGTTTTTTTTGCTGTTTTAGCTGCCATGTTTTATCCTTTTTCGTGGTGCTAATTGAGGAAGAATATAACCACGGAGGACACGGAGTTTCACGGAGGGGAAAATCTTCATATTAGAACTCCGTGGTACTCCGTGTACTCCGTGGTTTTTATTTCCTCTGGTTCAGGAAGCGCTTCTTCCCTGTTCCATGCTTTTAGAATATCAGAAGCGTCATGGATAATCTGCGCCCCTTCCGCGGCAAGTTTTGTTGATCCCCTCCGGTCAAATCGGGAGCGATCCCCTTCCGCGGCGACTCCGGCGGAGGCAACCCAGAGATCCCGGTTGTAATCCACGGCAAAACGGGCGGTAATCCGCGCGCCGGATTTTTGCGGCGCTTCAACAATCAATACGCCGCGGGCAAGGCCGGCAATAATCCGGTTCCGGGCGGGAAAACTCCACTTATGCGGAGAAGCGCCGGGGGGATACTCGGACAGCAATGCCCCGCCGGTTTCCAGTATCCGCCGGGCAAGCGGGCGGTTCGACGAGGGGTACACTTCATCAACTCCCGATCCCAGCACCGCAACGGTGGGAGCGCCGCCTTCAATATTCCCCCGATGGGCCGTTGCGTCAATACCAAAGGCAAGTCCGGAAACAACGGAAATACCGCCCCGCGCCAGGCCCCGCGCGATGTCAAATGCCTGGGCCGCCGCCTGGGGACTGGGTTTTCTCGTTCCCACCACGGCGGCAAGAGGCGATTCCGGATTGGGAAGCACGCCCCTGAAAAACAACAATACCGGCGGATCGTATATCTCCCTTAACAGGGGCGGATACGCGGGGCTGTGCCACGAAACCATGTTTATTCCCCTCAAGCGGGCCGCCGCCGCGTCGTGCTCCGCCAGCGTACGAATTGCGTCAATGTCCCAAAAGGCGGCAAGTTCATGGCCGATAATCGCCTCTATATCCGCTTTGGATTTTTGGATTAAATCCTGTTCCGTGTTAAACGATTCACAGAGGAGTATTTTATCCTTCTGCGAAAGATCTCTGAGACGGGACAGCATCAAATCCAAAAGTCCGCGTTCAACCATACATTAAATTCCTGATAATTTCCTTGTTGTTTTGCGCTTCTGCCCTCACTTTTTGGTCCTTGCTCTGGGAGATAATCAGATCGTACAACTCAATGGCGCGGTCGTAGCTTTCCGTCATGTAGTAGGCGCGCGCCAGAACAAACATTCCCTTGATGTCTTTGGGAATAAGTTCCCTAAAGCGTTCCAGATGGGGAATTGCCTGAGCCGGACGGTTCATCTCAAAAGTATACAGTATGCCCAGTCCCAGGCGGGGCTTGGCATACGTTGCGTCCAACTGAATGGAACGCAGATACGCCGACTCGGCAAGGCTCAGATAGCGCTGTCTTTCGGCGTCGGAATTTCCTGAAAAGCCCAAAGTTGAAACCGCCGCCGCCGAAGCGGATTCTCCGGTCAGGTACAGCAGCGTGGGGTCATCGCCCTTGAAATGGAGCGCCCGCTCAAAAGCGTCAAGGGCGTCGCGGTGCATGCCCCGGTCGGCAAGCCTTATCGCCAGTATTTTCCAGTATATGCCGGTCTGGACACCGTCTTTTACATTTTGCTCAATCTGCGCCTCATAAGCGGCAATCGCCGTTTTTAAGCCTTCAATGGTTTCAGGAGGCCCCCCCCGCGGGCTCAAATCCACGATGCGCTGCGCCAGATTGCCGCGAATTTTATCTTTCTGATAACGGTATACCCGGACCATTCCCCAGCCGATAATCGACAGCACCAGAATACCCAGGACTACCTCTTTAAATTTCCTCATTGTCGTCCTCTCCGTCTTCCTCATCGACCACAGGCCGTTCCTTGCGTCGTTCCGGCCATCGCCCCCGGACGCGCCCCAGGGCGGGCAGATACTTGCGGTGACTCTCTTTCAATAAACCCGCGTCCACATGGGTGTAAATCTGGGTTGTGGCAAGATCGGCATGGCCCAGCAAAGCCTGTACCGTTCTGAGGTCAGCCCCGCCCCGCAGGAGGCCGCTCGCGAAACTGTGCCTGAGCGTATGAACGCGGGAACCTGTTCCCGCAATCGTCGCATAGCGCGCATAATTTTTCCATATCCCCTTGCGTGAAAGCCGCTTGCCGCTTCTGCCGACAAACAGGGCCGGAGCGTGTCCGCCGCCCTTCGCCAAAACAGGCCGCGCTTCCTCGAGGTAGCGCTTCAGCCACGCGGCCGCTTCGGGGCCAAAAATGACAAGCCGTTCCCTGCTTCCCTTTCCTTTTACCCGCGCGATTCCTTCCTTAAAGTCAATGTCGCGCACATTCAATCCGGAGGCTTCGGATATCCTCAGTCCCGATGAATAGATCATCTCAAACAACGCCCGGTCCCGCAACCCCAGCGGACTCTTTGAATCTATCGCGGCCAAAAGCCGTTCAACCGTCTGATGATCCATGGTTTCCGGCAGCCGGGAACGCCGCCGCGGACTTTCCAAAAGGGCCGCCGGGTTATCGGAGCGAACGCCCTCACCCGCGGCAAAACGAAAAAAAGAACGCAGACAGGAAATAACCTTGGCGGCGGAACGGGAATCAATGCCCTGATTTGTCCTGCGCCATTCCAGATAGGCGGCAAGTTGTTCCGCCCCAATCGTTGATATATCCAGACCCATGCTCCGGACATAGCCAAAAAAATGGCGCAGTTCCAGACCATAGGTTGCGACGGTCAGGGGCGAGCGGCGATCCACCGCCGCAAGCCGCGCGCAAAACCGTTCCAAAAGCGCAGGCCTCTGTGGTTCAGACATCAGGTGTTATGCGTCCCTTCCGCCGGACGCGACCTTTCCGGTATAAAAATCATCCAACTCCGGGTTATACTTCCGTATCGCCGTGGGAACTTCCAGGTTTTCATGGTAATCCTTGTTTTTGAGAATGCCGACATAACCATCGTTATAGCGTTTTTCCCTCATGCCCCGCATTTCATCAAAGCGCTTCAGATCGATAACCATACCCGCGGCATCCGGTTTTTTCTGCACTTCCGCTTCCTGCGCCGCCTCGGCGCCCCTGTTCTGGAAACCGGTGGCAATAACCGTTACCTTGACATCTTCTCCCAGTTCGGGTTCGGAAATAATACCGTAGATAATCTCAACATCCGGATCCGCTTTTGCCTTTATGGTGTTCATTATTTCGCTGACTTCAACCAGGGAAATATCTTCCGGCCCGGAAATATTAATCAGGAGGCGGCTTGCCCCTTCAATGTTAACGTCTTCCAAGAGGGGGTTCGCGATGGCTTTTTCCGCCGCGTCTTTCGCGCGGTCATCCCCGCTGCCCATCCCAATTCCCATGAGGGCGTCGCCCTGCCCTTTCATCGTTGATTCGACGTCGGCAAAGTCCGTATTCACCAAACCCGTTTTGGTAATCAGATCGGAAATACCCTGAACCGCCTGACGTAAAACATCATTTGCGTAGGCGAAAGCCTGCTGATATGATGTTTTGCGATCCACCATCTTAAAAAGATTCTCATTGGGAATTATAATTAAACTGTCAACCGCCTCGCGTAATTTCTTAATTCCCGCTTCGGCAATTTTCATTTTTTTGGGCGCTTCAAACCCAAAAGGTTTGGTGACAACGCCGACCGTGAGAGCGCCCTGATCTTTCGCGATTTTGGCGACAACCGGAGCGGAACCCGTGCCGGTGCCGCCGCCCATGCCGGTAGTAACAAACACCATGTGGGCTCCGTGCAAATTTTTACCGATCAACTCGTGATCCTCATTGGCGGCGTCTTCTCCCTTTTCAGGCACGCCGCCGGCTCCCAGGCCGCCGGTAAGTTTGCTGCCAATCTGCAGTTTGATTTCAGCTTTGCTCTGTTCTTCCAAATGCTGCTTGTCCGTGTTTACCGCAATAAACTGCACTCCGGAAAGCCCGCACGCAATCATATGGTTCACCGCGTTTGATCCACCGCCGCCGCAGCCCACAACTTTGATGATTGCCGAATTCGGCGATTCATGAGTCATACCATCCTCCCGCGGTCCGAACTCATTGATTGAAATAATGTTCATCTTCTTCCTCCCCTCGTATTGGAATTATTTGGTTAATGTCCTTAAAAAAGGCCATCCTGTATCCAGCTTTTTAGCCGCTGCCAAAGTCCCGGCGCGTTCTTTTTTGCCGACAAAAGCGGCCGCAGGGAAGTTTCCCGCTCCGCGGCTTCATCGGTTTCCCGTTTGTCGCCTTCCAGCACCAGACCTATGGCGGTAGCGTAGACAGAGGCGCGATATTCGTCTATCAAGCCTCCCAGATTTACAAAATGAATCGGCATACCCAGGCGCACCGGCATCTTGAAAATTTCACTCGCCAGCTCTACCGCGCCGGTCAACGCCGCGCCGCCGCCGGTAATGACGATGCCCCCGCTTAAAGGCCGCGGCAGGCCCAGGCAATCCAGTTTTTGTTTGACCAGATCAAAAATTTCTTCCATGCGCGGCCTGACGATGGCGTAAATATGCGAACGGGGGATCGCCATAGGCGGGCGTCCCCCCATACCAGGAACGAGAATATCCTCATCGTATTCCAGCAGCGGTTCCCAACAGCAGGCCGATTCCTGTTTTATTTTTTCCGCGACCTCAATGGAAATGCTTTTTATGGTGGAAATATCACGGGTAACCTCAACGCCGCCGACCGGTATGGTAAAGGTTGAGTAGGGGGCGCCGTCATAGTATACCAGCACGTCGGTGGTGCCGCCGCCCAGATCGAGCAGGGCGACGCCGAGGTCCCGTTCTTCCGGGGTCAGCACGGCGCGTCCGGCGGCCAGAACCTGCAGCAGCAGCAGGGAATTATTCGCCTTAAAACCCGCGCGGTTAACGCAGCGCAGCAGATTCTCCGCGCTGGTGGCGGAACTGGTGATGATATGCACTTCGCTTTCCAGGCGCACCCCGATCATGCCCAGGGGATCTTTAATGCCCGGATGATCATCGACCGTATAGGACTGGGGTATTGTCTGAATGATCTGGCGGTCCAGGGGAATTACCACGGCCCGTGCCGCTTCAATAACGCGGGTCATGTCATCTTTGCTGATTTCACGGTTTTCCCGCTTCTGTCCGGCAATCGCCACTACGCCCCGCGAATTGATCCCCTCAATATGGCTGCCGCCAATGCCGGTCCAGCAGGCGCTTACCTCCCGTCCGCTCATCCGCTCCGCGGCCTCAATCGCCTCAACGATTGACTTGATGACAGCCTCAATATTGACTACCACCCCCTTCCTCATCCCTGTGGAAGGACTGAGCCCTACGCCGGTTACTTCGAGAATACCCCGTTCGTTACGCTCCGCGATAACCACGCATACCTTTGTCGTTCCTATGTCGAGGCCGACAACCAAATCTTCATTTACCATAGCGGGCCTCCTGGGTATTAACCACAGCATTAACTACGCCGATACCCGACTGTACATCAATCTCGCGGGGCATCGGATCCCCGAATTGACGGCATACGTCAAACATTAACAGCGCGTAATAAATATTGTCTTTGCTTATATCGCTCCTCACGCGGAGTTTTATGGGATCATGCAGCGGATACAGCATAAGGTCATACAAATCGTTGTCTTTTTTCGCTATCCCTATTTCGGAGATTGCCTGCCAGATTTTCGGGTCTTCATCGCTGATTGCCCCTATGCGCTCAAACAGGGGGAGATAAGCGGCGGAAAGCATCGTTCCCGGCTTTACCGGCCTGTTATCATCAAGAACCCCCGAAACAACCGGCAGCCAGGACGGTATATCGCCCGCCCCGGCCCCCATTCCCATCGCCACGCCGTAGCGGTCAAAGTACACCGGCTTTATCCTGCCGTTGATTCGGGCAAAAACCACGGCGGCCGCCCGCCGGGGCTCAAGAAAGATGGAGACGCGGTCAGGAAAACGCTTGATTACCTTTGCCGATTCTACCAGATAATATTCGGCAAGCCGCCGTTCCGCTTCCCCCGCATTAATTGAAATATAAGCGGCGCCTGAGCCTATGCCGGCGATATTCAATACATCCGCCTTGCTCAATCCGGGGAAACTCTTTACTTCCGCCTTTACCGGCACCATGCAGGGACTGATACAGAAAATCCAGATAAGCCCGCCGGTAACAAAAATCACCGCGAGCGTTAAAAACCGTCTGACCGCTTTTTCAAACTTCCGGGGAGCGGCGTACCTCACCGACGCGTCATCTACATCCGCGGAATAAATAAAATTACCGAGCATAATCCCCCCCTAACTCAGAGTTTATATGCTGACGGGCCATATTGACAAGCAGTGCGGCGCTCACCAGCGTCACCAGCAATGAAGTCCCGCCGGATGAAACAAACGGCAGGGGAACCCCCGTTGTGGGAATAATGCGGGCAACTACGGCAATATTCAGCAAAGTTTGAACAACTATCGGCGTTACCAGGCCAAAAGCCAGAAACTGGATAAAGCGGTCTTTATTCCGCCAGGCTACCATATAGCCTATAGCGGCAAAAGCCCCGATAAGGACAAGGTAAAACAATATGCCGAGAAACCCCGTTTCTTCCACAAAAGACGCAAACACAAAGTCGCCGTGAACTTCCGGCAGCCTGGTCTTTATCGTGCCCTGTCCGATACCCTTTCCCCAAAAACCGCCTGATCGTATGGCTTCCAGGCTGAAATCAATCTGCGTCTTTAATTCAGGCGGAGATTCTTCCGGTGAAAAAAAGTTTGCTATACGCTGGTACCAGCGTCCGTCTTTATTGCCAAAAATCAATTTGTAGACAACAGGCAGAACAGCCGCCAGCGCCAGGGCAAACCAGCGCAAACGGATACCCGCGATAAAACAAATTACCATGCTGAACAACGCGATAAGGATGGCGTCGGAAAGATTGCTTTGGATTAATACCAGCGTACAGAACAGGGCCGTTACCACTATCGGCGGCAGCGGACCGTACATAAACGAATTCAGCTTGTCGTTGTTTTTGTCAAGGATATAGGCCAAATACAGGGGCAGTACAATCTTGATCAGTTCCGAAGGCTGGAATCCTATGCCGTCCTTTATGATGATCCAGCGCATCGCGTAACCGTCCCGGCGCAGGGGCTTCAGGAGCGGCAGTATATTCAGGATGATGGTGAACATCACCAGAAAGATAACCATCCATTCTTTCTTGAGCCATTCAATCCGGATCAACGCCAAAATGGGAAAAACGGCAAGCATCATTACGCAGGCCGCAACATTACCGGTAAGGGGAGCCCAGCCGCTGGTAAAACGCCCCGGCTGATTCCGCGCAAACAAATAGGAAGCGGAATACAGTATCACCAGCCCCAGCAGGGTCAATAGCAGGACAACGGTAATAAGAATAAAATCGTATCGTACTGTTCCGCGTTCTTTGCCTGAAAAACCCACAACTCCCCCTATTGTATTTTCAAACTGGAAAGGGCGATCAGCATAAAAAGCCCGCCCAATATCCAGAAACGGGACACTACCTTTGATTCCGCCCAGCCTGCCATTTCCCAATGATGATGAATGGGACTCATCAAAAACACCCTTTTCTTTCTCAGCTTAAACGAAATAACCTGTATCACGACCGAAAAAATTTCCAGGAGAAACACGCCTCCGATAATAAGCACCAGTATTTCTTTTTTTATGATGAGGGACATAACGGCGACAACCCCGCCGAGCGAAAGACTGCCCACATCGCCCATAAAAACTTCGGCGGGATGACAGTTATACCACAGAAAACCGACAAGCGCGCCGCCGATGGCAAGGCACAGCACCGTCAGCTCACCCGCTTCGGGAATGTAGGGAATGCCCAAATACGCCGAATAGTCGACACGACCCGAAATGTAGGTAAGAATCGCCAGGGCGATAAACACCAGTATCAACAATCCGGCCAACAGCCCGTCAAGCCCGTCCGAAAAATTAACCGCGTTTGACTCTCCCATAATCAGCAGCACCCCAAAAGGTATAAACCAGGTTCCCATGTCTATAACCGGATTCTTCAGGAAGGGCAGGTACAGCTTCGTTACCTCTCCGTCTCCCGAAAAATACAGATACAGGACAACGGCCAGCGCCGCGGCAAACTGCCCGGCAAGTTTTCCCCAGGCGGGCAGGCCGGCTGAATTGCGGCGGCTGACCTTGAGGTAATCGTCAATAAAGCCGATTGCGCCAAACGCCAGGAGTGAAACAAGGCTCAGCCAGACCATTCGATTGTCCAGGTCTCCCCAGAGCAGCATGGAAACCACCACCGAGCCAATGATAAAAATCCCCCCCATGGTCGGCGTTCCGGATTTTACCAGATGGGTCGCGGGACCCTCGCTGCGGACAGACTGCCCGATTTTCAGCCGCCTGAGCGCCTCAATAATTTTACTGCCAAAGAGGAAACATATTAAAAGCGTTGTCAACGCCGCGTAAGCGCCCCGGAACGTCAGATAGGAAAATACGTTCAAGGGGGTAAAATAAATGACCAGCGGATAAATAAATTCCAGTATCATCAGGCGGCCCCCTCATGCCGGCGGTACGCCGGTAAAAGTACGGCGGACAGCCTTTCCAGAGCGCAGCCCCGCGAGCCTTTCAGCAGAACCAAATCCCCGTCGCGCACACAGGCGTTCAGGGCGCGGGAAAGCTCATCCATATCGCCGGTATGCATACAAGAGAGCGCGCTGTTTTTCAGAATTTCGGCGGCCGGCCTTATTTCATCCCCAAAGAGGAAGACCAGGCCGGCTTTTGAACCCGACAAAAGCCGGCCCAGGTCTTCATGAGCCGCGCGGGAATCCTCCCCTAACTCCCGCATTTCTCCCAGAACATAAATTTTGCGCCCCGGCCAATCCAGGCTGTCGCAAAATTCCAGTGCCTCAATTACTGACTCCGGGTTTGAATTATAGCAATCCTGTATCACCGTCACCCTGCCCTGCAGAATCTCGCCTCGGCCAAATAAAGGCTTGACCGATTCAAGGCCCTGCCTGATCGCCTGAGCGCTGACGGGAACCTCCTGCGCGATGGCAATGGCGGCAAAAGCGTTGGCAAGGTTATGCCTGCCCGGCAGGGCAAAGCGAACGCGCTGTCCCTCCCAGGTAATTTCAGTTCCGTCCAGTCCCATACTCCGCACTCCGCCCAAAGCGGCAAAGGATTTTTCTCCGTAAAAAACCGTCCTGCCTTTCAGCCCTTCCGCCAGAAAATCGCGGAAGGGAGAATCGGCGGGGATCAGGGCAACGCCCTTTCCGTCAAACTGTGAAAAAATTTTTTTCTTTTCCTCAGCTATTGCCTCTTTACTGCCGAGAATTCCGATATGGGCGGAACCTATATTGGTGACCGCCGCGACGCAAGGTTTAAGCACACGGGCAAGCTCGGCGATTTCCCCCACGCGGTTCATGCCCATCTCAAAGATGCCAACCTCATGGCAGGACCTGACGGCAAAAACGGAAAGGGGCAGCCCCGTTTCGGAATTATAATTTCCCGGATTTATCACCGTGTTTTTTTCCGCGCCGATAATGGCGGCGGCTATTTCTTTGGTCGTGGTTTTTCCTGAAGAGCCGGTAATGGCGATTTTTAACAAGCGTGAAAACTGTTTAAGGTATTCTCCGGCGGCATCCTGCAAAGCCCGCAGCGTATCATCAACAACAATAAGGGTTTTTCCCAGCACCCGGGCAGCGCGGGCAAGATCAAATGTTTCGATTTTGCGGCGTTCCACCAGAGCGGCGGCGGCGCCTTTTTTGAAAGCCGCTTCCACAAAAGAATGGCCGTCATGGGCGGAACCGGAAAGCGCGGTAAAAAGCCCGCCCTCCTGAACCGAACGGGAATCAATACTGACCGAAGAAAAGCCGCGGACGCCCCTATCCCCAAAGGAAAGAAGCTGTGCCCCCAAAGACGGGGACAACGCGGCAAATTCCATCAGCACGCCGTCAGAGATCACGCCCCTTCCCCCCCATCACTATCAATATTACATCTTCCGGGCGCATCTTGTGCAGTCCCATTTTCTGCGCCTCGGTATCCAGCCTGTCAGCCGTCAGCAAATTGACAATATCATTGGCAACTGTCTTATTTTCGTCCAGGCAATTTTCCTGGGTTTTTTCAAGAATTTTTATTTCACTCCTGATTATCCCGCATTCATTTGCCTGCCACGCGTTAATCCCCCAAAAAAGGGGTATGGTAAGAGCCAGCATAAACAACAGTACATAATACTTCTTCATCGTACATCCTTCTCCATTACTTTCTCCGCAACTCTCAGCCGGGCGCTGCGTGAGGGAGGGTTCCGTTTGATTTCCGCTTCCCCCGCCGTTACGCCCTTTCGGGTCAGTATATTAAGCTTCCGCCGTCCGCCGCAGGTACACGATGGCGCCTGCGGAGGGCAGCTGCAGCTCCTGTTCTTCATTTTGAAAAAATTCTTGACAATCCTGTCTTCCGCACTGTGGTAACTGATGATCCCCAGTTTTCCACCCGGTTCAAGGACCTCAAGCGCCCCCTCCAGAAGATCGGGCAGCCGGAAAAGTTCCCGGTTAACCTCAATTCTCAGGGCCATGAAGGTTTTCGTCGCCGGATGAGTAGGCCCATGCCGGTACGCGGCCGGTACGGCCCGTTCAACCAATTCCGCCAGAGCGGCGGCGGTCGTTATAGTCCCGCCCCGCTGCCGTTCTTGCACAATCGCCCGCGCTATACGCCGCGAATAACGTTCCCCGGCATTGTTATATAAAATATCGGCAATATCCTGCTCTGACATTCGCATCAAAACATCCGCGGCCGAAAGATTATGCGTGGTATCCAGCCTCATATCCAGTTTTTCATCGGCGGAGAAGCTAAACCCCCTGCCGCTCTTCCGGTAATGAAACAAACTGATCCCCAAATCGGCAAGCACCGTATGCGGACGCGCAAGGCCGGCGGGATAAGCGGCAAAAAAGTCCTGCGACCAACCCTGGTAAAACCGCACCCGGTTCCCAAACTCAGCCAGCCGCTCCCGGGCAACCGCCTGAATGGCAGGGTCGGCATCAATGCCCATAACGGAAAGATCGGAAAAACGGGATAGAAAAGCATAGCTGTGTCCGCCCTCGCCCATCGTCGCGTCTATCATCATCTCAGACCCGCCCTTCGGAGCGAGGTACTGTATTGTTTCTTCCAGCAATACCGGCGTATGAGCTATTTCCATCATTCATCACCCACATCCTTCATCATCATGATTTTAGTGCCCAATTCTTCCAAACCGGCCTTGAAATCATCCACACTGGCTTCCAGATGCGCCCGATAGCGATCCACCGCCCAAATCTCAACATAATCACGCTGACCCAGAACAACACATTCTTTTGACAGACCCGCGTGATCGCGCAGCGTCGGAGGAATTAAAATCCTCCCTTGTTTGTCCATATCCAGGGTTTTTTTGGGACCAATAAAATGTTGCAGCATTATGCGGCCCTTGGAAGAATAACGGTTGGTCGTACTGAAAATCAATTCTTCCTGCTCTTCCCACTGGCGGACGCTATACAGCCACAGGCAGGAATCAGCCCCTTTCGTCAGTACCACCTTGTCTTTTTCCAGGATTTCCCGCAAAGAATGGGGAAGGGCGATTCTACCGGTATCATCAAGTGTTACATTGTATTCGCCGCTTAGCATACCAATTTTCCCCAGATTTCCCCAAAAAATTCCAATTAATTCATAATCGCTGGAATATCGAATCGCGTCAAGTAGCATTCAAAAAAAAAATTCTTTTTTTGAATCTTTTTTTGTCTTTTACCTATACGTTTATGTAGTTGTTTAAAATTTTTTTCAAAATTGTCTTTTCACGCCTGTCCGATCACATTTTGATAATACTTTTTAGATCTTTTTACGTCGTTTACGGCGACACATTCACGCTTTCTGTCACAATAATATAAAAAAATTCACTTATTTTCCCGCGTGTATCCGTTCATACGCGGACAATTACCCCTTCTCACGCTTAATGTATTAAATTTTTTTACATTTTTTCGTGTTTTGTATTTAGAGCGCCGGTTATATTACCGGGTATGCTCATTTTTTTTCGATACGGATCGTTTTTTCGCTCTCCTGAGTACGGCGAGCCGGTAAATAAAAGCATTACGCCGCTTTCCCGTTCTTAACACTATCCCCAACTTTGTCAGCACATAGAGAGTTTTCTGCGCCAGCATCAGGGAAATCCCCGCTTTTTCCGCCAAAGTCGCCGAAGTAAAGTCTTCATTTTTTTGAAAGGGGATAAAACGGCGGTAATCGGAGAGTTTCTCTAAACAGATACGCTCACGCACGGTTATTAACTGGCGATCCCGTATACTTAAACCTCTCCGCCGCCATGAGCCTTTGCCGTCCTGGACACGCTGTTCAGAAGCGTCCACCAGGACAAGTTCAACGGACACGCGGGAAAGCAGCGGTAAATCCGGCGCGTAGACGAGGGCGTTGAAAAGATCCCAGGAACTTCCCCGGCGGTTGCTTTTCCGCCGGTATTGGCGCTTGCCGTCAACGTTAAAAACTTCCAGATACTTGGTAATTATTGCCGGATAAACGACGCGGAGTTTACCCCGCGCGGTAAATTCCCTGATTTTTTCCCTGAGCGCGGCAAAATTGGTGGTCTGTATTTCTATAAATTCGCCCGACGCGCTGATGCCATCGGCTACAAAACCGCCAACTTCCGCCTCAGTCCTGCCATTCTGCCCGGCATAACTGAATTTGAGGTCCCGGTGAAGGCTTGTTTCATTTCTGGTTCCGATTGGGCGAGGCGGCATTATTAATAATAATATAATTCAGAGAAGAATTCTTTACCACGGAGGACACGGAGTTTCACGGAGGAATAAAGATTACCATATCAAAACTCCGTGTCCTCCGTGGTTATATTCTTACTTTCTGTGCGCGGTAACCGGTCGCATTAGCCAAAAAAAAACGCCCCTTGACGGGGCGCTTTTTCTCTCTTGGTAACCGATTTTACCAACCGTCGGCCATATCGTCGGGATCGCGGTTGTTTTCGGCAAAGAGGTCGGTAACGGCCCTCAGGTCGTCAAAATAAACGTAGTAGCTGCCGTAAGTCTCCAAAGGATCACAGTCAATCCGGAAACCGAGGATTTTCAAGCCCATCTGGTTATTGTAATGATAGCTCCGTTGGACAACGCCGGTCTTCCCGTCCATTGATTGCGGGGGAATGGCCACCGTTAGCTTTTTCCAACCCTGGAAATTCAGCTTGCCTACGTAAATTTCATAGTGCCTGCCAAAATAGTCCTGGATAAGCAGTTTAAGCTCATGGTTAAAATTCCGCCCGATTACCCATACGGAAATCGTCTTGGTAATCCCCTCAATGGGAATAGGACGGAGGGCGCGAACGGTAAAACTGCTATAGCCCCGGCGGAGGAAATCTACCTTGGTACCCAAAACATAAGAATCGGGAATGTCCATTCCTACTTCCTCAGGGATCGGCTCTTTACCCGCAGGCCCGCCCGCAAACAATCTGGACGAGGTGTAACCTTCATCGCCTGACATCTTGGAATGCCAAAAACCGTCATGCTCGAATTTATCAACCGACACTTCCTTTAATTGCTGTTGGGCGGAATCAATGCCTACTTCGTAGGGATCCGGAGAGCCTACTTCTTGCTGAGCAAAAGCCACCCCCAGGGCAATAGTAAAGCATAAAGTAACTAATACAATGCGTTTCATTTCATTCTCCTTTTAATTGGTACCGCCGCTTGTCCACAGCTGCGGCACAAGGTCGGGATCAGCCAACTCATCACCGTCAAAAGTGCTTTCAAAGACATCGGTAAGTACCTTGAAATGCTTAAAATAGATATAAAAACTATCAACTTTTTCGTTGGGCTGAGTCCAAATACGGAATTTTACGAAACGGAGCTGGGCCAGGCTGGGCAGTACCCGTTTTGACTGGCTGATATGGCTGGGGATATGCGCCCGCAGGTTTTTCCAGCCGGTGTGAGCAAGGCTGCCCATTCTGACAATATGCACTACCCCCTGGTAGTCTCGTACATACGCTTCAACAAGGTAATTAAGGTTTGAACCCCATGCCCACATATCCATATACCGTACTCGTCCGGGCATCGGTATCTCAAACGGCTTACCGTCCGACCCGACCGGATACAAGTCCATCCAGTTAAAACCGCGGCGGTCAAACTGGCCATGAATACCCAGGCTCTTAATGTCCTTTCCCTCACGATTGTAACCAACAAGAGCAATCGGCCATGTCTCAACATACTGTACAATCGGGTAACTTACCTCTTTTCCATTTTCACCTTTGGATTTTGTCGCAAATTTGCTGGCATCCATTGTCCAGGAATATTCAAATTTCCTGGGATGCCTTCCGTCGTTCCATTCATGAGTAGTCGCATCGCCGAAGTCTTCCAGCACGATCGAGGTTAAATCAACGGTACGTTCATCGCCATAAGTTGACATAGTTGTTATGAATGTCAGAACAACCAGGCAAACAGCTTTTATACTGCCATATTTCATCCCTTTCTCCTTATAGAGTTCTTTCTACCTAATTATATTTCCTTGACAAGCCTTTGTCAATGACTTTGAAAAAATATGTACCCCTTACGGCATTTTTTTAGCCGATTTTTTCAACGTACGGGATACGCCATTATGGGCGATTTTTTCCGTAAAGATCAAGGGCTTTGAAGGGATTGTTCCCTCGGCCTGATTCTGTACCGCCATGCGTACCGCCGGAACGGCCAAAGCCCAGGCGGAATCGTCAAACAGTACGATAACTTCCCGCGCCGCAAAGGCCGGATCTACCCAACTGAACAGGATCAGGGGCATCCGGGGGTTTTTTCCCAGGTATTCAGCCCCCGCGCCGGTAAGCACGGTACAGGAAATTGCCTTCATATCGGGCATTTCGACCGCGGAACTGACAAAGATTATCACCGCTTCCGGGTCTTTTTCCCGGATTCCCCGGGAAAAAAGCTCCCTTTCCGGGGCCTTTACATGACGATCTTGCCATAAAACATAGGTTTTGGGGCTAGAAACCGGGGGAGTTGCGGCGGATTTACCCTGTTTTTCAACTTTTTTTACCGGTTTGGACGGTATATTAGCCAATATTCCCGCAAAAAGCCCCGCCCGGTACAGATCAACCGAGCGATCAACGCCGTATACACACAAAAAACCATCCGGAGACGGTATTTCGGGAACCGGGACAAGCCCACTCAACAGTACGACCGGGGTTTCCGGGAACTGTTCATGGAAGCGCAGAACCGCCGCCGCCTGATTGCGGGGAAACAACACACAAAACGGCTGCCGGGCCGCTTTCGATACGGCAATGCTCACCACATCAGGGCCGGCGCCATCGGCAACTATGACCGATTTTACCCGCCGGAACAGGGTGAGCGACGCGGCAGCCTGTTGCAGTCGCAGGCGGGATTTTCCGTATAGGGCGACAAAAACCGCGTCGGTGACCACCAGTACCGGCGGCCGGATACAAAAAATCACGATGGGCGCGGCAAGGACCGCGATGATTATCATAAGCGCCGCCAGTAGTTTGACCACTTTCATTATACTGCTATTACCATACATGAGTTATGGGGAATGGTGAATAGGGAGCGCACAAAAAGTTCGTACTAAAAATCCGTGGTCCTCCCGTAGTTACGAATGAAAGTAAAAACTTACGAATTGCGTAAGGGTGACTGTCACCATGCGTAAGAGTGACTGTCACCATATGCGTTTATTTAGAGGAATTTAACCACGGAGGTCACGGAGTACCACGGAGTTTTAATACGAAAAGCATCTTTTTAACTTTCACTTGAAACTTTCATTCGAAATATGGTAATATCATACTATGAGCCGGAAAAATCCGCCCGACAGCGACACGGCGGTAATGATGACACGCCACTTTGCCCATTATAATTTAATTTTACCAAATGCAAGCTTAAAATTGCCGCAGGCAATTTTAAGCACTGATCGCAACTCGCAACTCGCAACTCGCAACTCGCAACTCGCAACTCGCAACTCGCAACTCGCAACTCGCAACTCGCAACTCGCAACTCGCAACTCGCAACTCGCAACTCGCAACTCGCAACTTAGTATCTCTCTCTGAAAATAACCATGTCAACTATCCAACAGTAGATAATTTTCCCCTCCAAGAAGTAAGAATTAACCACGGAGTACACGGAGTTACACGGAGGGGGAAGTCCTCGAGCTTTTATTCCTCCGTGAAACTCCAAGCTGTCCAACGGACAGCAGTACTCCGTGGTAAAAAATTCTTCATTTATTTTATTGTGCAAAAACGCCGGGTCTTCGCGTACGCGGAGATACCGGCTTTTTTTATAAATCATATGGAAGGAGCTTTTCTATGAAAAACACCATCAACGTACTATCAGTACGCATGGCAGGACTTGCCGCCATTATCGCGGCAATCACTATCGGTTTCACCGCCCTGTCTCTGACAGGATGCGGAGGAGGAGGAGGCGACGGTAAAACCCTCGACAGCATTGCGGTAACCACCGATCCGACCAAAACCACCTACACCATCGGCGAGGAATTGAACACGGCGGGCATGGTTATAACCGCAACTTACAGCGACGGCACAACCGCGGCGGTTCTGGCTAAGGACTACACCATCAGCGGTTTTGATTCCGCAACCGCGGGGACAAAAACCGTTATCGTTACTCACGCGGGTAAGAAGGCACAATTCACCGTGACCGTCAATCCGGCGGGTTCAAACGTCACGGACAAAACGCCTATACCGACCGCCGAAATCGTCATTGAAGCCCCGGTCAAAGACGAGGTTCCGGCAACGGCGGCAACCGTTGAAGCGGATACCTTCACCGCCTCAGCCGTAACATGGTCTCCCGCGGATAACCCCTTCAAAGGCGGCGTTGCGTACACCGCCACGGTGACGCTGACGGCGAAAGACGGCTACAACTTCACCGGGACAACCGCGGCGACCGTCAACGGAGAAGCCGCCACGGTATTGGACAACACCGGCGCGGCCGTCAAAGTGTCCCACGCTTTCCCGGCGACAAAACTCAAATCAGTCACCGAGATCACGATCAAAACACCGCCCACCAAACTTAGCTATACTCAAGGCGACACGCTCGACCTTGCCGGACTGGTGATCACGCTGAAATATGATGACGGCTCAACCGAAGACATTGCCGCCGCAAACTTCGGCGCTAACAACATAACCGCGATACCGTCACAGGGCAACGATCTCACCGTCGCGCTGCATAACGGCAAACCCGTCAGCGTCAGTTACGGCGCTAAACATTCGATTAACACCGCCAACTTGACCGTTACCATGAACTTCGCCATTGACGCGATTGCCGCGCAAACCTACAACGGCAGTGAAATAAAACCGGCGCTTGTCGTCAAGGACGGCGCAAAGACGCTTACGCTCACCACCGATTACACGGTGGCGTACAGTGGCAACACCAACGCCGGAGAAGCGACGGTCAGCGTCAGCGGGGCGGGCACCTATGCGGGCAGTACCGGCACGGCGACATTCACGATTAACAAAGCCACTCCCGTCGCCGACGATTACACCATCAGCGGTAACTTCTCGGCGGCTAGCGCCGCAGCCGCCGCCATAACCGTAACGGCAAAAACGGGCAAATCAGACGGGGCGGTAAGCGTCAAGTACGCCGGTTCAACCACGCTCCCGACAACGGGCGGCTCCTACACCGTCACCTTTGACGTGGCGGAAACGGCAAACTGGAACGCGGCAAGCGGCTTCAGCGCGGGAACGCTGAACATCGCCTTTACCAGCGTTAGCGACTTGGGAACATGGCTTGCAGCCCAACCCACCAATACCATTGCGACCGCCTATCCCGTCAGGCTGAACGTGAGCGATCTTTCATCACCAACAAACATCAGAACAACGCTGAACAGCAACGCAAACAAATACGTCAACCTTGACTGTTCCGGCAGTACCTTCACCAGTGTTCCGAATAGTCTTTTTTATGGTACAACTCCCTATGGATGCGCCACGCTTACCGGCATAACCATACCCAACAGCGTTACCAGCATTGGGTCGGAGGCTTTTAGTAGTTGCGCCAGCCTGACCAGTGTAACTATACCCAGCAAAGTTACCAGCATTGGGCAAGACGCTTTTGCCGGTTGCACCAGCCTGACCGCGATAACGGTTGATGCCGCTAATACCGCGTATAGCTCAGAAAACGGCGTGCTGTATAACAAGGCTAAAACCAACTTAATTAAGTATCCGGCAAAAAAGACCGATAGTACATTTACCATACCGAACACCGTTACCAGCCTTGGGACTTTCGTTTTTGACGGTTGCACCAGCCTTGCCAGCGTAACCTTTGAAGCCACCAGCAAAGTTACCAGCATTGGAACTTATGCTTTTCGAGCTTGCACCAGCCTTACCAGCGTAACCATACCGAACAGCGTTACCAGCATTGGGCAAGACGCTTTTTCCGATTGCTCCAGCCTTGCCAGCATAACCATACCCGACAGCGTTACCAGCATTGGAGCTTACGCTTTTGCCGGTTGCACCAGCCTTGCCGGCGTAACCTTTGAAGCCACCAGCAAAGTTACCAGCATTGGGACTAACGCTTTTAGAAATTGCAGTAAGCTTGCCAGCATAACCATACCCGACAGCGTTACCAGCATTGGGACTTACGCTTTTGACGGCTGCACCAGCCTGACCGGCATAACCATACCCGACAGCGTTACTACCATTGGGAATTACGCTTTTAGAAATTGCAGTAAGCTTGCCAGCATAACCTTACCGTTTGTGGGCAATACGAAAACCGGAACCACAAATACCCATTTTGGTTATATATTCGGAGCGTCAAGTTACAGCGGTCAAAATTCTTCCATTCCGGCATCGCTGAAAACCGTCATTATAACCGGCGGCAGCGTCGCCGAAAACGCTTTTAACGGCTGCTCCAACATTACCGGCATAACCATAGGGAGCGGCGTTACCACCATTGGGAATGACGCTTTTAAAGATTGCGCCAACCTTGCCGCAATCACGGTTGATGCCGCGAATACCGCGTATCTTTCACAGAGCGGCATACTGTACAACAAACCAGTAACCGATTTTATCCTCATCCCGCCCAAAATAGCCGGAGCGATAACCATACCCGACGGCATTACCAGCATCGCCGCTAACGCTTTTCAAAATTTCTCCAACATTACCAGCGTAACCATACCGAACAGCGTTACCGCCATTGGGGCAAGCGCTTTTAACGGCTGCGCCGGCCTGACGAGCATAACCATACCGTTTGTGGGCGGGAACGGAACCACAGCCGGAAATAGGGTGTTCGGCTATATATTCGGCGGCGCTAACAATAATAATTCTGTACCGGCATCGATCAAAACCGTCATTATAACCGGCAACGGCGACCAGCTCGGCATCTACTCTAGCGCTTTTGATAGCGCTTTTGGTGGCTGCTCCAACATTACCAGCGTAACTATAGGGAGTGGCGTTAAACGCATTGGGATTAATGCTTTTCAAAATTGCACCGGCCTGACCAGCGTAACCATAGAGAACGGCGCTACTATGATTAGTCAGCAGGCTTTTTACCGTTGCAGCAGCCTGACCAGCATAACCATACCGAACAGCGTTACTACCATTGATAATCAGGCTTTTAGCGGTTGCACCAACCTGAGCAGTGTAAGCATAGGGAGCGGCGTTACCACCATTGGGACAGATGTTTTTAAAGATTGCGCCAACCTTGCCGCAATCACGGTTGATGCCGCGAATACCAAGTATCTTTCACAGAGCGGCATACTGTACGACAAACCAACAACCGCGTTTCTCCTCATCCCGCCCAAGATAGCCGGAGCGATAACCATACCCGAAGACATTACCAGCATCGCCGCCAGCGCTTTTTACCTTAAAGACATAACCGGCGTAACAATACCGAGCAGCGTTAACAGCATTGGGAAGAACGCTTTTGAGCGTACAAAAATAACCAGCGTAACCATACCGAACAGCGTTACCACCATTGCGGAGGAGACTTTTTCCTATTGCAGCAGCCTCACCACCGTAATCCTGGGAACCGGCGTTACCAGCATTGAGCAGAAGGCTTTTCAAGGCTGCTCCGCCCTCACCAGCGTAAAATTTCAAAGCACAATCACCGCGAGCGGGTTTGATGCTAACGCATTCGATTTTTCTCAAAATAACTTGCGAGATAAGTACTTAGCCATAGGAAGCGGAATCGGGTTTACAGGAGGAATCGGGACGTATACGAAACCGAACTCGTTTGATTCAACGTGGACGAGGCAGCCGTAACGAAGAGCACATAACAGCGAGAAAAGGCCGCCCGCAAGGGCGGCTTTTTTTATGCGCCGTTGTTCCGTACCTCACCTTTAAGTTTTTTAACTTTCATGTAAAAACCCTGTTATTTTGAATTTATCATTCATTATTACAGATAATATTTCATGTGTATATAATCTTGAAATCATATAGGATATAGATATATTTATTTTATCATTTTCCACACTACAGTGTAAATTTGGATATTTTAATTTTTCTACAATGTTTTTAATGTCCATTCTCTTAAAACTGGTTACACCAAATATTTCCATTATTGTACTTTTCCTAAACGTGTCAAAATGCCATTTAAAATAGTATTTCAAAATTTTACTTCTTGGAAAATGTTCTATAATAGATTTTTTTGCTATTTCATTTATTTCAAAATAATTATCCACAATTTCAAGAAACATTTTACCTTTATCATCATAAATGTTATAGCCAGAGAAAGAAATAAATATTTCCTGATTATTATAGTCTACATATGTATCGCAATCTCCACATTTGTCTGCGCCGACAATAATATTTCCAAAATATTTTGTCGAAAATTCAATTTCATCAATTTCATCTTCATACATTTTATGCCTTCTTGCTGTTATTTATGCCTGATACAGCGGCTTTACTTTTTCAGGATCAAGCTGTGTAGCGGAAATAACTGTCTCAATGGGAAGGCCCAATTTGACCATGTTTTGCGCAATGCCAAACGCTTTGTGTTGTTCACCCTCGGCCCTGCCTCTGGCCTCCCACATGGCAGCCAATCCTGTTTCTACAAAAACTTTGTCAAGTGTTGGAGTATTACCCATTTTTATTGCCTCCTTGATCGCCGCGGGATTGGCAAGCATTATCGCGTTCCAATATGCCGCTATGTGTACCGCCTTCTCTTGACGGTTTATCTCTTTGCTTATCCGCGTGATTGCCGTATACCTTAGTTTTCCTCTCAGGTTTTTCAGCCATAAATTTTCTTCCGCGGATAACCGGCGGCTGTCGATTATCTGTATCGGCAGTATGTCGCCGCTTATAGTATATATCCCCGGTGTGGTTTCCGCAACCGTATAATGACGTTCATTTTTCAGATGGTTAAGCAGTTTCTCAGGGTAACCACTTTCGATAAAAGATACCGTCAGACTTGTTATGGGAACATCATTATTTGAAACGTACAGGCAAGCGTAGGCGTAGACCTTGTAAAAATTGGCTACGGATATGTAATCTTCGGGGCTTTTATATTCCAGCAGGTTCCATTCCCGGAATATAACGGCGATGTTTTTCTTAATAACAACGTCTTTTGCCTTTTTGATGACCACGCAGTCTATCCGTAACGGTCCGGAACTAAGCTGGCATTCGGGATGGAATTCCAACACATCCTGATACTCCTGTAACTCCATTTGCAGGGCTTCCAGAAAGGCGGGGTGCCATGGAATTCTTTCTTCATCAAGCTCATCATATTCAATTTCCATACCCTATATAGGGTAAGAAACTGCAAAAAGCTTTATTCAAAGCAGGAATTTTTTGAGAAATTTCACACAAAGAACACAAAGCCCCTTCTTTTCTTCTTAGTGTTTTCTTCCTCCGCCGCGCGCCCGGCTGGATAAATCCAGCCGGCATTATTATTTACGGCGGCTTTTTTTGTGCGCGGTAACGTGTCACATTTATTTAGTCAACGCCCCTTGTCGGGGCGCAGTTATTCGGTTACCGTGGTACTCCGTGACCTCCGTGGTTAATTCTTCTTCTTCCTCCGTGATCTTTGCATGAAATCTTCTGGCGGTTAATCATTAACCCAGATACAAACGCAGGCGGTTCATAACTTCCTCAAAATCCAGCGGTTTGCCTACATGGCTGTCCATACCGGCAGCGAGACATTTTTCAATGTCCTCCCTGAATACGTTAGCGGTCATTGCAATAATCGGCACCTTGCGGACAACGCCGTCGGGGGAAGCGGAACCTGTTTTCGTTTCAAATTCCCTGATACGCCGTGTCGCCTCGTAGCCGTCCATTTCCGGCATCTGTATATCCATGAAAATCATGTCGTATTGACCAGGGGACTCGCTGAACATACGGACCGCTTCCGCGCCGTTTTCAGCGCAGTCTATCTCCAGCCTCGTCGGTTCAAGCAGGGTTTGGACAATCTCGCGGTTAATTTCCACATCTTCAACCAACAGTATACGGCGGCCGGCAAATATACCCGCGACACTCGCGCCCTGCGATTTTTCCGCCTGTTGTTTGTCCACGCCGAGACATTCATTGATAACTTCCGCAATGGTGGAAGGGAACAGGGGCTTGGACAGGAATTTATCAACGCCCGCCGCTCTCGCTTCTTCGGCAACGGCGCTCCATTCAGCGGCGGAAATCATTATAACAATGGATTTTCCGGGTCCATGTTCCTTTATTTCACGGGCAAGCTGTATGCCGTCCATGCCCGGCATTTTCCAGTCTATAAAGTAGATATGATAACCATTCTTTTGGTTCATAAGTTCAAGGGCTTTCTTCCCGCTTAAAGCGGTATCGCATGATATTCCAAACCCCTGCGCTATTTCAAGGAAGTACGTTAAAATATCCGGGTCATCGTCAACGGTTAAGATACGGACATTTTTCAAATTTATATCAGAGGCCAGAAGTCCGCGCCCTTCTTCCGTGCCGCGCATCACCTGAATCGTAAAAATAAAAGTAGAACCTTTTCCGTGTTTTGATTCAACCCATATTGTTCCGCCCATCAATTCCACAATGTTTTTGGAAATCGCGAGGCCAAGCCCTGTGCCGCCGTATTTGCGGGTTGTGCTGGATTCGGCCTGTTCAAAAGACCGGAACAATTTTTTCTGCTGTTCGGGAGTTATGCCGATTCCGGTGTCGCTTACCGAAATTTGCAGGGTACAGAGATTGTTCAGTTTATCCGCCAGACGCACGGTAAGGCTGACAGCGCCATACTCCGGGGTGAATTTTACCGCGTTTCCCAGCAGATTGGTAATGACCTGCGCTATCCGCTGATCATCCCCTATCAGGGCGCGGGGAATGGAACGGTCAATATGCACCGATAATTTTTGGTGCTTTTCGTCAATGCGGAAATTGACAACATTCACCACGCGCCGGAGCATTTTTTCAAGTTCAAATTCCACCGGGGCAAGTTCAAATTTGTTGGCCTCAATTTTTGACATATCCAGAATATCGTTAATTACGCCGAGCAGGTGGTTTGAAGCGTCTTCTATTTTGGAAAGGCAGTAATCCTTGCGTTCAATACTTGACGCGGACTTGCCTATCATGATCATGCCGATTATGGCGTTCATCGGCGTTCTGATTTCATGGCTCATGTTGGCGAGGAACACGCTCTTGTGTTTGTTTTCCATGTCCGATTTGTTTTTTGACGCGTCAACGCTTATGAGAATGATAATTAATACTGCCGCGAGCGCAATGCCCAATATACTGAGGGTCAGCGCCATATTGTATACGGGTTTATAATACATGTTTTTTTGCGCGAAAAGGCCCAGACGCCATCCATTGGAAAGCGTCCTGAAAAAACCGACAACTTTTTCGCCTTTCCAGTTAACCCACATAACTTCGGTAATTTTGCCCGTGCGCATCAATTCATCAGTTAAAATTGAAAGGGGGATCTCCGGGTCGTTCATTTTTTTTCCGACATAATCCGGGTTGGAATGACCAATTATTGTTAAATCCTGACTGACCAATACCGCGTAGCTGTTGTCTTTTGCGGAGGCGGTATTAATAACATCTTCCCCGATATGGCCGGCCCGCACATCAATAGCGGCAACGCCTAAACGCTTCCCGTCGCCGTCAAAAATACAGCGGGAGTATGTTAAAACAGTTTCGCCCGTTACGGTATCCGTATAGGGCAATGTTTCGGCAATGCGGTCTGAGGCCTCAAGAGCGGCCTGATACCAGGGACGCTCCGTTGGATCCCAGGAAGCCGGCGGCAGCCACCCAATACCGTTAAAAAAGAACGGACCCTCAGGAGATGTTTCTATATAGCCGAAAGGACCGTTAGGGCTGAAAGTGGCGTTGCTTTTTGAGAGCAAATAGGCTGATATATCCGCGTTATAAGCGGACAGCTGCGCGGCGTTTTCCCCGTGCAGAATTAAACTTCGTATGGATTGCGCGAAATCGTCCAGTATCGTGCGTGATTCCAGCAGTTCAGAATTGATTTGGGTTTCCATAGAGTCAAGCATATTTCCCACATTGCGCGCCAGATTGATCCGCACGACTTTGCCGACGAAAATGCAGCTTAATACGACCATGAATAAAAACGCAAAGACAGTAAACAAAAGCTGCACATACAGGGGACGCTTTGAAAAAAATTGAGGTAATTTAATACTCATCTTTTTCCGCCTCCAAACATGAGTGAAGACTGTTCATAACTTCCTCGAAATCCAGCGGCTTGCCAATGTGGCTGTTCATGCCGGCAGCAAGGCATCTTTCAATATCCTCTTTGAATACATTAGCCGTCATTGCTACAATCGGAATGGTTTTTGCCTTTGGATTATTCATCAACCGGATACGCCGCGTCGCTTCATAACCGTCCATTTCGGGCATCTGTATATCCATGAAAATCATATCATATTTGTCCGGGGCTTCGGCAAACATACGGATGGCTTCCACACCGTTTTCCGCGGAATCTATCTCCAACTGTGTCGGTTCAAGCAAAACCTGTACAATTTCGCGGTTAATTTCAACATCTTCAACCAGCAGTATGCGCCGCCCGGCAAATATACCCGTAATGTCCGCGGCTTGTGATTCTTTTACCTGTCGTTCGTCCACGCCGAGACACTCATTGATTACTTCCACAATGGCGGAAGGGAACAGGGGTTTTGACAGGAATTTATCAACACCCGCCGCTCTCGCTTCTTCGGCAACCACGCTCCATTCGGCGGCGGAGATCATTATGACAATGGAATTTTCAGGTCTATGCGCCTTTATTTCACGGGCGAGTTGTATGCCGTCCATAACCGGCATTTTCCAGTCTATAAAATAGATATGATAGCCGCCTTTTTGATTGACAAGTTCAAGCGCTTTTTCTCCGCTTGCGGCGGTATCGCAGGAGAAGCCGTACCTTTGCGTTATATCAATGAAATATGACAATATATCCGGGTCATCATCTACCGCCATGACGCGGACATTGTCGAATTTGACATCCAGTAAACGCTTTTGCCTGCTTTCCGCGCCGCGCTTTGCCCGGATGGTAAAGGTAAAAGTTGAGCCTTTGGCGGGTTCTGACCGGACCGTTATTGTTCCGCCCATCATCTCCACTATGTTTTTTGAAATCGCAAGACCCAGCCCCGTACCGCCGTATTTGCGCGTGGTGCTGCTCTCCGCCTGTTGAAAGGAAAAGAAAAGGCGTTTTTGCTGTTCCGCGCTTATTCCAATTCCCGTGTCGCTTACTGAAACCCGTATGGTACAAAGATCGTCTTCTTCCCCCAAAAAGTCCGCGTCAAGAATGATGGAACCTTCTTCGGGCGTAAATTTCACCGCATTGCTCAGGAGATTGGTAACAACCTGGGCCAGACGCTGATCATCGGCTATCAGAATTTTGGGAATATTGTTGTCAATGTGTACGACAAGTTTTTGCTTCTTTTCATCCACGCGGAAATTGATTACAGAGACTGTTTTTTGCAGCATTTTCTCGAAATTAAATTCACCGGGAGACAACTCCAGCATATTCGCCTCAATTTTTGACATATCAAGCACGTCGTTTATAACGC
>Ga0268262_10000070_pt1 | contig 121136 bp, 86 predicted proteins | sample TergutNc150P3_FD_190354 | JGI IMG/M metagenome (GOLD analysis project Ga0268262, IMG submission 190354) | Nasutitermes corniger P3 segment gut microbial community from laboratory colony in Florida, USA - Nc150 P3 (SPAdes) (version 2) | ecosystem: Host-associated > Arthropoda: Insects >... | reverse complement strand
AATCCGTAAAGTTCAAGAAACTCCTAAAGGATTTACTGTATTTTTCGGAAAGGACAAAGGAACAGTGGGCTCAAGACTTCTTTAGGTCGCCATCGGCAGAAAGCGCTGAGGAGGAGTAAAACATGTTCGCTTCCATTTTGCGTCTATCGCTCAATGATATGGCAAAACTGCGCGCCAAGGATGCATACGGCATTCACCGCATCGTTTATAGCCTTTTTGAGCCTGTGCGCGACCTAGAGTCTTCTGCGGGACTGGCCGCCTCCAGCGGGATACTGTACTCCGACCGTGGAATGAAAAAGGGATGGCGCGAGATAATTGTTTTTTCCAACCGTAGGCCACAGCAACCCGACTATGGCAAACTTGATGAGCCACACGAGATAACAGGAAAATTGCTCGAAAAACTACTGAGTTTTTCCTCATACCACTTTGAAATCACGGTAAACCCTGTCAAACGCGATCGTTCCAGCGGCAAACTTGTGCCATTGCGTACCCGCGAGACAGTCGCCGAATGGTTTGCGGCCAAAGCACCTAAGTGGGGCTTTTACACATCGCATCTGGAAGTCAGATCAATGGAAGTGTTGCAATTTGAAAAAAAGGGACAACATGTAACGTTGGGGCAGGCCACGCTGATTGGTCTACTGGACGTGCGCGACTCAGCGCAATTCGTCCGTAGCTTCACGCAGGGCATTGGCAGGGCCAAGGCTTTTGGATGTGGCCTACTGCTTATTGAACCATGCCCAAATTCATCAACTCAACCACCACAACACAAGGAGTCAGAATGACACGCCCCTTTCAAAGCATCCACATCGAGTACCACATACTCCAGTCATTTCCTGTTACCTGCCTTAACCGCGATGATGTTGGCGCGCCAAAGAGTGCGGTAGTCGGCGGAGTCACCAGAGCTAGGGTCAGTTCCCAGTGCTGGAAGCGTCAAGTGCGACAGGAATTGCACAATCTGGGAATAAAAAATGGTGTACGCACAAAACAACTGGAAAACTGCATCTATGAAGCATGCGAAACCATGTGTGCGGATAAAGAAATAAGAAAAAAGTTTGGAGAGGCATTTGCCAAAGAGTTGGCTGACGATACCCTCTTTTTCTTTTCCAGCCAAGAGGCCAATGCTTTTGCCGAATATGCCAAGTCGCTGGACTTTGACACCACAAAGATAAAGGCCAAGGATATAGCAAAAATCGCCAAGAAAGCTCTGACTCCCGCGCAAGACGGGTTGGACATAGCGCTTTTCGGGCGAATGGTGGCAAAGGCCGCAGACATGAACATGGAAGCCGCCGCCTCTTTCTCGCACGCCATCTCCACCCATAAGGCAAGTAATGAGGTAGAATTCTTCACCGCACTAGATGATTTGAAGGAAGAGCCTGGCTCCGCGCACATGGGTAGCCTGGAATACAATTCAGCCACATACTACCGTTACGTCAGTCTGGACTTGGGTCAGCTCTACGCCAACCTTTTTGGCGATGCCCCCTGCGACCAGGAACACATCAAGGACATTCAAGACGCGCTGGAAGCCTTTACCAAGGCGCTCTACCTGGCAGTCCCACCCGCACGTCAGAAAACGCAGTCGGGAGCTTCTTTCTGGGACTACGCGCACATCCTGTTCCGCAAGGGTCAGCGACTGCAGGCTTCATTCGAAAAGCCCGTTCGCCATGATTGCGGGTACTTGGAGCCAAGCATCTCGGCACTGGAAAGTTTTTTGGAGAAAAAAGAGAAAGAAGCGGGCTCTCTGTTCCAAAAAATGGGTGAAATCAAGTTCGGGCATCGCATAGAAAAAAGTGGCGGCGTGGACAAGTGCAGCGTGGACGAGATACTGCTCGCCCTTAAAGAAATGCTGCAAAAGGCAAAACCATGAGCGCGCCGCACCTGTTGCTTTGGCTGGAGGGTCCTCTGCAGAGCTGGGGTACCAGTGCAAAGTTCAACAGGCGAACGTCGCAGGACTTCCCCTCCAGATCCGCCATTCTCGGCATGGTCTGTGCCGCGTTGGGCGCAGGAGGTGAGCAAAAAGAGCTGTTGGCAACCTTTGCGCCACTGACCCAGACCGTAATCGCATACACCCGCAGGGACAAAGATGGCAAAGCCATGGACCCCGAATTTCAATTGGAAGATTTCCACATGGTCGGTAGCGGATACGATGAAAAAGACCCTTGGCAGTCCTTGCATATCCCAAAAACGAGCCAGATCAATGGGGATGGTAGTCAAATGCCGCCAAAAAATGTTTCAGGGAAGATACTCACATATAGGTACTACTTGCTGGATTCCTCTTTTGCCGTGGCCCTTGCGATACCTGAGACGCTGAGAAAAGACATAGAAGAAGCCTTTGTGGTTCCCTGCTGGGACATCAGCCTTGGAAGAAAATCCTGTGTTCCTACGGAATTTGTGTACCAAGGCATACACGATTCTATGGACTTAGCATTGGTACGGGCAGACGAGATCGCCGAGGAAAAACAGAGGGCTGAATTGTTCCGCGTCTTGGACGGGGTACATGATGGCGAGCAACTGATCCTTTCGGACGTACCGTTACGCTTCGGCCCGAACAAACTGTACAAGGAAAGGCTGGTGACGGTGGTGGCCAATGACACAGGAGCGGCAGTCTGACGCACGGCTGCTAATAAAAATAACGCGCGACACCTTGCCCCAAGTAAAGGACAAGTACCCATTTATTTACTTAGAGAGGGGCCGCCTTGAGATAGACGACAGTAGCGTAAAATGGATTGATGCAGACTGCAACGTAATCCGTCTGCCGATTGCGACAATCAACTGCCTTTTGCTTGGACCTGGTACCAGCGTGACACATGAAGCTATCAAGGTGCTGGGAAGCGCAAATTGCGGCGTGTGTTGGGTAGGTGAGGACAGCTTCCACTTCTACGCGGCTGGATTGAGTCCCACGGCAAATACAAGGAATTTATTACGCCAGGCACATTTAGCCACACATCCTGAAAAATCCATTGCAGTTGTCAGGAGGATGCTAAAGAAACGTTTCCCTGAAGCTATTTTGCATGAAAAAACTCTTTCCGAACTACGCGGCATGGAGGGATTACGCGTAAGACGGCTTTATGAAGAAAAATCAGCGTTTTACAGTGTTGGCTGGAAAGGCAGACAATATGTTCCAGGCAAATTCGAACTGAGCGATTTTACAAACCAAGTGCTTACAGCACTGAACACCGCATTGTACGCAATAATAAATTCTTGCATATTGGCAATGGGATACTCGCCACACATTGGTTTTTTACATTCTGGAAGTCCCCTCCCTTTCACCTATGACATGGCCGATTTGTACAAAGCAGACTTGTGTATTGATTTGGCTTTTTCGTTGACCCGTGAAATGGCGGGTGTCTATAACCGATATAAGGTGGCAGGGGCATTCAAGGAACGGATACAGGATATGGATTTGCTTGCCAGCGTAGGTAAAGATATTGCATTCGTTTTATGGGGGGATGATGTTGGTGGTACTGGCTAATCATATCCCACCGGCAGTGCGGGGTAGGATGAAACTTTGGTTTGTGGAACCAAGGCCAAACGTGTTTATTTCTGGAATAAAGGATGCCACGGCTGATAGAGTCGTTGATTACCTTTTCAATCATTGCCATCTTTCAAGCGGGTTGGTTGTTTTTCAGAGAATAAATAGATCGCCAGGTTACAAAATTCGTTGTTTAGGAGATTCCAAACGGGAACTTACAGAAATGTCTGGCTTACAACTTATTATTGAAAAATAATAAGTATAATGACGTATATAATAAATTATGATAAAATCCAGCCTATTCCCCACACACGTGGGGGTGTTTCCAGTTCGAGTTTGATGGCGTCCTGCTGCGCTTCCTATTCCCCACACACGTGGGGGTGTTTCTTAACGAGCGCGGCCTAGCAGAACTAGACACCACTATTCCCCACACACGTGGGGGTGTTTCTTCACCGCATTCTGGACAATGTTCGTTTTCCATCTATTCCCCACACACGTGGGGGTGTTTCTTCGTCTGCATGTCTGAAATGGCGCAAGCCTACCTATTCCCCACACACGTGGGGGTGTTTCCTTTTTCCCCGACCAAATAGCGTGTCTGGCACGCTATTCCCCACACACGTGGGGGTGTTTCGTGTCGAGACGTGCCAGACACGCTAGAAGGGACACTATTCCCCACACACGTGGGGGTGTTTCTACGTGCGCTCTTATGATCTGGCGAAAGCACTGCTATTCCCCACACACGTGGGGGTGTTTCCAACGAGCAAACCCACAAAGAAAGAGACAAAGACTATTCCCCACACACGTGGGGGTGTTTCTATCACTGTCCGCGATTTACACGCTGGAAAGAACTATTCCCCACACACGTGGGGGTGTTTCCTTATCTGGCGCGGCTCTTCCCGATTAGGCTGTCTATTCCCCACACACGTGGGGGTGTTTCCAATGAGGCGGCTGAACCGCCTCCACAAAAACACTATTCCCCACACACGTGGGGGTGTTTCGGTGGCCGAAAACGCAAAGACGGAGTTTATCGACTATTCCCCACACACGTGGGGGTGTTTCTGAAAACACGTTGTTCGACCTGGAAGAAGATGGCTATTCCCCACACACGTGGGGGTGTTTCTGGTTGAAAGTGGATCCTCTTTACAAGCCGCACCTATTCCCCACACACGTGGGGGTGTTTCTCACTGCGATACGCTTGGGCTTGGGTACCATAACTATTCCCCACACACGTGGGGGTGTTTCCATAACAAACAATATCGTCTTTGCGCAAGTCGACTATTCCCCACACACGTGGGGGTGTTTCTAGAAGCCCACTGCGGCGAAAAGGTTGCGTACACTATTCCCCACACACGTGGGGGTGTTTCCTACTACACCTTACGGTATCCTAGAACACAGACCTATTCCCCACACACGTGGGGGTGTTTCTAACGGCATGGACGGCGATATGTGGGAGCGTAACTATTCCCCACACACGTGGGGGTGTTTCTCTCCGACAATTCAACGGGTAAACCAGAATTCACTATTCCCCACACACGTGGGGGTGTTTCTCGTTACGGCGTGTTTCCTACAAGGGGAGTGGTCTATTCCCCACACACGTGGGGGTGTTTCTCTCGATAAGCCGCACAAGCACGGGAAAGAGCACTATTCCCCACACACGTGGGGGTGTTTCTCTACCCAAACGCCTCTGTCGTTATGAAACCCACTATTCCCCACACACGTGGGGGTGTTTCCCATAAGCCCTGCCCTATAGGGGCTATGTCCCCCTATTCCCCACACACGTGGGGGTGTTTCTTTTTCCAACCTTTTCCCCAACCAAATAGCGTGCTATTCCCCACACACGTGGGGGTGTTTCTAGACGTTACTGATACGTCAGAAGGCACGGAGGCTATTCCCCACACACGTGGGGGTGTTTCTTACGCAAGACGAGATTGATAACGCAGAGATTACTATTCCCCACACACGTGGGGGTGTTTCTGCGGGAGTTGTCCAAACAGAACCACGCCGCGACTATTCCCCACACACGTGGGGGTGTTTCCAGAGGAGATTGTCTGCTTCGTGGCAGGCGGATCTATTCCCCACACACGTGGGGGTGTTTCTTGGACACGTATAGCTGCGCCTAGTATTGGTTCCTATTCCCCACACACGTGGGGGTGTTTCACACAATTTTTTCCTTGCGCCAGCAGGATCGGCCTATTCCCCACACACGTGGGGGTGTTTCTCTTCGCAGACGTTTCCTCCACCGCCCTTGCCGCTATTCCCCACACGCGTGGGGGTGTTTCTGACACAACCCGAAGCATGGGGCAGAATTTACGCTATTCCCCACACACGTGGGGGTGTTTCCAAGGAAAAGTTTTTTTTGAAAAAAGTGATTTTCTATTCCCCACACACGTGGGGGTGTTTCCGTCCTCAAAGTTGAGCGGCGTCGAGTGCTGCACTATTCCCCACACACGTGGGGGTGTTTCTACTCCAAAATGGACATTGGAGGCACCACTATGCTATTCCCCACACACGTGGGGGTGTTTTGATCAGCGCATCCGCTCCCGATGCCGATAAAAACTATTCCCCACACACGTGGGGGTGTTTCCGCAATCCGCGCGGCAGAAAGGTTACTCGCTACCTATTCCCCACACACGTGGGGGTGTTTATTGCAATTTTAGTTTTCGTAGTCCAAAGGTTTACATTACAATTCTATGAAACTTATTGATGAAATTTAATTCAGAAGCCATGACAATGGACTACGCCATCTAAAATTGCCATAGTATCATAGCATTGATAATGAGGCCATGGCTATGCGACTCACTCCGTACTGCGCAATCCCAACCCTGATGGTTTTATTTGCCTGTTCAACCCCGGAATACAGAGTATTTCAACAGTCTCCGCCGCCACTGGAAGTGACTGTGAATATCAAAGACAATTTGGACGATGTTCAATATTTGGAAAAAGAGTTTGAGGTTGCTCTCAAATCCCGTTTGGCCAATTTTGTGACAGTCGTACCCCATGGAGCAATACCCCCATCGGACGCCATGCGTTTGTGTATTGAAATTGATAAAATCACTAATAAAAACACTTCTCCAGCCGCCATTGGAGCAGTGACAGGCGCGGCTGTCGGCACACTAGTCGCCGTCTCCAATTCAAGAAACCAAAATGCTCTGCTGACAATGCTGTACGGCCTTGCGTACGGACTTCAGATTGGCGCTGATGTCGAAGCCGGACAGCGTCAAAAAGACCACATGCGCGGCTACATAGCGCCTAAAATCACAGGCTTGATATCATTGAGTCTTCCAAACTCATCCAAGCCGCTATATATAGAAACAATTCCAACCAGAGCCATAATTGATGAGATGGCCCCATTAAGGAATGACAACATTAATTCCGTCTCCATAAATGATGAACTAGTCCGCGCATTTACCAGAGCCATCGCCAACAAACTGCAAAACAAATTCAATTGGAACGCAAATAAAATGCAATCTTGGTACGAGTCGGGGGAAATGTAGGCTAAAGGACGTAGAGCACTTCGATGTCAATTGAACACAACTTGGTATCAAATATAAAAAGTTGAACTGCTACCAATCTTGATTGAAAAGCCGAATAAATAAAGTAAAATATTAAACAGACAACTTTTTCATGTCGAGTTTTGGAGATCACATGCGTATTGGCATCTTGACTGGAGGCGGCGATGTTCCCGGCCTCAACCCCTGCATCAAAACCGTTGTTCACGCCGCTGCTGAAAAGGGCATTGAAGTCGTAGGCATCCGCCGCGGCTGGGGGGGACTCTTGGAGTATAACCCAGATGACCCATCATCTCACGACCGCTACATACTTCCCTTGAACCAACTAAACACACGCACTGTTGACCGTTCAGGTGGAACATTTTTACACACAAGCCGTACAAACCCCGGGCGAGTCAGCAAAGACAAAGTGCCAGATTTTCTAAAAAGCAAGATCAATCTGAAAGAAAAAGCCCCTTTTGATTTCACACCGCACGTACTGAAGAATTTGGAAAAACTTGGCATACAGGCACTGATACCGATTGGCGGAGATGACACACTCAGCTATGCGGAACGCCTGCACCGCGAAGGTTTCCATGTTGTCGCCGTTCCAAAGACGATGGATAACGATGTCTATGGCACCGACTACTGCATAGGTTTTTCAACCGCTATCACCCGAAGCGTGGAATTTATCCACCAACTAAGAACCAGTACAGGAAGTCACGAACGCATAGCCATTATTGAGTTGTTCGGACGCAATAGCGGAGAAACCAGCCTCCTCGCCAGCTATCTTGCCGGAACCGAGCGCTGCATTATTAGCGAGGTTCCATTTGACGTTGAAAAACTGGCAAACATGATTCTTGAAGACAAACACAATAACCCAAGCAATTACGCAATGATCACCATCAGCGAAGGCGCGTCAATGATCGGGGGTCAGATTGTGGAAACAGGACGGGAAGACGCATACGGACACAAGAAGCTGGGCGGTATTGGCTTGATAGCCGGCGAAGCGATAAAGAAGATTACGGGCAAAAACATCCTGTACCAACAAATGGGTTACCTGATGCGCAGCGGCGCGCCAGACAGCCTTGACCTGATGGTCGCGATTAACTACGCCAGGATGGCTGTTGACCTAATAAGCAGTGGCGCGAGCAATCGTCTGGTGGTCTTGCGAAACGGCACATACACCAATATCCCACTCACCACCATAAGCACTGGAGAAAAGCGTGTTGATGTCGAAGAACTCTACGACAGCGCCAACTATCGTCCAAAGATGAGAAACATTGAAGGCAAGCCGATGTTTTTATACTAATTTTCCAACAGGGCGTTTAAAAATAACCAAGTCTGACCGCAATAATAGCGGAAAATCATAAATATTCGGACTTGGCGAAAACGTGGAAACAGTGAGCTATTCCATATAAAAATTGCGTAACGCATTTGCATCACAGTGTTTCCATAACCTCAAGTAAACCCTGGTAGCTGTCCACCTCATGGTACTTAACGCCAGCCGTGGAAATTTCATTGAACAGTTTCTTCGCGCAGCGTATCTTCGCCTGCTCAATCGGGCGCAGTTCCAGGCTGTCCATAGTGCCTTTCGTTTCGGCAATAAAGAAGATGTGTTTAACCTTATCCTTTCTGAAAGTGATCGCCCAGTCCGGGGAATACTTGCCGACAGGCGTTGGTATATAGAACCCTCGCGGACCTCTCGGCAGCTTGGCATAGACAATTACCTCAAAGGCAGTATCTAAATCTTCAACAAATCGCCGTTCAACGCTGTTCGCCGCCACGCCATCCGTAAACACGTAATCCTGTATGGCGCGTTTGGCCTTGAACGCCTTTGCGTATTCATCCGATGCGCGGCTCATGTTGAATATATCCTGGCTGTATGGCTCTTCGGCGCTGGGCCTGTACTCTATGTGCTCCACCACCACCGACGCCTTTTGGCTGTTGATGATGCCTACAGTCTTTACAATGAACTCCTCTGGGTTTTTGCACAGCAGGGCAATTTTTTCTTTGGCTATCCCCGCCAGTATGATTGAAACGCTCCGGCGCGTGAGGGCCGTGCCTTGGGCCAGCTTGCCGATAATGTCGTAGGTCGCCACGCCGCCCTGTGCGCTGTCAAGGGCCTTTGTCTGGGTGCTTTCCACGTAAAAGTCTGTGCCTTCCTGCGAGCCCTTTGTGATGGTGTACGAAAGGCGGGCCACCCTCAAGTCCTCGTTGATGGCTTTGATGGACTTTTTGATTAGCTCAGAGCTGTCGAACTCCACCATGTAGGCATATCTCTTGTTGATCTTGTCCCAAAGCTCCTTGAAGTCTTTCCAGTTTTCATTCACCGGGTTTTCCTTGACTTTGGTGTCAAAGCCGTTGGTCGTCATTTCTTCCAGTGCGCTGGGGTCGAATATGGCCTGCACGAGTTTGTGGGCGCCCTCGGCCAATGGCGCAATATCTTTGTTCTCTATGGGAGCGAAACGGCCCGTTTCAGCCGCAGCGCGGTATTTGTCCGTCACCTTGCCATCATCGTCAACGTAATCGTTGCGGACAAGGTAGTTGTAGATGGCCCTGGCCTCTTTGTCTGTGACTTGATGGGCTTCCCCATTGCTCAGGAGAACTGTCTTGCTGGTGAAATACGCCACATCGGCCTTCACGGGGCGCTCGTAGAGGTCGGACTTGATTTCGCTTTGCAGGCCAGCAACAAACGCAGCGTAGCCTTCGCTTGCCACAACGGTCAGCGTGTTTAGGCCATGCACTAGCGTTTCGCCGCAGGCTTCAATGTCCTGGCGCTCGCCAATGCCGTTGACGCACAGGCGCAGGCCGCGCCCCACTTCTTGCCGCTTGCCCGTGGCGCTTTGGGAGTGCTTCAGCGTGCAGATCTGGAACACGTTGGGGTTGTCCCAGCCCTCGCGCAGAGCCGAGTGGGAAAAAATAAAGCGCGTCGGCTCTTCAAAGGACAATAGTCGTTCTTTGTTCTTTAGTATCAGGTCGTAGGCGGAAATGTCGTCCGACATGTCCGACTTGGCCCTCACCTCGCTATTTATGGCCCGCCCCTTTTTGTCTATCGAAAAATAGCCCTTGTGCGTTGCGCCAATGGCTATGCCGCGCAGATAGGCTTGGTATGGCGCGGGAAAAGAATCCAGCCTTTCTTTTAGCGCGGCTTCGTATTCTTCTTCAAACACGCGCCCATACTCGCCCAGAGCCTCCTGGCCGTCTTCATCGTATTGGCGGTACTTGGCCACCTCGTCTATGAAGAACAGCGACAGGCACTTGATGCCCTGCCCAAACAGCCTTTCTTCCTTGTCCAAGTGCGAGTTGATGGTCTCGCGTATCTGGACGCGCCTAATGTCGGCCTCCACCACGTTTCCGCGGGCCGTGCCAGTTCTTAGGCTTTCTCCATTGGAAAAAGTGACAATGGCCTGCCTGGGGTCTATGTCGGCGATGGAGATGCCTTTGTATTCCTCTAGGCTGCCCGACGCCGCGTACAGGCTGTCGCCCACGTTTAGCAAGTGGATCTCGCGCTTGGGCGGGCCGGCCTTGCGGCTGACTTCAAACTCTAGGCGGGCGCGTGGCGGCTTCGACTTGTCCAGCCTTATTTCGGCAAGGTACATGTAGCGGTTGGCGCCGCCGAGGTTCTTTACTTCAAACCCCTTGACCTCTATCTTTTTGACCAGTTTCTTTTTGAAAGCGTCCAGCGCGTCCAGGACATATACAAGGTCGTGGCTGGTCTTGTGGGTAGCGGAATAGTTTAGGCTGAACAGGGGCTTAAAGTTGTTTTTCAGCGCGTTTTGCGTGGCCTCGCCGCCCATCTTTTGCGGTTCGTCCAAAATGACGATGGGGCGGTTGTCGCTGATTACATCTATTGGGCGGCGGCTGCCAAATTCATCGCGCTTGCTATAGATTATTCGCGCAGCCTCGTTGTTTTTGCCCTCCTTCATAGTGGTGTTGAAAGCCTGCGTGTTGATTATCATCACATTAATACCACTGTTCTGCGAAAACTCATCAAGCTGGTGCAGGTTCGAGGAATTATATACAAAAAAGCGCGCTTTTAGCCCATATAATTCCATAAAGTGTTCCTGAGTCATCTCGAAGGACTTCTTCACACCCTCACGTATGGCAATGCTCGGCACGACAATAATGAACTTGCTCCAGCCGTATGCCTTGTACAGCTCAAACATGGTCTTGATATAGACGTATGTTTTGCCCGTACCCGTTTCCATTTCCACATCCAGCGAAACAGCGCCCAGACCGGCGGCCAGCCCTGTCGAATACTTGATGTTGTTCTCCGTCTGTACACCGCGGATATTTTTCAGAAGCTGCTCCTCCGAGAGTTCCACATCGGCGTTACGGTATCCAGTTTCAAAGTCATCACCAATTTCAAACATAGTACCTTCCAGCCTGCCAGCATCGCGGCGATAGCTTGTCGCGTCGCGTCTAGGCTGGCCCGCGAAGACTCGCACCACACTTTGCGCCGCCTCTGTCTGGAATGGCTGAATCTTGAATTGGAATTTCATGTGGCGTTTTCTCCATGCCCATCAATCTGCCGCTCTATTATTTCGCGTCCGCGCCTAAGCTCTGCTTTCAGTTCGTCTTCCGTTGGCAGGTACAGCCTGTACTTGGACGCAAACAGGTTTTCGTTGTCGGCCAGCACCGAATATTTTACGATGCTCTCGTCCCTGTCGGTGACAAGGACTAGGCCTATTGTCGGATTGTCATCGGCCTGCTTGATTTTTTCGTCAAACAGGCGCACATAGAAGTCAATTTGCCCTACATCCTGATAAGTCAGTTTGTCCGCCTTGAGGTCAATGACGATAAAGCATTTCAATATGTAGTTGTAGAACACAAGATCAATGTAGTAATGCTCGCCGTGTTCCGTTGTGATTCGCTTTTGGCGCGCCACGAAGGAGAAGCCGTTGCCCAGTTCCAGCAAAAACCCTTGCAGTTTGTCTATTAGCCCCTGCTCCAGCTCACTCTCGCTGTATTTGGCGTTTTCTTTCAAGTCGAGAAATTCTAAGATGTATGGGTCTTTGAGAACAAATTCAGCATCCGTTTTGGGTTCAAGTTTATATATTTCGCCGGCAATTTCGGGACGGTGTTCTTTTTGTGTAGCGAGCAGGCGTTCATAATAGAGAGAATTGATTTGGCGCTCCAACTGGCGCGAAGTCCACTCCGCATCCGCGCTTTCAGCCAAATAGAACTCGCGGCGGCCTGATTCTTCCACGCGCATCAGCAACCGGTAGTGCGTCCAAGTCAATTCGGTACGCAGTGCGTCCCGAATTGGAAACGTCTGATAAAACTGCCGCATAAAGCGCAAATTTCTTTCATCGAACCCTTTCCCAAATTCTGCCGTTAGGCGCGATGATAAATATTTCAAAAGTTGTTTGCCATATTCTGCGCGGTTGCCAACGGCATTCGAGATTTCGCGCCCGATTTCCCAATACGCAAGCACCATCGCAGAGTTGACAGACTTAAAGGCTTTTGTCCGCGCCTCAGTCAGGGCGGCGCGTATGGCCTCATAGACCTTTGAGTCGGAATTGACAGACAGTGTCTGCCCTTTTTGGGGCTTGCTCAATTTGCTATCATCTGCCGCCACGTCATCATCCTATCTCAAAATCTGCCCCCACCTCCTTGTAATTGTAACCTACCGCCTCAGTTCAGTGGTCAGTGGGCAGTGGTCACTTATTCACTTACCACTTATCACTTACCACTGATCACTTCCCTACAGCACCCTTCTTATCGTATTCGGACTGTATGTAGAAAACACCTGCTCAAAGTTGACCATCGCGCTGTCGGAGGCGAAACTGCTGTCGCGGAATACGGCGTAGTGCGGCTTGCGCTTGGCTATTTCCGTAATAAGCGCGGTATCAACCCTGCCGAAACAGGCGATTAGATAATTGTCGTTGACGCTGAACACATTGCCGTCCTGAAACGCCTGCGATGTCGTATCCGCGGATATTTTTGCCGATAACGGTATTCCGAGGTCGAGCATCACCTGGAACAACAAGTCCTCGTCCGTGCGGCCCTCCTTGATGTTGTCGGCTAAGCCCTCAAGGTTGAACTGCATTTCAGCATACTGCTCCGACGTGTAGTATACATCCTTCATGTTGGAAGAGTCGAGTTTCAGCACCCTAAAGCCTGTATCGAGTTCCTGTGTAGTCATTGGGCTTTCGGCCTTGATTTTGGCTCCCGCCCTGCGGATGCGCTCTTTGCCTATTTCGCAGATGTTGGCATAGCCAGCTTTTGCCGCCTCTGACTTTGCATCGCAGGCTTCGGGTATCTGCACCATGATGAACTTCCGCTTGCCCCCGTCCTCGGCGTTTAGTTGCATCACGGCGTGGGCTGTTGTGGCAGAGCCTGAGAAGAAGTCGAGGATTGTATCGCTAAAATCAAAGGCTAACATTTCTACACAACGCCTAATTAAATACACTGGTTTTGCGTAATCAAATGCTCCACTAAATAACAATTCTTTTACTTCGATAGTTCCATTTTGATAATTAATTTCTTTCTCATCCCATAAAGATTTAGTTTTAGTTCGACGTTCACCGCCCCTATCAAGGAAATCTTTTTGATATATATCCCATATTTCTTCACCATTTCTGCGTACTTTTTTTGCAATTAGTTCGTTTGATGAGCTAGCGATTTTCTCTTTACTCCAGCGCCAAGTACCATCTTCACCAGTTGATGGCTGAATCGGCAAAACAAAACTTGAATAATCTTTAGATTTATTAGCAGAGACACTTCCATTTGTTTCATTAACAAATATTGGGAAAAATAAGTTCGGACGTTCATTTCTTCGCCAAAAACCACCTCGTTGTCTTAGTCCTAGAAGCCTATATGCTTTCCCGTTTTCAACAAATTTATACTCATTTTCCATTTCCTCAGTTAGTTTATGCCCAATTATTGCAGATATATTTATAAATTTAGCATAAACAATAATATACTCATGTAATCCAGCTAATTGCGATTCGGATTGGGAGCCTCTTGGGTTACTTTTGATTACTATTTGACCAATGAAATTATCGACACCAAACACTTCATTGCACATCTTCTTCAAATTCTCGACTTCATTGTCATCAATACTAATAAATATCACCCCATCATCAGTAAGCAGATCCCTGGCTATCCTCAGTCTGGGGTACATCATGTTCAGCCAGTCTGTGTGGAAGCGGCCGTTACTGTCGCGGTTGACCACTAGGTGGTCACCCTGTTCGTCATAGTCGCCGCTCATTTCTGACCACCGGTCGCTGTCCACTGCCCACTTATCGCTATACACAAAATCATTCCCCGTGTTGTACGGCGGATCTATGTAAATCATCTTGACGCGGTTCAGGTATGTTTCGCGCAGGAGTTTCAGCACGTCAAGGTTGTCGCCCTCTATGTAAAGGTTCTCGGTGTCGTCAAAGTTGACGCTCTCTTCCCTGCAAGGCCTTAGCGCGGCGTTAATCGGCGCGTTTGCGAGCAGGACAGACTTGCGCTTGTCAGGCCATGTAAATGAATAGCGTTCTTCGCGCCCCTCAACTACATGTGTGTTTATCTCCTGCGCCAGCACGTCCTTGTCAATGGCGCGGACAACCGCGCCGCTTTCGTCTATGGTTTCGGTTATGGCGTTTGGAAACATTTCGGCCAGCCTTGCAAAGTTTTCATCCGCAAGAGATGGGGTACGCATAGCGAGTTTTTCTTGATTAGTCATTGGGGGTATCCTTCTCTATTTTTAATTGGTCAATATTGTTCCACTTAATGCAGTTTTTGGGTGGTTCACTATTCACATTCAGCAAACAGTCGAATAGCTGTTTAACAATATTTTTAACATTCATGTTTTCTTTTAGCTTTGTAATCGCGTTATATGGCTTATCTTTTGTAACACTCTCACCAAAAACAGCAGTTTCAAATGTTGTTAAGCAAGCTATAAGTCGTATTTGTGTTGATGTGCTGTTTTTATTAATTTCATCCAGTATGTTTTGATTTATTGTCCATGCCGGATTTTTAGTGTCTGTAGTTGTTTCAGGTACGTCTGCATCATGTAAAACGGCATAATCACAAGTAAACTGATTCAGTATTTTTATAACGGAAGGAATAATCGCTTTGCCTCTTGCTCGAATAATATGTACATCATTATAATCGTCAAAATATTCATTCTTGAGCCAAGAAAATACAGTGTATTCTGTATCTCCCTCAACAACAATTATTCGATCACAAAAGAAAAATTCATGTACATATGGGTCACAAATATTCAAAAGTTTTAAGTTTTTTTTATCATTTTCTGACAAGTTGGCTGATTTAGGCCGATATAGAGTAGTGCTTTTAATCGCATTATCATTACTGCGATCAACTCGTACAATTGTTGTGTTGTCGTACGATAAGTCAATGAATATAGGTGAATGCGTGGTTACCATGACTTGCCAAATATTCGTTTTTGGCAAGTCGTATAGAACTTTCCTTGCGGCTCTTATAGCCGATGGGTGCAAACAAATCTCTGGCTCATCAATTAGTAAAACATGGGGTCTATCACCTATATCTTTGCTACTTTCCGAAATGTATTTTAATGCAGTCCATAGCAGAGTACGTCTTGTTCCACTTCCCTGAGTAGCTACGGATGATAAAAATTCACCATCTGGACCCATCTTCATAATCGGACTCTCCTTGAAAGGGGAATATGTTTTTTCTACATTTTCTTCGGGTCGCACATCAATTTTGATAACATAGTTGTGAAAAACTTGTGCCAAATATTCAGAAATACTTTGTTCAATTTTTGTAATCTCATCCTTAGTTGCCAATGCAACACTTGATTGAAAGGCAATTATCTTTTCTATTAATAATTCGTAGTCAGTTTTATCTGTAGTATTATTACTGCTTTTTATTGATTTGAGCTTATCGTTTATGATATTGGAAATCAGTTTGGAAATCTCCTCCGCTTGTTCTTCAGGCAAAGCAAAGGCATCAATAACATGTGGCTTGGGACGATAAGCATTGGCAACATTGGGTGCCCCCCATGGTACAGCATCAGACCAATCATTATCTTGGACATTAAACCCTTGTCTTTTAGGTTCAATATTTGGACTTGACCATCTCCATCTTTCGCGTATAAGCATTTCTCCATTTCCTATGTCGCAAACCCATTGTTGTCCAGGCTTGTTTTCGGAAATTATTGTATGCACCTCTACTTCTGGCAAAGCATTTTGATTTACTTCTCTATTTGGGAAATCATCTATTTTCAATAACCCCATTTTTGAGCCTGTATTCATTGCAACTTCATAGGCCCTTAATATAGAACTTTTCCCCGTATTATTTGCTCCTACCAATACAACTATATCATCTAAATCAATGACAACAGGTTCAGAGCCAATAGCTCTAAAATTCCTGACGATTAGTTTTGTCAACCTTGGACGAGATACGGTCTCGTTGTCTGAAATGAGCGGAATGAATTCCAACGAAGCATTTTTTTTTGCCATAACGATTGTCTCCTATCCCTACTTTAGGGGTACACTATATAATTAATATAGTTCCTTTTTTAGCTTACTCACTTTTTCCGCCAAGTCCCATTTACGCCTCGGCTGCCGCTCGGTCATTGCTTTCTTTTCAATCGCGGCAATTTCTTTTATCAGCTTTTGCCGCCCATCGTCTCGTTGAACAGCTTCTTTTATGTTGTCATCCGCATCGTCAAGCCTCTCGCCGGCAACCTGGCGTATCAGGTTTTCATATACCTTATCCATATCCAGGCCGTCAATCCGCAGGTTAATGGCCTGGGGGGCGAGCCAGTCTGTGTGGTAGTAAGTCCCGGGCTTGAACGCCGATGTTCTGGCTCGTTCTTTGTACCCGATCCAAGCCTGAAAGCAACCATCGTATTCGAGCAGGAACAGGATATGATACGGAATCTCTCTGTCTATCAGCGGCAATACCCGCTTGTCTAATTTCCGTTGGTTCAATCGTATGGAGATTATCTCAATCTCCTTGACTAATTCACCTTCCGCGATGTTGAGCGTTGTCGGGGCAATTTTGTTCCGCCAGGTGATGAGGTTTATCTGGTCAATGAACACCCGCTTTAACTGCGCTGTGACGGTCAGATTGTCGTAAAATTTTTGTTTTGGTATCCGTTTGCCGAATATCGTGCTTTTGGGCAAGTCAAGCATAAGGGGTTACTCTATCTTAAAACAAAGAAGCAGATTAGCTCAAAATCGTCAAGTCCCGTAATGGCCGTGTTCAGGGCTGTCGTGCCGCCTGGCTTAAACAGGCTATTGATGTCGCACTCTTCTTTCACGTCCATTATGGAGTTGATCGCGTTGCCCAGCAGTTCTGAATACACTTTCATGTCTTTGCCGTCTTTGGTTTCGGCGTTGAATGGTTTGCAAAGCTCCATAATGGGCATGGTTTTCCCTTTGCAGAGCAGGCGCAGTTTGTCCAGCGTCTCTTTGGGCGACAAATGGTCGCAGATTACCGCGCCATCTTTGCCCAGATATACCATATAAAATGGGTGGATACGGTTCTGATTGTTGATGTTCAGGCTTCCGTTTATGTTTTTCAGAATAAAAACAACGCCGGGCGGGTTTTCATTCCCCGCGGGTATGACCGTGTGCAAGCCGAAGGGTGTATTGTCCAAGTCGCCGTGGGTTTTAATGTAGTCGAGAAGGTCAAGACGAAACTCGTTTAGTCCCAGGTCCATAATGGAAATGCCGGCAGACATATCTTCTATATCAACTACTTCGTTTTGCAGACGTTCAAGTTGAGCCTTGCGATATTCGAGGTCGCCTTTTTCCTCGGTGTTTATAAGATCGTCATCGCCCGTGGCTGTCATGACTGTTATCTTCATACGGGTTTCCACACGGACTTTCAGCCTGATGTATTCGTCAAGCGTCAGGTCAGGCCAGAAGTTCACAAGCTGTATTACTTTGTTCCTGCTGCCTATGCGGTCAATACGCCCAAAGCGCTGTATTATACGCACGGGGTTCCAGTGAATGTCGTAGTTGATGCAGTAATCGCAGTCTTGCAGGTTCTGCCCCTCGGAAATGCAGTCCGTGCCGATTAATACATCAATTACATCACTGTTATTCGGCATAAGCAGGGCTTTGTCCTTTGAGATGGGCGAAAAACATGTCAGGACGTTGTTCATGCTTGCCTTGAACTTAGGTATAGTCGTCCTGCCGTCAACCGATCCCGTCACCATCGCAACGTCAAGACTAAACCTCTCTTTGACGAATATGCCGACGTGTTTGTACAGGTATTCCGCGGTGTCTGAGAATGCGGAAAAGATTAGCAACTTGTTGTTAGACTCGTTTATCGGGTTTTCAATCTTTGCGGCTATCAGACGTAATAACTCCTGGAGCTTGGAATCGTGTTCCGGCGTGATGTCCGCTATCATCAGCCGCAAGAGTTCCAGAACTTCCGCATCTTTTTCAAGTTTGCGCCGCCAGGATACATAGTCCGTATCTCCAAGTTCTATACGGCGCTTCTTGCCGTAGGCAAATGAATCTGTGTTCTGGTCGTCATAATCAAAGTCGTCCTCGGTTAGTTCCGTAACGTCAATGTCCCCTGTCCTGACCGTCTCATATTCGTCAATGCTTTTAATAGTGCGGTCAATGAGTTTTTCAATGCGTTCAATCGTCAGTCGGAAAGAGTGCACAGAGCTTTCAAGCCGCTTTAGCAGGTTCGCCGTCATTAGTGAGAGCATACCGCGCTCAAGCCCTGTGATACGGAGTACGTCGCCTCTGTTGTCAGGGTTATCTATATACTTGTCAATCTTACTTGGGTGAACAAACGCCATTGGCGTGTACACGGCAAGGTTGAGTTTGTTTAGTTCAGCGTAAATTTCGTTATAGTTAATCGCCCTCGGCAGGTCGGTCAGGCTAGGGTGTTTGGATATTGGCTTCAGGCGTTCCGGAAACGCCCCGATTTCGCCCATGTCGTAATATTTCTCTATGTGTTTTCGCGAGCGGGCGATGGTCACGCTGTCAAGTACTTCAAAGAAGTCGTAATCAAGCATTTTTAACAAACCTGCGGTAGTTCGATGTTCAGGGGGCAATTCGCTCCACTCATTGAATACCCGTTGGGCGGCGCGGAATACCTCGTCAATAGGCTTGCTTGTATTCAGCTTGTCATTTATCGGCGAGTGTGTCCCTTCATAGGCAAGGGCAAGCTGATTTCGCAGGTCGGCAAAGCGGTTGTTCACGGGCGTTGCCGATAGCATCAGCACCTTGGTTTTGACGCCTGGGCGTATGACGCGGTTTTGAAGCCGCAGATAACGGTTTTCGCGCGTTTCATCGCCATATACTTCGCCGCCGTTGCGGAAGTTGTGCGATTCGTCAATCACAACAAGGTCGTAATTCTCCCAGTTCAACTTTTCAAGGTCTATGCCGCCGGAAAAACCGTGTTCGCGTGACAAGTCGGTATGGTAGAGAACATCGTAGCGCAATCGGTCGGCTGCTATGGGGTTGTTCTTATAATTCTCGCGGAATGTGCGCCAGTTGTCGGCCAGCTTTTTCGGGCATAACACCAGGACGTTACGGTTGCGGTTTTCGTAATACTTGATAACCGCAAGAGCCGAGAAAGTCTTGCCAAGCCCTACGCTGTCCGCCAGAATACACCCTTTGTAATACTCCAGCTTGCTTATAATGGCAAGCACCGCGTCTTTTTGGAATGAGTAGAGAATATTCCAAATCTTGCTTTCCTTGAACCCCGTTGCCTCATCAGGCAGTGTATCCTCTGAGATGTCATCCAAAAACTCGTTGAATATGTTGTACAAGGTGAAGAAGTAGAGGAAGTCGGCGGGGTTCTCATTGTAGGCGGCGCTGATGCTGTCTATGACTTGCTCGGTCACGTCCCATAATTTGCTTTTATCGCGCCATACTGTGTCAAACAGCCGTACAAATTCATCGCTGGACGGGGATTCAAAGCGTGTCATCATATTGTAACTGTTGTTGCCGCGTTCACATCCTATGTCCACAGTGGTGAAGCTGTTCAGAGGCACATATGTAATCTGGTTGTTTTCTTTGACTATGTTAAGGAATCCGCCCATATTTTCATTGGTGGCGTTGGACATAAAGCGGACTTTCCGGCGAATCCAATCGGCGCATTCACGGGCTATGGCTTTTTGTGAAAGTTCGTTTCGTAGCTTGACTTCAAACTCCGTCCCATACAGGCTCCGCTCACGGTTCAGGCGCGGAATATAGAACTCTCGCTTTTCTTTTGGAGCTTTTTCGGTCACAAAAGCAGGTGAGGTGAAAATAAAGCGAAGCTCGGCAATGCTGTCAAGCTGCTTCTTCAGGGTCTGATAAGCGTAAATAGAGAAACAAGCTGCGGCTATAGACAGCTTATCGCCTTTCTCTATTGTAACCGCGAGGTCGTCTCGCACGGTTTTGTTTATGTTGTCAAATACTTGCATAACTTACCAGAACAAGTACTACCACAGTATTTCCTTGAAGAATTTTTTATTCAGGCTTTCCTTTGCCACATCGGCAATTTTTCTTTTCTCCTTTGATGTATAATCCTCCGATATTACGTTATCGGGGTTTGCGGGGTCAACTATTCTTACCGTTTGTACGTTATCTTTTAAATAAGTAAGTAGTGACATAAAATTCTTGTCGCGATCTGTCGTTCCCTTATTCTTGAGTGCCTGTATAGTCAATAGTTCAAGAAATATTGAAGGGAACATTAGATTATGCCTTTGTCGCCATATCTTTGCCGCCACAATTTCGGGAATAAATTTGGATGTTTTTACTATCCGTATATGCTTTTCAATATTTGTTTGTGTCCATGTCTCTTGTTTGCTTTTATATATGCTGTGATCGCCTTCGATTTGACCGTATTTCTGACCTGGTATTAAATCAATATTCATGCCTTCAAATGTCATTCCTATTGAAATATTTTTTCTTCTAAATGAAGAACATCTGGTGGAAAAATACACATATAATGAGTTATATATATTTCTTATTGAATCTGTATTTGACGGTGCTAGATAAACAAATATATCCATGTCGGGCGTCAAGGATAGAGCAGTCCCTTTCACCCGTGAACCTGATAATTTAACATCTGTAAGTATATAGCTATTCCGATAGGCCCACGACTTGAGATGTTGTTTAATTGAGTCAAATATTTTTTCTTTTGTCATTATATCAATGCCGACAGGAAGCTGATATTTCTTGTTTATCTGTTCAATGTAATTTGGCATGTTTGATTTTGCTCCTTTTCTATGCCTTTGAGTTCTTCATCATTTCGCTCTATTTTCTTTTTACCCTCTACCAAAGAATTTCCGTCCAAAGTTTTTTAGTCCGACAATCTTTTGCTTTTTCGGCAATCTTTTTTTTCTCAATTGGAGTTATATCATCTGATATGATGTTGTCGTTGTTTGCGGGATCAATTATTTTTACTGTCTGTATTTTATCTTTGAGATAACCAAGTAATAATACAAAATTTTTGTCATGGTCTGTCGTTCCCTTTTGGTTAAGTGCCTCAATAGTTACTAGTTCAACCAATATCGAAGGAAAGGACAGTTTGTGGCAATGACGCCATATTTTTGCGGCCACCATTTCGGGAACCCAGAATGAATTTCTTACTATCTTAATATGTTTGTCAATATTTGTATGTGTACAAATATCACGTTCGCTTTTATACAAGCTGTGATCGCCGTGATAATCACTTAACCTCTGTCCTGGTATCAAGTCAATATTCATGCCGTTAAATCTTACGCCAATTGAAACACTTTGTCTAACACATGCATTGCTCACCTTAGATGATGCAAAATACTCATATAATGAATTATATACATTTTTGAGCGAATCTGTATTTGATAAAGACAAATAAATAAAAACATCCATATCAGATGTCATTGATATAGCCGTTCCCTTTGCTCGTGAACCAGATAATTTAACATCTGTGAGCGAAATATTATTCCGATACGCCCACGATGTAATATGGTGTTCAAGCGGGTCAAACACTTTTTCTTTTATTGATTTATCTATACCGACAGGATGTTGGTATTTTTTGTTAATTTGTTCGATGTAATTCGACATGGTATTTAATCCTTTTTCGATTCTCTGATATCACAACTCAGTTTTTCTATACTGGACACTACTGAATTCAGATTCCAGGTTTCCTGAGTTCCTTTGGTCAAGTCTTTGACTGTCACAACCCCTTGCTCAATTTCACTGTCACCAAGGATCATAGCAATTTTGAAGCCCTGTCTGTTTGCGGTTTGCAGTGCTTTTTTTAAAGGAGCGTTTCTGGTCTCCAGTTGAACACACATATCAGCCCGTCGCAATTCCTGCGCCAAGTGCATTGCTTTTATTGTTGCGCTTTCGCCAAGCGGAATCAACAGAATAGGCTTCTTGTTGAGCGTGTCTCCGTGGATTGCCTGCATCAATATAGCCAATCTATCCAAACCAATGGCCCATCCAAATCCGGGGACTTCTGGTCCGCCCAACTGCTTGACTAGGCCATCATAGCGTCCGCCGCCCAAGAGAGCGCTTTGAGCGCCCAAATCCGAACTCATCACTTCAAAAGCCGTCCTGGTGTAGTAATCAAGGCCGCGAACCAGTCTAGGGTTATCCTCAAACGGGATTTCAAGAGCGTTTAGTATTTCTTTTAGTCTTACGTGGTGTTTGATACTGGCTTCATCCAAAAAATCGGTAATGAGTGGATGCCCTTCCAACGCCGCCTGACAGGTCGGAACCTTGCAATCCAGTACGCGCAACGGGTTTTCCTGAATGCGGCGATGGCAATCAGCGCAGAATTTTGACTTTGATTTGTCAAAAAAATCGCGCAATGCCTTATGAAAAGCCGGCCTGCACTCCGGCGTTCCAACGCTGTTGATACTCAGCGTCAATTTGGTCAGGCCAAGACTACGTAACAAATCAAAGAGCAATAGCAAATTTTCGGCATCGGCTTCTGGTGCGGCCACGCCAAAAATTTCCGCGCCAATTTGCCAAAACTGGCGGTAGCGCCCTGTCTGCATACGCTCGTAGCGAAACATAGGCCCAATGTAATACAAACGCTTTGGGTCGCTCGTCTCAAAGAATTTATGTTGTATGGCCGCCCTTACAACCCCGGCTGTATTTTCTGGACGCATAGCCACATGACGGCCACCTTTATCAGTGAAATCATACATTTCTTTGTTCACAATGTCGGATGATTCTCCAACGCTGCGCTTGAAGACTTCAATCTCTTCCAAAACCGGTGTGCGAATTTCCTCATAGCCGTGGCGAGCCATGGTTTGATTTGTTATTGATTCAATCCATTGAAACCATCTCAATTCTGCGCCAAATAAATCTCTGGTGCCTTTAACTGCCTGGGCCATGCAACTAATTCCTCCACTTATAAGACTAAAACATTTTTTGCCTAAAATGCTTGCCCAAGTTACATTCCTTGTGCTTGCCGGACTATTGCAATAAATGATGTGTATCGGTTATGCTAAATCTGTAAGCCCATCTTAATTCTAACACCGCTTGCATAGCCGATATGTTTTTACGAACCGACAAAATTGTCTCCCTATTGTTTGGTATCAAGCAAGTTGTTGCTATTCTGCTTTTGGCAATGGTAGCTACTTTAACCGCCGATGCACCCAGGCCGATCACCGTAATGATAGATGCAGGACATGGAGGCAGTGATACCGGCGCTTTGGGGCCAAACGTGGCTCCAAAGAAAAAAGGGGCAAAACCACCAGATAGACTTGTTGAAAAAGATTTGACCTTGCAATTAGCCAAACTATTGGGAAATCAACTCAAAAGCCAGAACTACATTGTCCACTACACGCGTACCACGGATGTGACCGTGCCTCTGGCGGACAGGACAAGAGCCGCCAATGATGTTGGAGCGGATATATTTGTGAGCATTCACTTAAACGCGTTTCGCAACAGGAGCGCAAGAGGCAGCGAAGTCTTTTTTCTTAGCCTTGGGCCGGTTGATGAAGAATTGCAAGCTCTGGCGGAAGCTGAAAACGAGCCTGGGACATCAAATCAGGATAGAGGATTAGAAGAAACGGATATCGTTGCTGGAATACTTGAGGACTTGGCGCAAATAGCCTTTCTGCGAGAATCAGAACGAATGGCTGTCTTTATTCAAGCGGAACTCAATCACCTGTCAGGTATCAAAGAACGGGGTGTAAAACAGGCTCCATTTAAGGTACTACGCACAGCGGCAATGCCCGCCGTTCTCGTGGAAATCGCTTTTATTTCAAATCCAACTGAATCCGCAAAACTCCATGACCCTGCATTTTTGAAGTCAGCCGCCAACGCCATTGCCAAAGGTATTCAGAAATACATCGAATCCACAGGCAACAGCAGAACCAGGCGAAAAGCGGCAACATAGCTATTCCATATATAGCAATTTTCGCTTTTATTACTTGCTTACGGCGGGCAAAGCCCGCCTACAAGCAATAAGCGGCAAGGATTTACAAGTAAATCCTTGCATAGCAGTTCAGCTATGAATAGTTGAACTGCTATAAAAAAGAGATTCTATCGGCGTAATGGCAATAAATACTAACAAATAGTATGATATTCCTTTCTATTTCGCGACCATTGCCAGCGTAATTACAAATTTAATAGGTATTCTTGGGTTTTCAAATTGTGAGAAGTCGCCAACAAAGTACAAATCTTTTTCGGGATAATAGAACATAAAAGAGCCTGTCGAGCCGGAATGTCCTAGCAATTCCCCTTTCGCCAAAAAGAAAGTGTTGAGTCCGTCCAAAGATATTCTCATATATCCGCCGCCGTAAAAAATCGGATACATGTCAATCTGTAACCTTTTATAATCAGAAAGCTGTTCAAAAATTATTTTGTCAAACAATTTGCCGTTCCAAAACGCCTTATTGAAAGCCATCATATCACGTGCCGTTGAAACGCAGCCCCCGCTTGCGCGGCATGAGGCTATAAACAAAGGACGCTCAACTTTTTCAGAACCGTTATAAATATGAGGGACAAAATCATCTTTATTAACTGGCAGATAAGTATGTTCCATTCCAAGCGGTTGAAAAATTATTTGCTTGTATATTGCCTCAAGCGGCAACCCCGCAACCACTTCTAAAATCACACCTAAAATGTCAAAATTAATATCGGAATAATACGCTTTACCCGAACCAGGGGCAAAATGCGCTGAAAGTTTCTTCGTTTCTTCAACGTATTGCTCAAAAGTGATATATGCGTCTTTGCTAAAGATAGCATTATTCACTAATTCCGAGTTCCCAAAATAATCCGGCAGTCCGCTTGTTTGAAAAAGCAAATTGGAAATCGTTAATTCATTTGAGTATTCAAATCCTTTGTAAGTGTGCAAACCCCTTAATGTTTCACCATCAATATAAAGATTGATTTTATCATCTAATGACAAGCGTTTTTCATCCCGCAGCTTCAAAACACAAAGAGTTGTAAACATTTTTGTCACACTTGCCAAAAGCATTGGTGAATCAATATCCCTTCCGCCGTAACCATAGCTTTCGGAAAACCCCCCTGTAGAGTTTTCCACATATAAGACCGCTTCATGTATATTTAACGGCGCAACAGCGGCATTAAATCTCTTTTGAAAAGCCAATGCGTTTGTTTTGTTCCCACCCTTGAAATAAATGTAAGAGGAAACCCATGCGATAATTACTACGCATAGAATTACGATTGATATTATCAATAATATTTTTCCGACTCTCTTTTTCGTTTTCACAAACAAATTCCACAAACGGCTCAACTCACTGCAACTCAAGCTCTCTTGCCGCCATCGCGTTGACCCTGGCTAAAAAGGCGGTTGGGTCAGACAGCCTTGAGCCTTCCGCAATAAGAGCCTGATCCAGCAAGAATTGACCATATTGCTCAATCCTCGGATCATCTGGCGATGCTTGATAGCGATTTAGCAACGCTTTTACAGTTGTGTGTTCAGGATTGAGTTCCAGCACGCGCGGACTGGCTCCGCGCCCCTGGCCAATACGGGCCATCAACTGCTCCATGCGCGGATCCATAGCGTCATCCGCGACAACAAGGCAAGAAGCGCTCTCTTTCATGCGTGAGGAAAGGCGGATGTCTTTCAGCGCGGTCAGCTTTGACTTGAGGTTGTCTAACAGTGGTCTGTACATCGCTTCAGCTTCCTCCATCAGTTTGCGAGTCTCAGGCATTTCAGGAGCGTTACGGTCGGCAGCTTTAAGAGCTTTGGACTTGAACTCAGTAAGTGATGGCATGACAAATGGATCCATTGGGTCTGTCAATAGCAGAACATCCCAGTTCAAGTGCCTGAATGCTTCCAGACACGGATTCACGGCGAGAGCCGCGCGATCCTCACCAGACAGATAATAGATCTCATTTTGGGCTTCCTGCATGGATTCCAGGTATTCACCCAGCGTGATCAGGTGACCTGGCTCGCCATTTAAGTGTTCAAATAGAAGCAGATCGGCAATAGCCTCGCGGCGCTCATAATCACGCGCCAAACCTTCTTTGATAAATTGACCCAATTCCCTAAACAGCAACTCATAGGCTGGCCTGTCGTCAGACTTTAGCTCCTCAAGCGCTTTCATAACATGCTTGACCAGACTTTTTTGAATCTTGTCCAACAGCGGATTTTGCTGCAACATCTCGCGGCTGACATTCAGCGGCAGATCAGGACAGTCAACCACTCCCTTTACAAAGCGAAGCCACTGTGGAAGCAGTAATTCACAAGGATCCTGAATCAATACCCTGTTGATATACAGGCGTGGACCGGCTTTGACATCGCCAAACTGTAAATCCCAGCTCTTGCGCTTTGGTAAAAACAACAGCGCTTTAAAAGAAATAGTGCCTTCAGCGTGAATATGCAGGATTTTTGCGGGCGAATCATAATCATTTGAAATTTGATGATAAAAAGAACTGTATTCTTCTTCCGTAACATCCTGTTTGCTTCTCAGCCAGAGGGCTTTGCGGCTGTTCAGAGTTTCATCTTCAATTTTTGTGGTCTCGCATTCCTTGGACTCCACCGCCATCACAATAGGGTGTTCAATAAAATCACTGAATTGTTTGACAAGACTACGGATTCGCCATACATCCAAAAAATCCTGCTCCGCTTCCTTGAGATACAAAATAATATCAGTCCCACGACCATCGCGCTGGGCGCCGCCGATAGTGAACTCGCCCTGTCCGTCCGATTCCCATGCAACAGCTTCATTTGCGCCAGCAACTTTGGAAATCACCTTTATCTTATCGGCTACCATGAATGCGCTGTAAAAGCCAACGCCAAACTGTCCGATCAGTTCTGGGCGCTGAGCCGCGTCAACAGACTTCAACTGATCTATAAATGTCCTGGTGCCGCTTTTTGCTATGGTACCCAAGTTTTCGATTAGCTCGGCGCGCGTCATGCCAATGCCATTATCAGAAATCATCAGCGTTCCGGCAGATTTATCGGGCGTTACGCGGATCTTCCAATCGCGGTCATCGTCCGCAAGAGCTTCATTATCCAAGCTGTTAAAGCGCACCTTGTCTATGGCATCGCTGGCATTGCTGAGCAGTTCCCTTAAAAAAACCTCTTTGTGGGAATAGAGCGAATGAGTAATCAAATGCAGGATCTGCTTTAATTCGCTCTTGAAAGAGAGTGTCTCGCTACTGTTCTGATTCATCGCGTCAATACTCCACAAAACATTTCACCATACTATCATAAAATTGCACATATATCAAGTGTTTACAGCCTTCTAGATAAAAATCAGGTTCCGCAAATTCAGACATAAGAGTTTTCTGGAGCCTTTACAAAAGCTGTAAATTGTTACCAGCCACCGCCAATTCACATGGAGATGCCAAACACAATTTTTTTAACCACCCCTAAACCTACCCCCATTATGGCCGTAATACATCTGATAATGCAGACTGTCAGCCGTTTACAAACCTGCCTACCTTGCAATACAGATGTGTTTTTGAAAAAAAGGTCATTTGAACTGAACGCGGTAAAATGAATTTACCCCAATTAACATCCTTTCAGAGGAGTCCACATGCGCCACCTCGCAATCCTGGCTGTCTGTATAGCTTTCCCCATCATGGCACAGACCGTGACCATCCAGCCATCAACGTCAGTCCCATCTACGGAAACCAGAACCTTTGTCCTGAAAGATGTGGGCAAGTTAGAGGTTTCCAACATCAACGGATACATTAAAATATCGGCATGGGACAAAGAAGAAGCCGCACTCAAAGCCAATTTTAAGCCAAACAGCAATGATGAACACGCGCGCATTCAAGTCGATAGCGACAGGAACTCTTTGAAGCTGATTGTCAAATATCCTGATGACAGAAAAAAAGACAGAGCCAGAGGCCAAAACAGAGGCGCGTCCTGCGAAATAGAATTAAACGTGCCACGGCATATAGCAAGCGTAATAAGTAACGTAAATGGCGACATTTCTATGAAAAATGTCATCGGACGCACAAACGTCTCTACTGTAAATGGCGGCGTCGCGCTGGAAAACATTGATGGGAATATCAATGTCTCCACAGTAAATGGGTCTGTCAGCGCCAACATTCAAAACGCAGGAGACAATTTAAAAATCGCCACAGTCAACGGAAATATTGCACTTGCCCTCTTAAACCCTCCAAACGCCACATTAAAAGTATCTACTGTTAATGGACATGTGCAGATTCCCAATAATGATATAAAAAATGTCGAAATTAACAAAAATACGACAAAAGTAAAATTCGGGGACGGAAAGAATAATATTACGCTTACAACCCTCAACGGCTCAATTACTATTAAATAGGCTGACATAATATAAAATGGCTATTCGATTAGCTCAGTATCAGGATAAGGTGGTTCATGCTGTTTCCTAATGGACATTGACAGCTTCTGTTGCCATCCACAGATAATTACTCTCGAAAGGTATTTCTGCAGTGGCTAGTAAATACTTGCTTTTAAACTAGAATGATAGAACCATTTGCAAAACCACTGTTCAGAACCCGCATCTGATATACCAGACGCCATAATGCGCCTGTCATCACACGCTGTAATATGTCCTTGAATCCCAGTTAAGTCGCTTGGTACAAACCAACACCCACCTGTGTAATGGTGACATCTTCAGCGACAATGCGCAAGGTATGGTACTCCTCAATGTGATTCGCAAAGTCTATCCTTTCGGTGAAGAATTCAACGGCATGGCCATTATCAGTGACTTGCAGTCAAGTATTCCGATTAAATCAAAGAGAGGTTTTTCCCCTGATATGCGACTAACATTACTGAATACAAGTTTCAGAACAATGTTCTCTTCCTTATCGCTGGAATAATCCTCTTGCATCCAGTTGCAAAAGTCAATCAAAAGTGTAACTTCGCGTGTTTCTGGATCAAATTCCACGCTGTCAATGCTACTGTCGTGGAAGTAGTATTTTTCCACCATCTCTTTGAGTGTCACTACACAGCCTCCGCCGTACCTCCAACCACCAGCGCCGGACAGAGTATAGTCGGCAGCGCGTCCGAAACGGGGACACCCTGCCCGTCCTTGCCGCACGTGCCTATGTCAAAGTGTTCCAGATCGTCGCCAATCCTGGTCAACTGCTTTAGTATCTCCGGCCCGCACCCTGTGAGCGTCGCGTTCTTTACCTGATACGCTATTTTGCCATTTTCCACCCAGTAGCCCTCTGTCACCTGAAAGACAAAATTGCCCGTGACAGTGTCAACCTGACCGCCGCCCATGCGCTTCACCAGGAGTCCGCGATCCATGCTCCCCAAAACGTCATCCGCGCTTTCACTCCCTGGCGCCAGGAAAGTATTTCTCATCCTGGGTATCGGAATATGGCGGTAGCTCTCGCGGCGGCCATTCCCTGTCGGCGCGGTTCCCATGCGCCGCGCCGTTTTGCGTGATTGCAGGTAGTTCTTTAGTATGCCATTCTCTATCAACACGATCCTCTGCACGGGCAGACCCTCGTCGTCAACAGACTGAGAACCGCGCTTGTGCGGCAACGTCCCATCGTCAATAATCGTCACACCAGCCGCCGCTACTTGCTCCCCCAACTTGCCCGCAAAGGCGCTCATGCCGGATAGGGCGAGATCGGCTTCCAAACCGTGACCACAGGCTTCATGAATCATCGTCCCGCCCGCGCTGCTTGAAAGAACAACGGGGAAAGTGCCGGCGGGGGCAGGCCGCGCGTCCAGCGCCTGAACAGCTAAGCGCACAGCTTCCTTGACAGTGCGTTCAACGGCATCTTTTGAAAAAAGTTCAAAGCCCCGCGACTCTCCCAAGGCCTGAAAGCCTGTCTCAAGCTGATCGTCCTTTCCAGCCGTAACGCTGACGCGCAGAACACCCTGAACACGATAGTCGGACGCGATGCGCGCGCGCCAGCTTTCAGAAGCGCCGCCGGCCTCACCTGCCATCTCGACGTAAGCGTTCCAGACACATTGCGTACTGTCGCCATAGCCAACGGCCACTTGGCGCAATGAACCTGGACGCATAGATTCAGCGTACGACCGCGCCAGTGCCTCCGCGTCCCTTACAATTGACACCTTTTCCGCAATAGGCACGTCCGCCGGGTCTCTTTCAACAGGGCACGGGGTCGGGTAATTCATTATCTCCAGCGCGGGGCAAGTAACAGGCGCGCCCGTACCCGGGGAAGCCAGGTCAGACGCCGCCTCCAGCAACTCAGAAACACTTGGGGCAATCAGATCAGCAAAACGCGTCGTATCCGCGTCAATCAGTCTCAGGCTCACACCAAAAGTCTCAGTAGCCAAAACATCTTCCATCCTGCCATCGTCCATACCCAGCCCACAGGCTCTGCGCTGCTCCACAAACAGCTCGGCATAGTCGCCGCCTTTGGCGAGCAGTGAGTTTAATACTGATTGCAGTTGTTCAGGCAAAAAAGGACAGTTCATTACATGTCTCCAGCGTGATTCGCGCAGTAGCTTCCAGTTTGCCAGAAGATACGCCTCAGCGTGATCAAATTGGCCGGAAAGTTCGCGGCCATCGGCAGTGACAAGCAAATCCGCGTGTAGCGCTTTTTCCGCGCCTGACGACTGGGAAGCCAATCTTGATGCGGCGGCCTGCCTGTCCAAGCCATTGCGATTCATCAGGCGCTCAATTCTCAACTCCTCCGGCGCGTCTATCACCCATAGCGCGTCAAAAGCGTGTCCCGCGCCAATCTCAATCCATAGCGCCGCCTCAAGCGCAACGCCCTTTGTGGATGACGGCAGAGCCTCCACACGCCTCTGTATCTCGCTTTCAATGAGAGGATGAATCAGACTCTCCAGCCGCTGGCGCATGACCGGATCAGAAAACACTCTCCCCGCAAGACGGGCGCGGTTCAAATTGCCCCGCTCATCAAGTATTTCAGACCCAAAAACCCTAACCACACAATCCAGTCCTGCCGTTCCTGGCCCAACCACATCCCTGGAGATATGGTCGGCGTCAATAACCACCCATCCGCGCTCTTTCAAAATAGCCGCGACTGTACTCTTACCGGACGCAATACCACCCGTGAGACCGAGTATAGGGAAAGGAGGGGAAGAGAGATTGAGCATAGAAAGTGGTTAGCAATATTTCAAAAATAGATTATATAGCAATTTAACTTTTTGTAATTCGTGTTGTTAAATGTAATCAGGAGGTCTGCTTGCAAATACCAAAGCCGATATCAAACGGGAAAAGAGCGGATCATCCCCGCAGGCGCGGGGAAACTTAGGGTACCCTACACGCATGATCGCAAGACCGCGGATCATCCCCGCAGGCGCGGGGAAACTCGCGCCATTCTTATTAACCATTTGGGTTCCGTCGGATCATCCCCGCAGGCGCGGGGAAACTACGGCGGCGCTCATTGGGGGCCGCATTCTGTACGGATCATCCCCGCAGGCGCGGGGAAACTGGACAGTGGGGCCCGCACTCGATACTCCACGGCGGATCATCCCCGCAGGCGCGGGGAAACTTGCCAAAACCGCATATAGAGCGTGCTAGACGGCGGATCATCCCCGCAGGCGCGGGGAAACTTTAATTATATGTTCGTTGGCCCCGACGTCTGGCGGATCATCCCCGCAGGCGCGGGGAAACTCGGTCAGCTTTTTAGACGTAGAGACACCTAATCGGATCATCCCCGCAGGCGCGGGGAAACTCATATTGGCACTTATCGCCTCCGTATCAACACCTGGATCATCCCCGCAGGCGCGGGGAAACTTATGCAGAGATAATGCACGGAATCTTTGACGACGGATCATCCCCGCAGGCGCGGGGAAACTGTATGCCGATGATAAGCCGCTGTGGAATCAAACGGATCATCCCCGCAGGCGCGGGGAAACTTTGGATTAAATATATTCGCGGGCGGATGGATGCGGATCATCCCCGCAGGCGCGGGGAAACTGCCTGGATCAATGGCAAGTGGGAAACAACAAACGGATCATCCCCGCAGGCGCGGGGAAACTCAGGCCGACAGAGCCTTTGGTCTGCCGATGCACGGATCATCCCCGCAGGCGCGGGGAAACTCAAACAACGCGCGGCGCTTGGGAGAATTGATGCGGATCATCCCCGCAGGCGCGGGGAAACTCTGGATAAACCAACCTTCTTTTCTAAGTTCAACGGATCATCCCCGCAGGCGCGGGGAAACTTTGGATTCAGACACAGCCAGGGCGCGGGGCTACGGATCATCCCCGCAGGCGCGGGGAAACTGGAAGCCGTCAATGTCCGTCACCTTCGTACTGCGGATCATCCCCGCAGGCGCGGGGAAACTTTCTATTTTGTCTTTCGAGGCATCAATCAAGGCGGATCATCCCCGCAGGCGCGGGGAAACTGCAACAAGATAGACAATTCGCTTCCCAAAAGCCGGATCATCCCCGCAGGCGCGGGGAAACTATCCGTAAGACTGGCGGATATTCGACACATAACGGATCATCCCCGCAGGCGCGGGGAAACTGGGCGGTGGGTTCCCGGATTCAGGTAACACGTCGGATCATCCCCGCAGGCGCGGGGAAACTCCCCCCGGAAAACGCATAGCGCGTAACGTAACCGGATCATCCCCGCAGGCGCGGGGAAACTGCAAAAGCAGTACGAAGCATGTAAGCAAGACGCGGATCATCCCCGCAGGCGCGGGGAAACTTAGCCAACAATGATGCCAGCATCATTTATCAGCGGATCATCCCCGCAGGCGCGGGGAAACTTCTGGGCCATGGGGCCTGGTTACGAAATGTGGCGGATCATCCCCGCAGGCGCGGGGAAACTATCCGTACAACTGAGGTTGACGGCAAGCTGTACGGATCATCCCCGCAGGCGCGGGGAAACTTACGACATCCATAATGCGGCTGGCATAATGCACGGATCATCCCCGCAGGCGCGGGGAAACTCAGTTACCGCTACACGACGATCAGTACACGTCCGGATCATCCCCGCAGGCGCGGGGAAACTTAAATACGAGCCGGTAAGCGTTATAGTCGTACCGGATCATCCCCGCAGGCGCGGGGAAACTCTAGACAGTCTGTTGAGTAACCCTCTCTGCCGCGGATCATCCCCGCAGGCGCGGGGAAACTGAAGCCTGGGGGCCGCATAGCATACTACACGGCGGATCATCCCCGCAGGCGCGGGGAAACTCATCGTCTCCTGTGTTTTTTCCGGCGCGCTTGAGGATCATCCCCGCAGGCGCGGGGAAACTACAGTCGCTTGGCTAAGCCCCGTCCTGTCTCACGGATCATCCCCGCAGGCGCGGGGAAACTCAGGGCAATCGCCTGGAATGCCAGACAATCGGCGGATCATCCCCGCAGGCGCGGGGAAACTATCACGCGTGCGCGGTAACCCGCTTCCCCCGTCGGATCATCCCCGCAGGCGCGGGGAAACTTGACAAAAGCAACACGCTTTGTCACCAATTCACGGATCATCCCCGCAGGCGCGGGGAAACTTGTTCCCGTTGCACCGAAGCTGCTCAAGATAACGGATCATCCCCGCAGGCGCGGGGAAACTTTGTGACTTGGGGATAGCACGTCCATGATGCGCGGATCATCCCCGCAGGCGCGGGGAAACTCTGGGTGGAGTCTGCGATGGGGCCGTTTTCGGCGGATCATCCCCGCAGGCGCGGGGAAACTACTGCCCGTACCCTTGCTGCCACGTTTAGGTGCGGATCATCCCCGCAGGCGCGGGGAAACTACTTGGACTTATATCGCTTGGCGGTAAGAATCCGGATCATCCCCGCAGGCGCGGGGAAACTCACGCATCGGATGTCCTAAATGATTTAGCTAACGGATCATCCCCGCAGGCGCGGGGAAACTTAATTGAAGATCGCGAGTTGCTACTCGACGAGCGGATCATCCCCGCAGGCGCGGGGAAACTGTATGAAATCGTACGACAAGAGAGACTGTCCGCGGATCATCCCCGCAGGCGCGGGGAAACTTCAACTCCCGCGATAACATCGGAGTCCGCGAGCGGATCATCCCCGCAGGCGCGGGGAAACTTAGTTTTTCACTGTCAGTGTCTGCGTCTTGTGCGGATCATCCCCGCAGGCGCGGGGAAACTCAGCTCCGTCAGCCAGACTCTTTTGGGTCTGGCGGATCATCCCCGCAGGCGCGGGGAAACTTTCGTACGGAACTGCTAGGTATGTTTTTTTTGCGGATCATCCCCGCAGGCGCGGGGAAACTCGTCGACCAATAGGATCGACGGCGTGTCATTGCGGATCATCCCCGCAGGCGCGGGGAAACTGAGTAAGAAAAATAGTAGATCTTGTGGTTCCACGGATCATCCCCGCAGGCGCGGGGAAACTGTCTGCCTCGTCGGGTATGACTGGCATTCCCTCGGATCATCCCCGCAGGCGCGGGGAAACTGCCTCACTGCCCGACGGCATCGGCTATGATGGCGGATCATCCCCGCAGGCGCGGGGAAACTCTTAATACCTGCTTTTCGAGCCAGTTCCACAACGGATCATCCCCGCAGGCGCGGGGAAACTCACTTTGCCTCCTTTTTTGGCAATTGTAACCCCGGATCATCCCCGCAGGCGCGGGGAAACTTTTCAGTGATTCGACCTGCGCATCAAAAGATGCGGATCATCCCCGCAGGCGCGGGGAAACTCGGCGGTTCTGGAAGCGGTAGCCAAAAAAGGACGGATCATCCCCGCAGGCGCGGGGAAACTGACTGTCAGATCACGAGTTAATATTTCGCAGTCGGATCATCCCCGCAGGCGCGGGGAAACTGCTTGGGTCTGTAACCATCTTGGCTACTGAGACGGATCATCCCCGCAGGCGCGGGGAAACTTACAGAAAGGAGGTTTCATGAACTTTCAACAACGGATCATCCCCGCAGGCGCGGGGAAACTTACGACAGCTGCAATGCACTTGGCATAATGCACGGATCATCCCCGCAGGCGCGGGGAAACTATATCCAATACCGTGTTGCCTTCTCGCGTCTCCGGATCATCCCCGCAGGCGCGGGGAAACTCATTTCTTGCATTTCTTTCTGTCGGCGCAACACGGATCATCCCCGCAGGCGCGGGGAAACTCGTCTTTGGAGTTCAGGCAAAGAGCAGCAGTACGGATCATCCCCGCAGGCGCGGGGAAACTCGTTGACACCGCCAAACTTCAAGCGTTTTGGGCGGATCATCCCCGCAGGCGCGGGGAAACTTGGCACAAGCGGCGCCGAAAAATGGAAACAGACGGATCATCCCCGCAGGCGCGGGGAAACTTTTGATACCGATTTGTTCAAGCATTCCCGAAACGGATCATCCCCGCAGGCGCGGGGAAACTCAATACTGCTGAATTAAAGAAAGAACTCAAAGCGGATCATCCCCGCAGGCGCGGGGAAACTAACGGATCCGAGCTCCCCATCGACAATCAAGACGGATCATCCCCGCAGGCGCGGGGAAACTCGTTTTCTGACAGCGTTTTGGGTATGAAAACGCGGATCATCCCCGCAGGCGCGGGGAAACTTGTTGACCGAGCCAGCGGCGTCATAACGCGCACGGATCATCCCCGCAGGCGCGGGGAAACTCAAAATTAAGCCAACGCCATCGGGATGGGATTCGGATCATCCCCGCAGGCGCGGGGAAACTGGCCTTCTGATGGGTCGGCTAGGGTTTGCGAACGGATCATCCCCGCAGGCGCGGGGAAACTCAAGGATTTCCGGCGTGTGTGCCGTCTGCCAGCGGATCATCCCCGCAGGCGCGGGGAAACTTTGTGAAGCTCTTTGCCAGTGGTGTTAAGGCGCGGATCATCCCCGCAGGCGCGGGGAAACTTTTTGCGTAATGTGGTTTGTAAAGAGGATCCACGGATCATCCCCGCAGGCGCGGGGAAACTAGGAGGGTGGCAATGTCAGGGTGGTGAATGTTCGGATCATCCCCGCAGGCGCGGGGAAACTGTATCGAGCGTTGAGTATCGAGCGTCTCGTTGCGGATCATCCCCGCAGGCGCGGGGAAACTTCCATGATACTTGTCCATGTGGCCTCTTTATCCGGATCATCCCCGCAGGCGCGGGGAAACTAGTTACAGTCACAGACCTTGAAAAGAATCTGACGGATCATCCCCGCAGGCGCGGGGAAACTGGCTGGGGGAAAGTTTTCCCCCAGACCCCCTTCGGATCATCCCCGCAGGCGCGGGGAAACTCACAATGCCTCCAGTTCTTTGAGGGCTCGTGCCGGATCATCCCCGCAGGCGCGGGGAAACTCGCGGATAGCCGTAACATTGCCGACCGCGTCTCGGATCATCCCCGCAGGCGCGGGGAAACTTTTGGATACCAGTCTGAAAGCCAACGCCCAGGCGGATCATCCCCGCAGGCGCGGGGAAACTGGCAACAGTAAAACTCCCGCCGTCAATACGGCCGGATCATCCCCGCAGGCGCGGGGAAACTTAAGACTGGCGGATATTCGGTCAATTCGTTGGCGGATCATCCCCGCAGGCGCGGGGAAACTAATGGTAAATGCCAGGCGCAAGCCAACAACAGCGGATCATCCCCGCAGGCGCGGGGAAACTGGAGTGGGGCGCGTTGGAACTGCTCACAGACCCGGATCATCCCCGCAGGCGCGGGGAAACTGCGTGGATGTGACTTGCGAAAAGGTCAGATGGCGGATCATCCCCGCAGGCGCGGGGAAACTGCCATTCAAACCGTATCCACAGCCGTTATAGGCGGATCATCCCCGCAGGCGCGGGGAAACTTGTGTTTAGAACGCCGTGCAGTTTCGTCAAACCGGATCATCCCCGCAGGCGCGGGGAAACTTTGCTTTTCGCCATCTGTGATTACATCAATTTCGGATCATCCCCGCAGGCGCGGGGAAACTTGCCTGTGGTGACAGGCGCTCCGAATGTAACTCGGATCATCCCCGCAGGCGCGGGGAAACTTTAGGGCGGGTTGTTGTGGTGCCGTCCATATTCGGATCATCCCCGCAGGCGCGGGGAAACTCTGTTCTCTGAGCATCCTCCATATCTCAGCAGCGGATCATCCCCGCAGGCGCGGGGAAACTTCGCTTGGGCTTCATACTTGCCCCACGTTTCCCGGATCATCCCCGCAGGCGCGGGGAAACTGCAACCTCCCCGACCGTCACGCCCTGAGTTTTCGGATCATCCCCGCAGGCGCGGGGAAACTCTGTCAGTTACTGAGGCATTGCCGCCGCCCATCGGATCATCCCCGCAGGCGCGGGGAAACTATTTGAACATTTTGATCGAATATGCCATCATACGGATCATCCCCGCAGGCGCGGGGAAACTCTTTTCTGCTCTTACTTTCGCCGTTTGCTCTGCGGATCATCCCCGCAGGCGCGGGGAAACTGGCTCCAGCCGCTTTGTGAGCCTGTCAACATTCGGATCATCCCCGCAGGCGCGGGGAAACTATCCTGGTCGTTTGTGGAACGGCAACAGAATACGGATCATCCCCGCAGGCGCGGGGAAACTCCTCAACGTGCATCGGAAATACGCCGCCATTGCGGATCATCCCCGCAGGCGCGGGGAAACTAGCTAGAGGCCATCGGCGCGGCGATAAATGCCCGGATCATCCCCGCAGGCGCGGGGAAACTACTGTAGGCCCTGCCAAGGGGTCTTTGAGCGGCGGATCATCCCCGCAGGCGCGGGGAAACTTTGCGGCAGTGAACACGTCAACGCCCAAATATCGGATCATCCCCGCAGGCGCGGGGAAACTAACAGAACGCAACAATCGTCAAAGACGCCGTTCGGATCATCCCCGCAGGCGCGGGGAAACTCATACTGACAAGAAGCACATTCACAATCACATCGGATCATCCCCGCAGGCGCGGGGAAACTTTAGGGCAAGGAAGAAGCTGATCATATCTAGGCGGATCATCCCCGCAGGCGCGGGGAAACTTTCAGCGGCGCGAGAGAGCTGCGGATTTATCACGGATCATCCCCGCAGGCGCGGGGAAACTGGCCACATCGCCTGTCAATGCGTGGTAGGACACGGATCATCCCCGCAGGCGCGGGGAAACTGTGGTTGTTGTTGCTGTGGTCATTGTGACCTCCGGATCATCCCCGCAGGCGCGGGGAAACTTGTTGCTGACGTTTTGGGTGTGTCCGTGTCTGCGGATCATCCCCGCAGGCGCGGGGAAACTTCTGGCGCTTTTCCGATTACTGTCAGGCCATGCGGATCATCCCCGCAGGCGCGGGGAAACTGACCAGTATTCAACAGCGTTTTCACAAAATTACGGATCATCCCCGCAGGCGCGGGGAAACTTCTGTCACGCCATTTAATGCCAAAATCAACATCGGATCATCCCCGCAGGCGCGGGGAAACTCCCCCGGAAAACGCATAGCGCGTAACGTAACACGGATCATCCCCGCAGGCGCGGGGAAACTGTCGAATAATCCCAATAGGCGCACCGCCACAGCGGATCATCCCCGCAGGCGCGGGGAAACTGTAACTAAATCTGAATTAGCCGAAGCGCTGGGCGGATCATCCCCGCAGGCGCGGGGAAACTTCTGAAGGTGGTTCGCCTCCGCTGGCCAGACTCGGATCATCCCCGCAGGCGCGGGGAAACTGGAGTATCGCATGGCGAAAGCAATCGCCTACACGGATCATCCCCGCAGGCGCGGGGAAACTCCGCGAGTGCATTTGTGTCCATGATGTCTCTCCGGATCATCCCCGCAGGCGCGGGGAAACTGACATTGAGTTTTGGAGTATCATAACCTGAGACGGATCATCCCCGCAGGCGCGGGGAAACTTATCCAATACCGTGCTCACCTTCTTTCGTCTCCGGATCATCCCCGCAGGCGCGGGGAAACTCCCAAACTTGTCCAAAATGGCGCGAAAAAGTACGGATCATCCCCGCAGGCGCGGGGAAACTTGTGCTTTCAGCCATGTGCGTTTTTTGGGCGACGGATCATCCCCGCAGGCGCGGGGAAACTCAAGATAGTCAGCAACTTGGCTGACAATTCTACGGATCATCCCCGCAGGCGCGGGGAAACTGGGCGTTGAGCAAATGTCAATTTTGTGTATGTCGGATCATCCCCGCAGGCGCGGGGAAACTTACCGTGTGGATGTGGATCAGTTGTTCCAATGCGGATCATCCCCGCAGGCGCGGGGAAACTGTTAACGTGGCACGTTACTAGGTCAATGGCCGCGGATCATCCCCGCAGGCGCGGGGAAACTGCTTGGGAAGCGTGGGATGGACTGGAGAGAGACGGATCATCCCCGCAGGCGCGGGGAAACTTATTGAACATTTTGATCGAATATGCCATCATACGGATCATCCCCGCAGGCGCGGGGAAACTGGCAGTCGTTACTGGAACCTTTTCTCAGGTTGCGGATCATCCCCGCAGGCGCGGGGAAACTGCGTGGTTTTTCAAACTGCGAAACATCCATAGCGGATCATCCCCGCAGGCGCGGGGAAACTTACAGTGAAAGTCTTTTTGTCCGGCCCCGCGACGGATCATCCCCGCAGGCGCGGGGAAACTCAATTATTTAACACAGGCGGAGGAGAGATTTTCGGATCATCCCCGCAGGCGCGGGGAAACTTGTTGTGGTTGTGGTCATGGTCATGTGACCTCCGGATCATCCCCGCAGGCGCGGGGAAACTCCAGAGCCATTCGCCATACGCTCCATTGATCGCGGATCATCCCCGCAGGCGCGGGGAAACTGGCGACAAGATCGGCAACCGTCAGGCCAGCCGCGGATCATCCCCGCAGGCGCGGGGAAACTTAAAAACTCATCAACGAACGAGCCGTGAACCGCGGATCATCCCCGCAGGCGCGGGGAAACTTTGGATTAAATATATTCGCGGGCGGATGGATGCGGATCATCCCCGCAGGCGCGGGGAAACTCAAAAGCACAGGTTTATATAACGCCCAAAGGACGGATCATCCCCGCAGGCGCGGGGAAACTTACACTAGGTCATAGTACGTGCATGGCCGCGTCGGATCATCCCCGCAGGCGCGGGGAAACTGGGAAGTAGTCAAAAACGTATGGCTCCAGCCGCGGATCATCCCCGCAGGCGCGGGGAAACTCACACTTTTTCAGGTGTTGGTATCGGATAAACCGGATCATCCCCGCAGGCGCGGGGAAACTGGTAGGGCTTATTTTTACCTACATTCTTGTCTCGGATCATCCCCGCAGGCGCGGGGAAACTTATGCGGACACGGACGAGGACATCTTTTCAGACGGATCATCCCCGCAGGCGCGGGGAAACTTTTTTCTTTGCTTTTTGATGTATTTACACGCGCGGATCATCCCCGCAGGCGCGGGGAAACTCTCTCCTATGGCTGCGGACGCGAGGACGTGATCGGATCATCCCCGCAGGCGCGGGGAAACTCGCGACCTGTTCACGGCAGTGCAACAGACGATCGGATCATCCCCGCAGGCGCGGGGAAACTGCCAAAGAAGCGCCTCGTTAGCTGGTCTATGGCGGATCATCCCCGCAGGCGCGGGGAAACTACTTCCACGTAAGTGGAATTATTCAATACTTTATATCATTTTCAAAGATCTTACCAGAAAATTGTATTTCTGGTGGTGGTGTAAAAGAACACAACTTCAAGCCATCCAGCATTACTGGAATCCTGCGATTTACTCCACAAGTATCAAAATCAAAGCCAGCATCATTTGGCGCCGCCCAAGCTATCACGGCGTTCCCCTCATCTATTTCTTGCTTTACTACTTCCCATACCTTTTCTCTGACTCTAACAGAATATGCGCCAACAAAAACGCCAGCCCGCAGTTCAATGAACAAACGCGATAAATAGCCCCTTAGGCGCGGCGGCGCACTTTCAAGAACGATGACCAACATCCCCAATTTGCTCCTTGTTTGGAATTGCTATGGGAACTGCTTCCGAGTGGTTCTCGGGTATCGCAATTTCACCTGCAGCAAGAATTTCCTCAATAGTAGGGATTATTTTTTCAAGTAGGTTATGTTTGCGAAAACTGTTGCGACAGTAAAGCCTTGTGTCTCTGGCATAGTTTGTCGAATTGTTTTTTGCGGTCTTAAAAGCTATTGGCACTGCTGTCTCAAATTTAAACAAGTCCGCGATATCATAAACAAATGAAAGTGGTTTGCCTGTGTGGATAAAACCTATGGCAGGCGCGTATCCGGCAGCGAGTATTGCTGCCTCGCAAATTCCGTAAAGACAGTGATTTGCAGCGCTCAAGCACTGGTTTATCGGGTCTTGCCCTTCAAAATTGCTTACATCATAATTCCGCTTTGCCCAAACCAGCCCATGTTCCTGAGCTAACATCTTGTACATTTCACGCACCCTGACCCCCTCAATGCCGCGCAACTGCTCAATGCTCCTCTTTGCGGGCGGGTTTTCCTTAAACCTATAGCGATACATAGCGCGTATCACTTTTAGGCGCAGATCATCATCCAGAGCAAGTTTGGCTTGATATAGCAACCTGCTCGATCTGGCGCCTCCAGGCTGGCCTGCCGAATAAAACCTAACTCCACCCTCGCCAACCCAAATTAACAAACAACCAACTTCTGCCGCAAGAGCCACAGCAGCGTGCGTGATGCGGGTCCCAGGTTCAAGGAATAAACAAGCTAAACCCGCAACTGGAATCTGTGTGCGCACACCTTCTTTATCAATCATTACAAATGCGCCGTCCTGAACATCAATTGCTCCATATTGCAACCAGATCATTGTGCTGCGCTCTTTTATGGGTATTGGGTTTGATTCTATTCTCACACCTTGCTCGGAGTAATAATACGCCTCGGGGCAAAATGTCTTTTTGATTTATCAAATGACAAAGGCCAATCTGGAATAGAATCATTGCCATCAACAAAATTTTCTGCTTCTTTCTCAAAGGCGATTTCTTCAAGAGCTACATCGCCAATCAATATTTGCAGTGCCGAAGTTTCATCGGAAAAAAGTCCAGCAAAAATGGGAGCGGATGGAATACAGCATTTTCTGCCAAGCCACAGTCCCCATATAGGGTCTTTCAGAGCATCAGCAATTTTTTCCAGCAGAGAATAATCGCCTGCCAAAAGAACACCGAAATTAACATCGGATAAATAATAGCGGCGTGTTACATGACAGTCTTTTTTTTTCCCCTCAGCAGTCCTCGTGTTTTGCACTGTATGGTAATCGGCAATTCTTCTTGGCACAAGTGTCTTTATCTTAGCTGAGGCATGTTTCTGAATTTTTCTAGGAATAGAGATGGATGTCATTTTGAGAGTTGGGAAGTCTTTCATCAAAAAACTGTTTTCATCCAGCGACCCGCAGTCAAAACCAAGCGCAGCACAACACATACCAGCAATGGCACTTCTGGTTGGCATCATTCGTGTATTTCTTAGATCATATTGACTATCAAAGCCCCAAGATTGAAATGCCCCTTCCAGCCTCAGTGATAGGAATCCCAGCTTATTTGACATGTTCTTCCATTTTCAAAAGAAATTCGGTAATTTTTACATCTGGAATAACAATTCTGGCCTTGCATTCAATATTCCATTTTTCTTTTAGTTTATCGAATTCCGATTCCAGTAGTTTTACAGCTCTTTCTATGTATCCCTCGCTCTTAGGAGGCAATGCCTTTTCAAAAGCATTAATCAATTGAATTGGGTGTCCTGTATCCCGGACTATGCCCAAAACATAAGATGGCAATGTATTGGCATTCATAGAGTTTTTTCTTGCGCCAGGCATTGCTGTAATTGTTGCTTCAACAAAAGCTCTAACTACAAGCTTTCTTTCTTCTACGTTTAAAGATTTGAGATGATTATCGTCAAACAGCATATCCAAGTTGAGGGCCGTGAATCTGTAATAAAGAGCGGAATTAAATTCAAGTGTACCAATCATGCCTGCACCTGCACCCTCCGCTAAATCGTCATCCTTTAGCTCTTCAACAGCAGAAAAGAAATCAATTTCATTTTCAACTCTATGGACTGAAATTGCATGTGAAAACATAGATGCAGCAGCTACAGTCAACCGGCAATGACTTGCCACCATCCTACCAAAAAGGGAAATATCAGCTGCTGTACTCAATGGTATTTCAGTCAATTTGAGTTTTTTAAGAAAAGATTCTGCAATATTTTTGGGTTTCTTTGATGGTTTGGTATCCAAAATTTTATTTTTCTCTTCAATATATTTTTTGGCAAAGAATTGAATTTCGGAAGGCGACATAAAATAAAGAGCGGAACTCTTTTGGTTAGATTGTTTTGAGCTGGATTCGGTAACTCCATCAAAGCTTTCTGCAATCTCGTCACTATCCTCCTCACCATCATCATAGTCCTTTTCAACTTCTTCGTCAACAGTTTTGCTCTTTGCGGCAGATTTTTTCGATTTTTTTGATAACAGTGCGTCAACAATCTCCTTTGCTGCTTTAATAGCATCCTCCTTTGTTGCTTTATCAATAGCTTCGCCGTCATCACCCCCAGACAGTAATAACTGCAGTTCACGCGATAGTTCATCTGCGATCCATCGGGTTCTTTTGCCCTCAAAGTATTTTGGCGCGATCTCTTTTGCCGTTTCTCTGATAGCTCTTTTCCACGATTGGCTTGAAACGCGGGCGCGTTGAACACCGCCGAAAATGGCCGTTTTTGGAGAGTTGAGATCGTCCCTATTTAAACAGGACACCGGTACAGATTGGAGTATGTGCAATTCAAGATGCGTCATTAGTTTTCCTTTCCCAAATAAGGGTTAATTGGTTAAATTATGAAGTGGAGACAACAAAAATAGTCCAAAGCCAAATGCTTTTGCACTGCCAATGCCATTGCAATAAATGTGGGTAAATTTTTCTGGATCAGTTACTTCTAACACACCGCGAAAAACAACACCTGAATGGTAGCCTGTAATATTCCTGCCGTGCGCATTTTTTCTAAAATAAACTCTCTCTGCTGAGCCGATTTCTAAGGGTTTTAGGTCTGAAATGACAAACCCACCCTGTTCTCCTTTTTTATCAATCCACTTTCTTAAATCACTTTTAGCAATTAATGGAATCCGCTTGCTGAGTGTATGCTTATCATTTCTACGTTTTAGCGTGGTTGTTGAATTTTCATCCTTTTGTGTGAGCGCGATTATCGGATTTACCTTCACGTCAAAAATATAATATTTATAGTTTAAAAAAGTATTTGAAACTTTCTTCACATGAAAAATATCAGCCGGACACCATGGCGGACGCTCAGGTTCACGCTTAGAAAGTGTCCAGATTCTTATGATGCCATCGGGTTCATCAATCCTCATTAAAAAATCCCGTTTTTGATCGGTCAAGCTTGGAAAACAATCCCAAACTTTCTTATGCCAGGCGTAGGAATCATAACGCATTAACTCTTTTCTCTTTGGTTCTTCCAACTCAAACAACTTGAACTCTATTCGTGCCAGCCAAGTCATGATTCATCTCCGCTTTGTTGCGATTCATCTTCGTTCGATTGCGGTTTAGAAATTTTCCAAAACTCCATAGCCCATTCACAACGTGTCCTCTTATTCCAAAACATCAAACCTTTTTGAAGTTGTTCGTAATTTATTGGTATTTCTTCTGCTCTTGCCAACATGACAAACCTAATAATACGTTCATGTAACTCTTTGCCGGGTTCAGCGGATAAAAGATGTTGGAATTTGCGTTCAGTTGGGGTTAGATTTTTGTTTTCGGTAATTTTATTATCTTTCTTTTTCCTCTCACGTTCTATTAACAGTGCGGTTGTGCCAAAATTTTTCAAAGAACCATTATGCATAGGATGCATTGCATAAAGCGCTGCCGCAAGAGACTCTGGTTCGGAATCAATTGATATCCCCAAACGATAAAGCGCAGAGTATGCTCTATATTTCTTGCTTGCCACCAAGTAACAACGCAAGGTAGCCATCAGTCCACGGTCTTCCCTTTGGTCTTCCCCTTTTTTCCTAAGTATTTCCAACCAAGCACTCATAGAGACTCCTGTGTTTGATTCTCATTATCAGATGTTTTGGCTCTTCTATGCAACACTTCCCATCCTTTGATGAATGCTTTCAATTGTCTTGATGTCTCTTGTCCACAAGTGATTTCATAAGATTCCTCAGCAGCGCTAAATAACAGTAATCGCCATTCTCTAATCTTAGGAACAAACTCATCTGTACCAAATTTTTTGAAACAATTGATCAATAATTTAAGATTTGCCTCTGCCGATGTCCAAAAATAAGTCATTGGCGTAGCAAACAATTTATTTCTTGCTTTACGATCTTCTTCTAGCCGCTTTTCCCAACCAGGGTCAATGGCTTTGCGATAAATTTCTACAGCCCGTCTCAGATTTGCGGCCAAATCTTCGGCACGGGATATCTCATGTTCGAAACTATCTAATCCCCCTGGCAAACGCCATGAACTTGGAACAAGATAGACGGATTCTGATGTATAAATCACCTTTGCTTTATTTCTTGCAACTCCAGATACTATAAGATCACAATTAGCATCTTCATTTTCTTGCAAAAAATCTATTGCCAATGGACTACCAATGCCACTGCTTTCGCCAGTAAGTTTTGCGAGAATTGCTGGCAGATCACGCCAAGTCCCCTTGTCTGTGCTATAAGCAAGTAGCTCTCTTGTTTCTTTTTTTTTGTTAATTTTTCTTATAACAGTTGCGGTGGATTCAGGTGGAAAGTTGTCCTTGCGAAAAGATGGGTAATAAAGACCATCTCCAAAAATCATAGTCTTTGCATTGTCTTTCCCATTCAAAAGAATAAGGCGCTTTAGAGGAGTCAGCCTACCCAGATATGTTCGAGTGGCATTCAAGATGGTGGCCTCATCTTGTAACGATTTGGGCATTTGCTCCCAAACCGGTCTGCCAATAGGATCAACCATATGCATACCCATAAGGCGGCGCACTCTGGAATATGTGGGTATGTTGGCTTGCAACGTTTTTGACAGGTCACTTCTGCGAATGAGTGTATGCAACATGGACGAAGACACACAAGGTGCGTCTTCGGATTTATCTTTTGTTGGCTCACCCAACCAATGAACTTTCGATATGGTTCCGCCAGGCGAAAAACATTGAAAAGCAAGCATGGACACCAAGGTGTCGCAGATTTCAACATGCCTCAGTTCATACATACCATCATGGTCAAATAGAGTTGAATTATTGCCAGATGCCATAAAAAAAGCCAATTTTGAAACGGATATCCATCCATCACCCTTGACTGGCTTGATATCAGGTATTTGGAGCCAAGGCTTGTTGGGGTGAAACACTTCAAACGAATCCTTCCATTCAGTCAAATACCTTTCAGCCATCTTAGGTAGTTTTTCAGGAATCTTTTCCCAGTCGGACTTGTTCTCCGGCCCGTTGATACAAGCGTGTGCAATGCAGATAATTAGGCGCATTAGTGCTACTCTCTCATGTGGCCTCACAGCAAAATCGGAATATTTGTCGCCCTCAGTAAAAACTTGTAGCGGACTGATCCGCCTGTACTTGCCATGTAAATCCACCACTGGAATCCAGGGATCAAATGCTACATTCATGTCCGACCTCCAGCCTTTTTGATAATGATGCCTTCATCGTGCTTCCATTGTAAACTAGTGCCGGTTTTTAAACCATCAATAATAATACGGTTATCCTCTCCGCTTACTATCCCTATAGCAAAATCGCCGTAAAGATATTCACTGAGACGATCATAAAGTTTAAATGTCCTATTAAAATTTTCAAAGTGATGTTTTGACACTTTCACCAGGTTTTTATGTATCGCTTTTGCGAATTGAATATTAAATTTGTTCATCTTGAATTGGATAACTCCTCCATTTAAGAGTTCAATCGTGTCGGAGTCTAAGGTAGTATTTTTACATAAAACTATTGAAATTGTCGGAATTTCATTGAGTCTTGTTTGACTTTCTTCTTTGTCGTTCAATGCTATTTGCCAAAAGTTCATATTTCGCATTGCCAAGTTTTTTTTGCAAAAATCTTTTCCCAATGTATCATATTTTAGGCCTTCCCATGCCTCCGGAATTTCTCTGTCCTCTTTATAAGTTAATTCGAGCATTTTTCGTATTTGATCTGGGATAGTAATAGTATCATTTTGTAACCAAATTTCTAATGAGTTTAATAAAACATGAGGACAATATACCTTTGCTTTTGAACCCAGTGAGCGTTTTATTTCGTTTTTATTCATTGTTTTATATTCTGCAATGGTATTGTTTTCTTCCAATATTATCATCATCGGTCTGCCATGACGATTTTTTCTTTCATGTCTCCACAATCTGCCCAACCTTTGAAATAACATATCTGTTGGCGCAAGTTCAGTAATAAGCAAGTCTGCATCTAAATCAAGACTTTGTTCAACTATTTGAGTAGAAACCAAAATGCAACCGCATCTATATTTGTCTTCTTTGCCGAGTCTTGGAATCCATTCATCTTCCAGCTCTTGGCGCCTCCAAAACGGGAAACGCGCATGAAGTAGTCCAACTGGCAAATTATCCCCAACACATTCACGGATTTCTTCATATTGCTTCTGTGATGATTGTACTGTATTGCAGACCCAAAGTACAACACCGCCATTTTTTGCTAATTCAATAGCCTTTTCTTTTGCATTCAATTCATTTTTAAAGCAAACGCTCACTTGTTTTGGTTTAGGCTTATCGCACACGCACTCAATAGGTAATGAAGGCTCACTTTTAGAAAAGCCTGTAATCAAAGGGTATGAAGTGGATGATATTATTGCAGTTCCTTTTAACAATTCATTTCTCCTTTTTTCTGTCAAAGTAGCCGATAAAATAATAACTGTGCAACCCAAATCTCTTAATGTTTCAACCAATTTTGTAATCAATGTGCCTGTATATAGATCGTACGAATGGACTTCGTCTATAATTACAACTTTCCCCGCAAGCGCAAAATGCCTCACGAAAAAATGTTTGGCAGCTACAACTCCCTTCAAAGCTTGGTCAATAGTGCCCACACCAAATGGAGCAACTAACGCACGTTTTGCACTCGCAAACCAATCTCGCATTGTTCTGGTATCATCTGGTTCAAGATTTACGCAGGGTTGAATAGGATCATCCATTATTAACCAAGAATTACTGTGAATCAAACGGCTTGGAGCAGAATGTGGTGCAATTTTATCTACAAAACTCTTCATTCTTAGGTGTATCCTATTGCTTGTTGTTTGAGTTGGCAACGCAAAATAAATGCCTTTCGCTTTTCCAGAAGACAATAGATTATATGCAGCCCAAAGCGCGGCTTCCGTCTTGCCCATACCCATAGGCGCCTCAATTACATAGACACCCTCGTGTTTAATATATTCTTTAGCTTTTTTTTGTATGTCGTTTGGTTTCGCTTCAACATCATTTTCAAATTTGAAAATTTGTGAAAAATCCAACCCCTTTTCAATTTCCAATGGCTCCAGGCCAATTTCATGCACTGCTTTTTTAATAAGACTTAACCGTTCTTCATTAGATAAAGTTTTCTGTGCAGAAAAATAGTTTTCATCTGAACCAATCCAATCTGAAATTGTAGTCAGTCCTGCCAAAAACCATAGTTCTGGTGAATTTTCATGCAAGCCAATGCGTGATAAATCGGCACCAAAATAATCAATTATTTTTTTTGTGGATTTCTCCCATTCTGCCACCCAATCAACTTCAAATATTTTCCTCTGTTGCATTTTGTGTATTTCACGTCTATTCATAGTTTCTGGATCATCTTGGATGCTCCCATGGTGTGCGCCCAGTACTGCCGCTATATATCCCGCCATCTCAATTTCCATATCGGCAAGAATTTTATGAATTGCTATTTGAGTTATTTTTGAATGCCTGGACTCTAGCGTATTACCTCCACAATTCTTGTCTTTCTTTTCCAAATTATTGTCTTTTAACCACATTTCACATTTGCGCTGAAAACCAGGAGATATTTTGCCCAAATCATGCAACGCTACAAGTGCTGCTATATCATTGATAGAAAACTGAAAATTATCCAAGATGGATGGCATGGCTTCTAAAAGCGCAATCGCGACACAGCCAACATTCAACATGTGTTCGTCAACGCTTATGCCCGGCATTTCTTTGCCCGACTCCTTGTCTTTTGTCGTTTTAGCCCAGAAAGATATTTTGCTCATGATTGGTTCCACAGAATTGATTGTCATGCGAGCCTCCAATCCATCCCCCATCCCCCCCAACTCAACAAACACGTTTCGCCAGTGTTCGGGGAGGGCTTGGGCGTCTCTCTGGATTGTGTCAAAGTCTCTTCTCGTAAAGGGGCCTGTGATTCCAGACTTGCCATGCTTTTTGACATTGTCGAGGGTTGATTCAGCCAATCCAATGAGGCCGCGGCCTGGAAGGGATATTCCTGATGAACTGAGTATTGATTCCGCCGCAGTCCATAGTGTCGCGGCGTGTCCAGAGGCCATAACAGCGCAGGCGTGGTAGAGCGGTTTAAGATTTGGCGGTAGTTCAAAGGGGATAAAACCCAGGGAAATGAACGCGTCCAGGATGCTCTTTGGGGGTAATCCTGTTACCGCAAGCGGAATACCTCTCCAGTCTCCGGCTGAACCATCAAAACTGATTAATGGATGCAGTGAAGGCACACCCTCAATATGGAGCGACCCGCTCATGTGGGCGCATCTGCCAGAAAATTTGGCCGCGTACGTCTCTATGGCGCTATCGGTAACAGCCAGTAAAACCGGCCCTTCGGGATTTGCGTCGTGCGATTCAATCGCGGCTACTCCTCTTAGCGCGTCAGCCAACGCTCGTCCGACTCTGCCGCAACCGAGAATTGTAAAATGAGGCATCATAGTTTTAATGATGACACCAAATTCAAATACATGTCCAGCGTCCCAGTTTGGTTGGCTCTTTTAAGGCCAGATCCAAGCGTTTCAGGAAATCGTGGCGGGATATTGTCTTTGCGCCTAGTGACTTCAAATTTTCATTCGGCAACTGCCCATCTATAAAGTGAAAGCCCCATTTCCATAGATTTTTGCAGAGGGCGGCAAATGCCGCTCTGGAAGCGTAGTCCGTCAAACCAAACATGCTTTCGCCAAAAAATGCCGCGCCTATAGAAACACCATATAAACCACCAATTAAACGATTGTCTAAGTACGTCTCAACGGAATGAGCAATCCCAGCATGGTAAAGTTCTGTGTAAGCTTCTATCATTCCAGGTGTTATCCACGTGCCACCCTGCCCTTTGCGCGGTGTTTCAGAGCAGTGACTAATCACTTGTTTGAATGCGGTGTCCATACGTATTTCAAATGGGATTCGCTTCAGTGCTCGCATTGTTCGTCTTGAAAAATGTCCTTGTCCTGGTAAAAATATTGCGCGTTCCGGTGGCGACCACCACAAGAGAGGCCCCTTGATGTCATACCATGGAAAAATACCGTGTGTATATGCCTGAACAAGGCGTTCTACACTCAGATCACCACCGACAGCTAATAGGCCATTCGGCTCAGCTTCTTCTGGATCGGGAAAAACAGGGCTGCTGGAAAGTAAATAAACAGACATGAATGGAGTTTTCAGAATGACACCAATGTGTGCCTCAAAGAAGCGCACATTGGTGTCATCACTAATTGCCAATAGGTTGAATCGCTATGCCTTTGTAGTAGTGTTTCAAAATTTGATCAAAGCTAAAGCCCTCCAGTCCCATTCCGTAAGCGCCCGTTTGATCCATGCCCACGCCATGACCCCAACCTCGTCCGTAGAAAATATATTTGCGATTGGGTGATTCGCCAACAGTAATGTACCTGAAAACATTATCTTTCAGACCCAGCGCGCCTCGGATTCTCATCCCGCTAAATCTATGAGAATTTCCGGCATGATCTTTAATTATCATCTCAATCACCCTTCCGTTTTCGTTGTGTTTTAATTCAATACTTTTAATTCCTCTGACAGCGCTTCTGTACCGCAACGCATTGGAAAGCTCTGATTCAGTCATCTCAACTTTCCAATGTGCGGTTGTGTTGTAGCGGTCGTAACTGGCTCCGTCAGGATCCAAACGTCTTACCAAAAGACGTGAGCCGCCGTCCTGATTAAGCCACTTGACAACATCCCCTACCTGAACGCTGAGATTGCTGACCATACGCAGATAGCCGCCCGGATATTCTTCAAGAGTCATAAGCGGGGAACCCAGCTTAAATGGGCCGGGACCCTGCCCTTTTGGTCTTACTTGACCATCGCGCAATAGCGTCCCTTCTTTCAAATCCATTGGTTCAAGTTCCGACCACATCTTTGCCAATACTTGCAGAACATCCAAAGTGGTCACTTTTTGCTTACTCCACTTCAAAGGCGAAACAATACCCAATCTGGTTAAAAATCCAGCCAAAATACGATCCTGAGATGGCACTTTTATATCCTGCAGAAAATACGCCGCGTCCAAAGGGCGCTCAATACCATCAATAACTTTGTCAAATCTAAGAGTTCTTGCCATCCAGATAAATATCTGTAATCCTTCCTGAGGCGGAGGGCCAGGCGCCGGAAGCCCAAGACGTTTAGTGAGAGATGTTAAATATTGCCTTGAATCATTAGGCTTGCACTCAGCAGACATCTTGATGCCGCTCAGTTGATCCGCAGGCAGAAGCCCTTCCGCAGTCAAACGCGCTATATCCCATGAAAGCCATGACTGATCGTCAGATGCAACCGGAATGCCTTTATATGAAATGGTTTGTGGCTTTTCAGGATAGTTTGATACGCCTCTCAAGTACGAGTGGCCAGCGCCAAAGACATGAGTATTGTCAACAGTCGCCCCTCCGCCTGTAGCCATGAAGAGCGCCTGAATAGGCTTTCCATTTATGGTGGCTATAAGCCCTCTGGTTTCTTCCACAGCGCGGTCTGTCAGATTTTGCTCGCCATCTTTGCCGCCATAAACTTGATCCAGCGGTGTGTCAAGCAAATCAAAACCATTATTAGATCGCTTCCCCAGGTTTGTATAGGCATACGTTCTTGCCGCGACAGCCTGAGCTTTAAGGGCTTCTAATGAAGGAAAAGCCCATGAACTCATCTCCTTTGGAACCACGCCGCGAAGATACGATTCCATATCCAATGTGTTTATCACGCTCAAACGATTCTGGGCATTGGGATAGATTTCAATTTTGCCTCTATAGCTGCCCTTGCCTTCTATTTTTGTAGTTTCCAAATTTGGCTTCAACAACACGCCATCTGATGGCAAGGCTATGCGTTCGTACCTCGCGGTAATCCCATACAGCCCGCCCTTACTCTTTTTGGGATTCACGGTCTTTTTTTCCGATGTCACCCAAAGTTCATCAAAACCACTGGCTATCAGCTTTTGCAAAAGAGTATCGGCATCATCCAAACCAACAAATGATCCAAGCAAAATACGCCAAGTGTCGCCATCAGGCACTTTCACACTATCAGGCGCTTCTCCCATCAATTTGAACTTCTGAATTAAAGCATCGGCTTCCTGCTTTAATAGCGGCGGTCCGATTTGAATGCGATATTCGTCAGTTGAGGTTGCTTCCCCTTTTGCATCAAACCATATTCTAAGACTCTCGCCACTGCGAAGTTTGAGCAATTGCTTTCCAAATCTTGTACAAACAGCCCCTCCGCCTTCCATGCTGATCATGTGTTCTGTCGCGTCAAGACTAAGCCCAATGCGGATGTTAGGGTTTCTTTGCGCATCAAGAGCTAAACTGATAAAAATCAAGCAAGATGTAAGAAGAAATCGCTGCAGTGTAGTCATACCAGATTATGATATAGCCATCAAACCTGAAAAACAAGCTGCACTTTGTTTTTCAGGTTTGATGGGAGTGTCTTATAGCAATTTTGCTTGCATTTCTTGCTTCCTATACCACACAGGTTCTCATTCCATTTCTAATTCAAAATTGCGTCCATGCAATTTTGAATTATTCGGCTACGGCGAGGCGCGACAGGACGGAAGCAAGGCTGGCGGACTTCTCCGCCGTGCGTGCGACTTCGGCGGTTGTTCAAAGCAACCGATGTTGCCTGGCCAGCGGTTTTATTTAAAAACTTGATTTCTGATCATATCTTCCGTTTTCCAGGGAGCCTTTCCGCCGCCAAGCCATTCATTGAACCACTCCAGATGAGAGTTGTAATAAACGGGCATGGATTTGAGATCATCCGGCCAGTGACCATCGTTTTTGAATACTATCAATCGGCTGGGGACTTTCATCAACTGCAGATTGGTGAAAAATTGCAGGCTTTGTGTGTATGGGACGCGATAATCGCGCTCTCCGGTTATGACCAAGCACGGAGTTTTATAGTTTTTAACGTAATTAGACGGAGTTTTTTCTTCATACACTTTTGGGTTGTCCCAAGGTGCGCCTGGGATATCTTCGTGTGGAAACCATAATTCCTCTGTAGTTCCATACATGGAACGCAGGTCATAAACACCCATCATTGCCGCAAATGCTTTAAAAGGTGTATTCTGCCCTTCAAGCCACATCATGGCATATCCGCCCCAGCTCCATCCCATCGCTCCCATGCGCTCCGAATCAACATAAGGCAATTTGGATAAGTGGTCGGCCACATTCAAAATATCTGTCATCACTTTGCCATTCCAATCGCCGCTAATGGCATCCGTGAATGCCTGGCTATAACCGGTGGAACCATGCGGGTTGGGAAAAGCCACTACATAGCCGGCACCGGGATAAACTTGCCAATCGCCCCTGAAACTGTCCATCCACTGCATCTGCGGGCCACCGTGCACATTCATAATGAGCGGATACTTCTTGTTTGGGTCAAAGCCATGGGGTTTGACGATAAACACATGAACATTTTTGTCGTCAGCACCCTTGACCCAAATTTCTTCAGCAGGCCGAAAATCCACTTCGTTTGCGACCGCACTGTTAAAAGTGGTCATCTGTTTGACAGACTTTGAGGCTGTATCAAAAGCATAGAGTTCAACTGGCTGGCCAACGGATGTAGATGTGAAGAATACCGTTTTTTGATCCGGGCTGACCACATATTCTCTAATGGATTTACCCTCCAAAACCCGTGAAATATTGCCCGAGGCCAATTCAACACGACACAGCGGCGTACGACCCTTTTCATGAATTGTAAAGTAAATTGATTTGGAATCAGCCGCCCATCGGGGGTTTTCAACCCAGTTGTCTACGGACTCTGTGAGAATACGCTCTTTCATGTTCTGACGATCCAAAACAGCAAGCCTGAATCTATCGCTCTCAGCACCAGGACGTTTTTGAAGCCTGTACGCAATCCAGCGCCCGTCCGGACTATATATGGGATCACCATCAAAGGCCTTATTCGATGTAATCTGGCGCGGTTTGCGATCCCCATCAATGTTGATCAAAAAAAGATCCTGATTGGTTGACAGTGCCGTAACAACGTCAATGTTTGTAACCACGCAGATTTCCTTGCCATCCGGGCTGACATCAAAACTTTGCCCGTATGCCGGATAATCAATCTTACCCGATGTAACAGCTTCAACACCACCGCCAAAAGACGCGCGGAATATGTGTGTGTATTGAAAATCGCGCCATGAATCCCAGTGTCTCTCCAGCAGAACATCCGCTAAATGAGCCTGCACCGGGCCTGTTTCTAACTTGCCAAGCAATTCTGTATTTTTTGCGCCGTCAGCTCCCGCCTCTGGAAAAACCGACGCCGTAAATATAAATTGATTGCCTGAGGGCAGTAACTTCGGGGAACTAACTCCAGGCGCAAAAGATGTAAGTCGTTTTGCCTCCCCGCCATTTGCGTGGATGTGCCATAACTGCAATCCCCCTTCCCTGTTGGAACTGAAATAGATTGAATTTCCATCTTTTGACCAAAACGCCGCAAAATTGGATTTGTCAGAGTAGGTTATCTGCTTGCACTCACCGTTGGTTGTGTTTAAAAGCCAAATGTTTGAATTTCGTTTTGATGCCCTGAGGTCTTGCGTTGAAACCTGCAATAGCATTTTTGTCCCGTCATGACTGAGATTTAATCCAGATATCCCTTTTAAGCGATACAGGTCTTCAATGACAACCGCTCTCTTGCCTTGAGAAAAACCTGGAATGCTGGAAATAAATAGCGCAAAAACCAGACCGGAAATATTTGTGGAACTGAGCATAGAGCAATCCTCCCGAATTAATTGACCATTCTATAGCATTTTGTTTTGATTCTGCCATATTTCATGCGTACAATGCTTTAAGTGGCGTTAATGTTTGAATGATATTTTTCGGCTACAATGCCAATGAATTTTTAATGCTCTGCTTGAAAGTTTTGAATTGGGAACATCGCTCTGAGCTAATTGCAAAAACATGCCGCACGTCTGCACCCCCCATTTCGCCATCCCCCTCAAAGCCGCATCCAGTTTCATTGCGGCACAACCTAATATCGCCATACCTTTGCGAATTAAACAGATGCTCCATTAGCACAAATTCATGAACAATCTATCAACTTTAATTGTGTTTTCGTTTCTGAGCGTTGCACTATGTGCCCAGACTCAACATCTGTTCTACAAAGGTCAGAGCTATGGGTCAGAATCCCAGTTCAATCCAATCCACTCATTTTTAAATTACACGCTGGACACACTGCAAGTCCCAAAGAGCTTTGATGACGATAATCTGAACAAACGCTGGGAAGATGTTCGATGGAATCTGAGCCATCCGCGCGCCGCTATTCAAATGGAGGGTGGTTTGGCAGCCTTTGTCAATCGTCAGATATTTCCCTATCGTCTCACGGAAAACGACTGGATACCTAATTACTCACTGCATCTGCTGGGCGGAGGCATGACATGGCGGAAAAACGCCGAGTGGTTTGAAAGTCATGGTTTCCCTTTTCCAAAGCTATCGGCCTTTGTTGCGATCACTGCGGCAGAATTGTTTCAGGAAATTGTTGAAAAGAAATCAACTTGGCATGATGACGAAATTGCTGACGTGTATTTGTTCAGGCCTGCTGGGATATTATTGTTCGCCTGGGAACCATTCGCCCGTTTTGCCGCTGATACGCTACAACTTCAGTCTTGGGGTTATCAACCCATGTACGCCCTTGATTTTGAGCGAAGCAATGCTAAAAGAGGCCGTATTATAAATACAGGTGAAAATTTTTTCATTCGTCCGAATATTTTTAAATCGGAGCGTCTGAAACCATTTGTATTTTTTGGCATGACAAACCTATTTGGCTTTTCCTACAGCGCAAAAGGCACAGACAGAATCTCTTGGGGAATCGGCACGGCAATGTTAAAAGCTAAACCTACAGAAATGAGATTGTCCGGTGGCATTTTTTTGGATAGAAATAATAGCTTACTTGCCTCATTGATTCTAAATGGAACGGATAATCTGGCACTTCGTTTGAATATTCATCCTGGCACTATATTTGGCAAAAGCCCATGGAGTCCGGGAATTTATGTAGGTATTGGAGATGAATATAAAGATGTGAATTTTGGCATTACCATTAAGTATTCTCCATTGGGAATAGCTGGAGCCAAGTGGATTCAGTAGAACATTTATCGCTTCTACTATTTACTTATAGCATTTCGGTTTTGAAAAGTTGATATGCTTAGAGCTGTTCACACCAATTGACAGATTAATAAAAAATGTGACACAATGTTCCAATGGAGATAACATCAGAGCAGTTTGAGCGCATAGCGCCATACCTGCCGCACCAACGCTGCAATGTGAGCATGAGCAATCACCAAGTGCTGAACGCGATTCTGTATGTCACGGGAAACAGCTGCAAATGGAGGGCATTGCCGAAATCCTATGGGAACTGGCACACAGTAAGTCCACAGCGCGCTTGAACATTTGGCGAATGCCACTAAACAGTTTCGTGGAAAGTTTCAATAGCGTCCGAAAAATTCAAAAAAAATATAAAATAAAATAATAAATCATGTTGAAATAAATCAGGAGGCATCAATGGCGTATGTAGCTACAGCAACCTCACTGCCAAAAGTAATTGACGTGGACAGAGACAAGTGTACTAATTGCCACAAGTGTATTGGCACATGTCCTGTTCATTACTGCAACGATGGCAGTGGCGATATTATAAATCTGAACCATGACATGTGTATTGGTTGCGGCAAATGTCTTCATGTCTGTGAGCACAACGCGCGTTTTGGAATTGATGATACAGACGCCTTTTTCAGAGCCATTGCCAATAAAGAGCCGATAATCGCCATTGTCGCTCCGGCGGTCGTTGTTAGTTTTCCTAATAAATTCCTCAACCTGAACGGATGGCTCAAATCCATTGGTGTAAAAGCATGTTTTGACGTCAGTCTGGGAGCGGAACTAACTGTCAAGTCCTACCTGGATTACATGGTTTCCGAAAATCCCAAGACCGTCATAGCCCAACCATGTCCGGCAATTGTTACCTTCATTGAGATATATCATCCAGAATTGCTTCCTTACCTTGCCCCCGCTGACAGTCCCATGCTGCATACAGCAAAGATGGTAAAAGAGTTTTTTCCCCAGTACAACAATCACAGAATCATGGTTGTTTCACCATGCTACGCAAAAAAGCGCGAGTTCGTGGCCACAGGAATCGGAGACTTCAATGTCACAATGACATCATTGACTCGTTATATGAGTGATAAAGGGATTAATCTAAACAATTTTCCGGCCTTGGAATACGACAATCCGCCTGCCGAACGTGCAGCGCTATTTTCAACCCCCGGCGGTCTGATGCGCACAGTTGAGCGTTGGAATCCCAACGCTTCAAAAATCACACGAAAAATTGAAGGTGTAGAGTTAATCTACCATTACCTTTCAACTTTCAAATCAACTATTGACGATGGCAAAGCGCCGGCTCTGGTTGACTGCCTGAACTGTGAGATGGGTTGCAATGGCGGTACCGGAACACTTTGCCACACAATGTCACTGGATAAAGTTGAGTCACTTGTCGAGGCAAGAAGCCAAGAAATGCAGGAAAAGCACCGTATAAAAGGGCCTTTCGGCGCACAGCGCACACACAAAGCCATCGGAAAAATATTGGACAAGCTTTGGAAGCGAGGTCTGTATCGCCGCACTTACAAAGACCGGCGTAGTAATGACCACTTATTGCAACCGAGTGAGAAAGAAATCAGCGGGATCCTTCAGTCAATGGAGAAGTTTTCAAAGGCTGATGAGTACAATTGTCTGGCCTGTGGTTACGGGACTTGCAGGGGCATGGCCATAGCTATTCACAACAATCTAAACCGCCCTGAAAACTGCGCTATGTATATGAAAGTATTAGCGCATAAAGAAAAAGATCATGCTGAACAAGAAACCAAACGCGCGGAACTTGAACACCAAGCGCTTATGGAAATGTTGGCCGAAGAAAACGAAAACACGAATGCCCTGCGTGAAACAGTTACCGAAATCTCGGGCGATGTGACTAATACTGTGACCGCTGTCCGCACGCTTGAAGAGCAAATTAAGAATTCCAAGGGTTTCGCCCAACAACTGCTCTTTGTAGCTGAATCCATACGTGAAATCGCGGATCAGACTAATATGCTTGCCATGAACGCAAGTATTGAAGCCGCTCACGCCGGTAATGCCGGCAAGGGTTTTGCGGTTGTGGCCGAAGAAGTTCACAAACTCGCGGGCAGATCTCAGACAGAAGCGCAAAAAATCATGCCCTATGTAGATTCATTGCAAAACACATTTGATGTAATTGCGGCGGATGCTAACGAAGTAATATCGCAAACAGAATCAAGCGTGGAGAGTATGAAGAAAGTCCATAACGCGCTTAATCGTTTGGCTGAAGCTACTAACAGTTTCGCCAAACGCGTTGGCAGTGACAAATAAATTCAATTCTGATTTGGAGCAAAATTATGAATCCGATCAAAACCACACTGACTGTCCTTTTATTATCCGCGCCGCTGTTAAGCGCTACTCCCTCGACATCCCTGATGCCCTGCACATACACGTATGCGCCTGAAGAAATATCCGACGGGCAGCGCATGGAATGGTGGCGGGACGCCAAGTTTGGGATGTTTATCCACTGGGGTTTGTACGCCGTTCCCGCAGGCGAGTGGGGTGGAAAAACCGGCTATGGAGAATGGATACTGAATAGCGCCAGGATACCTGTAAGTCAGTACGAAGAATTTAAAACCCATTTCAACCCAACAAAATTCGATCCCGACGCATGGGTGAAAATGGCTGTTGACGCCGGTTTTAAGTACATAATTATAACAACCAAGCATCATGATGGTTTTTGCCTGTTTGATTCCAAACTCACAGATTGGAGCGTTGCCTCAACCCCATTTAAAAGAGACATCATAAAAGAACTTGCCGAGGCATGTAAAAGGCATGGCATAAGACTGGGCTTTTATTACTCGATTATTGATTGGCATCACCCGGATTACCTGCCAAGGCGCAGTTGGGAAGACCGCCCGTCCGATGGGGCAAATTTTAATGACTACATAACGTATATGAAAGGCCACCTGAAAGAGTTGCTCACACAGTATGGTCCCATTTCGGTACTCTGGTATGACGGTTCATGGGAACATACATGGACACACGAATTAGGCCTTGACCTGTACAATTACACACGTTCGCTCCAACCGCAAATCATAGTAAACAACCGTGTTGACAAAGGGGGCGCCGCTACGCAAATGACCTCCGCCGGCCTTTTCGCGGGCGACTATGAGACACCTGAACAACTCGTCCCGCCAATGGGTTTGCCAGGCGTTGACTGGGAATCCTGCTTGACCATGAATGACCACTGGGGATACAACAGAGCGGATCAAAACTGGAAGAGCAGTAAAGAACTCATCCGTACACTCATTGACATAGCCAGCAAGGGCGGCAACCTGTTGCTCAACGTCGGCCCTATGGCTACAGGCGAAATTCCTCAGCCCAGCGTAGAAAGACTGGCTGAAATCGGACGCTGGATGAAAGTCAATGGCGATTCCATTTATGGAACACGGACAACCCCCTTCCCTAGTCTGGACTTTGGACGTTGCACTCAGCGAAAGATCAGCGACAGCGTCACCAAACTGTACTTTCATGTCTTTGACTGGCCCAAAGACGGAACTCTGATGATTCCAGGCCTATATAACAAAGTCCGTAAAGCATACCTGCTATCTGACACCACGAAACAACTGAAAGTTGTCCAAAAGCAAGGGCAAACCAAGATAACCGTACCTGCTGTCGCACCGGATGACATTGCCACTGTCGTTGCCGTAGAAATATCTGGCGCACCTGACATTGCCCTGCCTCCGGCCATCAGAGCCGCTACACCCATATTTAACAATGAAATTGATGTCATGGTTTTCTCAGGCCGTCCGGCTGTAGATCTGCGTTATTCCCTGGACGGTTCGGAACCAACCAGCGAACATCCCATCGTCAAACAGGGCAAAATCACGATAGATCAAACCCGAACAGTAAAAGTCAGAGCATTCCGCGGCAAAACGCCTGTCAGCCCAACATCAGAAGCCGTATTCCGCAAGGTCATCGCAAAACCGAGCATCCAGCGGGATAACCTGACTTCCGGCGTTGAGTGGTCATATTTTGAAGGAGCTTTTAAATCCTGCGAAGAAATGCTTGAGCCTATAGCCACAGGAACATCAGCCAACTTCACGCTTGAAAATGCCAAGCGGCGGGATAATTTCGGATTCCGATTCAATGGCTATATAAGCGTTCCGGCAACGGGCGTATTCACTTTTTATACCACCAGTGATGATGGCAGTTGCTTATGGATAGATGGCGAAAAGGTAGTGGATAATGACGGACTCCACGGAGCCGAGGTCAAGAGCGGCTTTATCGCGCTTGAAAAGGGTATGCACGCCATCCGCGTTGACTTCATCCAGGGAACCGAAAGCGCATTGCTGCAAGTCCACATGGAAGGCCCTGACACGCCAAAACAGCGGATCGGTGACACCAATTTAAGGCGGGATAAATAGGCGATATATAGTGATTAATGGGTAGCGGTTGGAGCCTGTTGTTTTTCAATGCAAGGAAATAACAGACGTTTTGCAGTAATATTGCAAAAGGGTATTCAAATGTTGTTACGTAACCTTCCTCTGCTTCCATCATTACTGTTAGCTTGTCTCTGCGCAACCGGCGTACAAGCATTTGCACAGATATGGGCCGGGCAATGGCTTAAGGAGTTGTATGCATACAATTATATGCAAAACGAAAGTGGTCTCACCGATTACGCCTATATCCTTGTGGACGATAAAGGTAAGATCAACAAGACGATACCAAAACTAGAGCTTTCAATAAAGTTTCCCATACCAGACGACGCTTACAGTACTTTTGGGTGGTCTGGGTGCTGGCGCGAAGACGCCTTATATACATTGACTTATGGTAGAACTGTCAACAAAGAAGACGGGTCTAAACATCGTCCATGTTTTTTTGCTCGCTGGCAAGACGATGAATGGCAGTTTATAGGAACACATAAATTGGTTCGGAAAACAGACCACGAATATCTCTCTAAATTCATACCATGTGACAAAGGCCGTTTCATCATTGTTTCCAACTATGACCTGCTTGACGACAACAGAGCAGACCGGACTCCATTTGCCAGAATCTCAATACCTAAAGCCAAAAAAGGAATACCTGAAATTGAGATAGATTCTTCCATACCACATGGTCAAGAAGATTTTAATCAGTACATGTCTGATCCGAGAATCTTCTCATTGGCTGCAAATAGCGATTGCATTATCACTGACAAATATGCCACGTTTCTCAATAGAAATACGGGTCTCTACTGGGTTTTTTCATTGGAGAGGGCATCATTGATAAAAGCCGGGAGCATATTCAAAAAAGTAACGCCGGAAATGATTGTCAATGGCGGTTTTGATGACATAGTTCTATGCGCCAATCCTGAAAAAGATGGAACATTACTCATATCGGCGCTGGACGAAAATTCATTTACTAAACCAAGCATTGATATAAAAAAGGAGATGGCCGAATTCAGAAAGACGTTTCCAGATGTGAAGTATGAAGAAATATGGGAGAAGTATGCTGAACTCCGTGAAAAATTCGACAGAGAAAATCAATTTATGGTTTGGTACCGACTATATCCAGAAAATGGAAGAGTTGAAAAGTTGGGTTTACCTCCCGATGGAGGTACATTTGACAGAGAAGGCGGGAAAAATGATGTGTGGTGGCCTTTAGCAGATGGATCAGTTGAAATGGGACGTCATTGGATGTATAAGGACAGCTTTTTGCAAGGTCGGAATAAAGATAAAAAAAGCGATGATGATAACGATGAATCGGTTAAAAAAACCTAAAAAAGAGCGATATCAATCCAAACGCGCATGGTGCTGTAAAATAGGACAGTCACAAAGTTTCATGTGCTTGCTGCGGATGCCAAAGTCCCAATAGGTTTTATGTTATAGCAATTTTCGCAGAATCTGTAATACCAACTTGCAATCAAAAGATTGCGAGTTGGTATTAATCCTTATTACTCTCTGTTTTTTTCAAGAGACTATTTCTGTATCGGTTTTCTTCATGTCGGTGTTATCGGTTTTTGGAGGTTCATCTGCTGATTTATCCGACTCCTTTTTATATGGCTCTTTTGATTTTTTTAGAACATCTCCCAGTGTAATCATTTCGTTTTCCACTTCAAAAACAATATTAGCGGACTCAGCCTTGATTTCGCGATAATAAGCCCCTTCAAAAGTAACCTTGCCCGTCTCAATATTCATAGAACGAAACCAAAACGAGTTATTATTACGAGCATCATTCTCAATGCGTAGAGCATTCCAAACCCAGCTATCACTATCAGCGTCATATTCGAGTTGAGGGTCATGATTTTTTGAAAACCTGCAACAAATCAGCAGATCGCCATTTTGCAAAGGTGCAAGCCAAGGAATAGCACTGCCATTCCCCCAAACAGATGCAAAGGGAGTGTCGGGTTGTTCTTCTTTGGGAACCACCACAATTTTACGGTATTTATTGTTGAGTGTATCAAAAATGGCGATAACACCATTGTGTTCGCCAACTATCAGAATGTTTGTACCATATCTGAAAGCCCGGCTTTCCGACATGTATTGCAATGTATAGGGATTGGGGGAGCTGAATTCATCAAAGTTATTCATCGCCTCCTTAAACATTTTTGGATCAAATGCTTCCAAGGATCTTTTTATTTTTCCGGTTTTGTAGTTAAAAATAAAACAATAATCATACCTAATAGGGACATCAGACTTACATTTGGCCTCATTAACCCATTCGGCGCCACAAATCAGTGCCTCGTCTTCAGATAATATTTCAAAATCGGTAAAATATTCGAGACCCTCTGGAAGTATTGCTGAATCCCATTGGATGTCTGAATCGGCATCCAACGGTCTGGACTGAAGTCTCATAGGTCGAATTTGTTCAGCAGCCCTAAACATGCCCCAGACGTAACCAAATCTGACTTTGGGGGGGTCCTGTAACCCTCCATCAGTAACCGGGTTTTTGATTTTTTCTATTGATGAATCAGCATTGACCCTGTAAATTTCACTTTTTTCAGGCGGTGTAATATGTATATTTTCATCAATGATTTCAACTTTGTATCCATAATAACTTTGCCCATAAAGAGTTGCCGAAGTTAAAAATATCGCAAAACACACACAAGGCTGGATTGAGATGGTCAGTAATTCAAAAATGCGCCGAGATCTTATTTTCAAGCCCATGGCAAGCCTCCATCCCTTTCAAAACATGTCAATGATTTATTAGCTCGTCTAAAAGAGCATGTTAAAACCATTATTAGGGTAGTATAGCAGTTCAAAACTACAAAAAATTGAACCGCTGTAAATCATAGCTCAAACTCTTTCCAAGTTTACCGATGATAGTATCATATCCTCAGGAGTTTGTCATGAACGGAGCTCTTTTAGTAGCAATCTCAGCCCTGATACTGCTCGCGGCCTACATTGTCTATGGAAAATACCTTGAAATAGCGTGGGGTATTGATACAAAGAGGGAGACACCAGCACATGAGCTGAATGACGGCGTTGACTATGTTCCGGCCAAAAAAACTGTGCTCTTCGGCCACCAATTCTCATCCATAGCGGGCGCGGGGCCAATAAACGGCCCTATTATCGGCGCCATGTTCGGCTGGGTTCCCGTCATATTGTGGGTTCTTTTGGGAGGCATATTCATAGGAGCATTACAAGACTTCGCCTCCATGTACGCCTCTGTCCGCAGCAAGGGAAAATCCATTGGATACATTTTTGAGCAGTACATAGGCAAGAGCGGGAAAACGCTTTTCCTAACTTTTATATGGTTATTCTGCATTTTGGTGATTGCCGCATTTGCGGATGTAGTCGCCGCCACTTTTAATGGTTTTACAGAAACGGCGGGCGAATTCAACAGGCCGAATGGAAGCACCGCGTCAACGTCCATACTATTTATCGCGGCTGCTTTAGTATTCGCTTTATTCAACAATAAGTTGAAGCCTTCGGCGCTGACAACGTCCATGTGCGCCATTATTCTTGTAGCGGCATGTATAGCGCTTGGACTCAATTTCCCCGTATTCTTCTCCAAAAGCACTTGGTCTTACTTGGTATTCGGATATATTTTCATTGCCTCTATCCTGCCAGTATGGTTGCTATTACAGCCAAGGGACTATTTAAGTGCGTATTTATTGATAGCAATGATATTGGCCTCCTTTATCGGCATAGCCGTAGCCAGGCCGACTATGAATTTACCGGCATTCAACGGCTTTATAGTTAACGATCTCCCGCTGTTCCCCATGCTCTTTGTAGTAATAGCCTGCGGAGCTGTGTCGGGCTTTCACAGTTTGGTTTCTACAGGAACAGCCTCTAAACAAATCTCAAACGAAAGAGATATGAAGTTCGTTTCGTTTGGAGCAATGTTGTTTGAATCGCTGCTCGCTGTAATAGCATTGGTCGCTGTCGGTGCGCTCTATACAAATAACGCCATGCCACAGGGTACTCCGCCTGTCGTATTCGCGCAAGCGCTGACGGGTTTCCTGGACAAGCTCGGCGTTCCCTCAAATGCCAGTTTTACGTTGATCACTCTGGCAATCTCCGCTTTTGCGCTGACTTCTCTTGATACAGTAGCGCGCATTGGCCGTCTGGCTTTCCAGGAGCTTTTCAGTTCAGACGGGGAGCAAAAATCACTAATGTCAAAGTTCCTAGGCAATAAGTACATCGCAACCACCATTACATTATTGATAGGCTACACATTGTCAATCGGCGGTTATATGAGCATTTGGCCCTTGTTCGGTTCATCAAATCAACTGTTGGCCGCCTTGACGCTTATAACTGCGGCGGTTTATCTGAAAAACAAAGGGAAAAAAGGTTCCATGCTCTATATCCCAATGCTATTTATGCTTGTAGTGACATTATCAGCTTTGGTAATAACCCTATACCAATTAGTGAACAGACTTGCATCACCCGCTCCTTTCTCCATTCATAATGATGGCATACAGCTCATATTTGCCGTGCTGCTAACCGGATTAGCGATCATAGTCGCATGGCAGGGGATTACAAAGCTGAGAGAACCGCGAAAATCATCTGTCTTTTAGGTTTTGCAACTGCCTCATACAGCTTTATTCAACGTGCGCAGGCTCCTGGCATGGGCTTGGGCCTCCGGGCCATCGGGGTGTCCTGATAGGAGGCGCGCCAATTCCCTTATTTGCAGGTCATCCTCAACCCATGTCAGGCCGGCCCGTGTCCTGCCCGAAACGGTCTCTTTGCTCAAAACACCATGATGGTCGGCCCTGGCGGCCACCTGGGCCAAGTGAGTGACTACAAGAATCTGGTGTCTCTGTCCAAGCTCGTGGATTGATTCCCCTACGGCAAGGGCTGTTTCCCCTCCAATACCTGCATCCACTTCGTCAAGCACCATCGTCAGATCCTCGCCAACACCCTTGCCCGCCCCCATCATGGATAGCATCAGTCGGCTCAACTCCCCTCCTGAGGCAATTTTTGCCAGAGGGCGAAAACCCTCGCCAACATTTGGCTCAATCCAAAATGCCAGACTGGTGAAACCCTTAGGCGACACACGGACATTACGCCCTTGCCGAAGCACCGCGCTCTGGGGGTCTTCTATGACGCCAATTCTTATCTGTAGCTTTGCCCCAGCCATGCCAAGCATGGCCAGGCGTTTGTGAACATTTTTCTCCAGTGGCAAAACTTCTTCCTGCCGCCGTAAATGCAAGGTCTCCGCGGCAAAACAATATGCGTTGGCCGCGCGGGCAAGAGCGCTTTCCAGTTCGGCCATGGATTCATTGCCCTCCATCAAAGCCGCCTGTTCTTTTCGCAAATAGGTCTGTTTTTCTGATAGTTCATCCGGTTCGCAACAGAGTCGTCTGGCCAGACGTTCGTACCTCGCCAAGCGGCTTTCCGCATCTTCCAGCCTGTTTGCGCTCATGCCAGACCACTTTGCGGATTCGTCCTCCGATCTGACTTGTAAGTCTTCCAACTCAATCATGGCGCTTCTCATGCGATCCTGCTCAGATTGAACATCGGGTATAATAGCAGCCACTCTTGACAGGGCGCGTTGAGCGGATTCCAAATACGGTCTTGCGCTTCGGAAAGACTCGGCAGACTCCCTCCAGGCTTCCTCCAGGTGCGCGGCGTGGCGCAACGTCTCGCGTTCCGCTTTGAGTTGAGTCCATTCATTGGGTTTGGGTGATAGTTTATTTAGGCTACCGAGCAGTTCCGCCAATTCTTCTAAGCGCCGTTCACGGTTTGCCTCGCTGCTTCTGCGCGCTTTCAATCGGGCTTCGGCTTCCTTTAACGCATTGGCTTCAGCGCTTAAATCAGCTCGAACACCGATAATTTCATCAAACAGCCCAAGGTGCCGTTCCTCACTCAACAGACTCTGATGGTCATGCTGGCTGGTCAGACGGAGCCATATCCTGCTCGCGTCGCGCAAGTCGGAAAGCGTCACTGGCGAACCATTGATCCAAGCCCTGCTACGGCCATTCGCACTTACTTCCCTACGCAAAACGATTGGCTGTTCGGCAGGCAACCCTCTATCTCTCAGCAGTCTATCCCAATTTTCAAAAGCCCCGTCAACCACCGCTTCAACAGTTGCCTTGTCCGCACCGACCCGCACGACATCCGAATCGCCTCTTGTTCCAAGAAGCAGGGCCAGGGCATCAATTAATAGGCTCTTACCGGCTCCGGTCTCACCGGTCAACACAGTAAATCCACCCTCGAAGTCCAGAGCCAGGTCTTCCACCAGAGCCAAATTCTTGATTCGCAAAGAACAAAGCATTTTATAATGTTACCGTAGAGTAATTTGACTTTGAGGCATAATTTCAAAACCCAGCTACATGAACATAATAGAACTATCAGAAACTACAGGCAGATTGACCATGCACCTGCTGGCACAACCAATAGGCCATGACTGGAGTATAATAATCTATGGCGGCGACAGACATCACATTGGAGCCGTTGCCCTGGCAATCCCTGATCATCAATCTGGCTGTTCATGTTCTCTCATTTGCCTACCTGATCATAGAGAGGAGGAATTGGCAAAACTGGCCGCCATTACTATCGCGGCTCAAATCAATGCTACCGTATGCGTGTCCTGTGGTGTGCATTTAGAAAATATTACACATGATGAAATACTATCAGTCAATACTATTGTTGAAACTTTTATATGTAGATTCCTGAAAAACGTAAATAACGATAGATAATATTCATGTTTCAACAGCCGAGCAATTGCATCTTTTTTTGTACCTACACAGTTCATGTTACTTTGAGCACTCAAAGCAAATATTGAGTTGATGAGATTTTTTTTCATGCCATCTCCGCCAATAACAGCTTCATATTTAACATGAAATTTGTTAAAACTCATCCAATCTGAGGCAATCCTCTTTTTATATCTGTGTCAAACTTGACATTCTTGACGTTGGTTATTACATATAATGAGCTTCTTGCAGAACTCTGCTGTACGTCTGCTCCTGACCTTCCGCCGTCTCTGGCTGGATTTCACAACTTGTTCGCTGACAATATTTTACGCCAGAGCCTGCTCCGGTTGGGCGCAGCCTACCAACTCCGTTGGACTTGCAAAACTGACGTTTTGCAAGTGGCTCTAATGATACTTTTGGGTATTTTACTGTTGAGGACTTGCTTCCTTAAATCAACATTTTGTACTCGTCAATTGTTTGGAAGCCTGACAAATCGTAATAAGTAAAATTTTTTCCATCGTTTGTAAACTACTGTGTGCGATCCATTATTTCCTTCTCTCACTAAAAAATGATTAACACAGAACTATTTGTGTGGCGAGGCATTGTATTATAGCAAAATCTTGATATGAGCTACATACCTTTTGACGGAGTAATGCTTGATGACCAAAGACCCATAATACCCGGGGCTTATGCTATGGTTCTGCACATACTGACTGCCGAGCAGCTTGGGACTTCACTCAACAGAGATGCCATAGAAACCAGAAGCGCCGCTTGCCGCGAACTACTTGAACATGGGCTTTCCCCATCCATCCTGCGCGGTCTGTCAGAATTTGGTCTGGACTTGGGCAGCCCCAAGTATCAGCACAGCTTGGCATCTGTGATAGAGCATCTTGAACTCTTCCTGAAAGCTGTTTCTGAAACTGGATATATAGAGCCAAGTGCAGCCCTGTGGGATGCGGTGGGCGCTGAATTGGATGGTCGGCGCGGCCTATGGTCTGAGCGCACACATCATGACGGGCCACTGGAGGCCGGATTAAAAGAGCTTCAGCCGGTAAGACTCAGGGCCTTAGCCTGTCTGCCACATTTAGGCGGGGCTGTGTTCAGACTGGCTACACGCCGAGGGGGGCAGACTTCTGGACTTTTCGGTAGCAGTCAGCCATTGGTGGATTGGTTTTTGGATGGTCTTGAAAAACATGGTCAAGCATTCGCCGCAGACCTACTGCTGGCGGAACCGGATGGCTGGGGAGATGCCCCATGGTCTAAAGCGTTGGATTCTCTCTTTGATAGCGCCCTTGACCTTAATGGCCACGAGACATGTTTTCAGCGCGGTTTAGTTGATGGTCCATTTGACCTGCTACGCTGTGGTGTCGAACAGATTGTCGCCTGGGTTCTCGGGGGGATCGCACCACAGGATATAGCGCTGATACACCCTGAGCCAGAAATCATCCGCGAGACATTGGAGACACTACTGTGTGCTGAAAATGTGCCACTTGCATCAAAAGGCTCACCGCGCCCACTAATTCACAGTCGGATATGGAGTCCTATCTGGAGTTTTCTGAACGGTTTGCTCCACTTGGATCCATGTGACGTAGCTACTGGTTTAAATGTATCCAAACGCTATGAAGTCAGGATGTGGGCAGAAAGTCTCGCCGCAGCGGATCAGTCGGGTCAGGCACCTTTTGAATCGTGTATTGGGTATTTGCCTGAGCGCATAAGACCAATTATAAAGGAACTCTGGCGGCAATTACTTGTTATCAAACCAAACAGGCTCTCCCCCATCGAATGGGCCGAAACACTAAATGACCTGATAACATCGAAACTGCGTTTCCCTGTGAGCGCGGATGATTACTACGCCCCGATGGGGTTGCTGAAGGAGTGCTGGGGGACTCCGCAGTTTTTTAAAACTGCTTCAAAAAAGCAATGGGACTTTGATTATATGATGCGTACGCTGAGGGCTTTTTTAGAGTCCGCCCGCAGCGCCGATGCGCCAAATACAACGAACGGTGTTCGCTTGCTGTCGCCTTCCGAACTGCTAGATGACTGGAATGGTGCAGAAGCAATGCTGATATTGGATTTATCAGAAGGCTCTTGGCCAGCCCCGCCTATATCAAACCCGGACTTGGACTGGACACGCCGCGCATCCATCAATGCGGCCCTGCTTAAGGCTTCTGAGAATTACAACGGTTCTTTCCCGCCTGCTCTGCAGCGCTTTTGGTTGCCAAGAGCCGAACACAGCAACCAGATACCTCGTGCCTTTCAGCGGGACGCCTATGGGTTCAACAAAGTGTTGGCGATGACAAAACAGCGCCTGACAGCCCTAAGCCCAGCCCAGGACGAATCAGGACGAAATATTGCCCAAGGTCCCTTTTGGACTGCCATAGAAGGAGCGGCCCAGTGGACGCTTAACTCCGATGCCTGCGCCAGTAATCTACGCTGGGCCTGGAATGGATGCCACAGGACGGAATTAGCTGACAAGCGATCCAAAGCCGCACGCGCCATTGGTCCCGAGGCATTATTTGCTTCCGGCGCCCCAAGCACAGACCTCATGCCAGGACTCCGCGCCATATTGCAAAATCAAACACCTCACATAAGCCCTACCGTTTTAGAATCACTGGCCCGATGCCCCTTCCGCACGATAGCGGAGCGCGTATGGCGCTTGGATTCATACACGGGCGACATGGTAGGCCACATGAATAGATTCATTGGCACTATCATGCATCGCCTCCTTCAGTCTATATTTCAGCCTGTGCTGGGACCCTCAGACTGGCCCGTGCTTTTCCTGGCGCACAACAATTTGGTTGATACTGAAATCACCCCGTTGGAAAATCTGGTTCACGCTTGCTGGCTGGAAAACAAAGAGAAATGGCTGGCAGAAGAAACTCGTTTAAGTGCGGATCTACTGAATCAAGCAGTACAACGCATAGATTTTCTGTTGCCAAATATTGCGGCCTACCTAAAGAATGATCTGGAAGCCACCTGCCCAACCGTTGCAGAGCTGGCATTTTTGTTTCCGGACATTATCGAACCAACTGCAAAAGCCAATTCCAAACACGCGTTAATGGATAGCTGGCACCGCTCCGTCATCGGACTGGAACGTGAGCTTGGCCCATCGGATTTGCTGGTGGATGCTGGTAAAACAATGTGTGTTGCGGGCGTTGCTGATCACATTGAGTTATGGGAAAACACTGCAAATAACATCTCATTCCTCCGAATCATAGACTACAAGACCACAACAAAGACGCGCTTGAACGCCTATGCAGAGGATGATGCGCCATTTGGTTCACATTTACAAACGCCAGTGTACATCTGGCTGGCTATGGAGACATTCTGCAGTCCTGCCACTTCGGTGTTGATTCCGCTCCGTGAAGCAGCCCCTGCCCCTTTTATAAAGCATGTGAAGCGCTTAACCGAGTCCAATTCAGATGGCGTTCAATGGCAGTCTAAGCTGGCGAGGACACTGGCACACCTTGACACACGTATTGATGTCGGAGATTTCCCCCCAACACCGGGCAACCACTGCCAACATTGCAAATACAGCGCTCTCTGCGCCAGACCCGTAGATATCGCCGTATTTGATGATGTGGACGATGATTGATTCCAAATATTTGGCATCAGAATTGGAACCCTGTGGAAACCAGCAGGTTCTTCAGCCTTGTTCTATCAGCGTATCTGGTATATACTTCATTATCTTTTTTGCCCATCATCTTTCTGACATCCCACGCATATTCTATTTTTATTGGAAATCCACCCAGGCGCAGCACCAAGCCCGTCCCAGCAGAAGTTCTCCAATTAGGGAAAGGAGGCCATAAAGAGTCTGGAATATCGTAATCCCTGATACGATTGTAAACTTCTCCCGAATCAATAAATAACTCACCCCAAATCCATTGACCCCAAATAGGCAGGGGAAATCTATAATCTAAATTGAACAGCACCACGGCCTGACCTCCAATTGAAACAGTTCGGTATTTCCGTCTGCCGTCCTCCCATATCAGATTATAGGGAGGTGAAAGCTGGCGCGCATATATTACGCCAAATGGCCCAAGCTGATCTGGTTCTACGCCGCGATGAGAATTTGGCCCCCCTGCAAAAAAGCGCTCAGACAAAGGCATTTCTAGCGATGAGCTTGCTGTTGGACGCGCAACACCAAGCCTGAAAGTCAAACTGGTAACGCCAAATCTCGAATCCTCACCTACTGAATAATTCCAACCGTGATGAATTTCAGTCTTTAAATAACTGCTATTTGTGCTTGTACCAAAAACTTGCAACGCAACATCAAGCTGTAGTGAAGTAATGCTACCTTTTTTAGGGTCAAAGGGATGGTCTCTTGTATCTCTTACAAATTGAATAAAAGGGATAGACAAAATTGAATGTGCTGGCGATCTGACCGTATTTTGCATTTCGTTCACATCCGGTCCCGAAACTCCAACATTTTCAAAACGATATCCAAGCCGCAAAGTCCGAATGTTATTTTTTGCATCGTACATGCGCCAGTCAAAATTTGTGATGAACCTGCGCCGGAAAATAAGGTAAGCGCCTTGGCGTTCTTTTATGTAAGCTAGTTCGTTGCGTAACAATCCACGATCGGAAAGCCAGTTGGAAAGCGATTGTGTTGAAAACCACGGATCCGAAAAACCAATACTATAGACATCCAAAGACCTTCCAGTATTACCTGTAGGAAAAATCCGCCTTAGCGTAGTGCTGTCAATTGTTCCATCTCCAGCTCTTACGCTGAAATCCATTGTTTTGGCCTGTCCTCCGATGTTTATCCTCTGTACTCCAACACCAAACTGATAACCCACGCCTCGATCGTAGCTGAATGCATTGCTAAAATTCCACAACTGACGTTCTTTCAGGTTAAACAACATGTCGCCGGGCTGCCAAGGATTTGGAGCTAGTGAAAAAGCGTCCGTTGCTTCATCAATTGTTCTCGCGTCCACGCTACTGAAAACACCTAAACCACTCAAATTTATTCTGGCGCCGGAAATAGAAGATATTACTAATGGATCTCCAGACTTGATACCAGGTTGGTTATATGTGGGGCGAATTTCCGTTAGTATAAAATTCGCTTTTGTATGCTCTACCCCTCGAATCACCAGCCTCCGTAAGTACTCAATATTTTGTTGAGGTACATAAAGTCGCACTTTTACGCCATTATCTTTGCCAGACTCAACATCAACAGTAACGCTGGGATTAATAACACCAGTTGACGCTAAGGCTTTTTGTATTACTGAACGAACGTCTGCAATATTAATCCTGACAAATGGTGTTGGATTGAGCATTGTCAATTTATATGAATTTTGATCCATTGCTTCCCAACTCATTGAAGTATTAATCCAATCGTCATTATCAGGCTTAAATTTAAACTGTGAATTACTATCTTGTTGAAGTATGTTAAAATCAAAAAACGCAAAAAGCCTATTAATTATATTGTCTATATCTTGCTGTCTCATCACATCAAAAACAAATTCAATTTCCTTGAGTTCATAGCGTTTACCCTCATTAACAGCTATCAATAGCGTGGCTTGTCTGTTATCCACGAGCCAATCAGTTCTAACTCTGGCATCAACATATCCCAAAGAAAGGCAATAGCTCAATACCTGATTTGAAAAATTATCTGCGGTTCTTGAAATCGCCATTGGCCTTATTAATGAAAAACGGCCAAAACCGGTCTTCGCAACTCTCAACAAATCAGATTCTTCTAACTCAATGTTTCCCGTAATTTTTACATCGGCAACACGCATAACATCCGCATTACTGACAATATATTCAAGTTGAACGGCTTCTTCCTGCGATTTTCCATCTAGCGGAGTTAAAACATGACGAACAGAAACTATAGGACAACCATCGTTCTGAAATTTTCCAGTTAATCTGCGATCAGTTTCAGCCAGCAAGTCTATTCCAAAGCGATCAACTCCCGGTAAGTTGAGGTGTGCCTTCAACTGCCTGATCTTTAATTTGGCCCCACTTACTTTAAGTCTTACTACAGGCCCGGCTTTGATATCCACACTAAGGTCACCGTTAAGCGGATTCCAGGAAAAATCCGATTTGGCGAACAAGTGATTAGACTTGGCAAATCTGTTGTTTAAGCGCCGAACCGCTCTGGCTTGTACATCTGTTGTCCAGATTGTTTGCCCTGGTTCGCAACCCAGATCCTTGAGGATTAAATTTCGGGGCAATTCGCCAAAGTCGCCTGAGAGAATGACTTGGCGCACAAAATTTGGCTGTCCTGCATCAATGGAAATTTCTAAGGTATCTCCATACTCTGAGCGTGAAATTTCCACCTTCACTGATGGATATCCCCAAGTTACAAGCCATTCTTCGGCTCTCTTTATCCAAGCCTCCTTGGCAAAATCACCAAGCCTCGTCCCTTTTCTGATCTCTTTCAGCCAAGGTTTTATCCGCTTTTTCAACTCATTGGGAACAGTTATTTTGACCGATTTCAAAGCAGGCCAAGGTTCCAGATACACACGCAACAATTTTCCGCCAGGGGTTTCCTCAAATTGACCTTCTACGTTTCGGAATCTATCCGTTGCGCGAATGGCGTTTAATCCTACACGCAACTGTTCCATGTCAATTATTTGCCCTATCCTGAACCCAAGCGCTGCCCCGGCAAATCGTTGATCCTCTTGACTGCCGCCTTCAAAAATTGGAGATTGAACTAATGTTTCTGATATTTCCTGAGCTACCGCCAAACCAGTCAAGGTTTGCAACACCATGGGAATACAGATTAAGGGGAACTTTCGATGCATCACTCGAACTTAAAAACAAGAGAGTATCTCATTTTGGCTCATCTGTCATGTAAAAGTCGCACATACACGTGCGTTAAACACTATAATAATGTTCTTTTGAATGCTTTCAAAAACAAAGAAACAGTGTTTCTTGTCCGAGATCGATATTGCGGTTCGACTTTCGGCAGGCAATGCAAACGAGGAACATTGCCCCACCGCCAAACATTCTCCCGATTTTGGCATGATCACCAGCCTACATCCGTAGGTTGGCAACGTGTGCAAAGCAAGTGATATCCAATGCGGCCAAAAGGTTCTTTAAAGCTACTTCTGCAAAATCATTTCACAAGCCTGAAAAACGGCGTACAAACTGTTTTTCAGGCTTGTTGAAATAATTCAGAAGTTGGCAAGAGCTTCCGCTTCTGTGTCCCTGACTTCAAAAACAGAATGCAGACTGGTCATCTTCATTAGGCCGAATATCTTAGCATTCATCCCGCAAATACGCAATTCGCCGTTTTTGTTTTTGATTGATGTATAACATCCGACCAGTTCGCCAACGCCAGATGAATCTAGATAGCTAACTTTGGAAAAATCAATAATGATTTTGCGCACACCTTTTTCGAGTTCGGTGCGTACTGCTTCTCCAAGTTCCTGATCGCCATCGCCAAAGGTGATCTTTCCCTCTGGATACAGTATCAGGACATCACCAGTATTCTTTTTTGTCATTTTCATACACCACCTCAACAATGTTCAGATAGTATAACAGAACAATTTTGACTGCCCAATTGTATTGTAGGTAAATTTTCAATAACGATTTCGGCACGTACCGTGCATGGAACAATCTGTTGGAACACCAACTGGGTATTTTTTGCACGGGTGTATTATGTTCGATTTGCTATCCAAAAACGGCATGGTCAAAACTATGGACAAGGCCATGACTGTGGCTTCCCGTCGTATGACTCTAGTTGCCTCTAATCTTTCGAACATTGACACTCCTGAATATCGAACGAGAGATTTCCCATTCAATGAAACACTTAAGGCTCTTCTAGATAACGAATTTCGGCAACCTTTGCCTATGACTCGCACCAACCCGAAACACTTTCCCGGCATTGAAGAAAATGCAATGCCATTTTCTGTTGTTGACCAGGTATGTTCTGCCTATGAACGGAATGATGGGAATGATGTGAAGTTGGACAAAGAAATGATGAAATTAATGCAAACTCGGGGTTCATTTACGCAGGCAACCCTATTCACCCAGTCTGCCCTCAGAAGGGTCTTTACAGCAATTCGTGAAGGAGGCAAGTGATGTCTTTTAACAAAATATACGATATCGCCGCATCCGGGATGGCCGCCCAACGCCTTCGTACTCAACTGATAGCCGCAAACGTCGCAAATAGCGAAACAACCCGAACAAAAGAAGGCGGACCTTTCCATAAAAAAGACGCTGTCTTTCAAGTAAAATCAATGGGTACCACAGCCGATGGTTTGCCGGTGGCTGGGGTACGTATCGCTGATATTTATTTGTCAAAAGACCCGTTTGTTTTTAAATACGAACCCGGACATCCCGATGCAAATGCCGATGGGGTCGTAACGTATCCAAATGTCAATCCAATAGAAGAAATGGTCAACCTCACAGAAGCGCAACGTTCTTTTGATGCCAATGTTTCGGTTGTACTCGCTGTACGATCAATGGGACAATCTGCATTGGACATGTTGAGAACGCAATAGCTGTACAACTAATGACGGTTTTCTGACTGGCAAATAATTCAAAACCGCCTCATACTTAACCCATAGACGAGTCAATGCCATGGATCCTCTTCTCAACCTCAACTCACTAACTCAAATTAAACCCAAGGGCCAAAATGAGGCTCTAGGCGTCCCTAATAGCCAAGATGGTCCCAGTTTCAGCGACCTGCTCAAAAGAGCACTGCAAGAAGTAAACACGGATGAACAGGTTTCTGTACAAGAGGCACGAAACTTGATGACTGGCCAAGGGACTGACATGCATACGGCTATTTTGGCTGTCCAAAAGGCTGATGTTAGTTTTAATACAATGATGGCTGTTCGTTCTAAACTCATAGATGCCTACCGTGAAGTCATGCGAATGCAGATGTAATGGGGCCTAGTCATAGAGCGTTGGCCATTTTGAGGAACCAATGGCCAACGCTAGCACAGAAATAAAAAATGTCATAAGCCAGATCAAAAAGGCTTTTCAGGGTTTGACAACCCTGCAAAAGAGCATGCTGGCCGCAATTACGGTCATCGTAATTCTGTTTCTTGCCGCACTTTGGGTTATGACAGGCAGGGAACGAATGGAGATACTGCTGACTGATCTCAATACGATTGACGCCAATGCCGTAGTCGAAAATCTGAAAAAGCAAGGCGTTAAATACGAAATGAGCTCAGATAACCGTACTATTTTTGTACAGGAAAAACGAGCAAGTGAACTCAAATTAAAAATTGCTGGCGAGGGCATCCTCACAGGCGAGAAAGTCGGTTTTGAAAAGCTCGAATCCCCAGGACTTACCACGACTGACTTTACACAAAAAGTAATGTACAACCTTGCGCTTCAAAACAAACTGGAAAAAACACTTCGAGAAGGCTTGGCCTACCTGATTAAAGACGCCAAAGTTCAGATAACACCCGGGAATGAGAGTCTATTTGTAGTTGAAAAAGAGGACGCTAAAGCATCTGTATTAGTGCATCTGAGAAATAACCGCCCTCTCCCTGAAGAGAATGTTTTGGCTATAGTAAGTTTGGTCTCTCACAGCGTTGAGGGGCTAAAACCCGAAAATGTCACCGTATCAGACCAATACGCCCGAATCCTGAACAAAAGGGATTCGCAGGCTAAAGTTACAGATGCTCAGAGAAGAATGCGGCTTGATGAAGAAGACTATTTGATAGGGAAAGTCCTGGAGCAATTAGAGCCTGCTGTAGGACCAGGTAAAGTAAGGGTTTCCGCCGCGATTGAACTGGATTTTGACAAAGTTCAAATTAAAGAAGACAAATATGATCCCCAAGGGCAGGTTGAACGGGCCATTGAAAACATAGAAGAAAAAAGCACCAAACGGGATCAGCGCCTTGGCATCCCAGGGACTCCCACAAACGTAGCGCCCGCGAATGCTGGTGTAGAAGGGGGAAATATTATTGAAACCAAAGATTATAAACACACAGTCACAAATTTTGAAATCACACAAACCAGCCGCGCAATAGAGAAGTCACCGGGAAGTTTCAAACGGGTTTCAGTATCTGTTTTATTGGATTACAAAACTGTTTACGAGAAAAACCCTAAGGGTGAATATGAAAAGACATCCGTAGCTTGGACTGATGAAGAACTTGATAAATTCCGCAATCTGATAGTCGGCGCCGCTGGCATAGATAACACACGCGGCGATAGTGTAAACGTAGCCACAATAAGCTTTGCACCCACTACAAATCCAATGGAAGAAGCCGCCGCCCAACGGGAGCGCTGGATGGAATGGGCAAAAATCCTAGCTCCTTTCATTATCATTTTTATGGCTGTGATAGCTTGGGTCATATACAAAATTGCCACACGGGAAAAGATTGTTGAACCTGAACCTGAACCAGTGCCCATAATTGTTGAGGAAGTAGAGGAAGAGGAGATGCCTGGTGATGCGCCCAAGTCAAAGACTTTAGCTGAAATCAAAGCTGAGATAGAAAATCAAATTAACTCTGAAACCGCCGAGAATGCCCCGGAAGCTCAAAGACGAGAGGTAATCAAACAACGTATTACTGAAATTGTTATGAGTGATCCAGAAAACGCCGCATCTCTGGTACGCACTTGGCTACTTGATGATGATGAAGGTGGCGGCGGCGGTGGAGGAAGAGGAGGAAAATAATGAACAAACTATCTGGTGCCCAGAAAGCAGCTATTCTCATGGTGACAATCGGTGACGATTCGGCTGCCAGCATATTCAAATACTTAGAAGAAGATGAAATCCAGGCAATTTCAAAAGAAATCGCCCTTACAAAAAACATAATGCCGGAAATATCTGACGACGTGATGGAAGAATTCCACACTATGACCTTGGCAAAGAGCTATATAACCCAAGGCGGCATTGAATTTGCGAAAAAGCTTCTTATCAAGTCCATTGGACCTGAGGCCGCTAGAAAAATTATTGACCGATTGACTAAAGCCCTGGAGTCAAGCGCTGGCTTTACTTCCCTTGAAAGGGCCAATCCGCAGCAACTGTCAAAATTTATCCAAAGCGAACATCCGCAAACTATCGCACTTATTCTCGCCCATCTGAACGCAACCCAAGCCGGTGAACTGATAGCCAGCCTTCCAGAGGACCTGCGTGCCGAGGTATGTATGAGAATGGCTAGCTTGCACGAAATCAGCCCGGAAGTCGTCAGACGTATCTCGTTGATCCTGGAGCAAAAACTGGAAGCATTGGGATCATTCGCAACAGAGGCATACGGCGGTATTCGGGCCGTTGCGGAACTGTTCAATCGTATGGATCGTACTACCGGTAGGTCAGTTCTGGAAAAAATTGAAACCGACAATCCTCAATTAGCCGGCAGCATTAGAGATTTGATGTTTGTATTCGATGATATTTTGCTGATTGACAATATCGGAATCATAGAAATATTAAAGCGTGCGGACAAAAAGGTGTTAACCGTTGCACTAAAAGGAACGAGCGAGGAATTGCGCGCCCAATTTTTCAGAAACATGTCATCACGCGCTGTTGAAATGATGAAAGAAGAAATGGAATTCATGGGTCCAATCAAATTACGGGACGTTGAAAAAGCTCAACATGAAATCGTTGAAATTGTCAGGCAATTAGAAGAAGAAGGCGTGGTTACAATCGGCGGTGGCGGCGGCGGTGACGATTATGTCTCTTGACGTCAGGATAATACCTGCCAAAAACATAGATGCAATAAGCATCGAGTCATTTCCGTACCAATCCGCGTATTCTCCGCCTACCTTAGAGGACATACTGCCACCGCTGGACACGGAAGAACCGCTTGGTTCCGCCTACGCAGAATCTCCAGAAGAACTGAAAAAGCGCCTAGTCTCGGCTGATAAATTAATTGAGAACAAACTTGCGGAAGTCGAACAATTGGCCGCAAAAAAACTTGCTGACGCGGAACAAAAAAATATTGAGGCCGAACAAAAAATTTCTGAAGCAGAACAAACTATTGCCGAAAAAATGGCAAAGGCGGAACAAGATGCCGCTGAAACCGCTCAGCGGGCTTATGAGGAAGGCTACGCATCTGGTGAAAAGGAAGGGCGAGCATTTGGAGAAAGCCAATTTAAAGTGCATCTGAGCCGCTTGGAAGACAAGCTGGAAGATCTCTCTAATGCCGTAAGTTTGATCAAAAGCGCTTCTGAAGATGAAATATTAGCCCTGATCACAGTGATGGCTGAGTACTTAGCCGGTCAGCAACTAGATACAGCCGCCGAAGCCATCGGGCCATTATTACGTTCAATATTGGAAAACCACCCCTTCCCTTTGCATGAATCTGCCGCACCGGGCGAACCCGCAATAGTGATTTTTTTGCATCCAAAGGATCTTGAACAGGTTCAGTGGAACTTCACAAGAGAATATCCGGGTATCAAGTTGACATCCGATGCAGAATTGAGCAGAGGAAGTGTAAAACTTGAAACGGCGGATACCGTTCTTGACTCCACTTTTGAGAGACGGCGGGAACGCTTGCTGAACCTTGTCAATCGTCTCAAAGAAGAAGGGCAAATCTGATGCGCTTATTGCCCCTTTTAGAACAGGTGCCAAAACTTCCGCCCGGAACATGGCTGGGCAGAGTTTCAAAATTGATTGGTCTTCTGGTTGAATCTCACGGTCCTGATGGAGCCATTGGCGAAGAAATGCTGATACATGGCGAGGGCGGTCGGATGATATCCGCAGAAGTAGCTGGATTCAACGGCAAAAATGTCATCTTAATGCCCATAGAAAATTTAGATGGGATAAGACCCGGCATGCATGTGGAAGCAACCGGCAACATGCCGCTTTTACCCGTATCAGAGAGCATGTTGGGGCGAGTAATTGATCCGCTTGGCAACCCGCTTGACGACGGGCCACCGATTCACATTCAAGCCAGAGTACCTGTCAACAATGCCCCGCCAAACCCTATGAAGCGAAAACGCATCAAAGAAGTATTATCCACAGGCGTTCGCGCGATTGACGGAATGTTGACACTGGGGAAAGGTCAGCGTATTGGGATTTTTGCCGGTTCTGGTGTTGGCAAGTCAACACTATTGGGAATGATTGCCAGAAACACAAGCGCGGACGTAAATGTCATTGTCCTTGTCGGAGAGCGGGGACGTGAATTAAAAGAATTCATTGAAAACGATTTGGGCGAAGCCGGTTTAAAAAGAAGCGTTGTAGTAGTGGCAACATCGGATCAAACCCCTCTACTCCGCTTGCGTTGCGCCTTAGCCGGAACCGCCGTTGCGGAGTACTTCATGCGCCAAGGCAAAGACGTACTGATGATGATGGACTCCGTAACCCGTTTTGCAATGGCACAAAGGGAAGTCGGGCTTTCCGCAGGCGAGCCGCCCTCAAGCCGAGGTTATACACCCTCCGTATTCGCACTATTGCCAAAATTGATGGAACGGGCTGGTAATTTTGAAGAAAAAGGCTCTATCACCGGCATATATACAGTGTTAGTCGAAGGTGATGACATGAACGAACCAATAGCTGACACAGTGCGAGGTATTTTAGACGGACACATTGTTCTTTCCAGAAAGCTCGCGGGTAGGAACCACTACCCCGCAATTGATGTCTTGTCCAGCATATCAAGGCTGTTTTCAACGCTGGCAATATCAGAACAAAAACAGCTCTGCGCCAAAATACGTGATCTGATGGCAGTGTATAACGACGCGGAGGATTTAATTCAGATTGGCGCCTACACGCGCGGTTCGAGTCCCCAAGTTGATCAGGCCATACAGTTCAACCCGGCCATATTGGCATTTTTGCGTCAAGCTGTTGCGGAAGAATCCAGTTATCAACAAACATTTCTGGACATGGGTAAAATATTCGGAGTAGATTTGAGTCAGTATTTAACTAAAGCGGTGTGACATGGCAAAACGATTCAGATTTCGCCTCACTCCACTCCTCAAGGTTAGGGAGGCCAAGAAAAAAGACGCTCAACGTCTGCTGGGCAAATTAATGGGAGAACTCCATCTCTTGCAGAATCAGTTAAAATCATTAAAAGATCTTCAGGACGAAACAATCCAGCAGCGACGGGTAAAACAGGGGGAGCCAGTAAATATGGAATTGTGGCGTTCAATTGAAAGATTTTTGGTTTCTATTGAACGCAAAATAGCTGAAACTAGCATGGAAATTGCACGAGTACAAACACTTGTTGATGAAGCAAGGCAAGCGCTGACAAAAGCCCATCGTGAGCATTTGACTCTTTTGCGCTTGAAAGAACGCCGTCAGGAACAATACAATTTTGAAGTCTCCAAAGAGGAGCAGCAGCAGGCCGATGAACTTGCTGTAATGCGCTACCAATTCAAATCCCCAAAAGCGTCTTGATAAACGAGGTGTAATATGTCCGCACGCACTTTTTTTTGGATCATCATCCCCGCCGCCCTGTCCGCCGGCGTTCTATGGCTGTCCGCCCAGGACAGCAAAAATCAGCCAGAGGGATTACAAATAGGTGAATTGGCTGAGAAAGTTCAGGCCAGAGAAAAAGCCGTATCACAGAAAGAGGCCGCCCTGGCTCAATTTGAACAGCGCCTGAACACACTGCAGACGACCATTGATCAAGAGATAGAGAGGCTGAAAGCCAAGGAAAAATCCCTTGACGAAGAAAGAATAAGAAACGAGGTAGAAAGAACCCGCGAATTAGAGCGTATCCGCGAACAAGACCGCACACGAGACCGTGAGCAAGAACAACGGGCTAAGGAGCAGGAGCAGACCCGCAAGAAAACTTTTGATGAAGTTACAGACCAACTTGTCAGAACATACGAAGCCATGGATCCTAATTCCGCAAGTTTGGCCTTGGAAGAATTGGCAAAAACCAACATGGACGTAGCTGTAACTCTTCTGGCGTCCATATCGCCAAAAAAAGCGGCGCAAATCCTCAATCAACTGGTTCAATCTGATGCAAGGCTTACAGGACTTCTAAGTGAGCGAGTCGGTCTGCGCCGCAGAGAAGACACAAAATAGAGTCACTTACAAAACTTTAGTTTTACAAGTTCAACGAAAACGAAGTTGATAGGCTGCGCCGTAATATAGCGGTTCATACCAAGTTGTATTCGCAGGAATGCGACTTGGTATGAAACAAGGTTTTGCATGAAGCTCAATAGAGCCACTTGCAAAACGTCAGTTTTGCAAGTCACCGGAGGTGTAGGCTGCGCCCGACCGGAGCAGGCTCTGGCGCAAAATATTGCCAGCAAACAAGTTGTGAAATCCAGCCAGAGACTGCGGAAAGTCGGGATCAGACGTACCGCCGAGTTTTGCATGAAGCTCAATAGTCAACAAACTTAAAAATCGGTTTCATGCTAATCATGATCCGCGTCCAATATAAATTCTTTTACAAGGTCGCGCACCAAATTGATTTCAAAAGACTTGTCACAGATAGCGGAAACACCAGCATTCCTAACAGCGGTTAAGCGGTCTTCATCGCGGATAGTGGTAACCATCAATATCGGCACTGAACTCTGAATGCTTCTGTTTCTAATGTAATCAGTCAGTCCCAAACCATCAAGATTTGGCATGTAGTAGTCAGTGACCACTAAATCAAACAGCGTCCTCTCAATATGCGGTATGGCATCTTTGCCATCAACCGCTTCGGTGAAGTTTTGAAACCCAAGGCGCTCTAAAACAGATCGAATGTGCTTACGCGCAACATGGCTATCGTCAACAAGCAATACCTTTAGTGACGAGATTTTTTGATCGCCAAATTCATCCCTATCATCTTCCGCATTCAAAAAATTCAAAACATTTTGTACCGAAGACAAAAGTTTAGAACTATCAAAAGGTTTAGGGAGAATCGCGATAGTACCAGCTTGACGGACATCTTCCAGATTACGCTGATCCGTTTCACTGGAGATGAGTATAAACGGCATACTACTTTGGGATGAATGTTGACGTATGGCAAAAATCAAATCCGTGCCCGTCATGTCGGGCAGGTACATGGCGCTCATCACAACATCGGGAACCACATCGTCATCCAGGGTTTTAATGGCCGCCGCGCCATTTTTAACTCTGCCAACATGTGCAATGCCAATCTGATTCAAATTTTTGGTGATGAAATTCGCCTGTAGGTTAGAAGGCTCTACCAAACAAACAAAGAGATTTTGTATTTCGATCATCAGTGCAACCTTAGTATGATTAGCGCAAAAAATTACAGATGAGCCTGTTGCAAAACTTCAGCTTCGCAACAGCATCGGACATGCTGTGCCACGCCTAAATGAAGCCAGACGCGACTTTGGAGTGAACGGCAAAATGCAAGACACAGGCGCAAAGCATGGTTTTGAAACCACCTCATGAACACTAATTGGTATGATGATCCGCATCTGCAAAAAAATCTACTACAAGGTTGCGCACCAAATTGATTTCAAAAGATTTGTCACAAATAGCGGAAACTCCAAAATCCATAACACCAGCCAAGTGTACATCATTGTGCATAGTGGTTACCATTAGAATCGGTACTGAACTCTGAATACTCTTGTTCCTGATATAATCCGTCAGTTCCAAGCCATCAAGATTTGGCATGTTGTAGTCGGTGACAACCAAATCAAACACCGTATGATCAATATGCAGTACGGCCTCTTTGCCATCAGCCACTTCAGTGAAGTTCCGAAAACCGATGCGCTCCAAAACGGATCGAATGTGTCTACGAGCAACACCACTATCGTCAACAAGCAGTACCTTCAGTTTTGAAAGATTAATATCGGCATATTCCTCATGCTCCTCTTCCACATTCAGGAAATCCAAAACATTTTGTAATGAATGCAAAAGATGAGAGTTGTCAAATGGCTTGGGAAGAATCGCAATAGTGCCAGCCTGGCGTACATCTTCCAGATTATGTGGGTTGGTTTCACTGGATATGAGTATAAACGACATAGTGCTTTGGGTTGGATGACGGCGTATGGCAAAAATCAAATCCTTGCCCGTCATATCGGGCAAGTACATAGCGCTCACCACAACATCGGGAACCAAATCGTCATCCAGAGTTTTAATGGCTTCCGCACCGTTCTTAACTCTGCTAACATGTGTAACGCCAATCTGATTCAGGCTCTTGGTGATGAGATTTGCCTGTAAGTTAGAAGGCTCTACCAAGCAAACAGAGAGATTGTGTAGTTCAATCATCATTGCAACCTTGTCAGGATTGTTTTTGATAGCTTACAACAAGCGCAAACTTTACAGCACCCCATTGTTCATGTTATCATGAAAAATTAACGATCATCTAAGCAAATTTTCATGTTTTGTATTTTTTTCGGGATTACATTTGTACCCGCCACCTTAACCTGCGGCCGCGACTAGCTGCCCCAACCAGGAAAAATTATGTTCCGCAAACTCGAAGACTTCACAGAAACATGGAAACACGAAGTAAAATACACAACCAAAGTATTTGACGCCATCCCAGATCAACACGCCAACCAAGCCATAACCCAAGGCCACAGGACATTGAAGCGCCTGGCATGGCATCTGGTTGAGACCACAATAGAAATGCCAGCCCATTTCGGCATTGTGGTTGATGGACACGAAATGGTAAATAACGGCTTTATATGTGACCCGCCCGCAACAATGGCTGAAGTTAAAGCCGCTTACGAAAAAGCCAGCGCCAGCTTTTTAAAAGGCCTGGATAGCTGGACTGACGAAACACTGCACCAAGAAGACAATATGTATGGAATGCAGTTTAAGCGCAGTGCCAGCCTTTGGATGCTCATAAGCCATCAGATTCACCATCGCGGTGAAATGTTCGTTTTAATACGCCAAGCCGGCTTGGTTCCGCCGGATATTTACGGCCCCATCAAAGAAGGCTGGGCGGCCATGAGTATGGAACCGCCAAAAGTGTGATTCAGGAACCTTTGGTTTTGCAAGTGGCTCATCATAGCAGTTCAACTATTTATAAATGAACTGCCATATAGCCAACAAACCTGAAAAACAAAGCATTGCTTGTTTTTCAGGTTTGTTTATGTGTTTTTTTGAAAAGCGCTTTATTGAACACTAATAGGGTGGGGTATTAGCGTTCAATAAGGCCGTAGTTATACTCCCAAGTCGGCACGAACCGTTGCCAATCTGTCTTTCAAATCAGAGGCAAGTTTTGCGAGTTCCTCGGACGTACGGGCCACCTGTTCGGTTGTACTGGACATCTCGGTGGCCGCCGAGGCGATGGATGATGCCTCTTGCACACTCTGGTCAACCTGCCTGGCCACTTCCGTGCCCGCCTTTGATTGCTCCGCTGTAGCCGTTACTGAGGCCTTCGTACGGACGGCGAACTGATCCAGACTTTCTTTTATCTTGCTCAGGATGCTCACCGTTGAGTTCACCGTTTCTTCACCCCGCTTGACAGACTCTCTGGCCTCTATATTGTGCTGGGCTATCTCCTTGGCGGAAGCGCCGCTGCGCTCTGCCAGCTTTCGAACCTCTTCGGCCACCACCGCGAAGCCCTTGCCCTGCTCACCGGCCTTGGCTGCCTCTATAGCGGCGTTGAGGGACAACAGGTTGGTCTGATTCGCTATCTCTTGGATGACTCCTATGGCCTGGGCTATCTTGGTAGTGGTATGCGTGATTCCGTTCATCGCTTCTTTGGTCGAGTTGCCCGCCTCGTTGCCCTCCTGCGTAGACTCCAGCGCGGCGTCCAATTGGCCGAGACTGTTCTGGCTGTCGCGGCTTACTTCGTCTATTGAGGCCGATAGCTCCGACATCGCAGTGGCCATACGTTCTGAGCTATCCCTCTGCATTTCCGCGCTTTCGGCAATCTCGCTGGTGGTCTTGGCCATCTGCTCCGCCGTCGCGGAAAGTTCAGTGGAACCGCTCGACACGCCCTCCACGTTTTCGCCAATAACCGAAAACAGTTCTCTAAGCTGCTTCAATATAATGTTCGCAATAAAAAGACCCAGGATGATGGACAGGATGATGGACACCACGATGACGCCCGCTATCATCCAGGCGGATTTGATGGCGGTCACATCATTTGCCGCTTCCATGTCCGCAGCTTTTTTGTTCAACGATTCAGCCCCGGCACTCGCTACCGCAAGGAATTCCTGTCTGGCTGTCGAGGCACCCTGGCTTCTCAAGTTCGCAATGGCATCGGCGTTCCTGCCCGCAATGGAATAGTCCATCGTCAGTTCCGAGTATTTTATAAATTCATTTAATTTGTCCTCAACCGCCTTGATCTGTCCCGTCCTGACCGAATCATTCTTGAACATTTCTTTCAGACCCCCGATAGCCTCCGGGCCGCGAATGTATTTAATGCTCTCGGTTACCTCAGCTCTGTACTTCTGTTTGTCCGCCTGTTCTGTGCTGAGAAGCACATCGCGTACAGCGGAGGTCATCTTTCTGAACTCTTCAGTGATGTTCCCTGCAAACGTAGTACCCTGGGCACCTTCCACGTACAGGGTGGTGTCCTTATCACTCATCTGCGCGGTTGAGGTGATGCCTATTATGCCGACCACAATGGGAAAGATGGACAAGACCAAGCACTCAAGCAGGAGCTTGGACTTGAGTTTGAGTTTGATAAACCAGTTCATTTAGATTCTCCAAAAAAACACACAGGTATGATTCGTTGACAACTTGTTTTCAGCTTGGATCTGTTACACACCCAAGTCCAGCCGGACTTGCGCTACTTTTGACTTCAGTTCGGAGGCGAGGTGGGCAAGCTCCTCAGAGGTGCTAGCCACCTGAGTGGTCGTACTGGACATCTCGGTGGCCGCCGAGGCGATGGATGATGCCTCGTGTACGCTCTGGTCAACCTGCCTGGCCACTTCCGTGCCCGCCTTTGATTGCTCCGCTGTAGCCGTTACTGAAGTCCTCGTACGGACGGCGAACTGATCCAGACTCTCCTTTATCTTGCTCAGGATGCTCACCGTTGAGCCCACCATCTCCTCACCCCGCTTGACAGACTCTCTGGCCTCTATGTTGTGCTGGGCTATCTCCTTGGCGGAAGCGCCGCTGCGCTCTGCCAGCTTCCGAACCTCTTCGGCCACCACCGCGAAGCCCTTGCCCTGCTCACCGGCCTTGGCTGCCTCTATAGCGGCGTTGAGGGACAACAGGTTGGTCTGATTCGCTATCTCTTGGATGACTCCTATGGCCTGGGCTATCTTGGTAGTGGTATGCGTGATTCCGTTCATCGCTTCTTTGGTCGAGTTGCCCGCCTCGTTGCCCTCCTGCGTGGACTCCAGTGCGGCGTCCAATTGACTGAGACTGTTCTGGCTGTCGCGGCTTACCTCGTCTATTGAGGCCGATAGCTCCGACATCGAAGCGGCCATGTGTTCTGCGCTATTCTTCTGGTTCTCCGCGCTGTGGGCGATCTCGCTGGTGGTCTTGGCCATCTGCTCCGCCGTCGCGGAAAGTTCAACGGAGCCGCTCGACACGCCCTCCACGCTTTCGCTCACGGTCACAAACAGTTCCCTCAATTGCTTCACTATAATGTTCGCAATAAAAAGACCCAGCGCAACGGCCAGCAGAATGGACAGCGCGATGACGCCCCCTATCATCCAGTTGGACCTGATGGCGGTTTTATTGTTCGCTTCCTCCATTAATTCAGCGTTCTTGTTTAAATCGTCTTTCAGGACATTCGCCGCAGCGAGTAAATTCTGGGTGAGCGTTGTTGTAGTGTCGTCCCTCAAGGACACGATAGCCTCGTTGTACTTGCCCGCCATCCAAAGATCCGCAACATTTTTTTTGAGGTCTTCCATGTATTTATTCAAAGCGTCCTCGACGTCTTTGATCAATTTCAGCCTGTTCGGATCGTTCTTGAATATGTCTTTCAGGCCTTTGATACCTTCATCTCCACGCACGAAGCTCTCGCTCTCGGTTATCTGAGCATAGTATTTCTGTTTGGTCTCCTGCTCCTGGCTGAGTAGCAGGTCGCGTAGCTCAGTGCGTATTTGATGGAAATGTTCGCATATATTCCCAGCCAAAGTGGGACCGACAACGCCTTCACGATGCAAGGTGGTGTCCTTATTACTCATCTCACTGGTTGAGGTAATGCTTATGATGCCCACCACAATGGGAAATATAGCCAAGAAACAGCACTCAAGCAGGAGCTTGGACTTGAGTTTGAGTTTGATAAACCAGTTCATATTTGGACCTCCAAAAAAAACGCACAGGTTAGATTCATTATAACTTAAATTTTTGTTAGTTTTTTTTTTATGCCAATTTTGATCTGTGAATCTTGCTCTGGAGTTCAGCGGCCAGTCTGGACAGTTCGTGTGCGGTGCGGGACACCTCATGCGTGCTGGATGCCATCTCATGGGTGGCCGAGGCTATGGCGGACGAGTTGTTCACGCTGCTGGCCACATCCCTGGCAACCTCGGCGCCGGTCTTGGCCTGCTCTCTTGTCGCGTTGACAGACTCCCGCGTTTGTACGGCGAACTGATTCAGGCTGGTGTTTATTGAACTCATAATGTCCACCGTGATGGTGACCATCTGATCTCCACTCGTTACTGACTCGCGTGCTTCTATGTTGTACTTGGCTATTTCTTTAGCCGATGTGGCGCTGCGCTCGGCCAGCTTTCTGACCTCCTCGGCCACAACGGCGAAGCCCTTGCCCTGCTCACCGGCCTTGGCAGCCTCTATAGCGGCGTTAAGGGAGAGCAGGTTAGTCTGGTTGGCTATCTCCTGTATCATGTCAACAGCCTGGGCTATCCTGGCTGTGGTATGTGTTATAGTTTCCATTGCTTTCTTGGTGGAGATGCCAGCCATGTTGCCCTGCTGGGTGGCCTCAAGCGCGGTATTGAGCTGCGCCAGCGAAGCCGTGGAACTGTTGCTCACCTCGTCAATGGACGCCGACAGTTCCTCCATTGCGGTTGACATTTTCTCCGCGTTAACTCTCTGGTTATCGGCGTTCCTGGCTATCTGTTCCGTGGTGACATTCATCTGGTCGGCCGATGCCGAAAGCTCTGTGGCTCCGCTGGCCACTCCGTCTATGTCTAGGATAACCTCGTCCAGGAGGGCGTTTGCCACCGTGATGGGCCTGACCAGGCCCGAAATAAAACGATATGTAGCCAGAATTACCAGAATTATTACCAGGATCACAGAAACTGACACCCAAAACACCTGTTTCTCAACCAGCGCGTTGAGCCTGTCCAGGTTCATGCCGACGAAGAGCATCCCATCCACATTGCCGGAGGAATCTTTGAGCGGCGCGTAAACCGTCATGTGCTTCTTGCCTAGGATGACATTATCGCCGAAAAAGGTTTCGCCTCTGGTCAGCACTTTGTCTGATATGACGTTGTTGTTGAGCGTGGTACCGATGGCCCTGTCGCCATCGGCTTTTTTAATCGTGGTGGACACCCTTGTGTCACCTTGAAAAATGGTGCATTCCGTGCCTGTAACCTTTTTGATTCTGTCAACGAATGTGTGTTCCGACACGGAATCATCGCCAATGACGACAACACCGACCACCCTTCCCATCACCATTACAGGCACGGCAGCGTTAAAAGAGAATGTGCCAGTGGAACCGCCAATCTCCATCCCCATTAAATTCTTCCCACCCAACGCGCCGCGCGCCACCTCAGAGTTCAGTATGTCGCCCGCATTGTCGGAGTGACCCCTGGCCAGAACCGCACCCCTTTCATTTATAATAGTCAATGCTTTGAGGCCTAATGCCTCCATTGAACTTTTAGTGGTGCGCTTGAGATATGCCCCATCGTCCCTCTGGATGGCCTGAACTATGTCCGCGTTCGCCGAGATTGACTCCGCTGTGGACTTGATGCGCTCCAACTCCAGGTCAACGGACTCAAGAGCCAGGTTCATACAGTTTGCCACGTTGTCCTGGCCCATGTTCCTGAGTGAAGAAGTCGCCTGCCGCAGGCACACCACAGCGGTGACCAGTCCCATAGCAAAGAGTGAACTGACAGTCATGATCTCTATCTTGCGTCGGAATTTCATGTATTACTCCCAAGAGACTGGCTCACTCGTAACTTCAAACTCAATAATTGTACATCAATAAATGTCCATTAAAAATCAATAATGAGTGAAATTTAGAGATATTCATAATTATGTATGGTATAGTCTAAATGCTAAATAAGTATTTAGTTCTTCAATTCAAACGCAGGAGACTTTAGCATGAGTTGGTTCTCACATCTTAAACTCAAATCCATGCTCTTTATCGAATGTATGATTCTAACCGCATTCACGATCGCGGTCGGCATCATCGGCTATGTCTCCATAAACCACATGTCCGACGCCGACACAGTTTTGTACATTGAAGGCGTTGAGAGCCTTCATGTTGCAGGGAATATGGGCCAGGAATTTGCAATCAGGCGCTCATCCTTGCGTGATCTGTGCATAGAAACAGAGCCGGCCGCCAACCAAAAGTACAAGGATTCTATAGACGCCAGCAAAGCCAAACTGGATAAGAGCATGGAGGAATTATTGAGTTACTCAAAAAACAATCCACAAAACATGCTCCATGCCAATGAGGTTTCAAATTCAATGAACGAATACTTTAAAGCCTCAGAAATAATTATTGATCTCGCGATGGCGAACAGGAACGCCGAGGCGATTCAATACATGAAGACAACGGCGGTACCGGCCAGCGAAAAGTTCAAAGATGCTCTGGGAAAACTGGAAACGTATATGCTTGAGGCTGCTAACGCGCAGATGGAAAAAAACAAAAAAACCACGAAAGACGCCGACACAACGATGATAATCTGCGTGACAGCCGCTATTCTGTTCTCTGTTATGTTGGGTACTTACATCGTCAATTTGATAGTGCGTCGTCTTAGAAATCTGTTATCCACCGTGAACGAAAATGTTGAAGGCGTCTCAAACGGTTCTGTTCGGTTGTCACATATGTCGGAACAGATGTCAAAGACAACAAGCCAAATTGCTAAAGGCGCGGAAAACCAGAGGGTTGATGCGGAAAGGATGGCAGGAGCTATGACCGAGCTTTCGGCCTCAATAGACGAAGTGAACCGCGACAACCAGAATATACTCAGCCGGCTTGAAAGCGCGATGGAAGCCACAAAAAATGGGAACGAAGCCGGACTGTCCACCAAGGAAGCTATGAACGGCATCAAACGTACCACGACCAATATAGCCCAGGCAATAGGATTGATTCAGGATATAGCGAACCGGACTAACCTCCTCTCGCTCAACGCGGCAATTGAAGCAGCCAAAGCAGGCGAACTGGGCAAGGGTTTCGCGGTTGTCGCCGAAGAGGTTCGGAAGTTGGCGGAGCGTAGTACGGAGTCATCAAAAGATATAGCCAGGCACAACATTGAGTCTACACAATCCGTCCAGCGCGGACAAGAAATGGTGGACACTACAGTGGAGTTACTGAACCAGATAAAGGAGAGTCTAAACCATTTCGCCACCCAGACAAGAACCGCGGTAAACGCCTCCGCAGAGCAGTCAAAGGCCGGCGCGGAAGTGACCAAACTGGTGGAAACAAGCGTAGCCGAGGCGACCTCAATCGCCTCGGCATCAAAAGAAATTTTCAACACGACCGACGAAGTCGCGCACACGGCGGCTGAACTCGCCAAACTTGCCAATACCCTGAAAATTCATATGGCGGAAGTTCAAACTGACCTGGGAATATAATATAGCCGCCGGTTTTTCAGGATGATTGAAAACTAAACTGTCCTGAAGCTAATATGTAATTTATGGGAACTACATACTTAATTCCCCAGATATTGCAAACCCGCATGAACGTTGATAAATTTAATGACAATAACAAATAGTACCCAACGAGCGACCCTGACAAGAATCTTCAAAAAACCTACGCCAAATGACATTCCATGGAACGACATAAAATCTTTGCTACTATATGTAGGTTGTAATGTAAAGTACGGAAAAGGCTCAAGAGTCAGCTTCCAAAAAGAAAATGAACTCTTAGCCGTCCACAGTCCGCACCCACAACGACAGACACCATCGGAAACAGTCAAAGTAGTCAAAGACTTTCTTGAAAGCATTGGAGAAAAACCATGACTGAACAGACATTCCAATACAAAGGTTACACGGCGTTAATCATATATTCGCAAGAAGATCAATGCTACACAGGCAAAGTGATAGGCATCAGGCACAAAATTGTATTTAATGGGTCAACACTTGAGGAAACCCACTCCAACTTTATAGAAATGATTGATGACTACCCAACAGCTTGTGCGGATCACGGTTTGGAGCCAATTCCGCCACCAGATGAAATCATGATACCCATTCCAACAGAACTGTACGCCAAAGCAGCATACCAAGCAGAACACAAAGCCATGTCAATCCATACATTCATGCAAAATGTAATAAAACAAGCTGTAACCTGACTGCCACTAACGTATTTAAGAAGCCTGCAATTTTCAGCCGCATGGCTATGGTGACGGTGTGGGCGGAAAAGGCGATAAGGGAGTTGTGCGACAGATAGGCATATTTCACTTCATTGATCTAACCGAAGATTCAAGCCTGTCAATCCCGTTTTTCAAGTCCCGTTCATCGTTTCTGGCTCGGTCAAGCTCTCTTGAAAGGGACTGGACTGTGTCCTCAAGTTTATCAAGATGCGCAGTTCAACTATTTATAGGTGAACTGCTATGCTAGGATTTGCAAAGCAAATCCTAGCCGCTTATTGCTTGCAGGCGGGTTTTGCCCGCCGTAAGCAAGCAATAAAAACGAAAACTGTTATATCAAACTATTCTTTCAGTTTTCTGGAGAATCCATGTCACACACTCCCAACACGCCTCTGACACCACGCAGGGCGACTAGGCAAATTTCCATCGGGGGTGTGCTGGTTGGGGGCAATGCGCCAATAACCGTGCAATCCATGACCAAAACCGATACGCGGGATTTGGAGGCCACGGCAAAGCAAATTTATGATTATGCGGCCGCCGGCTGTGAAATCGTGCGCGTTTCTGTGCCTACTCCAGACGCTGCAAAAGTGCTCCCCGAAATCTGCGCCAGGTCTCCAATTCCGGTTGTCGCGGATATTCATTTTGACTACAAATTAGCTTTGGCCGCCGCTGACAGCGGAGTTGCATGTCTTAGGATTAACCCGGGCAACATAGGTGGCCAAGACAGAGTAAAAGCTGTGGTTGATAAGGCAGGCTCAAAAGGCATACCCATACGCATAGGCGTAAATGGCGGAAGCCTTGAAAGCGACTTGCTGGAGAAATTCAATGGCTTCGCCACGCCGGAAGCTATGGCCGAGAGCGCAATCCGCCATATAGAACTGCTGGAGCGCGAGGGCTTTTACAATATAAAGATCAGCCTCAAAGCCTCTGATGTCATCAGAACCGTGCGGGCATACCAGATACTGGCCAAACAAGTGGATTACCCATTTCACTTGGGCATAACGGAAGCCGGCACAGTTTGGGGGGCAACCATCCGCAGCAGTGTGGGACTGGGCATTCTGCTTGCCGAAGGCATAGGAGACACAATCCGCATCTCACTCACAGGCCCGGGTGAAGAGGAATGCCGCGTAGGACATGAACTGCTGCGTTCTTTAGACCTGCGGCAGGGCGGATTCAGACTCATAAGCTGTCCTGGTTGCGGCAGACTCCAGGTTGACCTTCACGGTCTGGCAGTTGAAATAGAAAAAGAACTACGGGCAATAAATGCGGACGGCTATACATTCGCCGTCATGGGGTGTGCTGTAAATGGGCCCGGGGAAGCCAGAGAGGCCGACTTGGGTGTGGCAGGCGGCAATGGGGAAGGATTGTTATTCCAACGGGGCCAGCTTCTGCGTAAAGTTAAAGAGACAGACATAGTGGCCGCTTTCATTCAAGAGGCTCGGAACATGGTAAATGCGTGATGGCGTGTAAGGTGAGATTGATGACCTGGATTTGGAACCACCCTTGGTTTTGTGTTTGCGCTTATTTACTGCTGGAAAGCCTTTTCCCTGTGCCATTGCAACCCACGGCCTGGATATTCAGAGGCTCGATCCGGGTTTATCAAATGACTATTAGTCCCGCCGTTCCGACAATCTGTAAATTTAATCCAACATGCAGTCATTACGGTCTGGAAGCAATACGCAAATATGGAACAATTAAAGGCGGGCTTTTAACCGCGTGGCGAATACTTAGGTGCAACCCATTCAACAGCGGTGGCGAAGACCCATTAGTCTAAAGAATTAAACGAGAAACGAGGGTCATACATTGAAAAGTTTGCGTTCCACACCCGCATGGGGATTCATAAGTGTCCCCTGGGCCATAGGAACTGTCGTGCTGACAGCAATCGCCATATTGGTTTCAGCGCCATTTGTTGGCGCAAAGCGGGCATTCTTTGCCATCGGCAAATTGTGGGCCAGACAGCAGTTATGGTTTTGCGGCGCTTCATGGCATTCAAGCGGATGGGAAAATTTGCCGGAAGAAATCAGGAATGGCAGTCAATCCGCAATATTTATGTCCAACCACGAAAGTCATTTAGATCCGCCTTTGTTGATGGGCGCTATACCTGTACCGGCCGTGTACATCGCCAAAAAAGAAATCAGGCGTATGCCATTTGTCGGATGGGCAGCCTGGGCAGCCGGAGTGATATTCATTGACAGAAGCAACGCCGAAAGAGCGGCTAAAAGTATCGAAAGCGCGGCGAAACAAATCAGACAGGGCAAAAGTGTAGTTATTTTCCCGGAGGGTACGCGCACCAAAAATGGTCAGATAGGCAAGTTTAAAAAAGGCGGATTCAACTTGGCAATCAAAGCTGGAGTTCCAATTGTTCCGCTGGCGACTGTAGGCGGATGGGATGTGCTGCCAAGAGGGTTGGCGCGCTTCAGGCCAAAAAAAATTCATGTGATTTTTGGTAATACTGTTTATCCACAGGATTACCCAACAAAGGAAGCCCTGATGTCGGAGATTGAGCGACAGATAAGGGAAATGACCGATAATGTACGCTGTCAAACTCCAATCGTGTAAAATATTCCTTTGTGAAATCGCTTCTGCCGAAGACGCCACATTTATCCTTGGAGGTACGCCATGAAAACGCTTTGCATATCCTTTCTTGCAATAACTTCAATTCTTGGGGCACAGGACTATATTCCGCCCAAAGAGCCGGCGGTCAAAGCACAATTGGAGCGCTGGAAAGATTGGAAATTTGGTCTGTTGATGCACTGGGGGCCATACAGCCAGTGGGGCGTGGTTGAGTCATGGTCAATTTGCCCCGAAGATGAAGACTGGAATAAAAGAGCCAGTGGATTTGGCGATAATTATTTCCAATATAAAACCGCTTATGAAGACCTTCAAAAGACTTTTAACCCAACAAAATTTAACCCGGCACGCTGGGCTGAAGCGGCGAAAGACGCTGGTATGCGTTACGTAGTGTTTACTACAAAACACCACGATGGTTTTTGCATGTTCGACACCGCCACAACTAATTACAAAATCACCGATCCCTCCTGCCCTTTCAGCCAGAACCAGAACGCAAACATTACAAAAATCATATTTGACACATTCAGGTCAAAGGGGTTTGGTATTGGCGCATATTTTTCCAAACCTGATTGGCACTCAGAAAACTACTGGTGGCCATACTTCCCGCCTTTCAATCGGCGCGCCAATTACAATCTAAGTAAGTATGCGGAACGCTGGAACGCTTTTACTCAGTTCACTCACCAACAGATAAAGGAACTTGTAACTGACTACGGAAAAGTTGACATTCTATGGCTGGACGGCGGTTGGGTTCGCGCTCCTAGAGAAGACATAAAAATGTCTGAGCTTGCTTCTATGGCCAGAAGTCACCAGCCGGACATTCTTATCGTGGATAGAGAAGTCCATGGTGAATTTGAAAACTACAGAACACCGGAGCAAAAAGTCCCCGAAACAAACCCCGGGTATCCCTGGGAAACCTGTATGACCATGGGGGATTCCTGGAGCTATGTACCTGGAGATAAATATAAGGACACATCGGCCTTAATACATCTTTTGTGCAAAATTGTCAGCCGTGGCGGCAACTTCCTGCTCAATATAGGCCCTAGCCCCGAGGGCGATTTCGACCCCATTGCCTATTCACGTTTAAAAGAAATTGGCAATTGGATGAAAGTCAATAGTCAGGCTATATACGGCAGCCGTTCAATAGAAACAAAAGCTGAAACGCCGCTGTACTTCACCAAAGGGCATGATGGCGCGCTTTACGCATTTCTTTTACAGGATGCGGAAACACCGGTATTGCCGGAAAAAATCTCAATACCGCAAAATCTGTTCAATAAAAAAACATCGGCTTCCTTGCTAGGCGTTAGAGATAGACTAAAAACCCAAATCATGCCTGATGGCACACTAAGTGTGTTTCTGCCGGAGAACATCCGCAGGAACCCGCCATGCCAGCACGCTTGGGTGTTCAAACTGAGCTAGAACCATAAACCGCGCTACGGCAGTTCAACTTTTTAAAGCTGAACTGCTGTACATGTTTTCGAGACGATAGGCAGATGTACGCCAAGAGTTCATGGCCGCGTAATGTTTGCAGATGACAGAACTATGAATTTCCATGTGAAACACCCCCAAGACTGGGTCACTATTACAGCCATTGATGCCCACACTGGCGGCGAGCCTCTTCGCGTCATTCTTGATGGTCTGCCGGATATTCCCGGAGATACTATCCTCGCAAAACGCCGTTATTTTAAAGAGCATCATGACAACCTGCGCAGGGCAATTATGTGGGAACCCAGGGGCCACGCTGATATGTACGGAGCCATTCTGACGCCGCCGACAACGTCCGATGGAGACCTCGGTGTGTTGTTCACGCATAACGAAGGCTTCAGCACAATGTGCGGACATGGGATCATTGCCCTCACGACTGTTCTGTTGGATACGGGCTTGCTGGCAAAATCAGGCGATGACCCCACCGTCAACATAGATACTCCAGCGGGACGTGTATCCGCAACAGCGCACCGCGTAAACGGAAGGGTTGACAGCGTCTCATTTTTGAATGTCCCATCTTTTGTATATGCCCTGAATGAAACCGTGGAAGTGCCAGGTTTGGGGAAAATCAGCTACGATATTGCTTATGGAGGCGCTTTCTACGCGCTCGTCCGGTCAAAAGACCTAAATGTGGGACTATGCCCCGAAAATTTTCGGGAGCTGATAGATAAAGGAATGGCTGTAAAAAATGCCGTGATGACAAGCCGTGAAATCATACATCCTTTTGAGCGGGAACTGGGTTTTTTGTATGGCACGATTATTATTGGTTCACCGCAGGATGTTTTGAACCACAGCCGAAACGTCTGTGTCTTTGCCAATGGAGAACTCGACCGCTCTCCAACAGGAACAGGCGTCAGCGCCAGAATGGCTGTCCACTATGCCAAAGGCGATATTCCCCTCGGCAAAAAAATCACCATAGAAAGCATACTCGGTACTTGCTTTACAACATGCGCCACATGTGAAACGACACTTGGCTCTCACAGGGCCATAATCCCCGAAGTCACAGGCAGCGCCTCAATTACCGGGCGCGTTGAAATGTGGATTGACCCCAATGATCCGCTCAAGTATGGATTTATGCTTCGATAAAATAATGTGCGGGACGCTTCATGGATTTTGATAGTTTAGTGAGGGCAAAAAACGAGCTGGAGCCTCGTATAAGTCAGTTGGTGGGGCATTTGGACCCAGAGCGCAAAGCCCTTGAATTGGAACAGATTGAGGAACAAGCGGCGCAACCTGGATTTTGGGATGACCCCGAAAGCGCAAAACCCGTATTAAAAAAACGCGGGCTTTTGACAGATGGCATAGATACGGCAAAACGCCTTTCCTCTGGTCTGGAAGACCTTGAAACGGCTCTTGAACTATCCCGTGAGGACGCGGAAATGCTTGGCGAAGCTGATGCGCTTGAAACACAGCTCAGAGAACAAGTTGAAACGGCTGAGCTTCGCATGATGCTTGCCGGTGAGCATGATCAAAACAACGCGATTCTCTCCATCGCCCCGGGGGCTGGCGGCACTGAAAGCTGCGATTGGGCGGCAATGCTGCTGCGAATGTACCTTAGATATTGCGAGTCCAAGGGCTGGAAAACTGAAATTATTGATTATCAGGATGGCGATGAAGCGGGCCTGAAAGGCGCAACCGTCATGGTTTCATCTCCTTATGCCTATGGCTATTTGCGTGCTGAGGCTGGCGTACACCGTCTGGTTCGCATCAGCCCGTTTGACGCTGCTAAACGCAGGCACACCAGTTTTGCCGCCGTGTACGTTTCGCCGGAACTTGACGACACTGTTGACATTGACATACCCGAAAAAGACTTGCGAATAGACGTATTCCGCGCTAGCGGCGCCGGAGGCCAGCATGTTAATCGCACGGAATCCGCAGTAAGATTCACGCATTTGCCTACCGGAATCGTTGTAAGCTGCCAGAACGAGCGCAGCCAGATTCAGAATCGCGCCACAGCCATGAAAGTGCTTAAAGCCAGGCTTTTTGAACTTGAGCAACGTAAAATCCAGGAAAAAATCGCCAGCGCGTCCGGAGAAAAAGCTGACGTGGCGTGGGGCAGTCAAATCCGAAAGCTATGTTTACAGCCATATCAACTTGTTAAAGATCATCGAACTCAATTTGAGACAAGCCAAACACAGAAAGTGCTGGATGGCGATTTGGACGGATTCATACGGACACAGTTACTGACTAAAAGCCTGTATATTCAAGAACATAGCCAATAGACATGATATAGTCGTTTAGCTTGAGGAAAGCATTGCTTTCCTCAAGCTAAACCGGCGGAGCCGCTAGACTGCGATGCAAGCGTAACGAGCGTCCAAAGGACGAGAGTGGAACGGTTAGCGCAGTCTATCTCCAAGTTTTTGCATAGCTTCACAAGCAAATCTACTATAAAAGGCATGTTTCACATGGATTTGCCAAAAACTATCGGCTGAAGCGCCTGAGCATCTTCATATTTCGGCGATAGGCCAGACCGCGTGTAAAGTTGATAGCCACTTGTTTTGGGAATCTGGGAATCGCGGCTGAAATACTGATGAAAGTGCGGACAATCGAAGCCGCTTGTTGTCCCTGGCGGGCGGCGTTGTCGTAATAGACCATCAACGCGCTGCGCATGAGTGATTTCGGGAGGTTAAACAAACCATAGGACTCAACTACATCGTGGTTGATTCTTCTGGTTCCATCCTGCTCAGTGACAATAAGGTCTTCAGGCCGAATTTCTTGCTGCATTACCCACTCCGTGAACACATGATATACCGATTTTATACCACCAATTTGCATTCGCAGGAATGCAAATTGGTATGAGGCAGCGGGAAGCGATGCCAGCAAGTTTTTGAAAAAGCTGGGTTTCCCCGGCGGATGCGGACTCGCAATCGCTCCAGGTGTTTTTCAAAATTTTTGGCGTAGAGCGTTCGATGTCAATCGAACGCAATTTGGTATTAATTGGGCATGATAGATTTTTAGATTTTTAATCCGGCGGATGCAACAAAAACTCCAGACTTGGATTTTTTTCCGCCGTGGTGCGTCTTTGCCAGTCATTTTCAAACAATATGGCCGGATTTCCGTTCCCGTCCTCCACCAATTCGCCCCAATATTTATTAGGTTCGGGCCAGCCCCCCAAAAGCCAGCGCGCCATCTGAAAATTCCTTCTCTCCAGCAGCACCGCACAGGCGTATTCGTCGTTCAAACGGTGTTGTAGTACATCAAATTGAAGTTTACCAACAGCACCCAAAATAGGCAGCGGCCCTCCTCCTTTTGGCCAAAAGACCTGCACTACTCCTTCTTCAGCGATTTGCTGTATCCCTTTTAAAAATCCCTTCCTCGCGCCTGGATCTGCCAGGCGAATGGACGTAAATTCTTCTGGTGAGAATCTGGGTACGGCGTGGAAATTCACAGAACCTTGGGCACTCAGCACATCACCCACACGAAACATCCCGGGATTGATGAGACCCAGTATGTCCCCTGGGAATGCCTCGTCAACAATTTCACGCTCACGCCCGAAAAACATGTGGGGATAGTTGAGTTTGATTGTTTTCTTTTCCCTGACATGCAGTGCATCCATGCCGCGTTCAAAGTGTCCTGAGACCACTCTGGCAAACGCCACGCGGTCGCGGTGAGCCTTGTTCATATTGGCCTGCACTTTGAATATGAACGCTGTAAATGCTGATTCCGGCGCTATTTCACTTCCATCCTTTTGAGGACGCGCCCTTGGGCTTGGAGCCAAACTCAAAAATTCATCCAAAAACTCTGACACACCAAAATTGTTTATGGCAGAGCCAAAAAACATGGGAGATTGTCTGCCTGCTAAAAACTCTTCTTTATCAAAGGTGGGTAGTACCGCTTCCATCAGTTCAATATCATCTTTTAAGCGCTTGTGTTCCTCTTCTGTAAGCAATTCGCGAATTTCAGCGTCATCCAGACCGCCCTGCCCCAAGAGCCTTGCTTTTTGTCCCGCTTTCATTTTTTCAAAGACCTGAATTTGTCCAGTAGCGCGAATATAGACACCCTTAAAATCCGGTCCGCTGCCAATGGGCCAAGTCATAGGAACGGCGGCAATACCGAACAATTCTTCCACTTCGTCTATTAATTCAACAGGTTCGCGCCCCGGTCTGTCCAACTTGTTAATGAAAGTGAAAATGGGCAACTTGCGCTCATTGGCTACACGAAACAGTTTCTTTGTCTGTTCCTCAACTCCCTTGGCACAGTCCAGGAGCATTACAACACTGTCCGCCGCCGTCAAGGCTCGGTATGTGTCTTCGCTGAAATCCTGATGGCCTGGTGTATCCAGTAGATTGATGGCAAACCCTTTGTACTCGAATTGCATTGCCGCGCTTGTAACACTGATACCGCGCTCCTGTTCAATGCTCATCCAATCTGACTGCGCCATAGACCCACGTTCGCGCCCCTTCACTGAACCAGCTCTGTCAATAGCTCCCCCATACAGCAACAGTTTTTCGGTCAATGTGGTTTTTCCGGCATCAGGGTGCGAAATAATGGCAAATGCCCTTCTGCGGGCTATTTCAGAAGCGATGGACATGCAAACTCCAAGCCATTATACCAAGTTATGTTCAAAAAATAGGGAACTATCGTGTTGACTTGGAATCGCAAAAACGGTCATATCTGCGGGTCTAATGAGAGGCAGTACAGCAACCAGCGCGGCGATGGGGACGAAGCCCAAGCGCGAGGGCAAAGGTTGCGCCGGTTCCGGCGTTTCTACGTTGGCTGCTGCTGTCTGTCATTGCAAACTCCTTGATTCCTTATAACTGCCATCGCGCTACCCGTTCAAAGCGCTGGATCACATGATTCCCATGTATCCTTGGAATTGGCGAATGTTGCTAAGTACTGCCTTGATGCGGTGGTCATCAGGGCGGATGCTGAGGGCAGCGAAAACATCTTTTGCCACTTTGGCGCGGCTCCTGACGTACTCTATAGCAGCCGCGTCATTGTTTTCTATCGCGCTCTTGAAGTTGTCCACTATCCGCAGGCAATCAAAAAAATCCCGGGCTTCCATGCCCGTGGCCCGCTTGACCTCAGGCTCTATGGCATAGCCGCCGAGGCCGCCAGTGAAGCCGCAGATAGACCGCAGGATGCTGAAGTCATAGCACGTGACCAGCGCCTCCCTGCCCCCGCCTGCCAGCACCGTCAGATTGTCGTCCCACATTTTCTCGTAGGCGGCCAACGGATCGGGCGAAAGCCAGACAGTCCCCCAGAATTTCTTGTCGCCGACCTTCTTCAATAGCAGATAGTCAAAAAATGAGCTGTACTCAAACACGCCGTAGCGGGTATCCTCTATCAGGGGGCGCACGTGGGCCCCTTTGTAGTCCACCACATCCACGGGGAAATTCAGCAGTTCATCGCCTTTGTAGATAAGGCTCAGGAATGACGTCAGATGCTCGCCAAGGCCCATGTGGTGCCCGACCTCGTGCATTAACCCGCCTGTAAGGTCCTCTACATTCCAAACGCCAGGGTCACCAAGGTCAAGGCCCGGCTGGTATTGTTTAAGGCCTATCCTAATGAAAGAGCCGTGATAGGTTCCCCCTCCGTTGGTGTGGAACTCGAACCTAAGCTGAGCCAAGGCCCTGTGCATCGCAGCCGAGCCGAAGGGCAGGTTTTCGGAGTACTTGTCGCGGGAAAAGCCATCCAGGTACGCCTCTTTGAGTAGAAGCGTCAATTCCGCATTGTCCTTGTATGTAAACGATTCCCCTGCGCCATAGTTGATGCAGTAGTTGTTGTAGGCGTATCTATGGAATGCCGCTACCGAATTGGCCAGCGCCAGCGGCTCGTCAAACTTGTCTTCCTTGCCCCACCAAGCGTAATAGGTGGTGTCCCGGTATATCACAGTGGGGAACTTGACCTGGTATCTGAGATCCTTGTCCGAGCACCAGTCTATGAGCTGGTGGCCGCTGCGCGTCACTGCGGGTACATCGAACTTGACGCCTTTTTCCACTGTCATTGTCTGGGTTTCGGGGTATCCGCCGTTCCCGACGAATGTGATCTGGAATTTCTGTGGCTGCGGCACCTTGGGCTGATTGCCGCCGCAGGCAAGTGTGCCAAACACGGCGAGCACGGCGATGCCGGGCAACAGGAGCGAGAGCGCCAAGCGGCGAAGCTGAGGCGCAAGGGCGGTGTGGGTCTTGTTTGTCGGGTGCTTGTCTTTCATTGGGGCCTCGTTAGACTCAATGCTACGCGAAGTGTAAAAGAAAAATTGTAGCCCAAAAGGGGAGGGACGGAGAACTGGCCAAGGCGCGGGGCTGGTTCCGCACAGCAAACTCCGTTGGACTTGCAAAACTAACGTTTTGCAAGTGGCTCAAGTCTGTTGGCTACAAAATGTTTGCCCCCCTGTTCCTGGGCTGTGCGGATGATGGGGCTATTGCCTCCCATCTGTTTCCAAGATCGTCAAGCCCCAAACGCTTTGCCATATTGCTTGCGCGCCTAACCGCGCCAGTCCAACCACCCTGACCAAACCACTGCTGGACAACGGTATCGGCGACGCCCGTTTTCATCTGACGGAGCAGGATTTCTATGTATGGTTCGGCGACATAATTCCACATCGCTTCGTTAAATATGCCTGAATCAAAGCCCGGCGCCAATCTGTCCCTGCCAATTGGCCGCTGTCCCGGCCCTCCAAATGTCCTCTGCTCGGTAGTCTGGGACATAAGATTTTCCCATGCGCCTCTGGCCACATCTTCAGCCATACGCCAATCACCTCTGTTTATGCAGTCTCGAATCCATTGAGACTTAATATTCCACGGTGGAATTTCCTGGGTACGACGATCATCTGGAGCTGGCACCAGACTGGCCTGTATTACGCCAAGATCTCTTCCGCCCGCAGCGCGTTGCACAGCCAGCCAGAAATTCCATAAATGATAGCTGGATGGGCGTCTGCCCAGGTTATATTCAATATCCGGCAGCCAGCGCCGATAGAGAATTTTCATCATAGGGCTGTACTGAGCAAAATTGCTGACCAATGAAGTGCCTTCACCTCGGAATAATCTGCCAACAGGCGCTCCACCACCTAAACCCAGAAGAGATAGCCCTCCACGACCGCCAAACAGTTGAGTGGTGTCATGTTTCCAAAGCCCTGCCTGAAAGGCATTTTCAGCTTCCCTGGCATAATCGCTCCAGATATCGGTATCAACCCCCATATCTAATTCCGGCGGCGGAGTTGCAGCGGCATCAAGTGAATTTACGCCAACCCCAAAAGCATTGCCGCCGCTCGTCCTGACACCGGATACTCCAAGCACGGATCGTGTTCTGGCTTCAGCGACAGCCCGCAGTTCGCCAAGTAAAGCAAGCTTGGCTTCAGCATGATACGGGTAAAGTGACAAAAACTGACGCAAAATTTCCAGACGAGTGTGCAGACCTGCACTTTTAAAGGCTTCCATAATCAGGTCTGAATTTGGCGTTTGCTCGCTGCTGTACAGGACTCTGCCGTCAGTTGAAATCAGGCACCATTTGGGCACACCGGGAGTCCAACCCTCCCTCTGTATCAACTCCAGGCCAGCCCCGCTTGAAGCGTCAAGCCCAAGGATATTCAGATTGAGTACTACCAGTGGATCCTGTTGAAGCAAACGCGCGGACTGCGATTCCCAGCCAACTTCCTTTAAATCAAGTATCACCAATGATGCCGGCGGCTTGTCCTGAATTGAGCGTAAAATTAGGGGAAGCGCGTCAAAACCACTCAAAACGCCTCTTCGATTGTTATTTTGGCCTTGCTGCTGTCTCGGCGCATTACCGCTGTCTTGACGCATCACCTGCCCTAATAGTATGGTCGGCAACAGTGCGCTAATGGCAAGCGGAAGTAGTAAAACACGCAAAAACAAATATTCACTGCCCTTGTGTCTAAACATAATCACATCTCCACACAACAATAAGTGCTATTTCCATCTGGCCGCTACCTGGGGCATCTGGCAGCGAATCGCTATTGCCGCAGCAAGGTCAGACAATTCCTCCCAGCCTGTGGACTCTTTAAGTTGAGCCACAACACTATCCGCACCGGCAATATCGCCTGACCTCAAAAGTGATTCGATAAGCGGATCCACTAATTCCTGCCATTGAGATTCAATTATCCGTGGTATAATGCGCATCCAAGATTGATTACCAAGCCTGGAAACATTCAGGCTTCCTTGAAACATTGATAATGCCTGACTCATTTGCAGCCAGGAATCCCAAAGTAAATTCCGCAGATCGCGCCAATCACCATTTCTCCTGGCTTCCTGAATCAGCGCCAGTTTTATCATGTATGGCGGCCATGTCCCCGGAACAGTGTCAGGCATTGGAGTCAGTCTGCCCACAAATTCTTTGATTGACCTTTCACCTAAAACCGATGACATGTGAAACCATATGCTCCAAATTCTATCGCTCTCGGGCCATCTATGAAGCGCTTCTTCCACAAGCCCGATACGCTTTTTGTATATACCCCTCACAATTGGACTGTGAGCGTCTAAACGCTCGGCATCATAATTAAAAGTAAAATCAGACTCCAACCACTGCTCACTGACCATCAATTTATCAAATTCATCAGCCCATCTAGCCCATACCTTTAAATCATTTTCCGCTGACAACTGAACAGGTTTTTCCTTGGGAGCCAGGATTTCAGAAAACTGTTCAAAAATGCCACGATTCGAACGTCTTGTATCGCCGCCAAATTGTAAAAGTTCGCCGCGCTGCCTGTTGTTTGATTCAACTCCAAGTATCCCGCGTGTGCGTTCTTCCGCGATACTTCTCAACGTTCTGAGCAAGACCAGTTTGCCATCAATATTTTCAGGGTATTGGCGCGTAAAGGCTCTTAAACGCCTGATGGGACTTTCTATTCCGGCTTGCGCTAGCTGATCCGCCAATGCCTGAGCATCGGGCGGTGTCGCGCCTTGGGCTAAACATCGCTCGTCAGGGCTAACAAATGCCCAATGTGATCCGCTTTTCCATGAAAATTTAGACCTCAGATAATCAACCAAATCGGAGGATTGTCTGTTGTTACTTCTTACAACCCGCATATTCAGCTTCAGCTCCGCCAGACCCTCTTCTTGCATAAGCTCCCTGAACTTTTTGGATAAGGCAGCGCTTTCATCTTCCAGCAAAACGAACATCCCACGCTGCGAATTTTTCAACTCCTGTTGAAAGCGAGTCACAGCATTGGATTGACCGATTAATACCGATGGGGCACACAGCAAACAAATTAAAAACAGTTTCATACACCCGCCTTGATTGAACAGGTAAATAGACCTGTAGAATAAGAGCAAAGATGAATGAATTTCAAAATTTATTTTTGCTCGCCCAAGAGCCTCCAAGACTTTGCAACACTTTCATAGCCAAGCAGATCGGCAATATCCGCATTTGCTCCGCGTCATCCAAACGATTCTGCCTAAGCAGAGCCTTGAGGTAAGTTTCGCCGCTGGAAACCCAGAAGCCTTAGCTGAAATTGCTTACCCTTACATTAATATCCACCATATTTTCAATTTCCACCGATTATAGTGCTTTATTATAGCGTTTCCCCTATACATTAGCAGTATCCGCAGTGCCTGAACCAGCCAGCGATGTCCGAGGCGGTGACATTATCCAGTGCAGTCTTAATCGCCGCAACCAAGTCTCCGTAAGTGTGCGCCCTCAGCCGCCTGAGGGACGCCTTCATCTTCGGCCAGCACGACTCAATGGGGTTGATGTCGGGACTGTACGGCGGCAGTAACAACACCGCCGCATCCCTACTCGTATATCGGCCCGAGGGCCACATTCACTTTGTGGAGCGCCAAGTCATTCTTCTCTCTCGGCCTTGGCAAAGGCATCTGCGAGTGTGGCTTTTTTGAAAGGCTGACCTGCGGCCTTCGCATTTTCGACTTCACCTTGCTCCTGATCCAGTTCGTACTGTTTCACGGAAAGGCCAATGCGGTGTTCGCTCGGGTCTAACTTGACCACTTTCATTGTCAGATCCTGCCCAAGCGTGAACTCTTTATTTATGTCTTCAATGCGCTTGCGGCTCAACTCGGAAACATGTACCAGACCTTCTATGCCATCGCCAAGATCAACAAAAGCGCCAAAATCGGTCAAGCGGGCAATTTTTCCAACAATGGCGTCACCAACATTGCGGTTTTCAAAGAAAAGATCCCATACATTGGGTTCCATTTGTTTGACACCAAGACTCATGCGTTGTGATACTGGATCCAAATTAAGGACTTTGGCTGTGACACTGTCGCCTTTCTTGATGATTTCACTTGGATGCTTGATCTTCTTGGTCCAACTGAAGTCGGAAACATGAACAAGACCGTCAATGCCTTCCTCCAACTCTATAAAAGCGCCGAATTCGGTGATATTGCGGACTGTTCCGGTAACAATCTGACCAACTTGGTATTTTTCGGCAACAGCTACCCAGGGATTTGGCGTGACTTGTTTCATGCCTAACGATATGCGCCTGTTTTCCGTGTCAATTTGCAGAATCTGCGCTTCTACAACATCGCCCAGGTTGACCATGCCTTTGGCCGATTTGACTTTCTTAGTCCAGCTCATTTCTGAGACATGGACGAGACCTTCAATACCTGGTTCCAGTTCAACAAACGCGCCGTAATCCGTGATGGACACGACTTTACCTTTGACCATTGAGTTAAGCGGGAAGCGTTCGTCAACAGTCAACCATGGATCCGGGAATTTCTGCTTATAACCAAGCGAAACACGCTCACTGTCGCGATCGTACTTGAGAACCGCTACTTCGATTTTGTCGCCAACCTGGAATATTTCAGCCGGATGGTTCAAACGGCCCCAGGACATGTCCGTTATGTGCAACAGGCCATCTACACCACCCAGGTCAATAAACGCGCCATATTCGGTGATATTTTTGACCTGCCCTTCAACCAGCTTGCCTTCTTCAAGACCGGAAAGTGTTTCTTCTTTCAGGTTGGCATTGACTGTTTCAAGGAACAGTTTGCGGGACAAAACGATATTGCCGCGGCGGCGGTTTACTTTTATGACTTTCATATCGAAAGACTTGCCAAGATACGGGTCAAGGTTGCGGACAGGCTTTGTATCAACTTGACTGCCTGGGAGGAATGCGCGAATACCTATATCCACCGCCAAGCCACCTTTGACCTTTTCCAGAACCACGCCATGAACCGTGAGATTCGCACGAAAAGCCTTTTCAACCTCATCCCAAATCTTCATCTTTTCGGCGCGATCTCGACTCAATCGCACGTTCCCTCTGGCGTCTTCAAGATGCTCAACAAGGACTTCAACCACGTCTCCGACTTTCAGGCCAACGGAGCCTTCTGGTGTGACGAATTCATCAAGATTTATCGTACCGGACCCTTTGTAACCGATATCAACAATGACATCTTTTCCACGGATCTCTACTACAACACCCTTTACAACCTCCTCTTCTTTAAGCGCACGGGTTTCACCCTGCAGTGCCGTCAAGAACTCTTGGCTTTCAGGAGAATCATCATCAACAAGTGAGGCGTCAAGCACCTTTATACGGCCTACTTGCTTTGAGGCCATGCCTTTGATGAGATCATTTATTTTGGACATTCGTCCACCTCATAATTAGTTGCCCCGCTCTGCGGGGCTGGAATCCCGACTTTTTTGGTCGGCAGAACTTATAGATTAACCTCAAAAGCCATTTGACACCAGGAATTTTCTTGCAAAAGAAAGTAATTCTCATTGAATCATAATGATTTCACATTAATTAAATATTTATAAATCAGCATAAAAACAAATTCCTCAATGCAAAAATCAACCTGAAAGAATACTGGAAATTGTGGAAAACTCTTTTGAGATATCAGTTTTTTGAAAATCAAATTAAAGAGTCTAAGTGTTGAAATATAACATGTTAAATTAAATAAAATGTTTTAATAAAGTACGCGGAGCCTAAAAAAACACCTAGATATGTTTGAATTTTAGAGAGAAATCCACCGACTTTTCCACAACTGCGGGAAATGCCTAATACAGCACATCCAAAAGGTAAAATGCCACAAAAACAATGCGGTTACAAAAGCTCTGTCTTGCAACTGCATCGGAAGTGCCAAGAATACTTGGAATACCCTATCTCAGGCCAGCCTACTTCATAATGAAACCGTACGCCACTTTGGGGCGGAGGGCCTGATTACGGGCTCAGATGTACAGCATGGTTTTGCAATTTTCTTAAAAAGTGATGTTATTACAATATCAGGAGATTTATAACGATGGCCCGTCAGTCTTCCGTTTTTGAATGCACCGCCTGCGGCGCAAGATACTCTCAGCTTCTTGGCAAATGCGGGTCTTGCGGAACCTATGGCACTGTAGAAGAAATCCGAGGCTCTTTGAAGAAAGGACTGGATCGCGCCCGCAGTGCTTTCGCCCAAAGCAACTATTCAGGTCTTATATCTTTAGTGGATGTGGAGGTTTCAGACTCGGCCAGAACTCCTATTGGCCTGCCTGAATTGGATAGAGTTCTTGGCGGCGGTGTGGTACCTGGAATGGTGGTACTGTTAGGAGGTGAGCCTGGTATTGGAAAATCCACACTTTTGCTACAATGGGCTGCTCAAATCCCAGGACAAACCCTCTATGCGTCAGGCGAGGAGAGTGAACGCCAGATTCGTATCCGAGCGCGGCGTATTGGAGCCGAGTTGCCCGCCATTCACCTGTTAGCCGAAACAAATGTGAGGGAGATTTTGGCCGCTGCTGATAGTATGCGGCCCGCATTGTTGTTGGTTGATTCCATACAAACCCTATATGATCCAGAATTTGAATCCGGCGCGGGGAGTGTCGGTCAGGTAAGAGGTTGCGCGGCAATGCTCACCAGATGGGCAAAATCAACAGGAACGCCATTAGTACTGGTTGGTCATGTTACAAAAGACGGAGGGCTGGCTGGTCCAAAAGTACTAGAACACTTGGTTGACACAGTACTCTCTTTTGAGGGAGATCGCCATCATCATCACAGGATGCTGCGCGCTCTAAAAAATCGCTTTGGGGCGGCGTTTGAACTTGGCGTGTTTGCAATGATGGAAAATGGTCTTGTCCCCGCTGAAGGCAATCCTTTTTTTCTGGAAACAGAGCCAAGCCCAGGCTGTGCGGCCACAGTTGTCTTATCTGGAACACGTCCGGTAGTTGTGGAAATCCAAGCTCTTGTAGCATCGGCCGGTTTGGGTATCCCGCGGCGCACAGCCCTTGGCATTGACGGCCAGCGTCTGGCAATGCTGTGCGCCGTGACTGAGCGCAGGGGTGGAATACAACTGCACGACCGCGATGTTTACATAAATGTCGCGGGAGGATTGGAGATTGAAGACCCCGCCGCTGATTTTGCCGTTGTTGCGGCACTGGCTTCCAGCGCCACAGGACGCTTACTCAAGCGCAAGTGTTTGTTCATAGGAGAAGTTGGTCTGACAGGCGAAGTGCGCCCCGTACCTCAACTCCAGTTACGTCTGCAAGAATCAGAGCGCATGGGTTTTGAATGCGCCGTGGTTCCAGCATTAGGCGCCGAAAAAAAAATGCCTTTAGAATGCCATCTTGAAAAAAGTGTTGAAAGACTAAGGACTAAACCCTGGATGGGAAGTCCTACGGAAGATATGGAATAGCAATTCCATGTAAAAGCAATTGGTCTTTTAAAGCGGATAAACCGCCACAGGACGCCATTTATTTATTTGGATATTATTTGAACATGGAATTTATGCCAACTTGCGTTCATAAGTACAAGTTGGCATGAATACCGGCCAGTAGGCATGGACTTGTGCATATTGATATTCTGTGTTGTAATACTCATGAAACACCTTGCATGGAGTCAACATGGGCAACACAGACAAGCACCTTTTTACTTCTGAAAGCGTCACAGAAGGGCATCCTGATAAAATGGCGGACCAGATATCAGACGCGGTTTTGGATGCGGCCATAAAAGACGACCCGAACAGCCGTGTGGCTTGTGAATCTTTTCTTACCACAGGATTAATTCTGGTGGCTGGTGAGATAACTACCAAAACATATATACCAGTTGCCGAAGTAGCCCGTAACGTAGTGCATGATATTGGATATGACCACCATGAAAAGGGATTTGATTGGGCCACTTGTTCAGTCTTGGTTGCCATTGACAGACAATCCCCCGATATTGCTATGGGCGTTGATACCGGCGGCGCCGGCGATCAGGGCTTGATGTTCGGATACGCGTGTGATGAGACACCTGACCTAATGCCGGCCCCAATTCACTTTGCCCACATACTTACGAAGAAATTGACTGAAATTCGTCGCGCCAATGTTCTTCCATGGCTCAGGCCAGATGGCAAAAGCCAGGTAACTGTTGAATACGACAACAATAAAAAAGTGATTCGTATCAACACTGTAGTCATATCAACCCAACATGATGACAATGTGAAGCACGCAGAAATACGCGATGGCATAATCGCCAACGTAATCAAGAGTTCTCTGCCCCCCGAATTGCTGGATAGCGAAACCATTTTTCATGTCAACCCTACCGGGAAATTCGTAATTGGCGGCCCAATGGCCGATACTGGCCTGACAGGGCGCAAAATTATCGTTGACACCTATGGCGGCAGTGGACGCCACGGTGGTGGTGCTTTTTCTGGAAAAGATCCAAGCAAAGTGGATCGTTCCGCCGCGTACATGGGACGATATATAGCAAAGAACATTGTCGCTGCAGGCCTGGCTAAACGATGTGAAATCCAACTTGCATACGCAATAGGAGTGGCTGAACCAGTCTCAATTTCCATTGATACCTTTGGAACCAGCCAAGTCAGTCCCGAACAAATCGTGCGGGCGGTGCGTGAAGTGTTCAGTTGTACGCCTAAAGCCATGATAGAAACCCTTGGCTTGCGCCGTCCAATATACAGACAAACAGCTTCTTACGGACATTTTGGCCATAGTGAATTTCCCTGGGAAAAAACAGACAAGATAAACGATCTCAAAGCAGCAGTAAAATAAAGCGTAATCGCTACCAGATGGACGGCTGTATTTGTGCGGGTATAAGTTTCAATGTTGCATTAGGGGTAGCGTTGAAACTAATACCCGCTGTTGCGTTGGAAAGCGCTTACTTACCCTGCCCCGGTTCCTGACGAACGCCCGCCATCAAGTAGCAATACAAGCTAAAATTGCTATAGTGGGTCATCTTTCCAAAAGGAACTTATACCGACCTACGTTCAATAAACATTTGAAAGCGATTTGGCATTGGAGTGCCGTAGGGTTTGTGTTGGAGGCGCCGATCGGAATCGAACCGATGAATGGCAGATTTGCAGTCTGCGGCCTTACCACTTGGCGACGGCGCCCAAAGCTTTCAACGTATCGGTCAAGTTGCCAACCCGACTCAAAGCAAGCCAAACTATTGCCTGCTATGAAATGGAGCGGGTGAAGGGATTTGAACCCTCGACTTCAACCTTGGCAAGGTTGCACTCTACCACTGAGTTACACCCGCAACTCTGAGTGAATACTTATTCTAGCACATGGGAAAGCACTGTCAAGCAAGTTTTTTTGACATGTATAGAAGTTTGACTTTTGAGTCACTTGCAAAACTTTAGTTTTGCAAGTGACTCAGCCTGATTGAATAGCCATGTTTTTCATTGACCTATGATAATGGCCAAATGTTATACTGGAAAACATACTTGTCACAACGATACGTTCCAAGTTGAATTGCGCGTGTCTTTGTGTACCACTCTTCGGGAAAGATAGATGAACAGAAAACTGATCCGCCCAAATATGGGTGAAATCAAAGAAAAGATTGGGAGAATATCAACACCCAACCTTGCAAATTCCTCGCCGAACACCTCTAGTAACATTGAATTACCGGCAAACCTTGGAAACAACGGCTCTTTGAGCACAGCCAGTATTCAGCAGTGTACCTCCAGTGTACGCCGCAAAAGCACACCGCCCGAGCAGACAAATGCGGAAAGTTTTTATTATCTCAAGCAAATGCAGGCCAAAACACCTATGGTGATTGTTCTTCAGGACGGAGAAAAAATTCGCGGCTCCATTGAGTGGTATGATAAGCATTGCCTCAAAATCACCAGGGTAAAGGAACCCAATATTTTGCTTCCGAAACACAACATCAAATATTTGTATAAACAAGAAGAAGAACCAAGGGTACGCAAAACCCACTGTGACAAGAAAGATGACGAATCATTCGATTCCTGTGAGCCATACTCCCAATCACTTGATTGATTATTTCATTGGGTTAATCGCAGAATCAAGCCACACGTCTGCGATCTACATTTGCCGTTTGCTCCAAAGTCGCCTTCAGTTTCATCCATACGTAACTTTGCTGCGGATACGCAGCATCACTAGTGTTACAAACACCACGTAAGCAAGCAATTCCAACGAAAATGGCTATACAGTTTTTTGAAACAGACTGGTTTTTTAAATAATTTATTTGTATGAAACAGACACCACATTTAGCAGTTTCGCTTGGCGACCCCTGTGGTATTAGTCTGGAACTATTACTCAAAATATTGCCAATCATAACAAAAAAATGGCAAGTTACAGTTTATGGAAGCGCCGCCGCTCTTTCATTATTGCCTGCTTGTCAGCTTGAATATAAATTCCAGAAAAACAAATTATTTCTAAATTCGCTGGAAATACCATGGCTTGACCCACTGCCGGAAATATCGCACAACGATTTGCAGCTTGGAATGCCAAGCGCCTGTTCCGGTAAATGCGCCATAGAATCCCTCCGCAACGCGGCTCTTGATGTAATGTCCGGCAAAAGCGACGCGCTTCTTACCCTGCCCATTTCTAAAACCGCCGCCCACATGGCGGGTTACAACATACCGGGACATACAGAACTGTTACAAAGTATTGCTGGCTCACCGCGAGTACAAATGGCTTTCATCAGCCCAAATCTCACAGTGGTATTGCACACCACCCACCAAAGCTTGCGCTCAGTCATTGAAGAACTAAATTCCGAAGCTGTGGCGAATACCTTGATATTCACAGCCCAACAGTTTGCTCAATTACTCAAAAAGAACAACATCAGAGTAGCTCTTTGCGCTGTCAACCCTCATGCTGGGGAGTGCGGCGCTTTTGGAGATGAAGAAAAAATTCTGGAAGAATCAATAATAATCGCGCAAAAATTTTTTTATAGCTCAAATCCAGCGGCATCATACATGACGGAGGCCATTAGACCAACTTTTTGCGGCCCACATCCTGCCGACACCATATTCCTACGGACGCTCCGCGGAGATTTTGATGTAGTGGTTGCCCTCTATCATGACCAGGGATTAATACCAGTGAAATTAATTGAGCCTGAAAAAGCGGTAAACTTAACGCTTGGTCTGCCTTTCATACGAACCTCGCCAGATCATGGTGTTGCATTTGATATAGTAGGTAGGTGGATTGCAAATCCCAATAACACACTAGCAGCGTCAGATCTCGCATACTCGCTATTGAGGTGACACATGCTCAAAGCCGCTTTCATTATCGCCAATGCTCCATGCCCATCCAACAGCTTACTCCCAGTTTGTTTAGAGAAAATCCTCGGCGATGCGATACTTCTTTGGCAGATATGCGCACTCCCAGCGGAAACCGAGCACATCTGCGTTATAACTGGAAATAAACATGAAGAGATTGTCGAGTTAATTGCCAGTTGGAAGTCAAGAGGTGATGTAAAGAACAACATAGAGTGCTATCAAAGCTCAAACATTGTTCATACCATACTTGATTTGTCAGCAACAATCGGAATTGGGCCTAATACACTTGTTTTACTGTTGCCGCAAACACAGCCGCTAATTAACCCCGATGCAATGAAAGAACTTGCATCCGCCGCAAGTGTGTTAGTTCCTGATGCTCAACCAGGTAATTTGACAACCAGCCCTGTCTCAATGCATTTTGCCGAGCTTCAAGTAACAATCAATCAACTTGTCCAGCAAGTAACGGAACCAAGTTGGGATATTCTGTTTGACCATATTGTAAAGAAAATTCAATTAAAACATATTAAATGCGATCCGAAAGACCTTCTCCATGTCCAAACAAGGCGTGAACTGCATGAGATCCAGAGCGTTGCCAGATCACGCATTGTCAATCATTGGCTTAGTACTGGAGTTGCATTCATAGAGCCGAATTCCGCTTTTATTGGCCCAAGAGTGGAACTAGCCGAATGCGGAGTATTCATAGAACCACAAGTCCGGCTGGAGGGAAAAATCATCGTTGGCGAAGGAACCACAATAGGTCAAGGCTCTATTATAAAAAATTCCTCCATAGGCGCGAATATCGAAATTCGGCCCTATTGCGTTATTGACACATCTGTTGTCGGTGATCGGGCAAAAATTGGCCCATTCGCGCACCTGCGGGATGGAACGCAATTAGAAACAAATGTTCACTTGGGAAACTTCGTGGAAACCAAAAAGGCGCTCTTGCATTCAGGCACAAAAGCAAATCACCTCTCCTATCTTGGGGACTGCGAAATCGGCGAAAGAACTAATATTGGCGCCGGTTGTATAACCTGTAATTACGACGGATTCAACAAACATCAAACAACTATTGGCAAAGACGCATTTATCGGCTCAGACTGCCAACTAATCGCTCCTGTATCCGTAGGCGATGGAGCAATCCTTGGAGCAGGAACCACATTGACCTCTGACACACCTAAAGACGCGCTGGTTGTAAGGCGCGCTGAAACAAAAATATTAGAGCGGGGAGCCGAAAGACTGCGGGCTAAACTCAAAAGGGCCATGCTCGAATCTCAATAGCAAGTTGTTTTTTGCAGATTCATTTCATTGCCGTTTACTTTTTGTGGTTCAAAATTTGTAAATCTGAAAGTACACTTACAGAGCATTCATGTTGACAACTATTTTTGACTCAATTGGGATTAGAATCCTCAACAGCTTGGATAAAGCAGGTGATTTTGCTCTTGTCTCATTCAGTGCGCTCCGAGCAGTTTTCTATCGTCCTTTTGACAGGCCGAACTTAATACGTCAATTTGCCGCAGTGGGAGTCAACTCAATTCCGGTTGTTGCATTGACATCACTGACTGTGAGTATGGTGTTTGCAGTCCAGCTATTTTTCGGATTCAAACAGTTCCAGGCAGAGGGCATGGCTGCCCAGGTGGAAGGACTTGCGATAGTTAGAGAACTCGGGCCAATAATCACAGGTCTTATGATGGCAGGACGCGCAGGCAGCGCAATGGCGGCTGAAATCGGAACAATGCGGGTCACAGAACAAATAGACGCGCTTGAATGTCTGGCTACAGATCCAATCCACTACCTCTTTGTCCCCAGAATACTGGCCTCTGCCATTATGTTGCCATTGCTAACGGGCATCTCAATACTGGTGGGTTATTGGGGCGCTTACCTGCTCCTGGTATATTCCGAGGGCCAAAATTCTGTAGCTTTTTCGCAAGATTTCTTCATATTGCTCAGTTGGCACGATATATACATAGCCTTGATCAAGGCCTTTGTTTTCGGCATTATCATCGCCCTCGTTGGTTGCTGGCGCGGCTACAGAACAAAGGGCGGGGCCGAGGGAGTGGGCAATGCCCCCACCAGCGCCGTTGTAGTATCCAGCTTATGGATACTGATAGCAGACTTCTTCCTTACCAAACTGCTACTGGTGTAGTTATGGCGGATTGGTTGACTGAAAAGCCATTGATAGATGTTGTAAGCCTTTCAAAGGCCTTTGACTCGAATGTCGTGCTATCCAAAGTAAACCTTTCGGTCAGGGACGGTGAGAGCCTTGTAGTCCTGGGTGGGTCTGGAACTGGCAAGACGGTACTGTTACGCAACATTATGGGGTTGCTGACGCCAGATTCAGGTTATGTTTCAGTTGACGGTAAAATCATACACAAATTGGATAGAAAAGAACTGTTTGAAACAAGGAAAAAAATAGGCATGTGTTTTCAAATGGCCGCGCTTTTCGACTCCATGACAGTGGAAGAAAATATTGCCTTTTCGCTCAAACGGCATACGGACATGACTCAATCCCAAATCGCTATGCGCGTTGACGAATGTCTGCAAATGGTTGGTATGAAAGACATGCAAAAGTTGAAGCCCGCGGAACTTTCTGGCGGCATGAAGCGCCGCGTTGGCTTTGCGAGAGCTATAGCTCTAAAACCGAAAATACTTCTGTTCGACGAACCAACCACCGGCTTAGACCCCGTCATGACCGACGTTATAGGGCGAATAATACTCGGCCTCAAGATGGAACTTGGCGTTACCAGCATCACAATCACCCACGACCTGAAAAGCGCCTTTAACATAGCGGACAGAATAGCTCTTCTATTCAGGGGGGAGTGCATTGTCTGCGAAACACCCGAAGCTTTTCGAAAAAACCCTCATCCTGTGGTGCAGCAGTTCCTCAACGGCGATGCCGACGGGCCTTTCCTTTTGGATCCACCGCCACCAAAATGGAAATTGCAAAAGTGATGATGCAACCACACTCAACAGAGGCCAATATCATATTAAAATAATGTGTAAGGGAAAGGCATGAAACAAGAAACTAAAGTAGGGGTATTTTTCGTACTAACCATCTTCATCATAGGATGGTTGATTTTAAAGACAGAAAAGCTGAATTTTTTCGATAAGGTTCCAAAGAGAGTCTTTTACACCAAGTTCAGCCAGGTGGCGGGTCTGTCTAAACAGGCCAAGGTGCGCATCGCGGGCGTGGAGGTAGGCAAGGTTCTTAGCATTCAACTGTCCGGCAATCAAGCCATTGTCAGTTTCACCGTTGACGAATCAGTAGCCTTGCACATAGATGCTGTTACAAGCCTGGCAAATATCGGAATCCTGGGTGAAAAATACATTGACCTGAACCCCGGCCACCCCGAAAAGGGCACCGCCACTACTGGTATGCAGTTGACTAGCATCACGGCCGTAGGATTGGACACTATCCTGGAAAACATCGGCGCAATAGCCACAGACTTAAAGGGCATCACCTTCGCCCTAAACGAAAGCATTGGCGGTGAGGGCGGACGCATGAAGCTGGACGAGATTATGGAAAATCTCAAGATACTGACAGCCGAATTCCGTGCTGTAACACAGGAGAACCACGGAACCATAAACAGGGTAATGGCAAACTTAGAGGACATTACCAGCGATTTCCGTGATCGCCTGCCCATGCTGGCGCAGCAATTTGGGGAACTTGGCACCAGGCTGAACGCGCTGGTAAAAGAAAATGGGCCTGAACTTAGCGGCATTGCAAACGATGTACGCAAATTGGCACAAGGCTTTCAAAACACCAGTGACAATCTGCGCAACATCACTGACAGACTCAATAGGGGCGAAGGCACATTGGGCAAGCTGCTGACTGACGAGACCACCATTGCCAAATTAAATGAGGCCGTCAGCGGAATAAATGACATGTTCAACGGTATCGGAGGCATGGATGTCCGACTCGACATGGGCGCGGCATCCTGGACTAACAGGGGCAACGGCGGCAGCGGTAAAGCCGGCCTCGGTATAGAAATAGCAAGAAAAAATGACTACTGGTACTCTCTGGAATTTTCTTCCACACCTGACGGAAAAGTGACTGATGTAACCAATTACGTTGTCTGGACCAATCCCGAGACCGGCGAACACACTATGGTTCCATTGAATTACCACTCTGTCAGCTCTGAACAGGGCTTCAATTTCAGCGCCCAATTCAACAAACGGATTGGTAAAAACTTTGTACTGCACGGCGGCATCATTGACGGAACAGGCGGCGGCGGCATAGAATATCGCTCTTTCAAAGACCGCTTTCGGCTTGGCGCACTGGTCTATGACTTTACACAGAGGGAAGGCAAAGAGAACCCAAGGTATCGCGCAACGGCCAGCTATGAATTCTGGAAAGGACTTTACGCGCAGGCCGGAATGCAGGACATAGCCAACAAAGACACGCGCAGCTTTTTTGTCGGCGGCGGATTCCGATGGAAGGATGACGAAATCAAGAAAATGGTCGGACTGGTGGGCATAGCGAAATGATTGTAAGCATTGGCTTATTCAGACATTCCGGTGGTTTAGGAGGACGGGAAATTGGCTGACTGGTGGCCGAGCATAGAAGAATACACCCCCGGCATAGACAAGCAGAAGTGGCTTGAACTGCTGAGGAACCCCAAAATCTTTGATGATGATTCACTGGCGATAATGAAGGGGATGCTGGATATTGGCGGGGCGGCGACGTGCAAGTTTCTTTGCTTGGCATACGGCCAAAATATTGCTTTTTACAATCTCGGATCCATTGAGCTTGCAAGGCGGATATTCAAAAAAACAAATTGCAGAGTCATTCTTAACGAAAACACTGGAACCCCAAAGTTGTGGCCGATACTGTACATTGGCAAATACATAGACGGGAAAGGGGATGGCATCTTTATTTGGAAACTGCGCGATGAACTAACCGAAGCACTGAAAGAAATAGATTTATCAGAGATTCCGCTGAGTTTATACGAGAACATAGATAATGATGAATTAAAAAATAAAGCTAACGAATTTAAAGATATTGCCCGCGAGTTGCTGAATGAATATGTGTCTGAAGAAAATGAGAATGAAGAAGAATACAATGATGAAGAAGACAACGAAAAAGAAGAATACGAAGACGATGATGAGGGGGAGGATGAATGTGAGGACGAAGAAAGGGAAGAATACGAAGAACAAACGCCCCATCAAAAACAGTACTGGGTTTGGTGGCCCCCAGGATACCAAAACAAACAACTTTGGGACGAATTGTTTTACCCAAATGGCATATTATGCTTTGGACGTTTGGATGAAATTGACGATTGGAATCAATTTGAAAACAAAGAATGCTTAAATGAGGCATTAGCTATGAGGGAGGTATCTGCATTTTGGCATTTTATTCACGAAATGTCAATTGGGGATATTGTTTTTGCAGGACGTGACCATAGCCATATTTTGGCCAGAGGCGTTATTGAATCGGAATATATTTTTGACAAAAATAGGAATAAATACAAGCACATTCGCAAAGTTAGATGGACGCATAGGGGCAAGTGGAAACATAATAGTTACGTGTCTTTTTATTTAACTGATATTACATCGCGCCCAGAATATGTGAGACAGCTAGAAGTCTTAGTCTGTGATACTGAAAATCTGACAGAAAATGATAATTCACTTAACTTGACTACATCTGGAAATAAAAGATATTGGCTTTTTGATCCTCCTGGTTCCAGAGGCGACAAAGATTGGACTAATATCCTCGCCGATGGCATAATTTGTCTAACTGGCTGGGATAAATTGGATGATTTGACGGAATTGTTTGATTCCAAAGAATCTGCTGCAATTGCATTCAGTCAAAGTGACTACAGTTATACCAATAGAATATGGGAATTTACCAACACAATAGCCATAAATGACATTGTTATTGCTAGATATGGAGCTGGCAAAATATTGGGCAGAGGCATCGTTGAATCTGATTACATCTTTGACGAAAAACAGGGTGATTACAGGCACTTCCGCAAGGTCAGGTGGACAAACAAGGGGGAGTGGGAATGTATCTGGAATGACAAAAATATCCCATGTGAGCATGGAATTGTAGAAATACAGGAACAAGATGTTGTGGCACGAATTGAAAACTTGATATTAGGTGACACCCCCATACCTGAAATTCTCATAGAATCTAAGCCATTGCCCATACTCCAAGACACCAATATGGAATCAGACATCCCTATGACCCACACCCCATACACCGAATCCGACTTTCTAAAAGAAGTCTTTATTGATCCAAAACGCTACGCCACGCTGAAAAAACTACTATCCCGCAAAAAAAACGTGATACTCAAAGGCCCACCCGGCGTTGGCAAGACCTTTGCTGCAAAGAGGCTGGCCTATTCCATCATGGGCGAAAAGGACGATGATCGCGTAAAAGTAATCCAGTTTCACCAGAGTTACAGCTACGAAGACTTCGTGATGGGCTATCGCCCCAGCGAAAACGGCTTCCATCTGATGGAGGGGCCATTCTACCAATTCTGCGAGACAGCCGCAGATGACCCCGAGAGGCCATATTTCTTCATCATTGACGAGATCAACAGGGGCAATCTAAGCAAAATTTTCGGTGAGCTATTGATGCTCATCGAGGGCGATAAACGCGGCCACTCCATGCGCACACTATACAGTGACGAGCCTTTTTCTGTGCCAGAAAATCTCTGCATCATAGGCATGATGAATACTGCGGACAGAAGTCTTGCAATGATTGACTATGCTCTTCGCAGGCGCTTTGCTTTTTTTGACATGGAACCGGCCTTTGACTACAAGGGCTTCAAAGATTACCAATCCCGCGTCAAAAACACCAAATTCGATTTGCTGATAGCCGCAGTCAAAGAACTGAACAAAACCATTTTGAGCGACAAATCACTGGGCGCGGGCTTCCGCATAGGCCACAGCTACCTTTGCGCCAATAGCCCCGCCGACGTTGACGATGAATGGCTGTCGTCCATCGTTGAATTTGAATTGATACCCCTCATTGAA
>Ga0268262_10000069_pt1 | contig 121547 bp, 107 predicted proteins | sample TergutNc150P3_FD_190354 | JGI IMG/M metagenome (GOLD analysis project Ga0268262, IMG submission 190354) | Nasutitermes corniger P3 segment gut microbial community from laboratory colony in Florida, USA - Nc150 P3 (SPAdes) (version 2) | ecosystem: Host-associated > Arthropoda: Insects >... | reverse complement strand
GGGTGGTTCCGGTGGCTGAACTTCGCTCAATGAGCGGGTGGTTCCGGTGGCTGAACTTCGCTCAATGAGCGGGTGGTGGTTCCGGTGGCTGAACTTCGCTCAATGAGCGGGTGGTGGTTCCGGTGGCTGAACTTCGCTCAATGAGCGGGTGGTGGTTCCGGTGGCTGAGCGGAGCCGAAGCCACCATTTTTATTCTTATAATGACTTTTATTCTTGCACTCTGCCAATTTATGCAATTTCTCCGTTTGGCTATTTATCAATGCTTCTTTTTTCGTTCTGCTCCAGCCTTGTACTTGTTTTTCACGATAAAATGCCTCATCTATTCTTTTATATTCTTCAAAATAAACTAACTTAACTGGTAAATGTTTTTTCGTGAAGTTAGCTCCTTCGCCATTTTGATGCTGTGCTAATCTTCTTTCCAAATTTCTTGTGCTTCCAGCATAATAATTGCCATTTGCACATTCTAGGATATACATATAACCTTTCATAGTTCCATTCATTTTCGGCTCCGTTCATTTCGGCTACGCTCAATGAACGTACGGTGGCTGAACTTCGCTCAATGAGCGGGTGGTTCCGGTGGCTGAACTTCGCTCAATGAACGTACGGTGGCTGAGCGGAGCCGAAGCCACCGATTATTCCAAAAACCTCAGCATCCTGCTCTTCTCGCTAATCTCTGGCAGGGAATCTATTTTTGCGAGGGCGGCGGCAACGCTGCTCTCCTTCGCTTTCTCTGTTGTTACAACTATATCCACTTTTTCTTTGTTCTTTATATTTTTCTGCAAAATGGATTCTATGGAAATTTTGTTCTCGCCCAGAATGCCCGCGATTTTTGAGAGAACGCCATAATTGTCTTTTGTCACAAAACGGAAATAGTAACGGGTTGATGTTTCGCCAATGGGAACAAGGCTTGCGGAATTCTCTTTCTGAAACCAACCCATAGGCAGAGGCTCTATGTGCCCCGTTTCTGTGGAGCGAGCCAGAGACACAAGGTCTGCCACCACCGCACTCGCCGTTGGCAGCTTGCCCGCGCCCGCGCCTGTTTGCAGAGTTGGGCCCAGATTATCGCATTGCAGATAAACAGCGTTCAGCACATACTTAACGCTTGCGAGCAAATGCTCTTGCGGAACAATGCAAGGATGAACGCGCACATCAACGCCATCGGGAGTTTTGTTGTAGAGGCCCAGCAGCCTCACCACGCCCCCAAGCTCGTCAACGAATTTGATGTCTTTGGCGGTTATGCCGCTTATGCCGGTGATATGTATTTTCTCAAAATCCACGAAACGCCCGCTGCACAGGCTCGCGAGAATCGCGGTTTTGTGCGCGGCATCAATGCCGTCAACGTCAAAAGATGGGTTTGCCTCCGCAAAGCCGAGTTTTTGGGCATCTTTCAGAATCTCCTCAAAAGAGAGACCCTCGGCTGCCATTCTCGTTAAAATATAATTGCAGGTTCCGTTTATTATGCAGCTGAGTGAGTTTATCTGGTTGCCAACAAGAGCCTCTTGCAGGGTGCGGATAATGGGAATGCCGCCACCCACGGCCGCCTCAAAAAGAACGTTGCACTTTTTTTGCCCCGCGAGCGGGAAAATCTCGCTGCCGTGCTTCGCGAGCAGGGCCTTGTTCGCGGTGACCACATTTTTGCCGTGCTCAATCGCTTTGGTAATCCATTTGAATGGCAGCTCGTAGCCACCGGCAAGCTCGCATATAACGGATATGGAATCGTCTTCCAAGAGTTCGTCTGCGTTTGTGAAGCCTCTGTAGCCTTTCGCTTTGAAGGGAGCCAGCTCCTCTTCTGTTTTGGCGGCAACTCCGGCAATCTCCAAAAGAACGCCGAGCTTCGCGTGGAACTCGTCTCTTTTTTGCTCTATGATCTCAATAACGCCGCTGCCGACAGTGCCAACGCCTATAATTCCTATACGCAAGATATTAGTCCTCTTCTTCCTGTTCTTCTAGAGTTTTGCTTTTGATTAGCCTGCCGCCGCCGCCACTCTTTGTGTTGCCGTAATAAACGTCTAGCCAAGCGCCTTTTTCATCTTTGACAGGTTCCAGTGCTGCCTTGCGTGCGGCCTCTTCTTCTCGTTTTTGGCGGAGCGCTCCGCGGTCTTCCAGTTTGCTGGGGTCAATCACCACCTTTTCTTCGGAGGCTATGTAGCGTTCATTGGATTCGTCTAAAAGGTCTTTGAGGCCCACCAATCGCCCGTTTCTGTCCAAACCCAAGTCCATGTTTTTGATGGTGCTGAGGCGGATGCGCCTAACTGCGTCTTTGTATTCTTGCATAACATTGGTGCCTTCCATCATATCCGCTCTTTCTTCCAAAGAGACGTTCTCCATGGCTTCTTTCCAAAAGCCGGCCTGCGCTCTTTGAACAAAAGTAATCATAACATCATTCACCTTCTCCGGATCAGAGCTATACCTGCCGGCTCTCTTGCCGCCAGCGCAAGCAATGACAGAAAAAACCACAAATAATATAAGCAATCGAAAATTGGTAGACTTCATATAGACAATATAGAAAATTCAAAAACAGGATTTGCGGAATAGAGCCTTTGGTGGAGGCGTGGAGTTCATTGCCGCTTATAATGCTGGAGCGTATAGCTTTCCAGCAAAGAGAATATAACCGCAATCTGTGCGACCGATATTTTGTTTTCTTTTTGCTGCGCATAGATAAGCTGCTTCATAATTTCTTCTTTGTAGGTTGTGCTGTCACAGCATATCAATTCAGGCTCCAATAGCCCGTAATCTCTTATGTAGTTTTTATAGCCAACATCTGTTATCCTATTATTTTCAAATATGACAGTCTCCAATATTGCACAGGCTATATTAAACGCCGTTTCGTGAGTCAAAATAGCTTCTGCGTCTACCATTTCCTTTTGGTCGGCTCTATTATACATAACTTCAAATGAGTAACCCTTGGTTTTATCAACAAAGGCTACGTAAAACAAGGCGGCGATTTTATGGCGATCAAGCCTGTCATCTTTTCCTATGCCTGCATTATTTTTGAATTTCTGCCGCTCGTCTTCGTATCTGTGAAATACTGTGTTTTGGAATTTTTCATTGCTTTCTCTCGCTCTTACCTTATATAAATTTGAGTTGGAGTTATCATTAATTGTTTTGTCTATTTCCCTCTGAACAGCCGCATCCCACAGCTTCTTAAAAATATCTGAGTCCATACCCTACCAAGAACTTTTCCGTGCGTGCCATATGGAAATCTCTTCCAAAGGCATTTCATTGTTCTTCTGTTTCAATAATTCTTTCAGTTGCGTTTCGGCCTGGTCGGGATTATCAAAATTTTCAGACAATATATCCATAGCTTTCTGCGAAAGTGTCTTTTTTACCATAGGTATAAATATAGATTATTTTTTCTGGAGTGTCAAGGGATTAAAAACAAAAAGCCCCCTTCGGGGAGAGCGAAGGGGAGCAGGATTGCGCTTTTTGTCAAATCTGTCAGAGCTCGCTAGAGCTCGTCAGAACTTATTTTCTCTTAGCTAGTCTCTTTGCTGTTGGAACAGCTTTCACTTCTTTGCACTCGTTGTTGGCATCGTCCCAAGCATAGCCGGTAAGAGCACCGCAAGCATCTTTGTCGCAAGCAGCCAAGTTGGTTGTGGAGCAAACAAAGCTGTTTGTGAATGTGCAACGAACACTGAGCGGGTCTGTGGAATTCTTGGTTGGGTTAGCTATGTAGCCACCTGTGCAAGTTGCGATCTTTTTGTCTGCAAAGCAGTACTCGCCTTTCCATGAACCTTCGTTTGGTTTGCCATCTTCGCCGCAAAGCTCAGAGGTGTATTGAGTCTTTTTGCTGCCCTGAACGCCAACGCAGTAGCCTGTGCCAAAGCTGGTGGAATTAGGACCTGTGCCGTCTCCGCAAACGCCGGTCTGAACAGTTTGGGTGCCTTCTGCAGTGTAGCCGCAGTACTCGCCTTTCCATGAGCCGTCATTTGGTTTGCCGTTTTCGCCGCAGAACTCTATGGAGTACTCGGTTACGCTAACGCCAGCATAAAGTCCGGTGAGGGCAGGTTGCCTTGCACGGCAGTAGCCGCTTCCGAATGTGCCTGAGTTTGGACCTTCGCCAAGATCGCAGCCGCCCTGTTGAACGGTGGTCTCTGTAGCTTCTTTAGATACTACGCCGCAGTACTCGCCTTTCCATGAACCTTCGTTGTATCTCTTGCCATCATCGCAGGTGTCTGCTCTGGTGACCAATTTTGTTTTGGCTTTGCCGGAATCTTCGTCTTTCATTGCCTGGCAGTAGCCGTAGTTATAGCCGTAGCCTTCTTGGTGAGGGCCGTAGCCGTCGTCGCAAACGCCGTCCCATACCTTGAGATCGTTGCTGGTAGCATTGGCGTAGCCGCAATACTGACCCTGCCAAGTTTTCTCGTTGGTGGCTGTGAGCTTCTGAGCTTTGCCAACAGGGCATCTTTTTGTGGAATTGAATGTTTTGCCTGTGGGGTAAGCATCCGAAGGACGCTCTGCTTCGCAGTAGCCGTTGGTGAAATTGGGATTGTCTTCGCTCTTGGGGCCAACTAAGTTGTCGCATATATCACTTAGCACAACTTGAGTCACGTTGCCTTTGGAGTCGGAGCTAAGACCGCAGTATTCGTTTTTCCACTTGCCGTCATTGGGCTTGTTGTTCTTGTTGGTGCCGCAAAGCCTGCTTGAGTACTTTGTTTTGGCATTGTCGCGGTAGTTTTTGTAATCAGCAGCGGTGATGGTGCAGTACCCGTAGCCAAAGGCTATTTCGTTGGGACCATAGTCTTTGTTGAGGATGTTGTTTTGGGCTACTGGGTTGCCGCCTGATGTGCTCTGGAAGAGGTTGTTGAGTTGTCTTTTGCCGCCACCCTTATTAGGTCCGTAAATATTATACGGGTCTTCTCCATTGTCAGGTCCCATTTTGGCATTGGCACCGTAATCATCGCATACTCCCTTCACAACGCTCTTGGTTAAAACGTCTGCTTTGGCGAATCCGCAGTACTCGCCCTTCCAGCTTCCGCTGTTCATTGCGTTGGCTGCAACCGCGCGAGTTTCGTCGCTCCATGCGCCAAACACGTCGGCTGGGCCGCAGTACTGGTTGGTGACTATGGATGCTATTTTCTGCTTTGAGTCGCCGCTGGCGAAATAGGTGAAGTAGCTGCAGTAGTCGTAGTTCCAATCAGGGGATACCTTGACGCAACGCGGATAATAGGAGTTCGGGATCTTGAGACCTTCGGTGCCGCCCAACCATTTGCCGCCGCCGGCGCCTATGCTGGCCGTGCTTGCTATCCAGTAGGTGTTTGTGCCTTGCCTGCATACGTCAGCAGAAGCAACGCAATATGCGACGTTGGCGGCGTTGGGGACCTGGGGATTGGCGGTGACCCAAAGTGTGCCGTCTGAAGTTTTGATGTTTCTGCCGCCAATGCCCGCGCATTGCTCATTGGTAAGGTTAGTGGGGCTTGTGAATGAACTAATGCCGTCTGATGTGGTTGTAAGATGATTGCCGTCTTCGTCCATACCAGTTTTATCTTTCACGGCGTAGAGAATGCTAGAAACGTTGCTATTAGGTATCATTATGTTGTTGTAGGGCTTTGGAAGGTCTGTGCCGCAGAGAGGAAGGACGCTCAGGGTGCCTCTAGAATAATCTGCTTTGCTGGCATAGCCGCAATAGTGGGTGGTTTTGTTGTATGTGGTGAGTTTTGGGCCGCAAGTTGCCTGAACCTCTTTGAGATTCACCACGGTGCCGTCAACGTCATCGCAAACTTCCTTGACCGCATCAAATATCTTTCCTTTGCAGAGATTGATGGGTTTTGTGTTCTTGCCGCAGGCAAGCACGGATTGGAATTCGTTTCTTGGGAAGGATGTGGCTGTACAGCCATCTAGGAAGCCTTTGGACTCGCCGCCGCAGAGGATTTCGTAGCCATTGGCGGTGCTGTTGCCAAGAAGGCAGTAGTCGCCCTGCTTTCCGGGAGCGCCTGGGTCGCCGGGTTCGCCTCTTTCGCCGCTGTCGTTGTTTTTCAGTCCGCCTACTCTGTTGCCTTCGCCGCAGAAGACGTCCCAGCCGTCATCGCTGTCTGAGACCCAGCAGTTTCTGCCATCTGGGCCGCGCTTGCCGTCTTCGCCGGAACAAGAAATGAAAACCAAGGCAAATATCAGTATGTTGACTGTTGCCGCCAATAGAAGAACTCTGTTTAACCTCATATCAATCTCCCTTCTTCTTATGCCTACTCTTTGCTTTTTGCGCGATTTTCGGCTTGTTCGCTTGCCTAAAAAAAAGGTTATTTTTTTCCGACTAGCATAAATATAGAAAAATGTTCGGATTTTGTCAAGGGTATGGGGGATTTTTTTTGGGGCAACCACAGGGGGTTGCCCGTACGTAGGGGCAGCCCTGCGTGGTTGCCCGTACGTAGGGGCAGCCCTGCGTGGCTGCCCTTATAAAAAAAGCCCCCCCCGCTGAGGAAACGGGGGGAGGCAGGGAGGTTGTATCAGTTTATTTCTTGGCTATCTTTTTTGCAGGGAGAGCAGCCTTGCGTACGTTCTTCAGTTTCAATTCGCAGGTTCCTTCAACAATGTAGGATGGAGACCATACTACGTCGCCGGAGCCGGTTACGTTGCGCTGTGCCCAACTATCCGTCGCTGTGCCATCATTGGGGTAGCTTTTGCCGATATTGCTGAAGAAGATTGTGGGAATCATAGAGATGTCTTGGCCGTTGCTGGCAAACTTGTAGTCGCAGGTGCTGGGGTTAGCAGTGAGCACGCCCTGGCAGTAGGTCATCTTATTGTCCTCGAATTGGGAGGTCCAGTTCAGACCTTTTCCTGTTCCAGCATTCAATTCTGCAAGAGTAGAACCTCTATCGGCAGCAGTAGAGGACGTGAGATCGCCTTCGCCTCTGATAGGTTGTCCGGCACCCGGCACTTTGTAGGTACCCCAAGGGGATGTTCCAGCGCTTGCTGCATCCCAAGTGAGGTCTCCTGCTTCTTTGCATAGCTCAGGGGTTTTGTAGGTGCTGGTCAAGCCGCGCCAGCAGAAGCCCTGCTTCACCGTGAAGGTGCCGGGTCTTGTTGGGACGGCAAGGTCGTTGAGTGTTCTGCCGCTTTCGACCGGGCCTTCGCCGCACACTTCAAGAGCGTCTTTGTAGTCAATAAGCTGACGACTTGCTGTGACTCTTAGGCCTTCACCTAAAGAGGCTGTTTCCCATATACACTGGTGGGTACTATCCCTCCAAAACACTTCGCCAGTACGTTTATTCTGGCCATTGGAGCCGTTTAGTTTGGAGTAACCATTGTTTATGTCTTGGCAGAGCTTTTTCTGCTCAGGGGTTGGGACTATGCAGGTGGTCGCTTTGTCGTACCAATTTTTTGGTTCCCAGCCCGCTTTGCAGGTGAGCACTTTCTGGTCGCCTTCTTTGAATGCATTGGAACCGGAGGTTGTACCCTCAACTCCCTTGGCTGGAGTGCCAACGCAGTATTCGCCTTTCCATGCACCAACGTTGATGGGCTTTTTGACGCCGTTTTCCCAGCAGACTTCGCTTCTGGGTTTCAGCTCGGTATCGCCGTCGAGACCATCTGCCTGGCAAGTGCCGCCGATTAGGTCGTAGCGTAATTGCTGGCGGTAGCTGGGATCAGCACCCTGACTTAAGGAAGAACCGGGAGTGCTGTTGACGGGGATGGAATCAAATCCGCCTACATTGGAGTGGCAGAGCTGTTTTTGGTACAGCACTGTGGGCCAGGAGGCTTGTGTTTTTGCGACGTATTTGTATTTGCTGACGTTAGCAGCATTATTGAAATAGGTGGCATCCTTGAATTTGGTGGCGTAGTCTTCGCCGTAGTCGTAGCCGCAGTAGTCGCCAACCCAAGAGCTCACGTTATATTTTGTGGTTCTGGCTTCGCCGCATAGGATAAGGGCAGAGGTTGTTTTGTCTGCTTTGAACTTGTAGCCGCAGAATCTCATTCCGAATACGTGCGAATTGGGACCATAGCCATCGCCGCAGGCACCGGTATATACGGAGTCGGTTGAGAAGTTAGGAGCAGGCTTGCCGCAGTATGAGCCTTTTGGAACGGGCTTGCCGTTGCAGAAAGCCACGGAGAGCGATGTTTCGCTGGGGTCCCAGTCATTATCGGTGGAGGCGCAAAAGCCACCCCAGTAGCCATTTGGCGCAGAAAATTTGTCTAGACCACTGGGATAATTACCTTCGCCGTCCACTTTCACGCCTGTGCCAGTGTTGTTGCCAGCGCCAGCTTTGTATATTCTGGCATAAGCGCCTTGCTGCCCTATGTTATACGAGGGCCCGGAAAGATTTGGGCGAACCCCCACTTCTTTGGAGCAGAGACCGGCAACGTAGAGGGTGTCTCTTTTGTAGCCAGTGGCTGCGCTTCTTGCGATTGTTTGGTCTTTGGAGTAGCCGCAGTAGTCGTTGTTCCATTTGGTTTTGTTGAAGGTGGTGTAGCTGATTGTGGGAGGATTTGCGGTTCTGTTTGTGACAACAGGGCAGGCTTCCATAAGGGTTGTGCCAGATACCTTGCCACCGGGGGTTTGACCGGCCTTGTTTGCCCAGCCACAGAAATACTTGGTGCCGCTGCCTTTGGTGTGGTTGAAACCAGCGGATGCTGTTCTGTAAAGGAGAGTGCCGTAGCCATAGGATGCGATGCTGGTAGAATTCCAAGTGTCAATGACGGTATTGCCGGTGCCGGGGACAATTATGTCGCTGCCATTGACTTCACCTTCGGAAGCATAGCTGTAGTAACGGTCGCCAGTTTTGATGTCTGGGAAATCGTTTCCGCCATAGGGCTTGGAGCCGTCATCGCACCTGTCGTTGTAAATCTTGGTGGGGATTTTGCTGGTGGAATCTGCATAACCGCAGTACTCGTTGCTCCACTTGCCGTTGTTGGGCTTGTTGTTGGCAGCGGTTCCGCAAAGTTGCTCGGAGTAGGTTGTTTTGAGGGTGGATTTGTCTTCGAATTTCACTTCGCAGTAGCCCTGACCGAATGCGACAGCATTGGGGCCTTTGGCTTTGACAACTCTTGTCCAGTCTGCATTTGGGTCGTTTGATACTTCTTTGAATTTAATCACAGCAACGCCTTCGTTCTCGCAGGCGCCGGTGAGCATGGATCTCTTGGTGGCGTTTTTATCTTTGTAACCGCAGTATTGACCCTGCCAGCTGTCTTTGTTAATGGCGTTGCCGTCTTCGCAGTAGCCGCTTGTGTATGGGTCGCTGGTCACTTGACCTAGCTTGGCTGTTTTTTCGTCTGTGTATTGACAGAATTCCTTTTTCCAAGCGGTTTCGTTGGGTGCCACATTGGAGCCATTAGGGAGGAAGCAACGATCGTATACTGTGCTTGGCTCGGTTGCCGTGGCAGGATCTTTTTCTGAATAACCGCAGTACTGCCTTTGGTTGTTGTATCTAACATTTTTGCAGTATTTGAAATCGCTTTCGTTGAGTTTCTGCACAACGCCGCCATTGGGGCCTTGCTGGCAGTAGGAGCTGTCGGGGTTGAAGCCGGTTCCGGAGCAGAGGCCGAGGCTTGTTGGGCCGCAGGTGATATCTACTTCGTAGTTGCCTTTGAAGCTGAGTTCGCAACCGTCAAGGGTGCCTTTCACTTCGCCAGAGCCCGCAGGGCCGCAGAGAACTTGGTAGCCAGAGCCAACTTTGTCGCCTAGCCAGCAGCCATCGCCTTTTTTGCCTGTTTGTCCGGTTGGCCCTTTTGGACCGTTGCCGCCGTTCAGGTGGCCAGGATAGCTTTTGTTGCCGGAATTATCAGTGCAAACAATATCCCAATCATCGTTCACTACGCAGTGGTCGGCGTCTCTACCGCGAGGGCCATTATCGCCATCTGAGCAAGAAATTGTGAATGCTAAGGCAAATATCAGTATGTTGATGGTTGCCGCCAATAGAAGAACTCTGTTTAACCTCATATCAATCTCCCTTCTTCTTATGCCTACTCTTTGCTTTTTGCGCGATTTTCGGCTTGTTCGCTCGCCTAAAAAAAAGGTTATTTTTTTCCGACTAGCATAAATATAGAAAAATGTTCGGATTTTGTCAAGGGGGAAGGGGAAAAAAAAGGTAGGGGCGCGATTAATCGCGCCCCTACCGCCCGTACAGGGGGTATGTATAAAAAAAAGCTCCCCCCGCTGAGGAAGCGGGGGGAGGCAGGGAGGGAGCTAATTATTTACCGAGCTTTTTGCCGAGTTTTGTGCTTGCCTTGTTAGGGGCTACCTTGGCAGCGGCTATCTTTGCGGTAGGAGCGGGGATGGAGGGTGTCCATTCGCATCTGCCGTAGGTTTCGCCTGCAACAACGGGCTTGGCATTGTCTGCTTTGCCGTTTTGTGTGCTGACGGCTGTTGTCAAGGTTTTGTATTTTTTCACGTCTTCAACAGTTGTGACTTTCTGGCCATTTGTTGTTTTGGTGCTTGTGTACACCCAATTGCCGCCTCTTACGCAGTTGTCAAAGGTGTTGCGAGCCAAGCAAAGTCCGGTTTCCGGTTTGGGGTTGGCTGCGTCTATGCCTTTGTTTACCCACACGCCAGCCAAAGGAATGCCTTTGCCATCTGTTTTGACCTGGAACAATTTTGCGCAGGTGGTTGGGTTAAGCGGAGTGCCTTCGCTTTCGCCTTTATCGTTGTAGTCGCCAGTTTTCTCAAAATAGCAGTCAACATAGAACTCAATATCGGGTTTTGGATCTCTGTGAACTAGCTTGCCATTAAGAGGAATGGCAGCATCTTGCCAAGTTGTATCTTCGCCGTTCTGCCTATAGCAGGCGGCTTTTGGCCCGAGGTTGTTACTAGTCATGCCAACACCCCATTTAATAGGTGTGGGTATGGCAGGATCAATAGTAGTAGCAGCAGCAGTAGTAGCAGGCACTAAGGTGCCATTAATAGTCACTTGACCATAGCCACCGATATTGCTGGCGGTTGCGTATATGTTGTAGCCGCATTTTTTGTTGAAATAGCCGGTTTTGATGCTTTCTGCACTGCTTGCGATTTGCAATTCCCTGGTGCAGGATGCCATTATGTTGGGGCTTGCGCAACGGCCATCGTCCGTGCTCTTCATAATCTGTATGGGTGATAGACCAGCAGGGCAGGTCGCGGCCTTGTTATCGCCTTTGAAGCAGTATTGACCGTTCCATTTGCCTTCGTTGAATTTCACATTGTTCTTTTCGCCGCAGAAGGTGCTGCTCAATACTGTGCCTGTTGCCAATTCGTTAGGCCACTGGCAATAAGATTCGGCAGGGTAAACGCCCTGGTATGGCTTTCCGCCATCATCGCACATATCTTTGTACACTTTGTCGTTGTCGTCTGCGTCTTTTTTGGACATTCCGCAGTACTCCTTTTTCCAGGTGCCTTCGTTCATTTTGCTGCCACCGCAGAAGTCGTTTGAGTATTCAGTTTCAAAAGTGGGCTTTGCGGCTGTGGGTCTCTTTTCGTAAGGGACTGTGCAGTAGCCAGCTTGGAAATCTTCTGAATTGGGGCCTTGACCATCGTCGCAAGCACCTGTCTGTTTGGATGTTTTGGCACCCGGAGTTTTTTTGGCTGCGTATCCGCAGTACTCGGCTTTCCAAGAACCTTCGTTGATTTTATCGCCACTGTCGCAGGCAAAATCTGTTTTGACTGTCTTTGCTTTGTTTTCAAAAGTTACGCCGCAATATTCGGTTGTGGTGAATCTGTCTGAGTTCGGGGCATCGCCATCATCGCACACGCCGGTTAGAACTTGGTCTGCTATTTTGGAGTTTTCGCCAAATCCGCAGTATTCATCTTTCCAAGAGCCGTCGTTTGGTCTTTTGGTTTCGTCTTCGCCGCAGAATTCGTTGCTCAGGAATGATACTTCTTTGGGATCTTTAAGCCTGTCTTCCCATTTGATTGTGCAGTAGCCATCGTTGAATTTCTCTTTGTTTGGGCCGTTGCCGTCTGCGCAGAGACCTGCATAAACTTTGGTTGCCTCAGTGGAGGTTGCGCTTGCGAATCCGCAGTACTCGTTTTTCCAAGAGCCGTTATTTGGCTTGTTGTTGGTAGCGGTGCCGCAGAGGTCTTCTGAGTAGATTGTTCTGACGGAGGGCTTTGGATTGCCGGTGCCGTTTTTGTCTAAGCGAATTTCGCAGTAGCCTTGTGCAAAAGCAACTTCGTTTGGTCCTTGTGGGGAATCGCTAAGTTCGGTGTTAGGAAGGTCGCAGGCACCAGATAGCACGGTTTTTGTGGAGGTGGTTGCGCTTGCGTAGCCGCAGTACTGGGCTTTCCAGCTATTTTCGTTGTATTTTTCGCCATTGCAGAAATCATTTGCTGATTCGCCAGCTAAGACTGCATTTATTTTGGTTGTGTATCTGCAGTAAACATCATCGTCCCAAGAGTATAGATAGGGTTTGAGTTGTTCCACTTCGCCGCAGATGCTGTATATTGTGGTTCCTTCGGTTACTTCAAGTGGGTCGTCTCCTTTTGCGTAGCCGCAGTATTGCTTGGTTTGGTCGTATTCTTTTCTCTCTTTGCCGCAATAGCCGGGGACGTAGGTGATGGATCTAAGGGTGTTGCCATTGCAAATTTGCTGTTTTGGGTCGTAAGCTACGCCTTTGCACAAATTCACGGCTGTTTGGCCGCAAGTGATTGCAACTTCGTCGTCGTTGTTCACGTTGCGAGGGTCGCGTTTCGCGCTGCAACCGCTCATATAGCCTTTGGAGGTTCCGGCACCTGTGCCGCAGAGGATTTCGTAGCCATTGGCTGTGAGAGGGCCGAGCCAGCAGTTTTCGCCAGCAGCACCGGGAGCGCCTTGAACGCCGGGCACGCCGCCTTTGTACAATGTGCCAACGGTTTCGTCTTCGCCATCGGCTGTGCAGATTACGGTGAAGTTGCCATCGCTATTTTCTTCAACACGGCAGCCTTCTGTGCCTGCTTTGCCACGAGGACCATTATCGCCGGAACAAGAAATTGTTAATACCAAGGCAAATATCAGTATGTTGACTGTTGCCGCCAATAGAAGAACTCTGTTTAACCTCATATCAATCTCCCTTCTTCTTATGCCTACTCTTTGCTTTTTGCGCGATTTTCGGCTTGTTCGCTTGCCTAAAAAAAAGGTTATTTTTTTCCGACTAGCATAAATATAGAAAAATGTTCGGATTTTGTCAAGGGGGAAGGGGAAATTTTTGTTTTTGGGGGACTGTACTGTATATATGGGTATTTTTATAGGGCGGGGGAGAGGAGGAGGGCGGGCAGAGGGCGGGCTGACCCCGCCCCTACTACGAATTCCCTGTCCTCTTTTGACAGGGTGCCGTTTTTCTCAAGAACGTAGGTAAGGGCTACAAAGGCATTCATCAAATTAGCGAAGTCACTTCTCAAATTAGCAAAATCACTGCTCAAATGAGCAAAGTCGTTGTATTTTAGCTCGTCTATGCGCTTGTTCAGGGAAATTTCTACTTCGTCTATGCGCTTGCCTAGGGAAATTTCTACTTCGTCTATGCGCTTGTGTATGGATGCCAGGTCGTTGAGTTTTAGATCCATTATGGAAGATTCCATTTTGTGTTCTAAACCCTTTATGGAAGCCTCGGTTCTGTGTTCCAAATTCTTCATAGAGACTTTGATCCACACAACACCGCAAATAACGGATACTATTATGGCCAGCGTTCTCACGTTTTCTGTGCTGAGTATTATGTTTAAAGCACTTTCCATAGCAATACCTACTTTAAATATAGCAAAATAATGGGGAAAATGGGGAAAAAAAATTGTAATTTGTAATTTGGCAACAATTAGTTGCAAAATGAGCAGGGCGTAGTAGTAGGGGCGCGATTAATCGCGCCCCTACTACGGGATTGGGGTTTTCAATATGGAAATCTGTTCCTTTGCCCATTGCTCAAAATTGCCCTGCGCGATTTTTTGCCTTGCCTGTTGCATTAAATTCAGATAGAAATGCAGGTTGTGTATGCTGGCTAGTTGAAGCACCAGAAGCTCGCCGGAGTGGATTAGGTGACGCAGGTAGGCACGGGAGAAGTTTTGGCAGGTGTAGCAGGCGCAGGTATCGTCTATGGGGGAATCTTCTTCTTTGTGCGTGGCGGATTTGTAGTGGAGAATTCCTTTGCTGGTGAACAGCATTCCGTTTCTCGCGTTGCGGGTGGGCATCACGCAGTCGAACATATCCACTCCGCGTAGTATCAGCTCCAATATGTTCCAGGGGGTGCCCACCCCCATTATGTAGCGAGGGTGCGTCTCGGGGATGTGCTGCGTGCAGAACGATGCCATTCCGTACATCGTCTCTTCGGGCTCGCCCACGGAAAGACCGCCGATTGCGTAGCCGTCCGGTTCTATCTGTTTTAGTTCATCTATGGACTGGAGCCTCAGTTCTGTGTGGGTGCCGCCCTGGATTATGCCGAAGAATTGCTGCTCCCAGCCGTGAATGGGCGGGTTTGCGGCGAGCCACTCTTTTGCCGCCCTTGTCCAGCGTTTTGTGTAGTCCAAGGATTTTTGGGCTTCTTGTTCTGTGCTGGGGAAGGGGGTGCATTCGTCAAATGCCATTATTATGTCTGCGCCTATTTCCCTTTGTGCTTGCATCACGCTCTGGGGGGAGAAGAAATGCTTGCTGCCGTCAAGGTGGCTGCGGAACTCCACGCCGTTCTCTTTTATTTTGCGGAGTTCCTTGAGGCTCCAAACCTGGAAGCCGCCGCTGTCTGTAAGCACGGGGCCGCTCCAGCCGCAGAATTTGTGGATGCCGCCCATTTTTGCTATGAGGGGGGTGCCCGGGCGCAGGTGCAGGTGGTAGGTGTTGGCGAGGATTATTTTCGCGTCCATCTGTTGCAGGTCGCGCGGAGAGACGGCTTTGACGCTGGCGGCCGTTCCCACGGGCATGAAGATGGGGGTTGGCACCTCGCCGTGCGCTGTTTTCAGCAGCCCGAGGCGGGCTGCGGAGTGAGGTGAGGTTTTTAGGAGGGTGAAGGGCATTACAAGGCTAATCTGCTGTCAACGTATTCCTTGTCTTCTTTTGACAAGGTGTCGTTTTTCTCCAAAACGTAAGTCAAGGCTTTGAAGGAGCCGTCCATACGGGTAGTAAGGGCTTCCATTTTGTATTCTAGCTCTTTTATTTTGTGCTCTAGCTCTTTTATGGAAAGCTCGGTTTTGTGCTCGGACCCCTTCACGGTAGATTCAATTCTGTGCTCGAACTCCTTTATGGACATTTTTACCCACACAGTACCGCAAAAAACGGATACTATTATGACCAGCGTTCTCACGTTTTCTGTGCTGAATATTATGTTCAGAGCGTTTTCCATAGCTGTGCCTACTTTAAATGAACCTGCCGTCCACGTATTCTTTATCTTCCTTTGATAGGGAACCGTTTTTCTCCAAAACGTAAGTCAAGGCTTTAAAGGCATTCGTCAAATGGGAGAAGTCGTTGTACTTTAGCTCGTCTATGCGTTTGTTCACAGAGTTTATAGAAGAGTTCATAGATACTTTAAGCCACACGACACCGCAAAAAACGGATACTATTATAGCCAGCGTTCTCACGTTCTCTGTGCTGAATATTATGTTTAAAGCGTTTTCCATAGCAATCTCTACTTTAAATATAGTAAAAAGGGGGCAAAAAAGGGGAAAAAAAAATTGTAACTGCAATTTGGCTACAATTAGTTGCAAAATGAGGGTAATTTATTTTTTAATACCACAAAATATGCAATATATCCCCTTTTTTTCTTCAATTTTCGGTTTTTTGAGGGGGGAATTTTTAATTTATTGGCAAAGGCAGACATTGGTGCAAAATAGGGCAACCACGGGGAGTTGCCCGTACATACGGAGGTTTTGATGTATTTTGATGCGACTTATATGATTCTTATTGTTGTAGGCTTGATGCTGTCTGGCGGGGCGGCGTTTTTGGTGAAAATGAAGTTCAAGAGCGGCGAGAAGGTGGCTATTTCCAGCGGCTATACGGGGGCGCAGGTGGCTAAGGCTATTTTGCAGAGCTGCGGGATTAGCGATGTGAGCGTTCACGAGCATAAAGGCTTTCTCTCTGACCACTACAATCCGCTCAACAAAACGCTTAATCTTAGCCCTGAGGTTTACAACGGGCGCTCGGCGGCTTCGGCAGGAGTGGCGGCACACGAGGTGGGGCACGCTATTCAGCACAGCCAGAATTATTTTCCGATGTGGATTCGCTCCACCATCGTTCCGGTGGCAAATATAGGGAGCAATCTGGGTCCTTTGATTATTATTGTGGGCATTATGCTGGGGGCAGGTGCAGAGATCAATTCCGGCATTGGGCACTTTGTCGCGGCACTGGGCGTTGCGCTGTTCGCTATGGCTACGGCGTTCACTTTGGTGACCGTTCCCGTTGAGTTTGATGCCTCCGCTCGGGCTAAAAGGCAGTTGGAGAGTTTGAGCATAGTCAGGCCCGGGCCGGAGGCCAATACCGTTTCTTCTGTTCTCACCGCCGCTGGTCTCACTTATGTGGCGGCAGCGATTAATTCCGTTATGATGCTTTTGTACTGGGCTTATAAAGCCGGTTTGATAGGTGGTAGGCGGAATGATTAATTGGCGGTGGCTTCGGCTCCGCTCAGCCACCGTACGTTCATTGAGCGAAGCCGAAATGAACGGGGATATGGAATATGGGGAATATAAAATTATACAAGGATTTCTTGAAGGAGGTGTTTTCTGAAGGGGGCAGCCACGGGGAGCTGCCCGTACAGAGCAGCAATGGGTGCAAAATAGGGCAGGCACGGGGACCTGCCCGTACAGTGCGCAAAGTTGCGTTGAATGCGGGGTTCAGCTGCCCGAATTTAGACGGGACGGTGGGGAAAGGGGGTTGCGCTTATTGCGATAATAAGTCGTTCAGCGCGGTGGCTACATCCGAGTTTTCGGTGATGGAGCAGCTGGAAGAGGGGATCAAAAAAAACAAGAAATGCGGGATTCTCGCTTATTTTCAGAGCTACACAAATACGCACGCTCCTGTGCAAAAACTCCGCGAGGTTTTTACACCCGTGATTGAGCACAGCAATGTTGTGGGGATTTCCATCGGAACACGCCCAGACTGTTTGAGCGAAGCGGTTGTGAGTTTGCTCGCTGACCTTAACAAAATAAAACCGGTGATTGTGGAGATAGGCGTTCAAAGCGCAAACGACAAAACTTTGAAAAACATCAACAGGAACCACACCGCGGCGCAGGTGCGCGAGGCGGCGGCGCGCTGCAAAAACGCGGGGCTTTTGATTACATCGCATATTATTATAGGGTTGCCAAACGAGGATATGAACGATTTTGTGAATACCGCTGAGTTAATCGCTGAGTGCGGATTTTCTGCGGTTAAAATTCACCCTTTGCACATCGTTAAAGGTACAAAATTCGCAGAGGAGTACGCGCGCGGCAAAATTGGGCTGCTCAGTTTTGAGGATTATTGCAAGGCGGCCGCGGATGTGATTCGCATTGTGCAACCGGATGTGGCTATTGAGAGGGTGAGTGCGGAGGTGCAGGGCGGGCTGACCCCGCCCCTACTAGCGCCAGACTGGTGTGGGGAACGCGAAAAAATATGGAAATGTATTAATGCCAGTCTGGAGGTGGAGCTGGAGGCTCGGTAGCTACCGGAGTGTCTGGTTCAGGGGCTGGTAGAATCTCGGGCTGGGCTGCAGGTTGTGCGGCGACTGGCTCTGCTGCTGGCTGAACGGCTTGTTCGGCTACTGGTTGTGCGGCGGCGGCGGCGGGAACAACGGCCTGCGCAGCTAGTTGCAGCTTGTGGCGGTAGTATTCCCAAGGGCTCATGTTGGTGCCTTCTACGGTGGGCTGCTGCATAGCAGGAAGGGACTCTTTGCCGTATACCTTGGCGTAAGCATTTTTAAATTGGTCTGAGTTTTTGTCTATTTTCATCTCGTCTGAGACGTTGGAGTTGTAGCCAGAGGCTGGGTCTATTATAAGGTCGCCGTTGAGGTCGCGTATCAAGGTTTTTCTGTCTGGGCCAGCGGTGATTATTGCAGAAACGGCTATGTCTTTTACCACTTTTATTTGCATGGTGTTTTTCCTGCTGCCCCAAATTTCTGTTGCGTTCTCGGCACTGGGCTTTATCTCTTTTGCGGTTCCCCAGGTTTTGATTACCTTGGTGCTGTCGTAAATAGAGGTTGCGTACATGGTTGGTCTGTAGTTGTAGTAGTATATGCTGGTGTCGCCGTTTATTTCTACAAGGGTAGGCCTGCCGGCTTTGGCCATCCATTCGCTAACAGAGCTGCTAGCCAAGGCTATCACGTCTCGCTCGTCTATCCAGTTCTCTTTTACGCCAACCTGCGTTGTGGCACAGGAGATTATTAGCAATGCTGCTAGTGCTAGGGTGTAAATCTTAGTCATATTTAGGAATATAGAAAAAAAAACGGGCAGGCAAACCCTGTTCAGACAAAATGTATTTTACTCACCCTGCCAATTTCACTTCGTGGGCAGGGTTCGCCCTTCGGGCTGTCCTACGGACATTAAAAAAATCCTAACAATGCCTGTTTTCTTGGCAAAACTTTTGGACAGGCACAGATTTTTTTTCTAGATTACCCCCAGAAAGAAACGCGTTATAAGAGGTAACCGGTTAATTTATGAACAACATTAAAATTGGCGTTAAGCTGATTGCGTCTTTTCTGTTAGTTGCTTTGCTTTCGGCAGCTATGGGAATATATATGATGCGTGGCTTAGACTTTCTCAACGACCAAGCCAATTTTATGTATAAGAAGGGAGCTGTACCCCTAGGGTTTCTGACTGAGGCTCTAAAGCAAACACAAGAGATGCGCGTACAGATACGAAATTGGATTTCTGCCAAGAACAAGGAGCAGAGGAACGAGATTCTCAAAAAAATAGACGATGCGCGTGATGCCGCCATTGATGCTTTTAACAAGCAGCTTGAGCTTGCTATCAAGGAAGAGTCCAAGGCTACTCTGCACTCTTTGATTGATGCCTGCAACAGATATGCTGCGGCGGCGCGCAATTTCTCAAATACAGCCACGGATTTTGACCCTGCAACCGGAGCTTACACTAAAGGCACTCCTCTTGAAGTGGTGGCTATTGGCAACGAGATTCTGGATTTGACCAAGAGAGCCGCAGAGGTAAGGATAGGAGCGGTGAAAGAGAGTTGGGAAAACGGGGAGAATGCCGCGCTCCACACAAAAGGCGTTGCCTTTGCTCTTTTGGCGGTGGTTGTGATATTTTCAATGGTTGTGGGAGTTTATTTGACGCTTTCCATAACGGGCGTTTTGAAGAACGTTGTTGGCACGGTTGCAAAAATTGAGAAAGGCGATATGACCGCACGCTCTGGGCTTGAACGCGGTGATGAGTTTGGAACGCTCTCCAAATCCATAGATTCCCTCGCCTCCAGGCTCCAGACCATTATGAAGGATCTGTATATGGATTCGGAGAGCCTAGCTGGTTCTGCCGAAGAACTCTCCAACATAAGCAGGCAGCTCGCAAGCAGCGCAGACGAAGTTGCATCCAAGGCGGTGGTTGTTGCAACTGCTACCGAAGAGGTTTCGCTTAACATAAGCACCATAGCCAGCACAGCCAAAGTGTCTTCGCAGAATGCGAGCGAGGTTGCAGAGGCAGTGGAGCAAATGGCAGGGCGCATAAACTCCATGGCAAGCACAGCAGAAGAAGCATCCTCTAGCGTGAACTCGGTTGTGAACTCGGTTGAGCAGGTGGCCGGCAACATAAATGCTATAGCGAGCGCAGCCGAAGAAGCCTCCGTGAATGCGGGCGATGTGGCAGGCGCGGCAGAGAAAATGTCTGCGAATATGAACAACATTGCCGAGGCTATAAAAGGAATGAGCGCAAGCATAAGCGAAATTTCCACCCATGCCTACGATACACGCAGCATTGCGGGCGAGGCAACCGTCAAGTCCGGCGAGGCAACGGAAACCATGAACAAACTGGGGATTGCGGCAAAAGAAATTGGAACTGTTACAGATGTTATAAAAAGGATTTCCGAGAAAACAAATTTGCTGGCTCTCAATGCAACCATAGAGGCATCTTCTGCGGGCGAGGCGGGAAAGGGTTTTACAGTTGTCGCTAATGAGATAAAAGAGCTTGCAAACCAAAGCGCAAAAAACGCAGACGATATAACTAGGCGCATAGAGGGCATACAGGCTAGCACGGGCGAGGCCATTGTAGCCATAGAGGATATTTCGCAGATAATAACGAAAATCAACAAAGGGGTAGAATCCATTTCTACACACGTGGGGCAGCAAACAAAGGCGAGCCACGAAATTGCAGAACACGTGTCTCAAGCCAATGTTAGCTCCAAAAGAGTTGCAAACTCTGTGGAAGAGGTTGCCAAAGGCAGCAAAGAAATTGCCCGCAATGCCGGGCAGGCAAACACAAGCGCTGTGCACGTGTCCAGCTCCATAAACGAGATGGCAGACGGCAGCAGAAACATAGCGCACAATGCCTCTATAGCAAACACAAACGTTAAGCACGTGTCTAAGGCTATAGGAGATGTGGCAGATGGCAGCAAAGATATTGCGCGCAGCGCGGGCGAGGCCGCCAAGGGCGCGGGCGAGGTGAGCCAGAATGTGTCTAATATGAATGCAGCGGCTAAGGAGAGTGCGCAAGGGGCAACCCAAGTGAACCAAAGCGCAAACGAATTGGCAAAGGTGGCGAGCAAGCTGAAAAGCGTTGTGAGCCAGTTTAAGGTTTAAGGTTTAAACAAGAGGTAGTGTATGAGCAACATCAAAATCGGAACAAAACTAATAGCGTCTTTCATATTCTTAGCCGCTTTAACGGCATTTATGGGAATACGCGCAATCAACAGCTTAAAAACTGTTTCGGATGCAACAGATATTATGTACGACACAGGAGCTGTCCCTTTGGGCGTTTTTGTGGAGATGTCCAACAATATACAAGAGATGAGGGTTGAGGCTCAACATTGGCGGCTTGCCAAGACACAAGAAAGACGTGTTCAGCTTTTTAAAAAAATGGACAGCCTCAACAATGAAGTGAATAAGAACGTAGAAGCGCAGATGAAAACTGCGAATGAAAAGGGAAAAGAAGCTCTGAAAAGAGTGATGGATTTGACGGACGTGTATATTGCTGAAATAAACAAGTTTGCTAAAACCACCAAATCTTATGATTCGGAAGGCATTAGCACAGAAGAATTCCCAGATTCTATGAACAAAGCCGCAAAAGAAATGACTAATGCTATAAAAGAAGCCAAAGAAGCCAGAGTTGCTCAAACCAGCAAACTCTCTGACGATGCCTCGGCAGATGCCGCGCAAAATATAAGCGCAGCAACCGTCATTTTGGTGGTGGTGATTCTTTTAGCCATTGCTCTTGGCATATTCCTAACCCTTTCCCTAACCAACCCATTGAAAGTTGTTGTTGGCACCCTTGGCAAAATTGAAAAAGGCGATATGACCGCCCGCGCAAACTTAACTCGCGGGGACGAACTCGGAACGCTCTCCAAATCTGCAGATGGCGTTGCGAGCAAACTCCAAGACATAATGAAAAATTTGCGCGTTGAATCCGATAGCCTTGCGACTTCGGCAGAGGAACTCTCCGTTATAAGCAGGCAGCTTGTGAGCAACTCCGAAGAAACTGCAAACAAGAGCAAGGTTGTTTTGAGCGTGACCGAAGAGGCAGCAAGGGCTGTAGGCGGTATAGCCAGCACAGCAGAGGAAGCCTCCGCAAGCATAACCGATGTGGCAAGCTCGGTTGAAGAGATGACCGTGAACATAAACGCAATGGCAAGCGGCGCAGAAGAAGCCTCCGCAAATATAAGCGATGTGGCAAAAGCGGTTGACCAAGTGGCAGGCAACATAAACGCTATGGCAAGCGCAGCCGAAGAAGCCTCCGTGAACGCCAACGAAGTGGCGGGCGCGGCAGAGCAGATGTCTGCGAATATGAACACCATTGCCACTGCCATAGAAGAGATGAGCGCGAGCATAACACAGATTTCCAGCAATGCCGGCGAAGCCAGCACCGTTGCAGCCGAAGCCACCGTCAAATCCAAAGACGCAACCGAAGTTATGAACAAACTTGGACTTGCTGCAAAGGAAATTGGGCAAGTGACCGATGTGATTAAGAAAATAGCAGACAAAACAAATTTGCTCGCTTTGAACGCTACCATAGAGGCAGCAAGCGCGGGCGAGGCAGGCAAAGGATTTGCCGTTGTTGCAGGTGAAATAAAAGAACTAGCCAATCAAAGCGCACAAAGCGCAGACGATATTGCCCGCAGAATTGAGGGCATACAAAGCGGCACGAGCGAAGCGGTGACTGTGATAAACGAAGTTTCGGTGATAATAAAAAAGATAAACCAAGGCGTTGAGGCAATATCCACACACGCCGCACAGCAAACAAAGGCAAGCGGTGAAATCGCAAGCAATGTTTCGCAGGCAAACACGGGCGCAAAACGCGTTGCAGGTGCCATAGGCGAGGTTGCAAAGGGCAGCAGGGATATTGCGCAAAACGCGGGGCAAGCGAGCACCAATGCAAAGCACGTGTCTGATTCCGTTACAGAAGTTGCAAAGGGCAGCAAAGATATTGCGCGCAATGCTGGGCAGGCGAATGTAGGTGCAGAGCGTGTGTCTGCATCTATTGGCGAAATTGCCAAGGGCAGCAAAGATATTGCACGAAATGCAGGTGAAGCGGCAAAGGGTGCAAGCGATGCGAGCCACAATGTTGCAGACGTGAATAAGTTAGCGAGCGACAGCGCCCAAGGTGCGCACCAAGTTAATAAATACGCCTCTGAGCTTTCTAAGGTAGCAGGCGATTTGAAAAGCGTTGTGAGCCAGTTTAAAGTGTAAAGTTTAGGGACTAGGATATGGGATAAGAACAGATAACCAAGAGGTAACCAAAATGAGCAACATAAAAATCGGAGCAAAACTAATATCGGCTTTCGTGTTTCTCGCTGCTTTAACGGCATTTATGGGAATACGCACCATCAACAGCCTGAAAACTGTTTCGGATGCAACAGATATTATGTACGACACAGGAGCTGTGCCGCTCGGTGTTTTTGTGATCACTCAGGATCAGGTGCAAGATATGCAAGTGAGGTCGCGAGACTGGAGACTTGCAAAAACGCCTCAAAAACGCGCTGCAATCTTAAAAAGTTTAGACAGCGTGAACAACGAAGTGAATGTGACTGTGGGAAAGCAGATGACAACCGCAGACGAAAAGGGAAAGATAGCTTTGAAAAAAGTGATGGACCTTACCGATAAATTCGTTGACGAAGTAAACGCTTTTGCCAAAAGCACCAAGTCTTTTTCTGTAGAGGGACTGAGCACGGAAGAGTTCCCGCAATCATTGCTGGATGCAGCCGAAGATATGACCGATGCCATGGACGAAGCCAAAGAAGCCAGGGTTAAGCAAACCAGCAAACTCTCCGACGATGCATCGGCAGATGCCGCATCAAATGTGAGCGCGGCAACTGTTATTCTGGTGGTGGTGATTCTTTTGGCTATTGCCCTGGGCATATTCCTGACCGTTTCCATAACCAGCCCTTTGAAAGTGGTTGTTGGCACCCTTGGCAAAATTGAAAAAGGCGATATGACCGCTCGCGCAAACCTAGAACGCGGGGACGAACTTGGAACGCTCTCCAAATCCGCAGATGCCGTTGCTGGCAAACTCCAAGATATAATGAAAAATTTGCGCGTTGAGTCCGATAGCCTTGCAACCTCGGCAGAGGAGCTTTCCGTTATAAGCAGGCAGCTTGTGAGCAACTCCGAAGAAACAGCAGGCAAGAGCAAGGTCGTTCTTGACGTGACCGAAGAGGCAGCAAGGGCTGTAAGCGGTATAGCCAGCACAGCAGAGGAAGCCTCGGCAAGCATAACCGATGTTGCAAGCTCTGTTGAACAGATGACGGTGAACATCAACGCAATGGCAAGCGGCGCAGAAGAAGCCTCGGCAAACGTTAGCGATGTGGCAAAAGCGGTTGACCAAGTGGCGGGCAACATAAACGCTATGGCAAGCGCAGCCGAAGAAGCCTCCGTTAATGCAAACGAAGTGGCAGGCGCAGCAGACCAGATGTCTGCGAATATGAACACCATTGCCACAGCCATAGAGGAGATGAGCGCAAGCATAACGCAGATTTCAAACAATGCTGGCGAAGCAAGCAAGGTTGCAGCCGAAGCCACCGTTAAATCCAAAGACGCAACAGAAGTTATGAACAAACTTGGACTTGCTGCAAAGGAAATTGGGCAAGTTACCGATGTGATTAAGAGAATAGCGGATAAAACCAACCTTTTAGCCTTAAATGCAACCATAGAAGCGGCCAGTGCGGGCGAGGCAGGCAAAGGCTTTGCCGTTGTTGCAGGTGAAATAAAAGAACTCGCGAACCAAAGCGCAACCAGCGCAGACGATATTGCCCGCAGAATTGAGGGCATACAGAACGGCACCAGCGAAGCGGTGACTGTGATAAACGAAGTTTCACAAATAATAGTTAAGATCAACCAAGGCGTTGAGGCTATATCCACACACGCCGCTCAACAAACAAAGGCGAGCGGTGAGATTGCAAGCAATGTTTCGCAGGCAAATACGGGCGCAAAACGCGTTGCGGGTGCCATTGGCGAGGTTGCCAAGGGCAGCAGGGATATTGCACAAAACGCGGGGCAAGCGAGCACAAATGCAAAGCACGTGTCTGATTCTGTTACAGAAGTTGCAAAGGGCAGCAAAGATATTGCGCGCAACGCTGGGCAAGCGAACACAGGTGCCATTCACGTTTCTAGCGCTATTGGTGAAATTGCCAAGGGCAGCAAAGATATTGCCAAAAATGCCGGAGAAGCGGCCAAGGGTGCAAGCAATGCAAACCTCAATGTCGCAGACGTGAATAAATTAGCGAGCGACAGCGCCCAAGGTGCGCACCAAGTCAATAAATACGCCAACGAGCTATCCAAGGTCGCAGGCGATTTGAAAAGTATAGTGAGTCAGTTCAGAGTTTAACGTTTCAACCAAGGAGTAAATATGAGCAACATCAAAATGGGTCCCAAGTTAATCGCGTCTTTCTTATTTTTAGCCGCTCTAGCGGCTTTTATGGGAATACGTACCATCAGCAGCCTAAAAACTGTTTCCAAAGCAACCGACATTATGTACGACACAGGAGCCGTCCCTTTGGGCGTTTTTGTGACTACGGCAGTTCAGTGCCAAGAATTGCGAGTTGCAGCTCGCAATTGGCAGCTAGCAAGGTCGAATGAGGCCCGCGAAAAGATCCTCAAAAATCTGGATGATATCAACGATAAGTTGAATCAGTCCATATATGACCAGCAAAAAGTTGTCGATGAAGAAGGAAAAAAGATTTTGCAGCAAGTGATAAAGATAACGGACGATTATACCGATTCGTTAAACGCTTTTATCAAGCGCGCTAAAACTTTCTCTCCAGAAGGCACCAACCTAGACCCGTTCCCAGAAGGCTTGAACGCAACTGGGCAAAAAGTGCTGAAAGATTTGGATGCAGCAAAAGAGTATTTAGTTAAACATACCAGCAAACTCTCTGACGATGCCTCGGCAGATGCAGCGGAGAACGTGAGTGCGGCAACTGTTCTTCTAGTGGTGGTGGTGGCTCTCGCCATTGCTCTTGGCTTGTTCCTAACATTCTCCATAACCAGCCCCTTGAAAAAGGTTGTTGGCACCCTTGGCAAGATTGAAAAGGGCGATATGACCGTTCGTGTGGATATGGAACGCAAAGATGAATTCGGGCAGCTCTCAAAATCTGTGGATAGCGTTGCGAGCAAACTCCAAAACATAATGAAAAATTTGCGCATGGAGTCTGATAGCCTTGCAACCTCTGCCGAAGAACTCTCCGTTATAAGCAGGCAGCTTGTGAGCAACTCAGAAGAAACAGCCAACAAGAGCAAGGTTGTTTTGAGCGTGACCGAAGAGGCGGCAAAGGCTGTAACTGGTATAGCAAGCACAGCAGAAGAAGCCTCCGCAAACATAAACGATGTGGCAAGCTCTGTTGAACAGATGACGGTGAATATAAACGCAATGGCAAGCGGCGCAGAAGAAGCCTCTGCAAATGTGAGCGATGTGGCAAACGCGGTTGACCAAGTTGCAGAAAACATAAACGCAATGGCAAGCGCAGCCGAACAAGCCTCCGTGAACGCAAACGAAGTGGCAGGCGCGGCAGAGCAGATGAGCACCAATATGAACACCATAGCCACAGCCATAGAGGAGATGAGCGCAAGCATAACACAGATTTCCAACAATTCTGGCGAGGCCCGCACCGTTGCGGCCGAAGCCACCGTCAAGTCCAAAGACGCTACCGAAGTGATGGGCAAACTTGGGCTTGCGGCAAAGGAAATTGGGCAAGTGACCGATGTGATTAAGAAAATAGCGGATAAAACAAACCTTCTCGCATTGAACGCCACCATAGAAGCAGCCAGCGCGGGCGAGGCGGGCAAAGGTTTTGCCGTGGTTGCAAATGAGATAAAAGAACTTGCGAACCAGAGCGCAACCAGCGCAGACGATATTGCTCGCAGAATTGAGGGCATACAGAGCGGCACCAACGAAGCGGTGACTGTGATAAACGATGTTTCTGCGATAATAGTCAAAATAAACAAAGGCGTTGAGGCAATATCCAACCACGCGGCACAGCAAACAAAGGCGAGCGGTGAAATTGCAAGCAATGTTTCGCAGGCAAACTCAGGCGCAAAGCGCGTTGCAGGTGCCATTGGCGAGGTGGCAAAAGGCAGCAAAGACATTGCCCGCAATGCTGGGCAAGCAAGCACCAATGCAAAGCACGTGTCTGATTCTGTTACAGAAGTTGCAAAGGGCAGCAAAGATATCGCTCGCAATGCTGGGCAGGCAAACACAGGTGCAAAGCGCGTTGCAAGCGCCATAGGCGAAATTGCCAAAGGCAGCAAAGATATTGCGCGCAACGCCGGTGAAGCGGCCAAGGGTGCAAGCGATGCAAGCCTCAATGTTGCAGACGTGAATAAGCTAGCCAGCGACAGCGCACAAGGTGCGCATCAGGTTAACAAATATGCCTCTGAGCTTTCTAAAGTCTCAGGCAGCTTGAAATCTGTTGTGAGCCAGTTTAAGGTGTAGTCGGTGGCTTCGGCTACGCTCAGCCACCGCTGGTTCGGCTACGCTCAGCCACCTCAGGCTCATTGAGCGAAGCCGAAATGAGCTTTTTCTATATTACCTCTGAATTTTGACAAGAGGTAACCATGAACAACATCAAAATGGGTCCAAAACTAATAGCTAGTTTCCTATTTTTAGCTGCCCTAACGGCATTTATGGGAATACGCACCATCAACAGCCTAAAAACTGTTTCAGATGCAACAGACATAATGTACGATACGGGAGCTGTTCCGCTCGGAACGTTTGTTGTCACTGCCTTGCAAGTACAGGAACTGCGGCTTTCGACTTATCGCTGGCAGCAGTCGAGGTCACCAGAAGAGCGCGCCAAAGTTATCAAAGACTTAGACGATATCAACAATACGCTGAATCAGTCCATATACGACCAGCAGAAAATATCAGACGAAGAAGGGAAAAAGATTTTGCAGCAAGTGATAAAGATAACAGACGATTATACCGATTCGTTGATGGCTTTTGTGAAACGCGCTAAAAATTTTGACGCAGAAACAGGAGTGAACGTTGACAAAGTTCCAGAAGGCTTGGTAAAAGTTGGAAATGAAGCACTCAAAGATTTGCAAACCGCAAAAGACCATAGGGTGAAAGCGACCAGCAAACTCTCTGACGATGCCTCGGCAGATGCTAAACAAAATATGAGCGCGGCAACTATGATTTTAGTGGTGGTTATCCTTTTGGCTGTTGCTCTTGGCATATTTTTGACGTTCTCCGTAACTACCCCCTTGAAAAAGGTTGTTGGCGTTCTCGGCAATATTGAGAAAGGCGATATGACCGTCCGTATAAATATGGAACGCGGGGATGAATTTGGGCAGCTCTCAAAATCCGTTGACAACGTTGCGAGCAAACTCCAAAACATTATGAAAGATTTGCGCATGGAGTCTGATAGCCTTGCAACCTCTGCCGAACAGCTTTCCGTTATAAGCAGGCAGCTTGTGAGCAACTCCGAAGAAACAGCCAACAAGAGCAAGGATGTTGCAAACGTCACCGAAGAATCTTCTAGAAACGTGACATCCATAGCGAGCACAGCAGAAGAAGCCTCCACAAACATAACCGATGTGGCAAGCTCTGTTGAAGAGATGACGGTGAACATAAATGCAATGGCAAGCGGCGCAGAAGAAGCCTCTGCAAATGTGAACGATGTGGCAAACTCCGTTGAGCAAGTTGCAGCCAACATAAATGCAATGGCAAGCGCAGCAGAAGAAGCCTCTGTGAACGCAAACGAAGTGGCAGGCGCGGCAGACCAGATGTCTGCGAACATGAACACCATAGCCGCGGCCATAGAGGAGATGAGCGCGAGCATAAATCAAATATCCAGCAATGCGGGCGAAGCCCGCACCGTTGCAGGCGAAGCCACCGTTAAATCCAAAGACGCAACAGAAGTGATGGGCAAGCTGGGACTGGCGGCAAAGGAAATTGGGCAAGTGACCGATGTGATTAAGAAAATAGCAGACAAAACAAATTTGCTCGCACTAAACGCCACCATAGAAGCGGCCAGCGCGGGCGAGGCGGGCAAAGGTTTTGCCGTTGTTGCAAATGAAATAAAAGAACTTGCGAACCAGAGCGCGACCAGCGCAGACGATATAGCAAAGCGCATAGAGGGCATACAGAACGGCACGAGCGATGCGGTGACTGTGATAAACGAAGTTTCGGAAATAATAAAAAAGATAAACCAAGGTGTTGAGGCTATATCCACACACGCCGCGCAGCAAACAAAGGCAAGCGGCGAAATTGCAAGCAATGTTTCGCAGGCAAATACGGGAGCTAGACGCGTTGCCGGAGCCATTGGCGAGGTTGCCAAAGGCAGCAAAGATATTGCCCGCAATGCTGGGCAAGCTAGCACCAATGCCAAGCACGTTGCAGACTCGGTTGGGGAAGTTGCCAAGGGCAGCAAAGACATTGCTCGCAATGCTGTGCAGGCTAACACGGGCGCAAAACGCGTTGCAAGTGCCATAGGCGAAATTGCCAAGGGTAGCAAAGATATTGCCAAAAATGCGGGCGAGGCTGCCAAAGGCGTTACCGATGCAAGCCAAAGCGTTTCTGTTGTGAACCAGCTGGCAAACGATAGCGCAAAGGGTGCTCATCAGGTAAATAAATACGCTTCTGAGCTTTCTAAAGTCGCGGGCGATTTGAGAGGCGTGGTGAGCCAGTTTAAGGTGTAAACCCTAGGGTACAAGCTCTGTTTTCTATATTACCTCTGAATTTTGTTTTAGAGGTGACCATGAACAACATCAAAATTGGAGTAAAACTAATATCGGCTTTTGTATTCCTAGCAGCTTTAACAGCTTTTATGGGAATACGCACCCTCAACAGCTTAAAAACCGTTTCAGATGCAACCGACATCATGTACGACACAGGAGCCGTGCCGCTGGGCATTTTTGTGACTACAGCCAATCAGGTGAAGCAACTGCAAACGCTTACACGCGACTGGCGTTTTGCAAGAAATCCAGCGGAGCGCGCTGCGGTTATGAAAACACTGAACCAAGTCAACAATGATATAAATGGTATCGTGGAAAAGCAGAAATCATCGGCAGATGAAAAGGGAAAAGAAGCTTTGAAAAAAGTGGAAGATTTAACAGACGTATATGTGAATGAATTTACCAATTTCACAAACAAAACCAAATCTTTTGATTCGGAAGGCATAAACACAGACCATTTCCCTGATGCCGTGAACAAGGCAGGGGCAGATATGAATAAAGCTGTGGACGAAGTGAAAGAAGCCAGAGTTAAACAAATCAGCAAACTCTCAGACGATGCTTCGGCAGATGCGGCAACAAACATAAAACAGGCAACCATTATTCTGGTGGTGGTGATTCTTTTGGCTATTGCCCTTGGCATATTCTTAACCCTTTCCTTAACCGGCCCCTTGAAAGTGGTTGTTGCCACCCTCGGCAAAATTGAAAAAGGCGATATGACAGCCCGCGCAAACCTAGAGCGTGGAGATGAGCTAGGGATACTAGCCAAATCCGCAGATTCCGTTGCTTCCAAACTCCAAAGCATAATGAAAAATTTGCACGTTGAATCCGATAGCCTTGCAACCTCTGCCGAAGAACTCTCTGTGATTAGCAGGCAGCTTGTGAGCAACTCCGAAGAAACAGCAGGCAAGAGCAAGGTCGTTCTTGACGTGACCGAAGAGGCAGCAAGGGCTGTAAGCGGTATAGCCAGCACAGCAGAACAAGCCTCGGCAAGCATAACCGATGTGGCAAGCTCGGTTGAAGAGATGACCGTGAACATAAACGCAATGGCAAGCGGAGCAGAAGAAGCCTCCGCAAATGTGAGCGATGTGGCAAACGCGGTTGACCAAGTTGCAGAAAACATAAACGCTATGGCAAGCGCAGCCGAAGAAGCCTCCGTGAACGCTAACGAAGTGGCGGGCGCGGCAGAGCAGATGTCTGCGAATATGAACACCATTGCCGCAGCCATAGAGGAAATGAGCGCGAGCATAACACAGATTTCCAACAACTCCGGCGAGGCCCGCACCGTTGCGGCCGAAGCCACCGTTAAATCCAAAGACGCAACCGATGTGATGAACAAGCTCGGGCTTGCGGCAAAGGAAATAGGGCAAGTTACCGAGGTTATAAAGAAAATAGCGGACAAAACAAATTTGCTCGCGCTAAACGCCACCATAGAAGCGGCAAGCGCGGGCGAGGCGGGCAAAGGTTTTGCCGTGGTTGCAGGCGAAATAAAAGAACTAGCTAACCAGAGCGCGCAAAGCGCAGACGATATAGCAAGGCGTATTGAGGGCATACAGAGCGGCACAAACGAAGCGGTGACCGTGATAAACGAAGTTTCGGTGATAATAAAAAAGATAAACCAAGGCGTTGAGGCAATAGCAGGCCACGCGGCACAGCAAACAAAGGCGAGCGGTGAAATAGCGAACAACGTTTCGCAGGCAAATACGGGCGCAAAGCGCGTTGCCGGAGCCATTGGCGAGGTTGCCAAGGGCAGCAAAGACATTGCCCGCAATGCCGGGCAAGCGAGCACCAATGCAAAGCACGTGTCTGATTCTGTTACGGAAGTTGCAAAGGGTAGCAAAGATATTGCGCGCAATGCTGGGCAGGCAAATACAGGTGCAAAGCGTGTGTCTGCATCCATAGGCGAAATTGCCAAGGGCAGCAAAGATATTGCTCGCAATGCAGGCGAAGCCGCCAAGGGTGCAAGTGATGCAAGCCATAATGTTGCAGATGTGAATAAACTCGCAAACGACAGCGCGCAAGGCGCACATCAGGTTGACAAATACGCCACCGAACTTGCAAAAGTTGCAGGCGGCTTGAAATCTGTTGTGAACCAATTTAAGGTGTAGCAAGTGACATTGCTAGTTTTTGCAACCGAAATGGAAAGAGATGGTGTTTTTCCGCACGGAGTTCCGCGAGAATTCGACTGCTTGGTGACCGGAGTCGGTGTTTTAGCGGCCGCTTTTAGCCTCGGCAAAGCTTTTCAAAAGCAGGAGTATAAAAAAGCCATTCAAATTGGCATAGCTGGCGCATACACTTCTAGCGACTTACAGCTCGGAGATATTGTGGAAGTTAGAAGTGATTGCCTGGTTGAATTTTTGCCCTGGGAACCGAATACTTTTTTCGCATCTGGAATGTTCCCCACCCAAAATAATTCTGGGACCTTAAAAGCGGTTAAGGGTGCAACCGTTCTCGGTTGCTCATCCTCAACCACAAAAGAAATAGAAGCGGCAAGAGGAGATGTTGCCCAGATTGAAACGATGGAAGGAGCGGCGTTTTTTGCCGCCTGCAAGGAATACAAGGTGGAAGGGGTGCAAATAAGGGCAATAAGCAATTTTGCCACCAAATACGAAAAAACCGAATGGAAAACCGAAGAAGCCCTCGCAAAATTGCGGGAGTTTATTTTACCCATATTGGGGTAGGTGGGGGCGCGATTAATCGCGCCCCCACTACCCATATTGCGTTAAATTTCGTTTATTCAATTCCTCTATGCACAAAAGCATAAGGGGCTGGAGGGCGTTCAGGTCTAGATTTATGCGCCATTTGGCTAGTTCGCTGGCTAGTTCGGGCGAAAATACAGGGGGGGCGTAGTTGCCGCCATCTCCAGCGCCTATTATTCTGCACAAAACGTCTGCGAAGCTAACTAGGGTAACCAAAGGTCTGTTTATCTCTGCCCTTTCCAGATTGTGGTGGTACTGCATTACCTCGTTTATGGCGCGCGGGAGCCGCCAATTTTCGGCAAGCCAAGAGCCTATTTGACCGTGGTCAACGCCCAAAAGCTCTTTTTCTGCTAAATACAATTCGCAGGAGCGGGTTTTGCTCATGCTTATCGTTTGCTCAAATTCTTTGTTCATGTATTGCAAAAGGACTATTTTGCCAATATCGTGCAAAAGGCCTGCGGTAAAAGCATCGTTTGCCAAGTCCGGTTCGTATTCGCTTGCAACTATGCGGGCTACTATGCCAACCGCGGTGCAATGATCCCAGAATTTTTGCAAGTCTATTACGGAGTTTTTAAGTTCAAAAGCCCTGGACATGGAAATTTCAAGGCTCATGTCTTTTACCTGTTCATAGCCGAGTTTGCTTATCGCGCTGTGAATTCCGGTTACCGATTCGCCGCCCGCGTTGGTGGTTTTCAAAAGTCTGGCGGCTAAAACAGGGTCGCTGGAGACTATTTGCTCCAAAGCCTTTCTTTCAACTTTTTCATCGTCAACCAATTCAAAAAGCTGCGCCACAACCGTTGGCAGGGTTGGCAGGCTTATCAGGCTTTGGGTTATTCTTTTTATATCGGCTTGCACAGTTTTATGTTACACCTCTGAATGTATGTTCCTTGAGCTTATACGTTTGCGGAAAATATAATAACTCCAAATTTGATACGCCAAAACAATCGGAACAAAAATAAAGGCTACAACGCTCATTATTTTAAGCGTGTAAGGAGAAGAAGCGCAATTCATTATGGTTAGGCTGTTCTCTGGAACAGAAGATACAAGCACATTCGGGTACATAAAGAAAAAGAGACCAGCAACGCTGCAAGCGGTACAAAGCGCAACCATAACGAAGGCTATTTTAAAACAACGCACAAAAACAAAAAGCGCAGCGAGCAAAATAAAAGCAAGAGGGACAACGCAAATTAGACTGCGACCCAAGGTTAAAAGAGTGGCAAAGGCAAACAAAGCAAGGCTCACCGCTACCGCCATTTTTGCGATTTTGCAAACCCTTGTTTGCAATTCTCCCTCTATTTTCAAGGTTAAATATAAAGCACCATTTGTCAAAAACAGAGAAAGCCCAAGCAGCCCGCTGAACAAAACAGGTGCTTGAATCAAGTCAAAAAAATTCCCCACAAAATATCCGCTTGAATCCAGCGGAATGCCCACGGCAAAATTTGCGAGGGCAACGCTTGTGAGCAGGGCAATAAAAAAACTGCTAACAGCAAGGGCTACATCGCAGGCGTGGCATAATTTTTGAACACGCGAGCGATGCCTCACCTCAAAGCACACTCCCCTTACAATCAAGGCAAGCAGCAAAAGTACAAGAGGCACATAAAGCACGCTGAAAAATGTTGCATACCACTTGGGAAAGGCGGCAAACATGGCTCCGCCAGCGGTTAAAAGCCAAACTTCGTTCCCGCCCCAGTGAGGAGTTATTGCAGATATATATGTACCTCTTTCTTTTTCTGTTTTTCCCAAAAAGAATTGCAAAATGCTAACTCCAAAATCAAAACCTTCTAAAAAGAAAAATCCAGTCCACAAAACCGCAACCAGCACAAACCATAAAATTTCCAAATCCATAAAGCCTCCTTATGTGTTTGCGTTTGTAATTTTTTTAGTTATTTTTTTATTCACGCAGCCGCGCGAAATTTCTTGACGCATAAAGTAAACGAGCATCACACTCAAAAGTACATATATTGCGCAAAAAACAAAGAGCGAAAAAGCAACCGCTCCACCCGACACCCCAACGGATACGGCTTTGTCTGTTGGCATTAGGCCGTAAACAATCCAAGGTTGCCTACCCACCTCTGCAAGCAACCAGCCCGTTATGTTTGCTATGTACGGAAGCGAAATTCCAAAAGTCATTAAAAGGAGTATTTTTTTGTGCATTGCCCTTCCCAAAATCAAATTCCAAACTATTCCATAAAAAAGAATGAGAACCATTATACCAGAACAGAACACCATTATCCTAAACGAAAAGTAGGTGAGCCACACGGGGGGTTTGTAGTCTCCCGGGCCAAAGCGACTTTCCATTGTTTTTTGCAATTCTTCTAATCCTTTAACCTCGCCAGAGGGCCTGTGATAAACCATTATACTGAGCAGAGCTGGAACCTCAAGGCCGGGCACAATGGCAAGGGGTGCCGGGTTTTGGGATTTTTCAAGATTTTCCATAGCGGCGAGCTTCATGGGCTGGTTGTCAAAAAGCATTTGCGCTTGCAAGTGCCCGCTCAAAAGAACGCCTAATAATCCCACAACACCCATGAACAGGGCAAATTTAAAGGTTCTATAAAACAAATAGGCATCTTCTGTTTGCTGCCTGATTTTCAAAGCAGATACTCCCAAAACAAAAAAGGCTACCGTGCAAAGGCTCGCAAAGATCACGTGGGGGAATTGGTGCAAAAAATAGTGGTTAAAAATCAAGTCCCAAAAATTAGTCATCTGTGCACGGCCATTGCTGAATGTGTAGCCCACCGGATGCTGCATAAAGCTGTTCGCAATCAGAATCCAAATTGAAGATATGCAAGAGCCGGCAAACACAAGCCATATACAGGCTACGTGAACGATTTTTGGCAAGATATGCCGCCCAAAAACCCAAAGACCTAAAAAGGTGCTTTCTAAAAAAAATGCTAGCAGAGCCTCTATTGCAAGGGGGGCACCAAAAACATCGCCAACAAAACGGCTATATTCAGACCAATTCATGCCAAACTGAAATTCCTGCACAATGCCTGTAACCGCGCCAACCGCAAAACTGAACAAGAACAGCCTGCCCCAGAACCTGGCTACCCGCTCATCTTCGGAATTGCCGCTGTTGTAAGCTGAGGTTTCCCATATCGCTATAAAGAGGGCTAGGCCTATGGTCAAGGGTACAAACAAAAAATGATATACCGTTGTTATGGCAAACTGCAGTCTAGACAGAAAAATTACGTCCATAAAGATAATATAGGAAACGGGGGGACGAATGGTGATTTTTGTTAAAAAAATCTCCATTCAAGGGGGGAATTTACTACATTTGTGGCATGAATATTTTTAAACTTCCCGCTATATGCCTTTTGGTAGCAACTGCGGCTTTTGCCCAGTCGGTTCCAAAAGCTCCCACTCCGGCAGCAGCTCCGGTTGCTGCTCCGGTTCCCCCTCCACCGCCACAGGCTATACCACAGGCTGTTGTTCCAGTTGCAACTCAACCAGCACCCATACAGTTCACAGTTCCAGTGGCAGTAGATTCCTCGGCTTATTATGCAGTAGTTCCCTCGAGCTCCTCTGAAATCGCGGTCTATTTGCCGGTTTCTTCTAGCTCGGCGGCTGCTCCTGAAAAAACGATTTTTGACACTGTGCGCGGCAATGCCTACAATCGTCACGGGACTGTTGGCGCAGCGAATACCGTAAGAGACTTGGTAGAAAGGCCCGCTGATATTTACGGAAACAAATTCTTCTACATTTCTCCAATAGAAAGCGTTGGATACACGGCTGTTCCACTTGGCGATGGCTCTGCTTTGATAGGCTTGGATAAATCCCCAATAGGCAACTTGGCTGCTTTGGTTCTTGGCTATGCTAATTCAAGCTTTGGTATTTCGTTGGATTATTCTGTGGATAAATCCTTTGCATCTGACTCCGATAGAAAAATAAGCGGAAGATATACAGGCGCTGGCGATAATATAGGGATTTATTTCAGTGCTGGAGCTCTTTATGCAAACGCAAGCTGGCTAACTTATGCCGAGAGCGGAACCGAAGACCATGATGGCGATACTTATGGAGAGGATTATTCTCAGCTAGAAGGCGTTGTGGGTTTAACAGGCAAATCCGGTTCTTTGGATTATGATGGATATGTGAATGTTATTCGTACAGGCGGCTCAAGAACAATACCCAATGGCGACAAATATGTTGACGACAATACCTTTTTGGGGCTCTCTGTGAATCTTGACCTAGGATACAATGCTTTCCAAAGCCCAAATGCAAGAATTATACTTGGCTCAAATAATCGTATTTTTGCTAAGTTCATAGATAATGTTAAAAACGGTTTTAAGGGCGATAATATAATGGGTCTCGTAATCACCCCGAATATTTTGGGAGAGTTTGCTTTAACTGAAACATGGCTCGCTTTTGCAGGTGCTTCAAATGCAATAAATGTGGCAATAGGAGATGGAGACGGAAACAGCAAAACATCTAATTTTGGAATAAAACATACAGATTGGACTGATGCTTATGTAGGTCTTCGTTATCAAAAAGCAAACTTAGCATTGGAAGCACAGGTTACTGCTAATATGTTTGATAATCCAGCTGGCGGATTTGCCAATAACCCAATGTTCGCCAGCTTTGGCGGATTTGTATATTTCTAGGAGGTTAATATGAAAAAAATTCTCGTTCTCGCTTTTGTATCTGCGGCTTTTCTCTTTGGCTGTTCCGCAGACGGCAGTTTTACAGCTAGCTCTGCTCCCCCTGAATGGAAGGGCGGACCTGCATCAACACCTAGTGGTGGTGGCGGTGGCGGCGGTAATAACAATAACAAAAAATATTGCTATCTCTACGACTACCATGAAGACGAGTATGTTTGCTATTTGATTCCGGGTCGCTATATTGATACCGAATCTGAATGCGAAAATGACTATTATGGAGATATTGTAAATTTTCAGAGATGTCAAGATAAAGCTGATTACATAGAGCAATAAATTATGAGAAAAAGCATCAGAGCCTACACAAACGAGTTGGTTCCAGCAGATATTGTGCAGTCTCTGGTGCTTGCGGCAAATCGCAATGCACCTAGCAGCAAGAACACTCAGCCTTGGAAGCTGGTGTTGGTTCAAGGGCAGGCTTTGGAAAATTTACGAACAGATTACCTTGTAGCCTTTAACAGCGGCAAGGTTCCAGCTTTTGAATACAAATACAGCGTGGATCCTTTGCCGGAGGCTTTCAAAAAAAGAGCCGTAGATTTGGGCAAGGCTTTTTTAACACACAAGGGCATTGCCAGAGAAGACAAAGAAAAACGCAAAGAACACGATGCGGAAAATTATCGCTTTTTTGGCGCAAAGCAGGTTTTCTTTTTGGCTATGAACAAAGGAGAATACGGGCAAGGCACTTTTTTAGACTGCGGGCTTTTTCTCCAAGCACTTATAACAGAATTGCACAATAATAATTTGGGCTGCTGCCCACAATACAGCGTTATGGCTTACCCCGATTTGCTGCGCAAGCACATTCCAAATTCCGAGAACTTGCTATTTTTGCTCGCCTTGCCTTTTGGCTATCCAAAAGCAAACAGCGTGGTGAACGCTTTTGAAAGCGAAAGAGAACCGCTAGATGTTTTCTTCAGAGTTGTGGAGTAAATTTCTACATTCTAATTTATGTCTTTTGAAAAGAAAATCTTGTGCATAGGGGCAGGATATGTGGGCGGGCCTACTATGGCTATGATAGCCAAAAAGTGCCCGCAATATCAAGTGAAAATAGTGGATATAAATGCAGCGCGCATAGATGCGTGGAATAGCGATAATTTGCCCGTTTATGAACCTGGGTTAAAAGAAGTTGTGGAAAGCGCGAGGGGCAAGAATTTGTTTTTTGGAACGGATATAGATGCGAGCATAAAAGAAGCAGATATAATTTTTGTGAGCGTGAATACCCCTACCAAAACTTTTGGATTTGGAGCTGGCAAAGCCAGCGATTTGCAATATCTCGAAAAAACAGCCCGCAATATTCTGGCTGCAAGCAATGGCGGAAAAATTGTTGTTGAAAAAAGCACCCTGCCGGTGCGCACCGCAGAATCCATGGAACGCATCTTGAACGGCAGCGATAAAGGCTTTCGCTTTGATATTGTGAGCAACCCCGAATTTTTGGCAGAGGGAAGCGCAATAGCAGATTTGGAAAACCCCGACAGGGTTTTGATAGGCGGGCACCAAAGCAAAGAAGGGCTTGCCGCTGTAGAAGAAATAGCAAAAATTTATGCAAACTGGGTTCCGAGAGAACGCATCATAACCACCAATTTGTGGAGCTCCGAGCTTTCAAAATTAACCGCAAACGCATTTTTGGCGCAGAGAATATCCAGCATAAACAGCCTCAGCGCGCTTTGCGAAAAAACTGGCGCAAACATAGACGAAATTGCAAACGCCATTGGCAAAGATTCACGCATCGGTTCAAAATTCCTAAAAGCCTCCATAGGTTTTGGCGGTTCTTGTTTTAAAAAAGATATTTTGAATTTGGTGTATTTATGCGAGCATTATGGGCTGCCAGAGGTTGCAAGTTATTGGGAAAGCGTTGTTGAAATAAATGAATGGCAAACAACCCGCTCTGTTAAGCGGGTTTTGCGTTCCATGTTCAACACCATAGCCGGCAAAAAGGTGGCTGTTTTTGGTTTTGCCTTTAAAGCAAACACAAACGATACACGCGAAAGCCCTGCTCACTTGGTTGTAAGGGGGCTTTTGGAAGAGCAGGCAATTCCCATTATCACCGACTGCAAAGCCCTGCCAGACGCAAAACGGGATTTGAGCGATGTTCTGGACAAGGTTCAATTAATAGAAGACCCCTACGAGGCGGCAAAAGATGCACACGCCATTTTGCTCTGCACCGAATGGCAGCAATACGCAGAGTTGGATTGGAAAAAAATCTACAATTCAATGAGCAAGCCAGCTTTGGTTTTTGACGGTCGCAATATTTTAAATGGAGAAGAGTTAAAGAAAATAGGTTTTGAATTTATCAGCATTGGCAAGGCGTAAAATTATGAATTTCAAAAAGATTGCATTTATTCTATCAACAGCGATTTGCGCTCTTTTTGCCCAAAGCTACCAAAATTTAACTCTGCAAAACTGCATTGAAATAGCAAAAAAAAGCAGCCTCTCACTTGCAAGCACAAGGCTAAACGAAAAAACAGCGGCATCTTCCCTAACGCAGGCAAAAAACGCAAGGCTTCCAGATTTAAGGGGCAGTGCCACGCAAGGCGTGGCGGGCAATCCCTTGCTTGAAAATTCACAAAACCGCTATGCGTTCAGTTTGGGCGTAAATTCTTCTATGCCCATTTTCACGGGAGGCAGAATAAGCCATTCGGTTAATCAGGCAGAGCACCGCAAAGAAATTGCAAGTCTCAATTCAGATGCAGCGGAGAGAACTTTGTCTGAGCAGGTGATAAAAGCCTTTATGCAGGTTTGGTCTTTAACAGAATCTGAGGCGGCTGCGAGGGCTGCACTTGCGCTTTCTAAAAGGATGCTCGCAAGAGATTCCGTGCTTTTCAATGCCGGTAGCTACACGGCAAGCGATTTGGCTCTCTCTTTTGCAAATGCTGCGAGCGATAGTTTAAATTTATTGCAAACGCAAAGCAACTTAAAACAAAGCTACACAACTCTCCGCCAGCTTTTGGAAATTCCGCAAAATTCCAGCTTCTCCGTTTTGCCACCAGACTCCGCAAAACCCGAAACCACAGAAAATTACTCGGCTCTGCTGATATCCGCGCAGAACAATTCCATAGATAAAAAAATAGATTCTCTTTCCGTTTTGGTAGCTAAAGAAACAGTTGGAATTGCAAAAGCGGCTCGCTACCCAAGCGTGTCTTTAAGCGGCTCGCTGAGTTCCGGTTTTCACTGGGAAATTGAAAACCCAAAATACCCAAAACAATTGAAGAACGGGTTTGGCTATTCCGCATCGCTTGGCATCAATATTCCCATAATAGACTGGGGTGCTGCCGCAGATGGAGTTTTGCAAGCGCAAGTAGCGGAGGAAAAAGCGCAAATATCCGCACTCAACACGCAAAAGCAGCTTGAGAATGTAATTGAGCAACTTGTTTTGCAGGTGGAAACCTATAGGGTGCAATGGGAGGTTTCTTCTGTGCAACTGGAGGCTGGGAAGCTCTCCCTTGAAAAATCCGTCCAGCAGCACGAGCTTGGAATGTTGGATATATCTTCGCTGGTTCAGCAGCAAACAATTTTCAACAATTCGCAAATAAAGCACAATCAGGCAAAATACAGCTATTTGCTCAGTAAATCGCTTTTGGATTTGCAAACGGGGAATTTCTAAAATAGCCAATGATTAACTCTGAATTTCTCTGTGGCGTTCCCCCCGTTAGCTCTCCGAGCGGAAAAACGGGGGGACGAATGGAGATTTTTGTAAAAAAATCTCCATTCAAGGGGGGAATTTCTAAATTTATATTGGAGAAAAGATGATGAAAAAAATTATTTTTTGCACAGTTTGCTCGCTCGCTTCTTTTGCTTTTGCCTTTGCCGCTTCTGCGGATAGTTTATATTCACAGGCTCAGAAATTGTATGGTCAAGGGCATTTTGAGGCTGCCGCCAAAGCTTATGCGGGTCTTTGCTCCATGCTAGAGGGAAAAGATAAAAAAACTTGCCAGCTAAACGAGGCAAGGTCTTTGATAGAAGCAAATAAAATAAATTTGGCTCGCGAAGCGGAACCAAAGCTGCTTTGGCTCATAAGCGAAACAGAACCAAACGATACCCTGTTTGCCGAGTTGAGCGCATTGGATGCAAAACTGCAAATTATGCTAGACCAGCCTGTGAGGGCGGTTCGCTCTTGGAAAGCGGCGCAGGCAAGCGCGAGCGTGGATTTTTTTCCGCAAATTTACGTTATTTGCCGCGACATAGTTTCTGCCTACCCCGGAAACGGATTAACCATTGAAAACTGCGATAGAACAAAACCAGCAGACACTAGCTTGCTCGCCTTGCCCAGAAAAAAAATCACTGCGCTCCCAGGTGCTTCTTCTCAGCCTGCCGTTGTTCACTACGCAGCACCAGCATCCACACCCGCACCAGCACCCGCATCTGTGCCTGCATCCACACCATCTGGTGCTAAAAAATGGTATGTGCAACTCGGAGCTTTTGGCGCAAAAGAAAACGCAGACAAATTGGTTGCAGATTTCAAAAACAAGGGAGTTCAGCTTTATATAGTGGAATTAACGGAAAGAAAACTTTTCACTGTTCGCGCAGGGGAATTTTCCACCAAAGACGATGCAGAAAATTTTGCCGTGCAAAAAATAGCCCCAACGCATAAGGAATATAAGGTTTTACAATAAATTTATTTATGATATTATTTTTAAATATTCTTCAATGCGTTCCAATACATAAGTTGCGAACATTTTTTCGAATCGTTCAGTTTTGTTTGTAGTATCATATTCATTTAATGCATCATAGTATTCTTTTCGGTCAGCAAATTTTATATCAACGGGTGGGTAACCCGACTTCATAAGTTCAAGGTTGGCAAGTAATCGCCCCGTACGACCGTTGCCGTCAATAAAGGGATGAATACATTCAAAGCGAATATGTAGTTCTGCGATTTGTTTGACCGTGTGATTTGATTTGTCGTACCACGATATTAAATCACTCATAAGTTCTGGAACTTTGACATAGTTCGGTGGTATATGCGTTGAACCAGAAATGCGTACAGGCATATTGCGATAAATGCCCCTATCGGAGGGTCGGTCATTTAAAATGATTGAATGAATTTTTTTGATTGTTTTTTCGTTAAGCGGTGTTTTTTTTGAAACTAAATCACATACATAATAAAAAGCATCGCGGTGCTGTGTGGCTTCCAAATGTTCGCGTAATGGTTTTTTATCAATCGTTAAACCGCGTAAAACAAGAGCGGTTTCGCGCAAAGTTAAAGTGTTACCCTCTATTGCGTTTGAATTGTATGTATATTCAATCATAAAATCTTCGTTTAGCCTATCAAGTTCGCCCTTGGTAAATGGTCTGCGTTTATTTAATTCTTGCTTTTTTGTTTCGATTTTTTCGTAAATTTCGGCAAGCGATAATTTCTTGAATCTGCTGTCTGCCGGTTTTTTTGCATCGGCGGGTATTGAAAAACTTTTGCCCGCCCGAATCACACCAGCAATTTTGCCTTGTTCGCAAAGCGTTCTTACACGTCTTTGGCTTATTCCCCATTTATCCGCCGCTTGCTTGGTTGAAATATATTCCATTGCATTGTTCCCTTTTATGCTATAATTTTAACACTTTGGGGAACAATATACAAATAAAAAATAGCCCCAACGCATAAAGAATACAAGGTTTTGCTATAATATTTACTACGTTACTGCGTAGATTTTATGGTATTTTCCTCCTCTGTATTCCTGCTTTTGTTCTTGCCTATCACGATAGCCATTTACTATAACCCTGTGGTCAAGGCTCGGTGATTTTATGAAAAAGACTTTCACCATTTTTGCGCTTGCGGTTATGTTCTTTTTTTGCGGTTCAATTCTGCTCAGATTTGCGGTCAAGAATGTGTTGATAGACAATGGAGTGGAGAATAAATGGACAGATATTGTTTTTTTTGACGCAAAAGAAGGGGATTTTGTAAATGAAAATAAATTACCATTGCCTTCTCTTAATGATTTTGATGAGGCTGTCAAGGAGAAGTTGCCGCTTAAGGCAGAACAAAAAATCTTTAATTCCGAGGATTATGGTAGTAATAGCCGCAACAATTTTTATTTAAGAATACAAGAAAAAATAAATAAATATGTTAAATATCATATATTTAACAAGGTTATTGCTCAGGTTGGAAATTCTCTTTTCGACAATAAAATTTTGCCTAATAGAGTAATAGACTTAGGCGATGGTTATTTAGCGGAACCTTACCCAAAAGATTCTATTAAGAACATAGATGCCTTTGTGCAAAAAGTGGGGTATTTCAAGCATATTTTAGATTCCATTGGCATTCCGCTTGTGTATGCGCAGTATCCGGGTGTTATTTGCTATGACGATGAAGTTTCAAAAACTGGCAAGGATTTTAGAAATCAGGCAAACTTGGAATTAATGGAAAAACTATCGCAAATCGGGGTGCCTGTTATTGACTTGACAAAGGAATGCCGACATTCTCTTTTTTACAAAACTGACCACCATTGGCGGGCAAAGACTTCTATTTGGGCAGGGCAAGAAATAAGCAAAAAACTGAACGAGCTTTACGGTTTTAATTTGAATGAGGAATTATTGGATACAAATAATTTCACAGAAAAACTAGTTGGCAGATGGCTTGGTTCAATGGGAGAAAAAGTTATTCCCTTGTATGAGAAAGAGAACTTTTACATATACAATCCGAAATATGCAACGGATATAAATTGGATATTGTTTGAAGGCAAATTGTTTGAAGCAAGCAATGGAAGTTTTGACAGCCTTTATCATTTTGTTTCTGATACTATAGAAGATAAAGTTACTTATCAGACAGCTTATCCCATGCTTAGTTTTTCGCAAAACAATAATCTGCCAGAGGGCAAGAAAATTCTGCTAGTCGGAGATTCTTATAACAACCCTCTTAGCAAGTTTTTGTCACTCGTTTTTAAAGAAGTAAATTTTGTTTATAAGCGTTCAAGTTTTCTAAATGATTATCTAGCAAATAAGCCAGATGTTGTAGTATTGGGTTTTTACGGAGCGGTTTTTGTAGATTCGGAAAATTTGATTTTCTGATTACTTTTGCAGTAAATCAAGGGATATGGGCAGCCACGGGGAGCTGCCCCAACTGGGCGCCACGGGGAGCTACCCCAACAGCCACTGAACTGCCTGTTCCAGCTTGGCAAATTTTATTATCTCTATTCCTTTCACAACTGGAATTTTTCCGCTTGCGGGCACCACGATTTTTTCAAAGCCAAGGCGGTGCGCTTCTTTAATTCGCAAATCCAAGGAACTCACGGGGCGAATTTCCCCAGAGAGACCTAGCTCGCCTATTACAATGCTATGAGGCGGCAAACTTATGTTGCGCGCATTGCCAACTATTGCAAGGGCAAGAGGCAAATCTATGCCGGGGTCTTCTAATTTTAAACCGCCCACAACAGAAACAAAAACATCGGAATTGCTCACTTGAAGTTTTGCAAATCGCTCCAAAAGAGCGAGTATAATAGTCAGCTTTTTCGCCTCTACTCCGGCAGAAACTCTTTGGGGCATGGCATAGCTCGTTTTGCCAACCAAGGCCTGAATTTCAAATAGCATTGCACGGCTACCTTCTATGGTGCAGCTAACCGCGCTGCCGGGCGAAAGCTCCCCTTCTTGCAAAAAAACTTTTGAGGGATTTTGCACGGGAATAAGCCCAAGCGAGCTCATTTCAAAAACGCCAATTTCGTCTGTTGCGCCAAAGCGGTTTTTAACAGTTCTCAAAATTCTGTACTGCCCTTTTTTGTCGCCTTCAAAATATGCAACGGTATCTACCATGTGTTCTAAAATTCTTGGGCCTGCTATTTGGCCGTCTTTTGTCACGTGCCCTACCAATATGGTGACGGTTCCGCTGTTCTTTGCAAAAACCATCAGCTTTAGCGCACATTCCCGCAGTTGCGAAACGCTCCCGGGTGTGCCGGGCAAATCTTCGCTATATACCGTTTGAATGGAATCTATAACCATCACCTGCGGTTTTATTTTCTCTGCACATTCCAAAATTTTGCCAAGCGAGGTTTCGCAAAATAGCATCATGTCGCTGCCGGCTGCTCCAAGCCTCTCTGCCCTTAGCTTAACTTGAGCTGCGCTTTCTTCGCCACTGACATAAAGCGTTTTGCAACCAGCTGCCGCTATTGTGGAGAGCGTTTGCAAAACAAGAGTTGATTTTCCAATGCCGGGGTCTCCGCCTATAAGTATAAGGGAGCCTGTGGCCATGCCCCCTCCCAAAGTTCGGTCAAATTCTTGGTTGGCGGTGGTTAATCTCTTTGAATGTTTGGTTGGCACCTGAGATATTGGCATAGGTTCAAGTGCCTCCCCTTGCGGCATAGATGTAAGCCCTATACCTCTGCTCTCCTTTTCAATTTCTGTTTCTACTACAAACAAACCAGAAACTCCACATTCTGGGCATTTTGAAACCTTATGCGGAAACACACTCCCGCATTCCTCGCAGATATATTGAATGTTTTTTTTTGATGCCACTAGTCAAGGCAATATAGTAAATATAGAATTTTCTATTTTACATTACAAAAATGTTTATAGAAAAGGTTTTGGAATATTTTGTGATAATGGCGGATAGGCGCTCTAAAATAAAGATAGGGGCCTTTATAGTATTTTTGCAATTTTTTGTTTTTTTTCTGATTACCGGTTCTCAAAATCCAGAATTTTCGCACCTGAGCCTTATACCGATTATTTTATTTTCTTTTGTTTTTGGTGAACTGCCGGGGCTTTTCTTTGCGACAATCATAACCATGTGCTTTAGCCCCTTTGGAATGGATTTGAGCAAAGACGACTCTGCATTTTGGGTACTCAGAACATTCGGTTATGCTGCCGTTGCATACACCACCGGAGTTTTGGGAAGCTCTCTAATCAATTTTGCAATTTACAAGAAAAAAGTGTATTTCACAGATATTTTCACGCAATTACCAAATAGGCAGGCTCTTTGCGAAAAACTTTTAGAATGTTCAAAATCACAAACCACGAGACATTTTGCAATAGTCGTAGTCACAGTGTCTAACAGCAAAACGCTCACAGAAATATTTGGAAACAATGTGTTAAAAAGCATATTCTTTCAATTCAAAGATAGATACTCAGATATCGCAGAGAGAATATCGTCTAAAATGGAAACTTATTCGCTTGGCACAAATCAAATATCTTTCTTTTTTGAAAAAACCGAAGAAGAAACTATGGAATCAAAAGAAAAATTTGAAGGCAGCATAATAAACGCAGCAAAAAAGAATTTTTTGCACGATGGTTTTTTTGTGCACTGCGATTCTCATATTGGGCTTTACCGATTTACCGATTTTTCTGAAATAAATTCCGGTGAACAACCAATCAATTATGCAGAAGAAGCTGTTGACACCGCGGTGAAACAGATGAAAGATTTGGTTGTGTACAACCCTTCTAGCCTTGTGCAAAAATCAAAATACTCAAAAGCAACCGACCTTTTGGGAGATATAGACCTTGCAATAAGAAGCCGTTGGATGTTCCTCGTTTATCAACCAAAAATAGATATAGCAACAGGAAAAATTCAATCTGTGGAAGCTCTAATAAGATGGAACCACCCTGTGAAAGGTTTTGTGCCACCGGGGTTATTTATCCCTCAGGCCGAGCAAAGCACTTTGATAGAAAACATAACAGACTTTGTTATTAAACAAGCAATTTTGCAGTTAAAGCTGTGGCAGAGAAGCGGCATAGATGTGGATATTGCCGTTAATGTTTCTACCTATAATCTGTTGCAGCCAAATTTCGTGAACAAGATTTTGAATATGCTGCAAGAGAACAAATTGAATACAAAAAAATTGGAAATTGAAATAACCGAAGGTTCTTTGATCACAGATTTTCAGCACGTTTTAAATGGGCTAAAACGCCTTCACGATGCAAGCATAAAAATTGCTCTAGACGATTTTGGCACAGGATATTCCTCGCTCCAATACCTGCAAAAGCTGCCTATAGATTTTTTGAAAATAGACCAGTCTTTTGTTCGCAATTTGGAAACGAGCAAACAGTCAAAAGAAATTGTGAAAGCCATAGTGGACTTAGCTCACACAATAAATATAAAAACCATAGCCGAAGGAATAGAAACTATGTCTGACTATGATTATTTGAACAGCGTTGGTTGCGATATTGGACAGGGATTTTATATGGCTAAACCTCTTACGTCCAATGCTTTTGTTTCTTGGTATTCAGAAAATAATGGAGTTTTTAAAAAAGTTGAAAGTTGAAGAAAATTTACTTGCGAAAATGAAGGAGAGCGCTCTCTTTGCGGTGCTTTTGGATCCGGATTCTTCGGATGACGATGTTTTTTTGAAAACTGGAAAAATGGCTTTTGAATCCAAAGCAGATTTGATTCTCGTTGGCGGTTCTTTAGTGGGCAATGTGAATTTGCCTAAAAAAATTGAGGAATTAAAAAAGATAATAAATATTCCGGTGATTTTGTTTCCGGGCGGTTCTTCGCAGGTTGTTCAAGGTTTTGACGCTATGCTTTTCACTTGCCTTGTGAGTGGAAGAAACCCGCAATATTTAATAGAAGAGCAGTTGAAAAGCGGCTTAATCGTAAAGTCTATTGGACTGGAAACACTACCCACTGCATATATACTCATAAACAGCGGACCAGCAACCTCGGTGGAATATATTTCAAACACCAGAGCAATTCCCTCTAACAAGCCAAAGATAACAAAGGCTCATGCAATAGCCGCAGAGTTAATGGGAATGCGTTGGGTTTATTTAGAAGCGGGTAGCGGTGCAGAGACACCTGTTCCATTGGAGCATATAACTACAACACGCGAGGCAACCAACTTGAACATAATAGTAGGGGGCGGCATAACCACTCCCAAAGAGGCAAAAGCAAGGGTTAAAGCCGGAGCGAATATGATAGTCACTGGAACAATTTGGGAAAAAAATATGGATGCAAATTTAATGAAAGAATTTGCAGAAGCGGTGCATGGCAATTAAAACTCAAAAACTATCCGTTGGTTATAAAAAACCTTTGGTGGAAAATTTATCATTTGAAATTTCTAGTGGTTTAACCTGCTTAATTGGACCAAACGGAAGCGGAAAAAGCACTTTGCTAAAAACAATGGCGGGGCTAATGAAACCTCTTGCGGGTTCAATTTTTGTTTTTGGAAAAGATTGCTCAGAAATAAGCGGGGTGGATTTGGCAAAGTTAATAGCTTTTGTGCCAGCTAGATTCCCTGCCGAAACAAATATAAAGGTTTTTGATTTTGTGGCTCTGGGCAGAATTCCGCACACAAATGCTTTTGGAAAATTGGAAAAAAGCGATTTGGAAAAAGTAAATTTTGCAATGGAGCAAGCAGAGGTTGATGGTTTTGCAGAACGCAGAGTAAATAGCTTGAGCGATGGAGAAAAGCAACGTGTTGCGCTCGCTAGGGCACTTGCCCAAGACACAAAAATTCTCCTTATGGACGAACCCACCGCATTTTTGGACTACCAGCACCGCGTGAAACTCTTTGAATTTTTAACCAAAACAAAAGACAAAGTTCATTTGGTATCTACTCACGAACTGGATTTGGCTGCACGATTTACGAAAAATATTTTGAATATTGAGGGACAAGAGTTTATTTAGGCAATTTTATTTTTACGCAGGCTCTGCTTGCAAATGCACCTACAACGCATAAAACCGCGCAGAAAATAAATGTGAATCTCCAACTATGCATAAAATTTTCAAAATTCTCTGGAACTATTGGGGAATTGCCGATAAAAAGCGAAATAGACATCATAGCAATTGCCATGCTGAACGCCTGCCCCGCAAGCCTCATTGTTCCAACGGTCGCGGAAGCTTGGCTAATATGCTTTTTTTCAACGGAACCCATAATCACCTTTGTATTTGGGGCACCGAACAAACCAATCCCAAGCCCTAAAAGCAAAAGCATAGGGATTATGAAAAAAATTGAACTATCAAGCCCCGCAAAAACAAGCCCTAGCAAACCAACTGCATTCAAACTCATTCCGAGCATGGATATTTTTGATGGTTCAAATTTATCTGCAAGCCTGCCCGCAAAAAGAGCAACTATTGACTGCACCACCGCAGACGAAACCAAAACCAGCCCGGCGGCTCTGGCATCAAAGCCGCGCACAAACTGCAAATAGAGACTGAGTATAAAAAAAGAAGCCGTTGTTGCAGCATAACTGAAAAATGTTGCGGTGGATGCCAAAGTAAAAATCTTGTTGCCGCCAAATAAACGCACGTGGAATATAGGTTCTTCTTTGTGCTTTTCGTAATTGTAAAAGAATATAAACAACAAAATTCCAGCAAGCACCAAAATAAAGGCATAAATATTTGGGAACTCAGAAAACCCAAAAATAAAGCAAAACATGGCAAGCCCAAAAATTAAAGAACCTCTTTTGTCAAAACGCTTGCTGCTATCTTCTTTCCACTCGTGCTTAATTAAAAAAGGCACGCTAATAGCTTGAGCAACTAGAATTGTTCCGGGTATGTAAAACACGCTTTCCCAGCCAAAATAATGCGTTAAAATTCCACCCAAAAAAGGTCCAACCGCAAGAGCCATATAAACAACCGCGGTCAAAACTCCCATTGCCTTGCCGCGCTCACGCGCTTCGTAGGTAGAAGACAATATTGCCAAATTGGTGCCAAAAATCATTGCGCTGCCAAGCCCAGAAAATACCCTGAACACAATTAGCGAAGTAAAATCCCAAGCCCACGCGCAAGCAACAGAAGATGCTCCAAAAAGCGCAACTCCAAGCAAAAACACCTTTTTTCTGCCAAACAAATCGGCAATTTTCGCAAAAGGAATTTGAAAAATCGCTGTTGCTATCAAAAAAGCAGAAGTAACCCAACCCAATTCTTTTGCATCCAACCCAAAAGCGTGAGCAAGCTCCGGGAGCGCCAAATTGAGCGATGAACCCATGTAGGGAACCAAGAAAGAGGTGATGCTCAGAGTGATTAGAACTGCGAATTTATTGTTGGACATAGATTAACTCTCTTTCTAAATACGCATCACTTTCTAAATAATAACCTGTCTCCAAATCTTCCAATTTTTGAATAACTCCGTTTGAAAGCATAATTTTTACAGCCTCGCTAATGCTAACTTTGTTATTTTTCCTGATGCCCGCCAACAATCCTGCAAAATGCGTGTAAATCAAAAATCTCTGTTTTTCCGTCATAAAATTTCACTCCTTAAAAATTTCAATTTTCTTTGCCCATTCAATAGCTTGCTGTTTTAGTGATGTCAAATAAAAACCTTGCCCAAAATCCTTATATTTCCCGCATCTTGACAAATCTATACTTGAAACTTCTACATTGCTTCCATGAAATAAAATCATTTTTTAACCTCTGTAGCCATATCCATTAGCTCACAAATAACATCTTCATTTGATAAAAGGTGCAGAGTTTCGTAATATTCTTCTAAATAATTCAAGCAATCATAAGCTAATAGTTGCTGAGCGGCTTCTGAAATGGTTATACCCAGTTTTTTGGAATAACCGCTAATAATCATAGCAACCCACACTTCCTGCTTATTTTTCATAGAAGGAATATAGAAATTATTTTTATAAGTTTTCTACATTCCTCTTATGCGCAAGTTACATCAAAATCAAATTTTGGATTTACTTAAAACTCTAGACAAGGTGATAGACGAAATTAAGCGTTTGTTGAAGAATAATCAAATTCCAGCGGCAATTAATCTTTTGGCCGATTGCCAAGATAGTGCCATTAATGCTTGCGGATTTATAAAGGATGTGCACAGCGAAGGCACCAAAACCGAAGGCTTGCTCATAGAATTTTCTGAACTGCTTTACAAGGCAAGCACAGAAATAAACAGCGAGAAAAACCCAAACAAGTTTGCGGATAAATTCAAAGACAAACTGCGCATTATTAAAAATAGCGTGAATAATGAATTAAAACCTAATAAAATTGAGATTGCTTTTTTCCCTTACAAAGCCTCTATGTGGGATTGTCTTGAAAGCATTTACCTCGTAGCAAAAGACGACCCCGCTTGCGATGCTTATGTTGTGCCAATTCCATATTACGACCGTTTGCCGGGCGGCGCATTTGGGCAAATGCACTATGAAGGCAGAGAATACCCAAGCAATATTCCAATTGTAGATTGGCAAGCCTACAAAGTAGAGGAACGCAAACCCGATGTTATCTTTGTGCATAATCCTTATGACGATAAAAATTATGTAACGAGCGTTCATCCGAATTTTTATTGCAAGCGGCTAAAAAATTTAACCGACTGCTTGGTATATGTGCCGTATTTTGTGTGTGCAGGAGAGGAAGTTCAGGAACATTTTTGCGCAATGCCGGGCACTTTATATGCCCACAAAGTGTTTGTGCAGTCGGAGAGCATAAGGCAAAGTTATATTAAACATTTTAGGAAATTCGAGAAAAACAATAATTGCCGAGCGGTGTTTGGCAAGCCAGAAGATAAATTCGTGGCACTTGGCTCTCCAAAATTCGACAAGGTTATTAATTCCAAACCTGAAGATTTTGCACTCTCACCAGAATGGCAACGATTGATTATTAAACCAGATGGTACAAAAAAGAAGGTATTTTTTTACAACACAACCATAGGTGCAATTTTGGAAGGCGGTGAAAAGTATTTGCAAAAAATTCGCCATGTTTTGGGTGCATTTCGCAACGCAAATGATGTGGTTTTATTGTGGCGCCCTCATCCCTTGAATGAGGCAACTTATCAAGCTATGCGTCCAGGATTGCTTGCTGAATATGAACGGATAATAGAAGATTACAAGCGTGAGGGTTGGGGCATTTTTGACGGTAGCTCCGATTTGCACCGAGCCATTGCGTGGACCGATGTGTATTACGGGGATGTAAGTTCGGTGATGGCGATGTTTGATGCGGTAGGGAAGCCTGTGGTGGTGCAGAATGTGGGGGTGGGGGAGAATACGGAGATTGAGTGGAACAAATGGATGCAAGAGAAATTTCGTGATAGGGTACTTTTTTTTAGAATTTTCGTTGTTAACGATGAAATTTGGTTTTGTGATAATCATTCTAATTCGTTTTTTAAAATGAATAGGGAAACACTAGAATGTGAGTATGTGGGGAGTTTTGCTTATTCATTGAATAATTATTCGTACTTGAATGGAACGTTTTACAAAGAACGAGTGTATTTTGTTCCACGTAACGCAAATGAAATTGCTGAATATGATATTCAAAAAAAAACAATAGCTTATATTTCTTATGGTAATATAAAATGTGATCATAGTTTTCAGATAGCCTTAAATCATGGAAAATATATTTTTTTTACCCCATTTAAGTATAAAGCAATTATGCGACTTGATACAGAATCAAGGGCAGTTGATTTCTTTGACGATTGGTTTGAACATTTGAGGCAATTAATTACAGATGAAAAACAACCTTTTTTTAATATACCTCTTAAAATAGCCGAAAATACCATTATGCTTGCCGCTTGTGGGGCAAATGCTGTGGTAGAATTCAATATGGAAACTCTTAAATCTAAGGTTTATGAAGTTGGGCAAAAGGGTTATAGGTATAATGGAATATGTTTTGACGGTAAAGATTATTGGCTTTCTCCCCGTTATAATGGACCTATTGTAAAATGGAATCCTGATGTTGGAGTTATAAAAGAGTTTGCGAATGTTGCAGAGGGTTGTTCACAAGACGACGTAAGTTTTAGGTCTACCTTTTTCTGTGAAGGATATATATGGTTATTTCCCAACTGTTCTAAACAAACGCTTAGAATAAATGTTAAAACAGATGAGGTATTTAAAATAGAAGAATTAAAGCCAAATTTTATTGAAAATGAAACTCGTGTAAATCCTGTAGCATATACCTGTGCACAAAGCATAGGGAGTGTAATTTACGCATACGATGGAAAAGATGGAACCTTTATAGAGTATGATTGCAAAACACAAAAGAAACGTGAAAAGATACTTAAATATTCGCCACAAGTGTTGAAAAAAATAAAACCAATGCTAGGTTCTTTTCTTTACAAGGATATAGCAAAATGTCAAAAGGTAACGGATTGTTATTATTATGAACGTCCTTGGTTTGCATTGTCTGATTACATTAGCTGTGAAATAAATGATTATAATTCTACTAAAAAGCAGCTTTTTAGCAAAATGAATAGCAATGCAGATGGTACAGCGGGAAAAAGGATATTTGAATTTTTATCTCACACCACTTTCCAATAACCAGATTTATTATTGCCAATTCTTTCAAGTAAACCTATTTCTTTGAGTTTGGATATATTATTTTTTGTATTTCTGAGATTAATGTCAGTAATTTTGCTTATTTCCAATATTGTAATATTTTTATTATTTTCTATCTCCCTTAAAATTATTCTCTGTATTTCTGTTAATTTATTGGTGTCTTTATTGGTGTCTTTATTGGTGTCTTTATTGGTGTCTTTATTGGTGTCTTTATTGGTGTCTTTATTGGTGTCTTTATTGGTGTCTTTATTTTTAATATCTGTACTGATTTTTTGTTTGGTGTATGCCATTGTCACCATAAATCCACCGCCAATTTCTTTGAAATCTATTTTCATAGTTGGATACGAAGAAATGGCATCTCTAATGCGTAAAAAACCACTGCCATATTTCTCTATATCCCCCGTTAAATAAAATGCCTCCGCTATCAATTTATTCCTTGCATAAGCAGAATATGAATTTGTTTTTAAATCTTCTACACTCAAATTACTATGCAATTCTCCAGGATTGAAAAATGAAATGTAATTATCAAAAATCTTCACCTGAATGTCTGCTGGGCTCAAATAATCTCTATGAATAACTGCATTCAATATCAATTCTCTCAAGGCACTCAAAGGATATTCTGGTATTTCTGTACGTTGTGTAGGCATTCCTTTAATTTCAAACGCATATTTTATTTGAGATATAATATATTTCATAGCCTCATCAATAACTTCAAATAAAGGTAAACGAAGCATACGGTCATCAATAATCATAGAAGGCGTTTTAAACCTGCCTAGATGAACATTGTAAATAATGTCCTTTTTTGCAAATAGCAATAAAGCAGCGTTAGAAATTTTCTTGTTGTTTATTAATTTGAGTTTCTTTAAATCTTCTTCCGGTTTTCCCGATAAGTGGAATCTACCTTTTTCATTAACTTTTTTTATAAAATTACGGACTTTTCTTAAATCTATATCCTTGATGGAAGTATTCTGGGCTGGATATGAATCCCAAGAAATCTGAAGCGTTTGCATACTCATATCAGAAATTTCAGCTGGAGAAAGCTGATGATTTGAATTTTTTATCCGCTTGAAATATCTTCCTCTGCAAGCTATGGGTTTTATAGGAAATTCTTGTATGGAAAGTTCTACAACCTTGCTATTTTTATACTTAATTATTTCTGCATTTGGAATAATGGAAGGCTGTGTTTTGTTTTTTATCTCATTTATCCATTGCTGAATTGTTTCTTTTCCTATTGTTAAATTCTTGACAGGATTTCCGTTGTCATTCACGCCAATCAAAACCTTCCCGCCTTTTGTATTGGCAAAGGCAGTTAATGTTTCAATGACCTTGTCATCAAAACTTGATTTGAATTCAATATGCTGAGTTTCTTTCATTTGTCTCTTTTAAAAATATTGCATAGCGGCTAATGGCAAAAGAAAGCCTATACGCCTTGCTTGCATTGTTATGCTTTTGTTGCTGCATAATGGGTAATGTAGAAAAATGTATCCAATCGAATTGTGAACGCACTGCGGACACAATTGGATAAGTTCTATAAAATTGCCTTGCCCGCTACTAGGTTCCATTGTCCTTTATACAACAGACACCAAAAGGCAAGCCGTGACCGTGGTCTGTAAGGCGGAAAATTTAAATTAGAATATTCCTAATTTCGGCAAATTCATTTTCATCCGTCAACGATTTCTCTATTTCAATCATTTCTTGAGAGATACTTTTTTTGTTTTTTGAATAGAATTTTTTCATTTCAACCACTAATTCAGCCATGCTTTTCTTGTTTATAAGTTTTGTGTGAACAATATCACTGGAATCATCTCGTTTAATATCTAGTTCTTTTAACAAATAAGACAAACCTATTTCTACATCTGCCAACATATTATCGGAAAACAATTTCTGATAATGCATCATTGCAAACATTAAACCCCGCATGAATGTTTCTATGGAAACTTCGGTTCTCATTTTTATTTGTTGTACTATACATTCAAGCAAATCTCCAATATAATCTTTTTGCTTTAAAAGAATTATAAAAGCTTTTACGGCATCAACAATTTTAGTTTTATCTTTAGAGAAAAAATTATTCCGTATATCTGCAATTAAATTATCCCTCTTTTTTGGAAATATTTTCACAAAAGAAGCCTTTGCTTCCATATCTGAAATTCCATATTCTCCCAATTCAGAAAGAAGTTTTTTTATTGCAGGAATTTTAGATTTATCAATTAATTTTATATTAAAAAATTTCCTTGAACATAGTTATACGATTTTTTTGCATATTTCAGTAATTGCAATAAATATGCTTCTTGAGATGCCAAAAGATAATCATTATTTATTGATGATAAATTTAAACGAATTCTTATTTCTTTAAGTGAAAATTCCAATATTTCTATAGCATTTTTCAAATCACCTAATTCTGCTATTATACCAGCTTTTTTTGCTTCCCAATATGATAATATTTTATCCAGCTTCCATTCATTTAATTCTTTCCTAACTAAATTCATATCTAATTGAAATATAGCATACAAACATCTTTCGTAATAATATCTTGCGAGCAATTCCGAAGTCAATTTATTTTTAATTGTATTTATTTTACCAGCTAATGAAACCCATTTTTCGTACATAGCTTCTTCTCTATATAACCGTAGCATTGCTAATTGCAATTCAATCAATTTAAAATCTTTGTCTGTTTCTGAATCGCATTGAGAAATTACATATTCATATTTTTCTATCCATTCATTAAAAATTGGAATCAAGCATTTTTCCAAGCGCCAATTTAATTCATATAAAAATTTTATAGCTAAATCTTTATCTACTTTTTCAATATGGTATATGAATGGATAACCACTTTCGGTATAATGCGATAAAATGGTTCGCTTATCATTCGGAAGAATTAACCAATTTGGATATTCCATTCTTATTTCTTGCCAATTATTTATTATATTCTGATACTTAGACTCCCATTCTTCCTTGTTAAATTCCTTACTAAAATCAAGGTTGTGATAAATATTTTTTTCTGGCCAATTAAGTTTATTTCTTTCGCCTACTAATAGTTCACTAAGTTTTTTTACAAATTTCATTAAAGCGGTATAAGGCTCCTCAGAGAAATGGGATAAGTCTATTGGAATGATATTTCTATTTTCTAATAATTTTTTCTCTCCTAAAGAAAGAGATAAAATTCCTATTAAAAATATTTTAGGGGAGTTTTCTTTACCTAAATTATCTCTTATCCATCCTATCCATTTCAAAAAATTAGGATCGGTACCAGAAAAACCGATTAAACAAAATGTATTTTCAAGTAATGATTGTTGAACTGTATTTACGAAAGGAGCGAATTCTAATGGATATTTGCGAAAATCTTCTTCTGTTATTATGAATGGTCTTTTTGAAGGGAAACTTCCATGAAGTTTAATAATTCTAGGTTTTGTTGACCATACTAAATCTTCTTTATTTGTAATTATTTCATATCTTTGTTGCAATATTTTTTCTGCAGTTCTTTCTAACAGAGTATCGTAATTAGTTGTAAAAATATCCATCCAAGGTAATTGCAATAATTTTCTATGCAATTCAGATGGATTATATTCTTTATCTGGGAGGTTGTTTTTTAAGATTTTGTCTAATGTAGGTCTTCCAAATTGTGACTCCACTTCGTCTGCTAGTTTCAATACATTGAGATATTTTTTATCTTTTTCATCTAGAGGCTTTTTTCCGTGTAGCTTTTCATAAAAAATATCGCCCAAATCATTCCATGAAAGAAATTTTTTACTTGTATTTTCATTTTTTGCAGCATTTCTGCTAAAACCAGCACCAATCATAACGCTAGCATGTCCAGACCATAAACGTTCTGCAATTTCCGTTAAATATGTATCAATATTATTTTCCATTTCCATTTTTCTACTCACTCTTTTAAACCACCAACCCTGAGGGTTTACTATACAAGGTCGCCAATCTTCCGTCTTAAAAAGCACGGTACCACGTTCATTGCGTTGTACGTTGAAAATTCCCTGCTGAACAGTATGAAAATATAGTAAATTATTATAGGTTATCAGGTAGCTCGCATAAGTTTTTGGATTGTTTATGTGTGTAGAATAGCAATGTAGAATAGCAATGCAGATGGCACGGCTGGGAAAATTAAATATTTTACCCAGCTTTTATATATGCCTGCTTGGGACTATTTTTACTGCTCGGATATTTCAATTTAAGCAATCCTTCATTTAACATTGGAGATATATAATTTTGCTGTAAAAATACTTGATTTCTTTCTAAAATAAACGATAGTTCTTTTAATGTTGCATAATCGGAACTGCATATTGCAAGTATCCATTCCCTAATTTTAGAAGCATTAGCTCTTTGCGGAACTTTATTAAAACCAAACATCTGTAAAAAAGTATTTTTTCTTTCGTTACCTTGGGAGTCAAGCTCGTTACCTTGGGAGTCAAGCTCGTTACCTTGGGAGTCAAGCTCGTTACCTTGGGAGTTAGGCATTTTGTACAAAACAACGCGAAAATCTTCTTCCTGTTTAAATATTGGTGCAGGCAAACCATTTTCTTTGGACCATTTCTCCATATCAGAAGTTCCAGTTCCTATTCGCTCAATGTAGCCTGCCAAATACATTGGTTCAGCTAAAAGCGGATTCGCAGGAATGGAAGGATGAACTTGCTTTAAATTTTCAACTGACCAGCCAATTGGCAATGAGCCTGGATTCCATATTTCCAAACGATCTGAAAACAACATTATTTGAATACTGGCATTACTGGTGTAATCACGATGTGCCACAGCATTCACAACAGCTTCTGTGACTATTTCTTTGGGTATTTCATACTTGCCTGGGATAGAAATGTGTTCAGTTCTTGTTCCTATGGAATAATCTAATTTTTGCAAAATAAACTCAACTGATTGATCTATAAGTTCAAAAACATTTCCCTTTAAAACCTTATAAGAGCGAATAGGTTTTTCCACACGACTGCCGTAAAAATGCACACAACGGATTTCAGATGTTATAAAAAATTTCTGAGGTTCTTTTCCAAATAAAAGCAAAGCTGCATTAACTAGGCGCTTTTTTCCATCTATCAAATGCAAATGCGTGAAAATTTTATTCAAACTATCGGACAAAGTTAAAGGCAAACCTCTTTTTGACCGAGCAAGATTTATAAACGTATTCACTTTTTTTCTATCTATGTCTTTCCATGAAGCATTTGGGCAAAAGTCAGCGTCAAAAGGCAAGGCTCTCAAAAATTCCATTGTTTCCATATACTTAACAAGCGCGGCATAAACAGCGGTTTTAAGTTCGTCTATACTTGAAAATCTTCTTCTTATGACTTCCTTTTGCACTTTTGTTATAAATTTGCGCTCTTTTGCTTCTCTCTCCTCGTCTTTGTGATTTGTTAAAAACAACAAACGTGTTTTAAAACGTTTTGAAGCACAGTCATATTCCATTTCTGTTGGAGAAAGACCTTTTTTTACGCCGCCATATTCACGACCTAAAAGCCCAAGATATATGTCACTACGTTCAACTTCCTTTAAATATACATCATTTGGTTTTCTATCAGTGGCTGGCATAAGTTCAAATAAAAATGGTTCAAAGTATTTTCTCAGCAATGGGTCAGAAAGAATATATTCGTACAAAGCCAATCTTTGAGTTTTAAACTCGCTTTGCACACTACTTATGAATATTTTTTTTTTCAGCATTTACGGAAATATAGAAAAAATGCCTTGGCTTACGTTGATAATTGAATTGTGAACGCATTGTAGTCACAATTGGAAATCAATACTATGGATAGCATGGGTTTTCTACCAAACCCAATAGGCTTTGCTTGCATTGTTATGCTTTTGTTGCTGTATAATGATCCCTATTCTTCCTAAGATACCTAAAAGTCGCCTCTGGCACTATTTTCCTTATATCCTCAAAATTGCCGTCTTTCAAAAATTTCCTAACACGGCTTGCGCTAACTGCGTTGGAGTCTTTTTCCAGCCTCGGTATTTCAACAACATTGCAACCATATTCGGGCAATAGCTTTTTCATTTCTTCATTGTAATGCCTTGTTAAAGGATCAAAAGGTTCTTGCCCTACGAACCTAATTTTGATGTTCAGGGTTGGAGCTATTGCTGCGACAAATATGAGAAGGTCAAAACTTACATCTTGTTCTATTGCCTGTTCTTCGGAAACTGAGCTTTTGCCAAAATAAGCATCAAAAGTTAGAGAAGAAATAATGAATTTACCAGAAGGTAAAACCGTTACATTTTTCAAATCACTGGTGTTTTGTATAACCAATTTATATCTGTCTTTGAATGAGAATTCAGATTTGTCTTCTTCCACCACGAATATGTAAAGATGCTCTACTTTGCTTGTAGCATATTCTATCAAATATCTATGACCGAGTGTAAATGGATTGCAGTTCATAACTATTGCTCCACAGCTTTCAAGATTTTGCTTGTGTTTTTTTAAATCATTTAAATAAATTGGAATGTCGGGAACTAGGCGCAGTATAACGCTATTGGCGTATTTTATTTTCTCTTCGGGTTCAATATGAAAATCCTCGCAAATGTCATTATTGGAATTAATTGGTTGGCTTGTGATTATATCGCACAGATGCTTGGCTATGATTTCAATACCGTAATCGCCAAAATGAACGCAATCTAAAAATATAGTTTTATCCGAATTGAGAAAATCACTTGGGGGTTCATAAAATTCTATATCCATTGCTTTTGTCACAAGTTTTATATTCTTTTGTATTTTTTTATTAAAAACTATTTCATCCTCTTTTTTTGCAAGCAGTTCAATGTATTCTTTTTCGTAATCAGTAATAGTATTTCTTGAAAAAATATTTGGTATAAAGTAGTAAATTAATCTACAGTTATACTTTAAGCAATATAGTTTTGCAACAGCGAGTAAATATGGATCTTCTATTCTATTAATAATAACAACACTGTTTTCTATAAGATAAGTATTCGTTAATTGAAACATATTTTGCTCATTCTCAAACCCACCAACAGAATAATTTTCTATATTATAGCTTATACTGCTATTTTTATTTAATAATGAAATCAATATGGATCTCATACTATATTCATATTTGCAGTAAGCATTTATAAATCTACTGTCGCCAAAAAAATATATAATTTTGCCGTCATTTAATTTTTTTGATTCATTCTGCATATCAAAATCGGATTTTATGTACGTTCTTAATCTTCCATTTATAAATTGACGTTTAATTTCTCTATTTCTCATAAAATTTTCATATTCTTTGTTGGATGAAAAGTGATCTGAAAAATAAGCATTTTTATATATAATTCCAATGTCAAGATTACTTGCGATATAATTAAAATGATAATTAATGGATATTATTTTATCTGTTTTATTGTTTATTGCATAGAAACAGATTTTATCCGTAAAATTTTTATCAATTATATTGTAATTAGGATGAAAGTAAATTACAGTATTTTCTGCAAATTTTTTTTTACTAAAAACTTTATGCAATTTTTTAATAATTTTTCTGTCCATATTGCTAACTAAAATATCTGCATCTTTTCCTTTTAATTTTGTCAAAATTTGCTTTAAGGTTAAACAAGGGATACAATTTATCTTCTTAATCTGTCTAGCATTCTTATCGCAAAAATAATCTGGAATAACCTTGTGGTTGTTAAGAAACCTGCAACCGTTTGCTCCTGCTCCGTAAATAACCAAAACTTTTGTTTTATCACGCAATGTGTCAAAATCATTCCAATTTTTATATATTGGCATAAATAATTTGTCTCCTTTAATAACGCAATGGTAATAGGCGGACAATTTTTGTTTTACAAAAATCCCATTTTTTATGTTTGAAACGTAAGCAATATTTTAATCTCCCTAAATATGGCTCGAGACCGCTATATATGGGATCATTACTATAGCAATAACTTTCAGGTGCTATTTTTATATATTCGTCTTTTTTATTGAATTCTTTAATTGCCAAAGCCTCGCCTTGAAAATCATAAGCGTATCTAATATCATCAAAATACATAGAAACTTTAGGAAGAAAGAATTTGTCATCATTCAATAATAAATTCAATATAGCCACAGTAGGAGTATAACGGTCAACATCAATCATCATAGCACCTATTGGAGCTGGATTATAATTCATAAAAAATGTCTTTGTTGTCTCGCATATATCTCCAATCACCAACTGTGAGAATTCTAAAGAATCCCTTAGTTTTTTTTCATCCATTTTAAACAAACCTTCTATCCATATTTCAGGCATATCTCTATAGTCTTTAGCGGCTAAAAGACCATTTCCTGTATCAAAACCATATACATCAATAGTTACTCCAGTTAATTTTTCAACTTCTTTTGAATATATTTCACATAATCTTAATCCTGTGCCGCCAGCAACTCCAAATTCTATAACACTTATTCTATCGTATCCTTTTTCAATCGCTTTCTTTGCCGCTTCCATAATAACAAATGCATAATGATTCCGAAACAAAAGTTTTTTATTGAAGAATTCTAAGAAAAAAGCCTGCCATCGAGCAAAAATGCCTACTGGCATTCCAGTCTTATCTAATATAGGTAAAACCAAAATGTTTGATTCTGCAAAAAGATTTCTTCCATAAAAGTATTTATCCTCATTTGCCTTCAAATATTTGAAATTTTTATTACATATGTTTCCGACATTTATATTTTCATAGTCAATGCCATTTTTAAAATCAAAATCTGTTGGCGTTAAAATTCCAATAATTTTATAATTGTCATCAACAACCAAAATAATCTTGTATATCATCGCCATTGCCAAACGAATAAAAGCTTTACAAGCAAGTTCATTTTGTTTCATCACATACGGTGTAATATGTGATATAAGGGGGGAAGATAGATTCATATAGCTCTCCGTTGTTTCAAAAGATTTTCAACTATAATCCAATCATTTAGTTCATCAATTTCAAAATAACTCTCTTCTGGCATCTCTACAATTTTTATATTGCCAGATATCCGGCATTTGCTTTTTAATAACGCAGCCTTGCTTGTGATGTAAAAAGCTCCGTTTTCAACAAAAAAACCGTCAAATTCTTGCCTTCTAGGACGATTAAGAAAATCATAATTAACTGGCTCGGCAAAGCCAGTAGAATTATTTTTCCAGATAAATCGCTTTTGTTGCACAACAGACAAAACACTATCCGTTTCGCCTGAAAACATTTCAAAACCTCTTTCCAAATCAATGGAAGTAATTAACGGCGATGTTGCTTGTATAAGAACGATATTTTCAAAATCATATTTGGCTGCAAATTCAAGCATACCGTATTCAGTTGAAGCCGTATCAGAAGCTGATTCTTTGCTTCTATCTATTACCTGAACTTTATCAAAGCCAAATGATAATACTGTGTTTTTTATTTCATCGCTATCTGTTGCTATATATATGCGGTCAATATATTTGCAATTGTTTGCGGCTTGTACGGCATACCAAACAAGCGGTTTCCCAGCTATGAGCTTAATGTTTTTCATAGGTATGGATTTGCTACCACCACGAGCAGGAATAAATGCGATATTTTTTATAATTGTTCCCCCGCAGCAACAAGCGTTCTATTTTCTATTGAGCAACTAGCACAATAATTACAAACATTCAAATAACCTTTATCTTCCAATGCGGTTAAAGCAGCCGATATTTCATTTGATGATAAATTTCTTATATCTATAAAATCTTGCGAACATTCATCATATTTATCTAGACAATATAAAATGCTATTTGCTACCCCACAACGCATATTTATTTTCCCATCGGTCATAATATGATAATACTTGCTGTTGTTATCAAAAGCGCATTTTGCATATAATTCTTTTAATTCATTGACACTTCTGTTTTTAAAACCGAGTTCATTCAAATCATACCATCCCGCATTGTCACGAAGTACATTAGGTATTTTTCTCCGATTAAGTTCATTTATTAATGGAACAGCTCTGTTATTGCGTTCATAATTATTAATAACTATCCTTACTCTGCCATTTGTATTTTGAATTGCATCTAAAACATCTGCATGAGGTATATAAGTTCCGTTTGTCAAGCAATATATATCACCGATATTGCCTATTTTAGCAGTTTTTTCTATTACATTCCCCAAACCTCTATTCAACATAACATCTCCTCCACTAAAACTCAAACATCGTATGTATTCTAAAGATTCTGATAATTTCAAAATATCTTCCATAAGTACATCCGAATTAAAAGGACGTTTAAATTTGTCTGTGAAACGCGGAAGAAATTCACAACAATATGCACACTTTAAATTGCAAATAAATCCAGGTTTAATAGCTATATGGTCTATAACTTTTTTACTTTTATTCTTTGTTTGTTTTTCGTACCATTCGCTTCTAACAGGACAATGCCTACCAGCAACCGAACAACCTGCACATTTTGAAAGCAGGTCTGGCGTTTTTTTGTTTTCAAGGCAATTCAAATATATCGGATAATTGATAATATCAAAAACATCAATTACGTTGTGTTTTTGCTCTGTCTTCCATTTTGCCTGGCACTCCCGCTGATTACGTTCTCCGACTGCTATAATAACAATTCCGTTAGGCAATTTTGAAATATCATTGGGAGGTGGAGAAACCCGTAGCTGTAATTTTTCATAACGTTTCATATAATTACTATATTTGTTTGTATTGTAGCCAAAAGAAAAATTTTGATCAAACACGGCGGTTAATTTCCCATTGTGCTTTTCAAGCCAATCAAGTACAAAAATGCTAAGTTCGCTAAACGCACCATATAAATAAATTGGCGAATTGTCAGCGTTTATTCCTTTAAAAGAAAAATCCTTCATTTTATCTGTTCTCCTGCAATACAGTTTTTTGCTTTGTTTGTTGGAACACAATAATTACACATTGGCGTATAAGAAAAATCATTTAATTTTTCCAGTTTTTTTGAAATTTCTTTTATATCTGTTTCTCTAACGTTAAAAAAGAAATCTGCCATATTATCATATAAATCTTTATAATACAACAAACTTCCAGCTGTTGGGCAATGTGCAGTGATTATTCCGTTAATCAAACTGAAATAATCTTTGCGAAATGTAGAACAATTTTTTGCTATATCATTCAAATCTTCAGCTGTATAATTTTTAAAAGATATATCGCTTTTGTCTTTCCAAACCATATCTTTATTAACTTTATGATTTATTCCATTTTCCTCTAATGAAGAAATTAATGCTCCGTTATCAACCCCTGCACCGCTATAATCACTTATAAGCACAATGATTTTTTCTTTTAAATTTTTAAGAATGCAAAATGTAATTTCCTCAGGAATAATAGTTCCGTTGGTTACAATCTCTATCTTGCCTACCTGTGGAAATGTTGCTAAGCAACATAAAAACTCGCTTAAATCTTTATGCAAAAATGGTTCTCCGCCCGCTATATGGACAATTTCAATCATTTCAACAGACTGTAGTATAGGATATATATCTTGAAGCATATTTTTAGCAGTTAAAGTGAATTTTTTCTTTAAATAAGGATTAAATTCACCGCATTTTTCGCAACGCAATGAACATTGCGTCCCTATTTTCACAACTAATTTCTTTATAATCATATTTTACTCTTCCTTTAAAAGAGTTATAATATTGTTTGCTAAAATAGCATTATTTTTACAAATAATTTTCCGTTTTTCACGATTATTGTTTGCAATTTGCCTTTCTGCACACTCAATTATGCCTAATATTTCATTTTCATTCGGTATGGCAGAAAAAGTCATTTGTTCATTGTTTGGTATTTCAAGCACCTCTTGCAATGAAGTTGTCTTGTGTGAATTACTACCCATAAATACGCATGGCGTTCCGCCTAGTGAAGCCAAAATTGCAGGATGATAGCGCCCTGTGACAAAACATTGTGCATTGGCCAAAATATAACCAGCTAAATAAATATTTATTGTTACTGGAATAATAGGAATTCCAGTAATTTTAGACACAGTATGGAGTACCGCATCTTCAGAACAGCATTCAATCAAATACAATTTTAAACCGAGTTCATCCGCTTTATTTTTGAGTGCTATTGCTAACTTAATAAAGGATTTTTCCGCTTGATATTTATAATACCTAGCATAAGAATTTCCACTTAAAAGCATATACTGACACAAAAAATCTAAGTTATGATTAAAGTAATTGTTTTCACAAAAAGGCAAAGAAAAATGAGAGTATGTTATCATATCTTTTAGTATTTTGTCATTTTTGTTAAAAATTTCAAACCATGTAAATAACGCATCCGGCACATAGTTCACTAATATTTTGTTATTATTTTGTTCTATCAATTGTTTTGATTCATTGTCTCTAACGCAAATAGCATTTGCATTTTCCAAGAATTTGAGAGTTTGCAACATTAATTCCTTATTTATCGGTTCTCCAGCAAATGCGGTAAACATAAAATTCAAAATAAAAAATGGTTTACCTGCTTCTATACAAGCATAGAGAATAACAAGATAATTATGCAAATCAATCCGAGGGGGAGATTGAAAAATAAAACTTCCTTCACCATTAAGAATAACAGCATCAACCTTCTTTATGCGACAAATTAAATCATCATATATAGGTTTATTAAATTTTTTTATAGAATATATATATAATTCCCAATTTTCACAACAAGGAATGGCAGAAAATAATTCAAGTATTTCTTTTCTATGAATTCTATCAGTTAATGTTACCGAGTTGCTTAAAATACTCGCCAATGCAATACTTGTGGCTCTACAACCAAAATTTGGAGTATCGGTATTGTCTCCTACAAAAAATATATTGTTTATTTTATTGCAATTTTTATTTTTTGTAAAATTCAATGTTATTTTTTCATCAAAAGATACATTAGGCACCTTCTCAAAAACTTTAAAAATACGTACATTTTCTATTCCCATTGCGGAAAGTCTCTCAAAAATTATATCTTGATAATTTCTTGAGGCTATAACTATCGGTTTTGTCTTTTCTATTGTATCGGTTTTTAAAATTGGAATGTCAAAATCGTCAAAATGATTTTGACCAAAACCATCATCTAACAATGCTAAAACTGATATATCATTTGCATCAAAGAATGTTAAAAGTTCTTTGGCATAAATTCCCGTTCCATATAAATAAATTTCTTTGATTTTCTTCGCATCAAGTTTATATTTTAAATAGAAATAAAATGAATTCACTGCTACCCTCTCAATTTTTCACGAATTTTTTCTTCGCTGGCTGAAATAGTTTTTATCCCATTGCCAGCAATGGATTTCACAGAATGAATGCGCTTTGCCAAAAAATCCATGCCTCTGATTTCAATACTCGCTTTATGATCCGTTCCCCACATATCATGGTTGAGTGTTATATGCCTTTCTATCACACACGCCCCATAAACAGGTGCCAAAGTTGTTGGCATAATTTCATATTCATGCCCGCTGTATCCAATAAGGCAATTATACCTCTGTTTTAGTGTGATAATCATTTGCATATTCAATTCGTCTAATTTTGCGGGATAAGTCGAGTTACAATGAAACAACACATAATTTTTTGAAAGATGTTTTTCTACAATATTTATCGTATCATCAACTTCTTCTATTGTGCTCATGCCAGAAGATATAAAAAGAGGTTTGCCAGCTTTGGCGGCTTGTTCTATGAGTTCCTTATCCGTGATTTTCGCAGATGGAATTTTAATAAACGGAACATCATAATTCATTAAAAATTCCAACGATGGCAAATCCCACACCGAAGCAGTCCAATCAAGAGGTTTTTCTTTGGCATATCTATCTATATAATCATATTCTGCTTTTTGAAATTCAATTTTATGTTTGTAGGCAAGATAAGTCATTTCTCCCCAAGGCGTTTGCCTCATTTGCATTTTTTGACTTTCAGGAACACAGATATCCGGAGTTCTTTTTTGGAACTTTGCACAATTCCAACCAGTTGCCCATGTAGCGTCAATGAGTTTTTTTGCAATTTGTAAATCCCCGTTATGGTTAATACCTATTTCGGCAATTAAATAAACTGGCTCTGTGTCACCTATAAAACTGGAACCTACCTGAAACTTCATAAAACTCCATTTTAAATCTAATGTAAATATAGTAAAATGCTGGTATCAAGGTCGGTCAAAATCATTTCTGAATAAATGTTTATACATTTCAAATTCGGCATACATATTATCGCAGCCTGTTTCAAAACACAGATCTTTAAAAATTAGTGGTTCATTATGGTGATATTCTCCATTTTCCACTTTGCCATTGCTCAAAGCCATTCCAAAAATATCTTTTTTGTGCAAATTAGCTTTCAATATTTTTTTCAGATAATATATAATTCTTGCTCCGCTGCTGGGACCTCCAATGCAATAATTCTTATAAATACCCTCCAAAGTATTGTCAGTTCCTATAAATACAAGTTTATCCAAATTAGCATACAATGGATTTAACAGTTCTTGACGGATAGGACTTTCGTACGGATTTTGAGTCATTGCAAAAATTTTAACCCCTCTTTTCAAATTTGGAACCATAGACGGCGGCCATACAGTGAAAACATGAACATCTGTTTTTTTCCCATAGTCAACAGAAAATTGTTCACTTGTATTATAACGATTAAAACGAAACACTATATCGTGGGAATCTATTTTCGTTCCGCTTTTTCTGCCAATTTCTTGTGGTCCATTGCCAACAACGGCTATGCTTTTTCCTGCGATGAGTTCTTTTACAATGTTATTTTCCATATTATCCTTAACGGCATTGAATATTTTTGCCATTAATTCAAGTTTTTTACCTTTCATAATTCCAGCTCTGCACACAAATTCTGCGAGTGGAAGCCAACCGCATATTGAATCTTCATTTATTTTCTTTATATGCTTTTGTAAAATTGATAATGCTTGCTCTTCTTTATTTTGTTTCAATAGAAATGTGGTATATACTATATGTACTCCAATATTATCAGAATTAAATTCATTATAACAATTTTCCAAAGACTTGCTATACTTTGTATTTTTAGGAAAAATGGATGCAATTTTAAAAAGAGGATAAAAGGCAGACCCACTCAATCCAGGATTTTTTGAAACTTTATGAATAATATCAAATGCCATTTCTGGAGAAATTCCTACGCCATTTGTTAAATGCAGCAATAATTTGCGTACAGTTGCATTATCTCTTTGACGTAAATTCAAAAAAGCGAAGGGGGCTAATTTGTTTGCAATGTTATCATTTATATCAAAACCTGAATACATTTTTTTAAGCAATTTTGGTGCAAAATTCTGCAATAAAAGAATTGTTTTAATATATTCCATATCTCCATTGATTTTATTTATCTTATCAATTTCTGGTTTTGCCAAATCAATTGGCACTAAATGCGCTACTCCCATATTTACAATTTGCTTTTTTATCTCTATATGGCTTGTTTGGTCAAAAACAACGCACACTGTCTTATTTTTATTTTCTGCCAATTCTTTTGGAGAAATTACAGGAAGTTCATCAATTTTAGTTCCATATTTGTCTGGAGAATTATCGCAAAAATAATCTATATTTATAAAACATTTTTCCTTTAAAAATTTGAACCCAGCTTTGCCTATTTGCCCGGTTCCAAAGATGCAAATTTTAAACCCAGAATTTTGCAATTCGTTAAGAGTTAATGCAATCTTTGTTTCATTTGCATTTAGGCAATCAAAATGGACATTGGTTGGCATATAACCTCATAATAATCTGTTGTTCAGGAACAATATAGAAAATAATAAGTCATAAATTATTTTTCAAAAACAGCCTTGGAGGTTCAAAGGAATAAAAATACTTCTCAATATCAAGCAAGCGTTTACTATCGCCCCCTTTTGATTCTACGTATTTGCTTATACCTTTAAACAGCCTACTCTCAGGTACAATAAATATATCTGCACTATCTTTGACCGCATCATACGATTCTTCAAGTGCAAGACCTGGCAATTGTACTGGTAAACCCAATTGTTTTATAGCTGCCACAAGACGTTGATTTCTATGAATCTTTCCCAACAAAGCTATCCTCTTTCCAACACCCAAACATTCAAATAATTCTTTAATTTCATTTCTATAAACATATTCTTTATATCCATTGTAGTCATTATAATATTCATTCTTAAAAGTTTCTATTAAATTGTTATTTTTCTCAATATAATAATTCTGCGATTCAGAATTGAAATACAATTCAATAAAATTTTCTATTTGAGATGTAGTATAATATGTACGAAAATCAAAAGATAAATTATTCGCTTTAAGTTTTGCAACAAATTTAACAATAGAATAAGATGCCGTTCTGAGCGGCATGTTAAAATCCCAAGATAAAGACAAACAATTCAAATTTAATAATTTCAAAATTTCTACTATTCCTTCAACATCGGTATCACTGTCATTAACTCCTGGCAAAACAATGTATTTAAGTACAAATACATTATATTTTCTGTACTTTTTCAGATTAGCTAACACTTTCTCAAATAAATCATGTCCTTTTACTAATTTGAAAGTTTCTTTGGTTCCGCTATCCAAGCTAACATTAATAATACTATTATTTTTTTTCATTGAATTTGCTATTTTAAGATTAAATAAAAAAGCATTTGTAGAAAACGTTGCTTTATATTTTGATATTGCATCCAAAAAAAGATCTTTGTGCGGCATAATAGTTATTTCACCAGACGCACATGCAAAGTGGCAGTCATCGTCAATAAAATTATTTTTTTTCAAGTATTGAATCATTTGTACAATCATTTCATGATATCGTGAATGTTTAACATTTTGATAATTATTTTGTGAAGCCGTATGAACCCAACAATAAATGCACTTTGCTTGGCATACAGACGGATAACAACTTATAAGGATTTTTTGAATTTTGTAGTTAAACACATTGCGCGGGCGTAAGCGAAAGCAACCAGCACATTCTATAGGAATAATTCTATCAATAATAGCCTTTCTTTTTTGCAGGAAATTGATTATTGTTGCTTCTGCATTATCCAAATAAGGAAAAGTTGGTCTAATACCATGAAAACCACTATGAGAGTCGCAACAAAAATATAGCGAATTAACAAGTTGCGAATCAACAAGATAATCTAAATGCCCTAACATAAAATCACAGCATAAAAAATCAGTGGAATATAAACATTCTTTAAACCCCATTTCCAATAGTTGCGATTCTATATCTTTGTATATAGGAAAATCAGGAGTAATAATTATTCTTAAATCAGATTTATTTTCGGTAAGCAATATTTCTGGTGTGTGAACTGAGTAGGTTTCTAATTTTTTTATATCTCGGTTATTATCTACAAAATACGCAACCTCAATGCCATTGTCGTTTAAATATTTTAACGCTGGTTTAGCATTGCCGCCAGCACCGAATAGCACCACTTTGAAATTTTTTAAATGAACTATTTCATCAGATAAAGACATAAATCATAACTCCTATATATATTTATCCAACACCCTCTTTGTTGCTTCCAAATACTTCAAACCCCATTTCAAATCAGGCTCTAAATGATTACCTTCTGCCCATTCGTTCATCGCATTTATGAATACAAAATTCTCTTCTTTTGAATAAGGTTCAAATTTTTTGCACACATGGGCAAGCCATTTTTCATATAAGTCAGGGGTAGAATCGTGTACAATAAAAGCATCTTTTGCTTTCCTTGGGCTATTATCCCAACCAGGGCAAACTCCCGGATATTTTTTGAATGGCCTTGGTATTGGATATGTTTCCAATGCTCTTTTAACAATATCACCATATAAACTTACTCTATCTTTTGATAATCGTAAGATTTTAAGTATAGGATTTGAAAATATATATGGCAAAAAATCCCAAACTGCTTCAAATCCGTATAATGAGGGATCCTCATAAAAACGAAAACTTGTTGTAGCTAAAAGGTAAAGCCCATTTTTGAAACCATTTTTCTTAGCTTCCGTATCCCATAAGTTTAGCATATCCTTAACATTTGGAATGTGAGTCGCTCTGTATATTATGAAAAGCGGTCTGCCGTCTATTTTTATATATCTTTTATCTTTGAAAATATTCAGTAAGAATTTAATATGCTCTAGATGGTCTAGCTCGCTGTACTTTTGTTCCTGTATAACATCATTATTCGAACCATTCCAATTTCTGCCCCAAGGTTCATTTGCCCAACATAAGCAGAAAGGAAAATCTGGTTTGCCGCTAGCTACAATTTCATTTACAGGTCTTTCCAGTAACTGCTTGCCGTGAAACCAATAATGGTAATAGCAAAATCCGTAAATGCCATATTTTTTTGCCAATTCAGCTTGAGCAATTCTTGACTCTTCCAGTCTCAAATCATAGAAACCTAAATCGGCTGGAATATGCGGCTGATAATGCCCCTTAAAACGAGGCTTTGCCTTTGCTACATTTGTCCATTCCGTAAATCCCTTGCCCCACCATTCATCGTTTTCGGGAATGGGATGAAATTGTGGAAGAACAACGGCTAGTGCGCGTAGATGTTTGGAACTATATTCTTTCTGCATAGTATTTAATGTGGCCTCCAAAAATCGTGTTTCTCTTTAAGCCCTGCTTGCTTGCAAGTTTTTGCAATTTCAGAGCTGTATTTTCTGCTACTGATAATAATAAAATAATTTTTATCCCTTTTCTTCAAAATTTCTTGCGGAGAAATCGCCCCATCTTTCTTATTTGAATCTAAAAATTCTGTTATATTCCAATTGTTATATTCACATTGTCGGATTACTATTTTTGAATCTTCGCCTTTTCCCCAAACATAAATATACTTTTTTTGATTATTTATAGTTATCTTAGGATAAAAAATAAATGCAAAATTTTCTTGTAATAATGTGAATAATTTTGCTTTATTTTCTGTGTTTAAATAATCTAAAAATTCCTGCGCATATTTCTTAGCAAAAGCAAGTTTGTATTTACATTTTTTGTACATTTCAATTGCCTTTTCACAGACGGATTCTTTATTTTTTTTACCCTTGGTTCTATAATAGAAAAAATTTAAGAATATTAAAAAATAGCGATTATATATCATAATATAATTTTTTTTGCTTATTTTCTTTTTACTCAAATAATCAAATATATAAGAAAAAACTTTGAAAAGAGAATTTATTTTCTTATAATTTAATATTTTGGAATCTCCAGAATTCACCCTTCTTATGTAATGATAAAAAACATCGTCAACCGTTATTATTTTATTGGCATTTACAACTGCCTTTATAAGAAATATAAGATCCGCTCCCAAGATGGTATTTTCCTGTAATTGTATGTTGTTATGTCGTAAAAAAGAAGCTTTATAAATTGCGCTCCACCAATGAAAAACAAAATGAAATCTATTTTTTTTAATATTAGAATTTAATGCAGATATTGTTTCTACACCGTTATTTTTTTGTTTCACATTTCCTTTTACAACATCAACGCTACAATTTTTAGTACATTCATGCAATTTTTCATAAAAATCTAAGTCAACGTAGTCGTCTTGATCAATAAAAGCTATGTATTTACCTTTGGCAATTTTTAACCCATTGTTTCTGGCAATGCTCTCTCCGCCGTTTTTTTTCAAATTTTTAATCATAATTCTTTTGTCTTTTTTTACGTACTGCTGCAAAATGGCAAGAGAATTATCTGTACTGCAATCATTTACGCAAATAATTTGTATTTCTTTCAAAGTTTGATTAACCAAACTTCGTAAGCATCTATTTAGCCATTTTTCACCGTTGTAAACAGGAACTATAACAGAGACTTTAATATCTTTCTTTTGAATCATATAAAATCTTTCTCCCTAACCAAACCATTTCTTTCTAATTCATCTGCTATCTCTTTTTCATATTTTGTACTAGCTATAATAACAAAGTAACTACCGAATTTCTTTTCAAACAATTCTTTTGGCGAAATAACATCGTAGCCGTTAAATTTGCAACCCTGCTTATCTTTGTTTGAATCTACAAATGCGCTTATTTTAATTTTTTGCCATAGTTTTAAACATTTGTCAGCATCATTTCCAGTTCCCCAAAGGAATACATCTCTACCCTCAATTATGGCAAGTTTCTTATTGAATTCAGATTCATAGAGTACATCTTCATATAAAACAACATTGTTGCCAGCGTAAGCAAGGCCTATATTAATACATTCCTTACACTCTTTGCTGTTTTTTCTCCAAACATTTATTTCATCTACCTTATTAACATTGTATATTTTTTTATACACTGCGTTAGGGAAAGCATCACTATAACCACAACAAATCAAAACATTGCAATGTTCGTCAATTGTTAATATATTAAATTGAGGACAATTATAATTGTTCTTATCCATTTTATTAAATTCTGTTAATCTTTTTTCAATAGAACCCAATAATAATTCCGTAGCGGCACATTTTAATTCAGAATACTCAAGTTCATTCCTTAAATATTTTTCAAACATATTTTTCCCATTAAAGTAGGCACAATAACCTTTAAATTTAATATCATATTTTTTTGCAAATTCCATTGCAGCTTGTATTTCAGTTAGGTTGAACTGATATATATGATATGATATGATGGCTGAACCTGTAAAGCCGCATTGTCTGAAATTTTCAATTATGCTGATTATATTTTCTTTGATTTTATTAAAATTAAAACCATGTATCTTATCATAACTCTCCTGACTAAATCCAGACATTGAAAATGTTATATATGTTAAATATTTTAAATCATTGCTATTTTCAAAATAAATAGGTTTGGAAGCATTTGTGCTTAAACCAAATTTAAGATTTAAGCCGCTTAAATAACAAATTATCTCTTTAAATTTTGGATGCAAAAAAGGTTCTCCCCAGCTATATAAATCAATAGTTGTGTTTGAGTTTATAAAATTGTTAGCTAACATATACTCTATGGATTTTTTAAATTCATCTAAGTCAACAAATTGTTGTTGTCTAATCTCAGGAGATTTTTGCCCAGCCAGCCGTTCTATATTTGCTCTGCCCGTTTGACAATATTTGCATTTTGCGTTGCAAATACCAGATATTTCAAAAAATACTTTGTTAAACATTTTACAACTCCTATACTAAATATGATGGTCTCTGCTTTTCAATATCTGCCATTCTTATGCTCAATTCGGGTTCAAAAATACTCAAATCACCGCCAAATTTTTCTTTGCAGAATTCAATAATATGCTCGTAATTTGCTTTTCTTTCAGCATAACGCACATATGCTTTTTTAACGTCAACCGTCAAAGAGTTTTCGTTAAAACGGTAATGATGAAGCAACTTATTCGTATAGCCAATTTTGTTGGCATAATAAAATAGTTGTGCCGTAATATAACAATCTTCTCCGTTGCTTTCTTTAGGAAATTCTATTTTTTCATAAATCATACGTTTTGTAAGTTTGTTCCAAACAATTTTTGCGTTTCCAAATCCGAAAATTCCGTACTTTATTCTTTGAAGTTTATCACTAGAAAGTTTTTGAGCGGCATAAACTATTTCGCCGTTTTGCGTTCCACAAAAATAATCGCAGCATACCATATCATAATCATTCATTTTTGCACAAGTCCAAAGCCATTCAAGCATGTTTTCTTCAATCCAGTCATCGCTGTCAATAGGCAATACATATTGACCGCTTGAGCGGGCGAGACCGCTTGAGCGGGCGAGCGGCAAACCTTCGTTTTGTGATTTGTCAATTACGATAATCCTACTGTCTTTTTTTGCATATTCGTTTAAAATCCGTAAAGAATTATCCGTTGAAGCGTCATTTACACAAATTACTTCAATATTGCGAAATGTTTGGTTAAGAATACTGTCCAAACATTGTGGCAAATATTTCTCAGTATTATATACGGGAACTAATATTGATATTTCCAGCTCGCCATCCATTTTTTGCTGCGGTAGTTTAATATCAAAAACATCAGCTAGTGTTTGTGCTGTTTTAAGGTACGAATTGTTTTCAAGTACACTTTCTCTGCATTTTTCGCCCAGTTTCAAAAGTTCATCGTATTTTCCGTGATATTTTTCATGAATTTGCATTAATATTTCTTTTAATTTCTGCTCGTGTTCTTCGGGTGTTTTGTAATCATACGCAAAAAATAATGATTTATCTTCAATATCGTCAAGCGTTCCTGTAAGCGGAGAAATTACGCTTCGTGAGTATGAAAATGCTAAAATAGCAGCTCCGCTGTTCAAAGAACTTTCAAGAGAATATGGCAAAAGCAAAATATGGTTTTGTGCCAAAAGTTTTGCTATCTCGTTATCTGCGATAAACCTGAAATCGCTTTTGATTTTATCAGTTTTAATTAAATTCAATAAATCTTGCCTATAATTTTCATTATTGCAATTTCCGCATATATTCAATTCAACGTCATCAAAATCTAAATCATTAAAAATTTTAATCAGAAGTTCTATATTTTTATAAGGTCTTATTTGCCCGAAAAACAAAATTTTTAATTTGCTATTTGAAAGTAAATTTTGTGAATATATATTTCCGTAAGTTCCAGCATAATGCGGATGAGGAACCAAAATCATTTTTTGTAAAATCTTTTCATCGTTTTCGCAAAGTTCTTTTAATACTTGAATTGTCATTTTTGAATGGATTACAATTTTGTACGCAGATTGAGCCAATGTTTTCATTAAATTTTTAATTTGCTCTGTATTCTCCGTTTCGTGCGGTTGTTTATTATGAACATTCCAAATAATTTTACGCCTAGTTTCTTTGCATTTTTCCAAAAAAGCTATTTTCTGTTGCAAATCATGTAAACTTGTTATGTTTTCAAACCAATGAAGCCAAATAAAATTGGAAACGGCTAAATTGTCAGTAGGTTTAATATTTATCGTCTGTAAAATATTTTTCATCAATTCAGTGTATTGGTTCATTCTGATTTTAAACGGATAAATTGCACAACTGATTGGAATGTTATAATCTTTCGGTACAAATAGGCAATCGCTTCCAGCAACTATAAGTTTTTTATAGCCGTTGTTTTCGATATATTTAACTACGTCGCTTCCATCTATTGTCTCTATAGTAATCAAGCCAAACTTGAATTTCGTAAAATCAATTGATTCCAGAACCTGCATTTCATGCCCTTCCGTATCAATAGAAAGAAAATCGATAAATTTTACATTTGGGAATTCAGCCATAATATCGCTGAATGTTTTTGTAGAAACGAAATTCTTTTCCATATTGCTGAATTGTTTTGCTGCTTCAATATGTTCTTCACTCATAGTATTAGCCAAACCGCTTCTAGTGTCTTTGTCGGGGAATGAAATAAACTCAATGTTTTCATGTGATTTATTTGAAATGGCACAATTATACAGCGTACAATTTCTGACTTTCCTCATTCTTTCAAAAGTTGCTTTTTGCGGTTCAACACAAATTCCTTTCCAACCGACTTGCTCTGCCCAAATAGTTGTACTTCCATTAATTCCATCATTGGCTCCAATGTCAATATAAAATCCGTCTGTTTTTCCTTTGAAAAACAAATATGCAATAATATCTTGCGCAACTTGGGCAGAAAAGTGAAGATTTTTTTGTCTTGCGGTTTTAAGTAGCGTGTTAATTTCCACCGGATCTAAATCCGTTTTGCATTGAAAATCACGTAATATGTTTTTGCGCAAATTGTCAAAGCCTGAATATGGATTTTGCTCATTTGCAATTAAGTAAACCTTATGCAATATTTTTTCTTCAGGAACACCATAGTTTATTAGAAAATTCTTTACGTCACTGGCAATAGTTTCATTTTCAATGGCAATTATTGCATAATCATAATCATCGGCACTTAAATTTGCAATAGCCTCAGGATTTTTTATGAGTATTCCGTCTGCTTTTTTGTCTATCCAAAGCACTATTTCGCAAAAATTTGTTTCTGTTACTTGGTCATAAAATTGTTTGCCAACATTACCAGCACCGTACAAAACTATGCGGCTGTTTTTAGGAACTTTATCAAATGGAAAAAGGTGGTAATTCATAATAATGGTTTGCCTCTAAGCCCTTGAACGAATAAAAATATTTTCTTTTTTCATAGTTTTAAATGTCCCACAATTAACACAAGGTATATTCCTTACGTCTTTCGGAGTATCTATTTCGCCTTTAAGCATTTTTTTAGCTGTAATATAATTTGCAGAGTTAATTGCTCTTTCAAGACCAACTTCAAAAACATTTACACCAAAATCATCTAGATAAACCGCACAACACCCCAACAATCGTCCATCATAATTTATTTGCGGTGATTCCCATAATTGGTGACATAAATGATAAGGTATTTTTCCGGTTGCTAATAGTATTTCTTTTCTAGCCAAATACTGTAGCCCAGTTTCTTTCTTTAACATATCAACATTTTTAGGAATATAGCCCCAGTCCCAAGTTAATTTAAAAATAAGTTCAATTCCTAATTCTTTAGCCATCTCTTTGGCTTTTGATACTTCATTTTCGTTATGTTCCATTATTATATATTGCCAAACCAATTTGGGATATTCACTATTATACTTATTTTTGAAATAATTTAATTTTTTTATATTGCTTATAACAGTATCAAAATTGCCATTTCTTCTATACTCAGAATAAACTTTCTGTGATGCTCCATCTATTGCGATTTTCATAGATCTGAAATTATACACAACTAAAGCCTCAATAACTTCGTTAGAAACCGTATTAAAATTAACTCCACCATTTGCAGTCAATTCTACTTTATTTTCAAAAGCACATTTTAATATATCAATTAAATCTGGATTCAAAAAAATTTCACCGCTATTCGATAATTCTATTTTTGTGATAAATTTATGTGTTAGTACAAATTTTTTAAAATCATTAAGTTTCAAATATCCTTTTCCTACAGTACCTGAATTAGATTTTCTCATATAACAAGTTTTACAATTTAATTGGCATAATGTAGATGCTTCAATACTAACGCAAGATGGTATCTGATGAATATGATGAATTATCTTACTTTCAGAGATTCCATAATTCATAAGAAGAGTTTTTACCTCAAGCATTATAGTTTCATTATAAATGGCAATAACCACAATATCATAATCAGTAGCATTTAAACTTGTAACTGTTTCAGGCTTTTTTATGAGTATTCCATCTGCTTTTTTATCCAGCCAAAGCACTATTTCGCAGAAATTCGTTTCTGTTACTTGGTCATAAAACTGTTTACCAACATTACCAGCACCGTACAGAACAATGCGGCTGTTTTTAGGAACTTTATCAAATGGAAAAAGATGGTAACTCATATTTATTTACTTATTTAATATAGTAAATAACCATCCCTTATTTGCACAAATGCGCTCAATGTAAATAATAATTTAACTCGGCTTCCAAAAATCTTTCCCTATTTTCAAACCTGCGTTTCTACAGATTTTTGCTATCTCTTTTGCGTATTTTCTTGAGGATATTATTATGAAATAATCTTTTTTAGGTTTATTTAAAATTTGCTCTGGACTTACAACCTTGTACTCATAGTATTTTTTTATGCTTTTATTTGAGTCTAAAAAACTAACAATTTCCCAGCCATAGCTTTTGCATTGTTTTTTTACCCTTATGCCATCTTCACCTGTTCCCCATACATAAAGCTTGCGTTTTTGCAAAACATCTTTTTTTATGTCAATAAAGGGATAAAAGTTCCATTCTGCCCAATTTTGCAAAAGCCTTACTAATTCCGTTTCGTTTTTACTTTCAAGAGCCGCTATAATAGGTTTGGGTAAATTTAATTTTATAGGGAATTTGATTTTTGTGTAATACGCAATACCAATGCTTGCAGCTTCTTTAATGCTTCTTTTTTCTGAATTTCTTGCTAATCGGTAAAATAGACCTGAAAAAATTAATGCATAAATATAAAGATAATGTTTATCTTTTTTAGCCGCATTTTTTAAACGATTCAATATTAAACATATAGATTTTAACACCAAATGCATTTTCTTGTAACTATAAATATCTGAACTAGAAGAGTTATTCCTTCTAATGTAATGATAAAATACATTATTCAAAAGATATATATTTTTCGCCACTATAACTGCATGAACCAAAAAACAGACATCTTGGTTTGTGATTATTCCTACTGGGAATTTAACTCTGTGTTTTTTTAACATTTTATTTCTATAAATAGCAGTTTGAAATTGATGAGTAAAATAACCCTTGTGTTTTAGAATATGTTTGTTCATACTCTCTATAAATTCTGTATTCGTACCAATATCCATTCTTTTACGTACTGCTTTTGCAATATCGGCATTTTTACTTTGTGCAAGTTTGTATAATTTTTCGTAAAAATCTAAATCAACATAATCATCTGGATCACAAAAACCGATATATTCTCCTTTTGCAATTTTCAACCCACTATTTCTGGCTACACTTACGCCTTGATTTTTCTTAAAGTTTATTATTTTTACTCGTTCATCTTTCTTTGCATATTCTTTAAGTATAACCAAAGATTTATCTGGTGAACCATCATTTATGCAAATGATTTCAATATCTTTAAGTGTTTGATTGACAAGACTCTCTAAACACCTGCGTAGATAAGGCTCTACATTGTAAATAGGAACTATAACGGAAACTTTAGGCATTTCTATATTAATATAGTAAATAACATTTCAATATCACCCTTTGTCTGTACCAACGCGCTCAATTAAGCTTTTGGATTTTTCTACCTTACTTCTAATGCCTCAAAAATACTTCAACATAGCCGGCCCCTGTAATTCAGGCGAACATTATATGCTTGACCCTTTGCGTGGTATTCGCAAAGAATTAATGGATTTGATAGATTCAAAGCAATATTTCGTTATCCACGCCTCAAGGCAGAGCGGAAAGACTACTCTCTTATTGGAGCTTGCGGATAAAATAAACGCCGAAGGCAGATACCATGCTTTGTATTGCTCTTTAGAGGGGATACAATCATTTACCGAGCCAGAAAAGGGAATACCAGAAATAGTTCGGAAAATGAAATCTTGTATAAAAAATCAAGGTTTGCCTAATGGTTTTGCAAAAGATGCCAATTATAGCAATATCTCTGGTGTACTAAATGATAGCCTTGTAGATTACTGCCGCTTGCTAGACAAACCTTTGATTATACTTTTTGACGAAGCTGATTGCCTCAGCAACGGAACTTTAATCACTTTTTTAAGGCAATTGCGAGAAGGCTATATCTCAAGGGCAAGAGTTCCATTTGTTCATTCGCTTGCCTTAGTTGGAATGCGAAACATCAGGGACTACAAAGCAAGAATCAGAAGTGACAGCGAAACGCTAGGAAGTTCAAGCCCATTCAACATTGTAGCAGAAAGTTTGAGTTTGAAAAATTTTACAAAAGAAGAAGTAATTGAACTTTACAGCCAGCACACAAAAGAAACTAGGCAGGTTTTTGAACCACAGGCGATGGATTACATTTATGAACAAACTCAAGGACAACCTTGGTTGGTAAATGCTGTAGTCCGAGAATGCGTGGAAAAAATATGCAAAAAAGATTATACCATTCCAATAACAAGTGAAATGGCTAAAACAGCCATAAATAACATAATTTTAGCTAGGGGAACGCATTTTGACAGCTTAATGGAACGTTTGAGGGAAAACAGAGTTCGCACTGTTATACAGCCCTTGATTCTTGGAGAGGAAGCAGACCGAACAACCGATAATTATTTGTATGCCAAGGATTTGGGATTGATAAGAGAATTCAATGGAAAAGTTGAACCCGCCAATCCAATTTATGCGGAAGTAATTATAAGAACCATAACTTGCACTGCACAAGAAGCGATAAAAAACAGCAGGCCTAATTCCGATTTGCCAAAATATGTTATTGACGGCAAAATAGACATAAACTATTTGCTCAAAGATTTCCAGTCTTTTTGGAGAGAAAACAGCGAAATTATTTGGGATGAGCTTTACGAGGAGGGTTTACGCGAGTACAAAGAGGCATCCCCCCATTTGGTTTTGCAGGCTTTTTTGCAGAGAGTGATAAATGGTGGAGGCCATATTTCAAGGGAGATGGCTTTGGGCAAAAAGCGTGCCGATATTTGCATTGAATGGGAAGGGCAGAAATATCCTATAGAGATTAAAATATTGAGGAATAATAATAGCATTGCAGACGGCTTGGCACAGACCTTGGAGTATGTGGAGAGATGCGGAACGGAAAGGGGTTGGCTTGTTGTTTTTGACAGGGATGCAGGCAAGAGCTGGGAAGAGAAATTGTATGTCAAGGAATGCGAGAAAATAACTGTTTTTGGGTGTTGAATTCACCTCGGTCTCCAAAAATCTCTCCCTGTTTTCAACCCTGCATTTTTGCAGATTTTTGCGATTTCTGCTGCATATTTTCTTGAAGATATTATTATGAAAATATCTTTCTTAGGTTTATTTAAAATTTGCTCTGGACTTACAACCTTATACTCATAGTATTTTTTTATACTCTTATTTGAATCTAAAAAACTTGCTATTTCCCAGCCATAGCTTTCGCATTGTTTTTTTACCCTTATGCCATCTTCACCTGTTCCCCATACATAGAGCTTGCGATTTTGCAAGACATCCTTTTTTATATCAATAAAAGGATAAAAATCCCATTTTGCCCAATTTTGCAAAAGCCAAATCAATTTCGTTTCGTTTCTATTTTCAATAGCCGTTACAATAAGTTGAGGTAAATTCCAATTTTTTGGGAATTTATATTTTCGGTGATATATAATTGCGGTTTTTGCAATTTTTTTTATAACTCGTTTTTCTGAGTTTTTTTCCAAGTATTGGTATAAAAAACCATTGATAAACCATAGATATGTTTGTATATATACATCAATATAACTTTTATCCCTTTTTGCAGCTTTATCCAAACGATCTAGAATTATAGAACGGCATTTTATCGCAGAGTACACTCTCTTATAATCATGAGTAGCTGTAGTTGAAGAGTTATCTCTTTTGACATAGTTATAAAAGGTATTATTTAATACATATATATTTTTTGCCACTATACTGACATAATTTGAAAAACACAGATCTTGTCCGAGGATTTTACCAACTGGAAATTTAACTCTATGTTTTTTTAACATTTTATTTCTGTAAATAGCCGTATAAAACTGACCTATAAATCCCCAATAACCCTTATGTTTTAAAATCAGTTCATTGAGATTAATTATTTTTGCATTTGCTCCAATTTCTGTTTTTTTCATAGCGGCTTTTGCAATATCAGCATTTTTCTTTTTTGCCAATTCATGCAATTTTTCATAAAAATCCAGATCAACATAATCATCTGAATCGCAAAAACCTATATACTCTCCTTTTGCAATTTTCATTCCGCTGTTTCTCGCTACGCTTACACCTTGATTTTTCTTAAAATCTATTATTTTTACCCGTTCATCTTTCCTTGCATATTCTTTAAGTATAACCAAAGATTTATCTGTTGAACAGTCATTTATGCAAATGATTTCTATGTCTTTAAGGGTTTGATTGACAAGGCTCTCTAAACACCTGCGTAGATAAGGTTCTACATTGTAAACAGGAACTATAACAGAAACTTTAGGCATATTTATTTTAATATAGTAAACTTTCCAAAGACAGTAATTTATAAATGAAATTGCTATTGTTGAATATCTGGATATTTTTCTAAAAAACTTTTAGTATAAATATCTTTGCTAAAAACTCCTCTGAGCCTTATTGGATTTATACTAATTATTTCCGTTTCTGGATAGTTTATGCTTGTGAATTTCTTAAAATTCAACCAATCTTCATAAATAGCATTCATCATTGAATCCGTATTAATATTAAACGTTTGTTTGGAATAATGTCCTGTCGCGGTAACATCACAGCCAACGAGATATATTTTCTTTGGCATAGTCCAAAGAGCGAACTGAGCCGCTGCAAAAATAGTAGAAGAAAAACTACTTAAAGGTTCAACAGAAATATCCAGTACAAAATCCAAATTAGGAATATCTGATATAATATATTTTTTTAGACCATTATTTAAAAGGATTTCTTGCAATTCCTGTGCTATGTGGTAATGTGCATTTTTTATATCTCGTGCTGCAAAGAATTTTTCACAAGGATATTTTATAATGTCATTAAGATAATTTCTACAATAATCATCTTGTACAAAATAATATTTTAGTTTAATTTTTTTAAAATAAATCGCAGTATTTACACCGATATGAACTGCATTTTTTACAGGAACGTACTCATCTAGTGTAGGTCCAGTTCCAACAATAACTACTTCTTTACCCTTATTAATGCCTCTGTACTTGGAAAAAGTTTTACCGTTAATTTTTTGAACATAAGAGGCTAAAAATACAGACTTAATTATATTGGATGTTTCTGCACTTTTAGTATTATTGCTACCTGAAAATGTTGAAATTGATACCAAGTGAGCAACTCCCATTTTGACTAATTGCTTTTTTATTTCAATATGGTATGCTTGTTCAAAAACAACACAAACAACAGAATTCTTTTTATTTTCTAATTCAGCAATAGAAATACACTTTATTCCATTTAATTCGGTATTCCATTTTTTTGAATCATTGTCGCATAAGAAATTTACTTTTTCTAGACAATCTTCTTGTAGATAAGCCAATCTATTTTTTGCATAATTACCCATTCCAAATAGGCATATTTCATAACCCGAATCTCGTAGCTCCTGCAATAAAAGGCTTATTTTTGTGGTATCACTGCTAGGATAATGTACAATTGTTTTAACCATTTTCAAAATTCCTTCTCTACGAAAACAACGCCTATTTTGATTTCATTGCTTTAATATAGCAATTTAAATAACCCTCCAATACCCACCCTTATCTGCCCCAACACGTTCAATTAAGCCTTTGGATTTGAGTTTGGAAAGATTTACTCTAACATTATCGGCTGTTATACCAACAATATTAGACAACTCCTCCGATGTAATACGTTGATTTTTTTTAATTTCATTAATAATTATTTTTTGGCTTTTAGTCAAATTTTCTGTGTTGTTTTCTGTGTTGTTTTCTGTGTTGTTTTCTGTGTTGTTTTCTGTAACATTCTCGGTTTCTGTAACATTTTCCTGCGAAAATACAGTGACTTGAAAACCATTTGAAATATTGCCAAATTTTGGCTCTGGCAAACTAGCCTCTTTAAAATAATTCCTAATCCTGCCTATGCCTGAACCGTACTTTTCTATCCACCCTATATTTTTGAAAAAATCTGCCACGAATTTATTGCGAGGAGTGGATTTATAATTATTTGACAATAAATCTTCTACGGTTATATTATCAGGTAAGCGACCTGGGTTATAAAACTCTATTTTATCATTAAAAATTTTCACGATAGAATCTGATGAACTCATATAATCCCTATGAATAATCATATTCAGCACAATTTCACGAATCGCTTCAAGTGGATATTGCCATTTCTGTATGTTTTGTACTTGACCAGTAATTATAACCTCCAAATTTATATGTTTTTTCACAAACTCCATCACTTCATTTACTTGCATGATAATGTCTGATTGTGTTCGTGCGGTATCTTTAATTGTGATATGGTCCTGAAAGCGACCTAGTTCTATAGTAGTTATAGTTGAATGATTATTTTTAAACATCAAGTATGCTGCATTAGTAGGCTTGTCTTCTCTAAGTAGATTATATTTAAGTAAAAAAGTAAGTGGAGAATCTATTATAGTCATTCCTTTTTCCAACATAATTTCTATGCAATTTTGTACTTTTTCCAATGAAATATCCTCTAAAGTATGCATAGCATCTGGGTATGCATCCCAGCTTGTATTTAAAGATTGTAAATGCAAATTGAAAACTTCGGTAATAGTTAAAGGTTGATTGGTATTCTTCACACGTTTGTAGTAACGACCTTTTACAGAAACCGGTTTTATAGGATATGCAGGAACTTTGAAAATCACAATCGTTTTGCCATCTATTTCAACCGTTTCAACATTGGGAATTATTGCAGGAGCAGTTTTATTTCTAATTTCATTTATCCAAGTAGCAATTGTTTCTTTGTTGATAGATATACCCTTTACTTTTCCATCATCTGTAATCCCAACATATACGGAGCCTCCTTCTACATTAGAGAAAGCGACTAGAGATTCAATAACATCATTATCAAAAGAGCTTTTAAACTCTACGGTTAAATTTTCTGTTATGGGTAAAGTTTTCTTAGCCATTGCTTTAATATAGCAATTTTCTAATTCCCCTTATACAATTCGTAAACATAACCAGCACTCTCTCTGTAAAGAAGAGTGTCGTAGTTTAACAATCTCTTATACCAAACGGATTTATAAAAATTTTCAAAAGCTTCCAAAAGGCTTATATTTTCATCTTTTGAAATATTATTGGCAACAGCACCAGTTATATATTCCACCATAAATAATCTCTGCTTTTCTGTTTTTTCGTCATTTGACTTCATAATGCCTCACTTTATTCAGCAAAGAAATTCCTTTCTCTGTGTGAAAACTGATTTGATGGTTCAAATTTTTGTATTCCAAGGCTTCAACTAGCGCAGTTCCAGATTTCATATTCATCATAAATTGGTCTAACACAACAGCAATGTTATCATTTGCAACCGGTCCTTCCACTACATCAAATTGATTTTTATGATTATTTATTTGTCCCGTAAAATCTGTAAATTCTTCGTTTCTGTTATTCATAATAAAATAAGCCCATTCTTCCGTAGCTTTATCAAATTTCAAGTACTTCAATTCTTTGAATAAATTATCATCACATTCATAAACGCTAACAAATCCAAAAGTTGTTCCAAATCTAGCAGACATATTTTTTGCCCAATCAATTGCTTGATTTTCAATTTTTGTAGTATAAAAACCTTGCCCAAAATCTTTGAACTTTCTTCCCTTGCTTAAATCTATTTTTTCAAAATTTGAATATGAACCGTGATATAAAATCATTTCAAGTCTCCTCCGTTTCGTTTTAGAATGTTGTCCATATCTTCTATTACATATATTATATTCTCCAAATGTTCAGTTTCGTAATGTTTATCCAAAAAATCCATTACTCCAAATTTTCGCAATTTAGGAAACACTATATCTGGAGTTAAATTTTTGGATTTTGCATAACGGCTAATGGCAAAAGAAAGCCAATACGCCTTGCTTGCATTTTTATGCTTTTGTTGTTGCATAATTGATAATGTAGAAAAATTTAATTCCACTAGCAATGGCTTTGTTCAAAAACCTCAAACGGTATAACAAAATCCTTATTTTCTATCAATCCAGCTTTTTTGCAAATTGCGGAAATTTCTTCGCAATAATTACGGCTTGCTATCACTATATAAAAATCCTGTGCTTTATTTTCAAGGGCAAATTCTGGAGCAAAAACTGGCCTGCCAAAAAAAGCATATTGTCGTTTTGCTTCGCTGGAGTCCAAAAAACCATATATGAAAATTTTATGTTCGTTACAACAATTGTAAATTTTTATGCCATCATCGCCTGTTCCCCAAACCAAAAGTTTTTTATTTTTAGGAACTTTGATTTTTTTAGAGAGGATTTTTTTAGTTTGTTCAAGTTTAAGATATTTGAAATTGTTGTTGTACCAAAAATCTTTGCCAAAAAATCTTTTGATTTTTAGCATAAGTTCATTTTTGGTATTGTGGAAATTATAACAAAATTTGACTAGTGGAATGTTCCAAACAGTGTCATAAAAAGCAATGGATTTCATAGAAGCAACAAGAGCTGGATATTTGAATAATTCAGACATAATAATATCCCGTTCTTTAATACATTGGATTACATTTCTTGCGCTTATGCCTGTGGGATCAGAAATGGTTATTGCAATGGGAATGTAACGATATGTGGAACCTCCTTCAAATATAACCTTCGTAAAAAATATTTGATCTGATGAAAATATTAAATCCGTTCTATAAAATCCAAACTTTTTAAATAATGACCTTTTTATAAAACTATTTTGATGATTGAAAAAGACCCAACTAGTACTCTTAAAATAATTCAAAATGGATAAAGCCGAATCATATTTTTCTAAAAATTTTTGATTCAAATAATTTTCACAAGTCATATCTCCATACACGATATCTTCAAAAAAATCATATTCAAATACTTTTTCTAGTATTGATTTTGAACTTAAATAATCTCCTGAATTTAAAAATAAACAGTATTCTCCTTTTGCAACTTTTATGCCTTTGTTCATTGCATAATAAATTCCATCATCAGGCTCGCTAACCCAGTAGCTCATACTTGTAGAATATTTTTTTATTATATCAACGCTTTCATCTGTGCTTGCACCATCTATAACAATATATTCATAATCCTTAAACGTCTGGCAAACAACGCTTTCTATGGTTTTCCTTAAACCTTCTGCATCGTTCTTGTTTATTGTGATGATGGATAATTTCTTATTCACAGGGAAAATATAGTAAATATTTCCCACCACTACGCACCGCAGCCAAGGCTTTGTCAAGATTTTCAAATGAATATCGATTACTTATCAATTCATCCATGCACAATTTATCTGCGTTTTCTATCACCTGCTGCCAATCGGAAGGATAGCGAGAATTCCACGAGCCGTGCATATTTATTTGTTTGCGCAATATTTGCCAGTATAGTTTTTGTTCTATGCAAAAATCCTTGGATGGATTGCCAACTAGCACAATCTGACCGTTTGGGCGTATCAAGTCAATGCAACGCTGGAAAGCATCCGTGCTGCCAACCGCCTCAACACAGGCATCGTAGTGTGCTAAACTTTGAGTATCGCCACGTCCTAGCAATTCAACATTGTCTGTTCCGTAAATATTCAGCCATTTTGCGATTAATTTTCCGATTACGCCACTGCCAACCACAGCAATGCTTGAAACATTCTGCAAATCGAGCTGCTTTGCAGCGTGGAGCGCAACAGCCGCAGGCTCAAACATTGCAGCCACTTCAAAGCTCATATTATCCGGTATCTTTATCAAATTCCATTCTGGCACAGCAATATATTCTGCAAATGCACCATTCTGGCGCGAACCAATGTAGCCGTAATTTGAACAGGTTTCGTAATGCTTGCTTTTGCATGACTCGCACTCAAAACAGGGCAATAACGGGAACACGCTAACACGCCTGCCGTCTGAGGTTTCTCCCGAAAATTCATGGCCTGGAATTAAAGGATGGCGATACGCTCCAGTTGAGAATATTCTTGCGATGTCGGAGGAGCATATTCCGGCGCATTTAACTTTTACCAATACCTCGCCTTGCTTTGGTGTTGGTTCAGGAACATCCTCAAAACGCAAATCACCCGGACTATGCAATATCCATGCTTTCATTGGCACGTTCCTCAATAAAATACTTGACGCATTTAAAATCAACAATGGTTGTAACCTTAAAGTTTTGCGGATTCCCTTTATATAAATGTATTTTCATGCCAGCTTTAACTGCCATTTCACTGCTGCCACGAATATCTACGAACCCTGTATCACTGAACGTTTCATGTGCTTTTAAATATTTAGCGTAATTGTAGCATTCAGGCGTTTGTCCAGCTAATAATTTATCGCGATTCAATAAGGCTGAGATTGTTGCTCCATCTTCACTTAGATATACTGTTTCTGTTAAAGGCATTGCCGGAGTTGCTCCATCGTAGCCATTGGATTCATCTATGCAATTATGAATATCCTGTTCACTTACAAGTGGTCTTGCTGCATCGTGGATTATCACAAGTTCTGGTTGAAGCGATTGCACCGCGAGCAACCCATTGTAAATGGAGTACTGACGTGTTTTGCCAGATAGTGCGAATATTTTGAACTTGTTAATGCCATATTTTTCAAGCCATTTGAGTATTTGTTCCTGCCACTGTTCTGGAGAAACAATAGCAAGAGCGTCTATGCTCGCACAATTCTCAAACATTCTCAGGCAATACATTATAAGCGGAACACCGCCAACTTTAATAAATTGCTTAGGTACTCCGAGTTCGTTTAAACGCTCACTTGAGCCGCCTGCTAAAATTATGCCAACTCTCATTTTAAACTCTTTCGCAATTCGTTTAATATTTCTTTATAACTACGTTCTTTACCAAACAGAACTGCGCTACCCAAAACAAAACCGCTTACTCCGAGTGAGCTGAATTTGCTCACATTCTCAAAAGAACCATGCCCGTCCCAGAATACTTCAATGCCATATTCATCGCGCAGTTTAAGCAGTCTGCGTATTTTTTTATCCACAAATGGCAAATAAGTTTGCCCTGCGTTGCCGGGGTTCACGCCCATCACAAGTACTCGTTTCACTACATATAATAGTTCCAAAATACCCTCAGTCATCTTGCCTGGGCTAATCACAATGCCGGGTGTCATACCTGCTTCAATAATTGCTTGCAAGGTAGTGGACGAATGATACTCGCTTTCGGGGTGTATATATATCACGTTCACACCGAGTTTGGCAAAGGTTTCAATATGGTAAATGGGATTCTCAATCATCAAATGACATTCAATGTTCTTATCGGTTGCGGAACGTATGTAGCGCAAATCATGTATTCCCATGCCAAAATTATGGACAAATTTCCCGTCCATTATATCTATATGAAATGCATCAATCCCTGCCGCCTCAAGCGAATGTACCTCCTTTTCAAGATGCCCATAATCCGCACACATCATTGATGCTGAAAATTGAATTTTTGCCATAAATATTTCCCTCCTCCTAAACAAAAATACTTTTTTCTACGTGCCGTACATTCAATTTAACCGAATTGTAGAGAAAGTACAGCGATGTTAGCACCTCCGCTACATACGACAAGGCACGTGTTGTTGCAATTTCCGGTGATTTATCAGAAAAACTTTCCATATACTCCAAAATAGCAAATATCCACGAACAGTAAGCGTCAAATACCTCTCGTTTTGCTGCCACCAAATTATAGGTATATTGATATTGCCCGTTCAAAATTGATAGGTAATCATCATATTGAGCCGGATGCAACGCTTTCAGTGATAATAACAGAGCGTTTTTAACTTCCTCGCTCACAAAACGCCTAAACTGTGCCAGTGTATTTGGAAAGCACATATACGGCAAAGGCAGAATTGCGTCAATGTTGCCAGCTGCAAGTGCGGCTAATTGCGCATCATTGATTATCAAATGCCTGCGGTAATGGCAAATTCCTTTCCAATCGTGGCTTGTATTTTTCCATACCCAATATGTGGCTGTCATTTCGGAATACATTTTATTTTTTGCGGATATATTGCAACCTGTGTTATCAAGCAATGATGCTACTCGTATATCTGTAATCTCTGCTCCTGCTTGTATGGAACAAAACCGAGCTTTAAGTACTGGTTTGTTTGCAAGCGGCTTGTCCCTATGGTTTTTCACTTCGTAAAGCACCAAGTCGCATATTGCGCCGCTTTCCGAGCCTTTGAGCAAAGGGTATTTTCCTATGCTTTCAAAATATGCACCCATCAAAATATGCTCTTCGTGCGCACCTATCCGCAGATAATTTCCAAATCCGTTATTTTGGAGTACAGCGCAAATCTCATCTTGCAAAAGTTCTGTTACTGCTACAAGAATCAAGGTTTCTTTGTCAAGAGCACATTTGTCAAATTCATGAATAGGAATTCCATCTATTTCCGGCGGGTTTCCTTTTGCATTGCTGACTATGAAACATTCTGGAGTTATGTTGTATAAGGAACGGAGTGCCACATAAGTACCATAAGCCACTACTTGCGCTCCGTAAATTGCGAAGCGATTGGAGAGTTGTATTTGTGAGATGAAGTTAGGTTGCATTATAAATCTGCTAGATTTTTTTTTGTTTTCATAGTAACTCCATTAAGTCGTTAGGCTATTAATGTATTGTATTTTGCTTTCAGGGACTCCCATCGCAATGGCTTCACGTTTAATTTCAAGAAACCGCATATAATTCGCCGCTATCAATACATCAAATTCATCGACGTGAGCAAGTAATTGTTCTGGTGATTGAATTGTTACACCATAAAAATCGCAACCGTGTTTTGCAGAGTTTTTGTCCACAACAAATACAACTTCACCGCCAGCATCTTTTATTGCATCAAATGCTGCACACCCAGCGGAACCAGTGCCCCATATAGCGAACTTCACGCCTTTGTTAATTTCAAGACGCTTATTCGCCTCATCAATTTTAGATGATAGTTCAACCACCTTTTGCGACTGCCATATAGCAATGATTTCAGCAAAATTCTTTGTATGGGCAATCCTGTCAAATCCAAATTCCCGCAATGAAATTGCGTTTTTGCTGAACAAGGCAACATAACCATTATTTTCGCTATCCGCATTTTTAACAAAACGTGTATCGTTTGATTTCTGCAAATCAATATAATGCAAAGTGCCGGGGTTAAGTACGTACTTGCCCATTTGTTCGTTAAAATCGTCAATTAACTTCACATTTGAACTATGAAGCACAATCCAATCTTTGCTCGATTTTAACAGTTTGTTAAATTCAACTCCAAAATTTTTTCCGTCTTGGATAATTCCAAATTCGTATTCATGTGTAAATAACACAGAGTTCAATGCATTGAATCTATCTTCATAATGCTCAATGTATGGCATTCCAGGTGAAAATCGCTTGTTTTCTTTCTTGCTTTCTTCGCAAATAACACCATTTTCAATTTTAAGCAAATTGATCCGGTCAGATTTCAGTTTTGGGCTGTCAGCTTTTTTAAGCATTTCGTACATTGTTGGAGAAACATCATCTATCTCTTCATCACTATCACGAGTAAATGTATTCAATGCAAAGCCACAAAGCTCACACCAATGCAGTTGGTCTCCAAAATCTTTTGGTTCACGTTTCCACCACCCTGGTTCAATAGACCAACCTCCTGGACCATCAAACAGCATATCCAATGCTCCTGCTACTTCACAAAAAAATGCGCCTTTGGGGGTTATTGTTGCACTCCACTCGTTCTGTATCCAACAAGCATCTCGCAATTTATGCCACTCCTCATCGGGAATTCCAAGGTCTTTACGGGCAAATAATCCTGGTTGGTGAAAACTTGGATTCATGTGGTCGTTAAGATATTGTACGCAAAATAGGTCGCTGATTATTTCGTAATGCTTCTTATACGAAGCTCCCATATTTGACCACAATCCCGGTCCATTCGTGCGAAATAGTGTTGTGCCACCAACATCCATTTCACTCCGATTTTCAATTTCAAAACTGTGCTGTGTTCTTATAAAATCTTTTTGCGGATAAACAAGTTTTTTTACGGCAGGAAAAGGTTTAAATTTAGATGCGATATACTGGATAAATCGTTCAAATTCTGGGTGAAGCGTTGGCTCACCTCCAATTATTCCGTACGTGCCACCAAAACCATCCAATGAGTCAACCGCCCGTTTGAATGTGTCAAAATTCATATTAAAAGTTTTTTTGTAATTGCCACAAAAGCGAGTACAATTAGAGCAACGCTTGTCACAAACATTGGTAATGTCAATTTGTATATGAAGCATTTTAGCTGGTGAACGCATTAGTTCGTACCTCCGAGAATAATTTTTTCATTGGGAATGCCTATACTATTCAAATATTTAATTGAACTTTCTATAAGATTTGATTGAGCGTATCCAATTAGTATAAAATCAAAATCCGTATTCTTTATTTCTGATATATCATATATGTTAATTGATGGTTTAGGATTTTCAATATCACACCAAAGTATTACATTGCAATAAAGGGATAGCAGACACTGCGAGTAATAATATCTCCCTATCCCTATTAGACTAGTTCCCAATAAGACGATACGACTGTTACGGGGAATGAGATGATATGGAATTTGAAATCTTAAAACCGCTGTTGTCATATCACAACCAAAAGAACGTGCTGAAATAAACGCTATTTTTCCTACAGAATTCTCACTTACCAGCTTTTGCCATTGATACACACGTTCATCGTAAAAGTAATCTTTTGTGCATCCACTTATATCAAGTTCCTGAAATATTTTATTTTGATATTCCGTGATTAAAAACTCGAATGCTTCAAATTTAGAAACTTTATCAGAAAAGTAGCGTAAATATGCAGTCACGCAATTTACAAAACTTTGCTTCACAGTTTCGTAAATTCCCCAGTCAATCAACGATTTCTTCAACTCCACATACGGCAAGTATGCTGATTCGGGATAATTTGAAAGCCCATCAGATTGGCTGGTTCCAGTATTTACACGGTAATATACGAAAGATTCGTTCACAATGGTAATTTTCTCGGCTAGTACCATGTGTGCATAAGTAAAATACGCATCGTCTGTAAATTTGATTCTTTGGAAGCGTATCTTATGTTTATCTAAAAAACAATGTCTGTATAATTTATTCCACGCATAACCTTTTGAGAGTTCAAAAATATCATTTGGGCAGTCTTTATAAGAAAAGATATTTTTTTGAGGTATAACTTTTTTATTCAAAATACTTGGCGATTTTATTTTGTTGTCATTTAGATTGTTATATTCCATTCCACCACATAAAACAATATCAGCATTAGTTTCTTCGGCTTTTTGAACCATTTTTTCCAACATATCAAGCTCAAAAAAATCATCGCTGTCCAATACGCTGATATACTCCCCCTGTGCCACTGTTAAACCGAGATTTCGCGCAGGAGCGGCACCCAATCCCTCATTCTCTTTGCTGATTACTTTTATACGTTTATCACGCGCAGCATATTCATTGAGTATGTCAAGGGAATTATCCGTTGAGCCATCGTTTACGCATATAATTTCAATATCGCTCAAAGTTTGATTCACAACACAGTCAAGGCATTGACGGAGGTATTTACTCGTATTGTAAACAGAAATAATAACAGATACTTTGAACATTAATCCTTTTTTCCCTAAAACCCATTCAAAATATAATTCGGGCTAACCCCAAGCTCGTAAATATCGCTTCTAAACTCTTCTTCCTTCACGTTCCTGCCAAGCACAAGCGCAGAATCTATGCCGGCTATGCTTGCTCCAGCGATGTCTGTTCCCAAGGTATCGCCTATCATAATAACGCTTTCTGTGCTGGGTATTAAACTGCGAAGGGCTATCTGGAAAATCAAGGAAAAAGGCTTTCCGCAAAATAAAAGCTGGCAATTGGTTTTTTCTTTTAGCATATTCGCTATATAGCCCGTAACTGGAATTTTCTCTCCACTTGGGCTGGGGGCATAGACATCTGGGTTCAGCACCAAAATCCTCGCGTCTTTCTCCGACAAAATCTCTATCGCCTTGTCCATTTCTTCTTGAGTCGGGCTTATGCCGCTTAAAACTACGGTTGGCTCAGATGGGTTTTGCACGGCTGCGATTTTTGCGTCTTCCAAAAACTGCATTCCGCTTGGGCCACCCAAATAGTAAACCTCTTTTAATCCTATTCCCTCGCCCTCATTCAATACCTTTAGCAAACTCCCCGAAGATATAATCTCATGTTTGTCAAAATCCAGCCCCATTAAATGCAAGTCGCTTTGGATTTGGTCAATAGACCTAGATGCCGCATTGGTCAAAAGCCTTATGTTCTTATTGGATTTTCTGAGCTGCGCCATGCTCTCCAAAACACCGGGGTAAACAGATGTTTCGCTGTAGAGCGTTCCCCATCCGTCCAGCAAAAAAGAGCCATACTTCAGCAGTGTATCGAACTCTACTTTCCAAGGATCGCCTTTTGCCTTTTGCAAGTTTGGCGCCGCAGTTTTTAAATACTGCTTATATATGGCAACTTCTGTGGGTAGCATAGCGGTAACTTAGAAATATTTTTGTTAAAAAATCTCCATTCAAGGGGGGACATTCATTTTCTCAATACTGTACAATAAGCACTTTATTTTTTCCATAAGGCAAGGTTCTGTAATATAAAATCCCAGGAGCTGGCTTTATTTCTGGTTTCCAATACAATGAACTGCCTTCTTTGCTTTCAATCCTTGTAAGCAAAGCTCCGTTTGATGAGCGAATTTCTATTCCCTTGGAATCTTTGGGCAAATTTTTAAAATGTATTGCCGGAGTTTTGGGGTTCAGAGGGTTCCAAGGGTTGGGATAAGCCACTGTTCTTTTAACCGAGTCTTCTGGAGCAACATATTCTTTCTCAAGCAAGCGAGACAAAACCCAAACTGCATTACTGCCATCTTTTATATAAGATTTTTTAGCAACGGAGGCTGTGTTCGGTTCATTTTCGGTTCTAATGAAATCAAAAGCTCCGAATTGCAAATCCGAAGGAGCTCTTGTGTTTAATCTCCAATTTGGCCAATTTGGCATATCTTCCCAAAAAAGTTTGTATGGCGAAGATTTTGCTCTGGTTCCTGAATAAAAAATTTGTTTTGCATATTCGTGGAACAAATCTTCAGCATTTTTGTTAAAACCTCGCTTTGCTTGAAGCGAATCCACTAGTCTTGCTAGTTGCATCCCAAAATTGTCTTTAGAATATTTTGGATCTGAAAAATAACTCCATATTGCGGAATCAAAGCGTGAACCCAGTTGGGAATACAAAAATAAATAAAGCGTTGCCCAGCTGTATTCAAAGGAGTCGCCACCCTCGCTATCCATTGATTCTCCCAGATTATAAAAACTGGACGAGGACTCATAGAGATAGTTTATATAATCGTTTAGATTTGGTGTGCTGATTTCTTCTACGCCTGTTGCGCTTGCCTCCATCCAAAAAGTGCTGTATCTCATCCAATCATAATATGTGAACTGAAATGCGTGGTAAAGCTCGTGAAAAACGGTTGCTCTTAAAATCAAACTCCATTCCTCGTAATAATCTATGCCTTGCAAGCCTCTAAAATGCCTTTTTGAAATATTCCCTGAACAATCTGCACCCCACGCAAAATCGTTCTCTATTATAATTTCTGTTTTTTCGTGAAATCTGTAATCGGGAGGGAATGTCAAGCCAAAGGTTTGAGCGTATTCGCCATCTTCCCAGCCGCGCAAAAGCCCTATGTCTATAACTTCAATGGGATAAAGACCAGCAGGAACGCTTTGACGATAGTGATGTGTTTGCTGCGCACCAGATATGCCTTTCATTCCATTATTTTTGTGCAATTTGTATGCTTGTTCCAAGTAAGATGCTATGGAGTCTATGTATTCGTTGGTTCTAATTGCATGAGGTCCGCTTTTTGTGTAGTAAATTATGAAATTCTGTGTTTTTTTTATATCAATCGTTCCATAAAGACTTTCTGGAACGCAGTCCGCTTCTTTTGCTAATATTCTTTTTTTTGGACTTTTAAGGTTTTCTGCAAAACGCGAGGTTCCGCAACGCACATTTTCTAACCCAAAGCTCTGGGAAAAAAACAAGATAAAAATGAGAAGAGTTATACGAAGCATTGGAAACCCAATATAGAAATTTCTATATTCTTTTTATTATATGAGCAACTTGGCAATACGATGTATTTTTGCGTTTACGGCAATGCCGATTGTAGCGTTTCTTTTATGGTTTGGAGATTATACCCGCTTTGCGTTTATTTTTGCTCTAAGTGCCATTGCCGCTTATGAATGGACTAAAATGATTTCTACCGTTTATTCGGGACCGGCTAAACTTATGACTGTGCTCTCGCCTATTTGCGCAATGGCTCTAACCGCACCTTGGCTCGCAAGCAATAGCACTTTTTATATGCTTCCTATTCTAGCTATTTTAATTTTGCTTTATATAGCAATAGCCTTTGCGTTTGTGGATGTGGAAAACCTGTTCCCGTGGCTCGTGCTCCAAATAATGGCTCCCCTTTATCTTGGGCTTTGGGGCGGGATGAGCCTCAAATTATTTGAGTTTGGGCAGGGATGGCAAGAATGTTCCAAATTTTTGGTTGTGATGACAACCCTGTGGGCCTGCGATTCGGCGGCTTATTTTGCCGGAAAGTTTTTGGGCAAGCACAAATTTTCACCGCATATCAGCCCTAAAAAAACCTGGGAAGGCGCAATAGGAGGCACTCTTTTTGCGATTTTCTGGTTTTGGATTTGGACAAGAAGCGGTTTCTATACGGTATTCGATGTTTCCTTTGCCACTGCAGCAGGCCTCTCTCTTGCAATATCAACAGCGGGGCAGCTTGGCGATTTGCTGATATCTGCCTTAAAGCGGTGGTCTGGAATAAAAGATTCCGGTGGGCTTTTCCCAGGACACGGCGGAGTGCTAGATAGGGCAGATAGTTTTTATTTGGCTATGCCAATGGCTACAATTTTACTATCTTATATATCAACATAAAATAAGAGGTTATTATGTCTCACAATTATTTGTTCACTTCCGAAGCTGTGTCCCCAGGCCATCCAGACAAAGTGGCAGACCAGATTTCCGATGCTATTTTAGATGCAATGCTTGCCCAAGACCCAAAAAGCAGAGTGGCTTGCGAAACCCTCGTTAGCACAGGCTTGGTTGTGGTGGCTGGTGAAATAACCTCAAAAGCAAATGTCGATTATCAAAAAGTGATAAGAGACACCATTAGAGAAATTGGCTATACCGAAGCAGGAGTAGGTTTTGACGCAGACAGCTGCGCTGTGATGGTCGCTTTGGACAAGCAAAGCCCAGATATTGCGCAGGGCGTTAATGCCGCCGCTGCCGAAGGCAAAGACACAGCCGAGCAAGGCGCGGGCGATCAGGGAATGATGTTTGGCTACGCCTCAGACGAAACCGATGAACTTATGCCACTTCCCATATACCTAGCCCACAAGCTGATGAGAAACATTGTGGAATTAAGGGAAAAAGGAACGATAAAATGGCTGCGCCCAGATGCAAAAAGCCAGGTGACCGTTGAATACAACCAAAATCATGAGCCTGTTAGAGTGGATACCGTTGTTATTTCCACCCAGCACAAACCAGAGGTTGGGCACGCTAAAATAAAAAAAGAGATCATTGAAAAACTTATCAAAAAAACAATACCAGCTAAACTGCTGGACAAAAAAACCCGCTACCTAATTAACCCAACCGGAAAATTCGTTGTTGGAGGTCCTCACGGCGATAGCGGCTTAACAGGGCGCAAAATAATAGTGGACACCTACGGCGGAATGGGCAGGCACGGCGGTGGCGCATTCAGCGGCAAAGACCCGTCAAAGGTAGATAGATCTGCGGCTTATGTTGCGCGCTATGTTGCAAAAAACATCGTGGCTGCAAAACTTGCAAAACGCTGCGAGGTTCAGGTTGCTTATGCCATAGGCTTCCCGGAACCCGTTTCTATAAATGTGAATACCTTTGGCACCGGAAAAATAGGCGACCACAAGATTGAAGCTTTGATTCGCAAACATTTTGAGTTAAAACCAGCCGGCATTATTAAGTCTTTGGATTTGCTAAAGCCGGGCTACAAAACAACAGCCAAGCACGGTCATTTTGGACATAAGGGCGCTCGTTTTACTTGGGAAAAAACAGATAAAGCTGAAGCTCTTAAAAGAGATGCTGCAAGGTTATAAACAAAAAATTTTCAACTTTCAACTTTCAACAAGGAGATAAAACAATGAAAACAAGAAAGTTCCCCCTCGCGTTGCTGCTTTTGGCGGCAATATCCACATCAATGTTCTTCGGCTGCGGTCAGCATGAAGATCCCTATAATGATGGTATCAATTGGGACGGTTCCAATAGTGGAACCCTTGAGCTTATCAACGGCTCAAACAAAGACATGATATTGTTTATAGGGCAAACCCCTGCGAAAAGCAATATGCTAGGCGGAGTTAGGGCTGGTGCCACAATAACACATGATATCAGCGGTCTTGTAAGCGATTTCTCCGTTGGTGGCTATGCCGTTTTACGCGGAATTAGCAAAGATGAATACGAAAAACATGCTGACGATCCATCAAAGGGAAAGATAGAATTCACTGCTATGGTAACCTATAGGTCTGGCACTAAGTATCGCTATAACATAGATAGGAATTTTACAGGTGATAATGTATTTAGAGTTGTAAATAGGGGCAAAGTAGGCATGGAACTTCGCAAAGAGGGTCCTGATGGCGAAAAAGTGGCTTATGTGCCAGCACTCTCGACAAATACTCTGATTTACACTCAAACAACAGATGCGGTGGCCTTATTCCCTGTTTATGTATTTTTTAATAAATCAACCGGAGAGGTCTCTACATTACGCGCACAATCTCACATGGAAACTATCACAGCTGCTCCGAGACCAGCTACTCCAAACAATTCAGAAGTTCAAACTTATTATATGCCCAATGTAGGAATCTCTTGGGCTGACATCGTAGGAACTTTGAAACAATCCGCTGCATACATAACGGTTGTAAACAGTGTTCCAAATCAGACAGGATATGTGACAAATGGTATGAGCAAAAGACTTATTTCTCAAAACGGTTACGATGCAATTGGTAGCGGCGAAAAGCTTACTTATCAATTGGAAAGCACCGATACAGGTGCTCAGTTTGGTTTGATTATGGTTTTCTACAGTGGAGTGGTAACAATTCCAGTTCTTAAAGAAGGCGAAGTCACCCCACCTATTATTAGGAACGGTTACGATTATACGATTTCCGTAAGCTTTTTAGGTGGTAAAGCAGATGATGTGGCTAACTACAAAGCTACTATCATTGAAAGTGAAAAGCCTCGCGATGTTTCCGACCAAATAGAGTCACTGTAATAAAAATTTATGTTTGCCGTAAAAAAGTTTGCACCATTGCTTGCTTTGCTTGCTCTTTCTTGCGGCAAACATAATCTTGATAATTCTGATTATTTATCATCGGTTACTTTTTTTAATAGCTCAAGTTACAGCGTTACCATTCATAATGAATATTTTAGTGGGCCGGTTTTGGTAGATAAACTGGCATCTGGAATGTCATATTCCACAACACTTAACCCAAGTGATAATCATGGCATAGGTTCTGTTTTTAGCGTGGAATATTGGATTTTGGTGGCAAATTATGCTGAATGCTCTTGCGGTGATGTTTGGGTGAGTGGCATAGACCCCAATGTGCAAATCCAGCGAAACATAGAAGCAGGTAATAATGATCCCATTACAATTCCGCAACCAAAAAACTTGGAATTAAATGAGGTATTTCTCAAAATTCGAAATACCTCCGACAATTCTTTTGAATTGAACCTTTTGGGATCAACTTTCAGACAGGCTGGCAATGGAGAATTGACTGTACCAAGCGGAAAAGTTGGAATTTATAAATTTGAATCAAGAAGTGGAGAAACAGACATTAAAGGCTACACCATAACTCAAGTACTTAAGCCTGCCTACCCATTCCCAGAATTCACAGCAAAAAGTGGTTATATATACAATTTTAAATTTGATGGAAATTCGATTGAAATAATAGGAGAACAGAAAATAATAAAATAACTTTCTGATTAAAACTATGAAAAAAAAATTACTGATATGTTGTTTTTTATTTTTGCAAATAATTTCTTGTTCCATGGGAACAATAGAGGTAAAACCAGAAGCCACAAAATTTTTAATTGAAAACAAATCCAAAGTGCGTTTGCTGAATGTTGAATGGAAGAACATTGATTTTGGAGACATAGGATCCGGTAAATTTTCTGAAAAGATTGTTCCAAATGGGGATGACTATGTACGTTTTGAGAGCAAGGGCAAACAATATCGTACATTTAGCCCTTATGTTTGCAAAAAATACGAACTTACTAGACTTATTTTCATAGACAATTTCCTTGTAATAGATGTAGATACGGATAGTACAAGTTTTTTAGGAGATATATAGAATGTGGACTAAACACTTGCTTGCAATTAGCCTTGCGGTTTTATTTTCACATCAAACAATTTGCTATGCAAAAGTGAGTAACGATAAAGCTAATAATGATAATAATTGGAAATACGTTCGCAAAGGAGCTTCTTTAGTGTGGCCTATTTTTTTTGGTGGCGGATCTTTCTTTTTCTCTCCAAACGGAATGGACTCACACTACCCAGGTTATGCACTCTCTGGAGGTTTAACTGTTCATATAGAAGAAAAGGATCTTATAGATACCATAGATGTATTTTGTTTCATAGATGCTTTGTATTCTTACAGGGCTTATGATGGTTTTCCAGAGGAATTGCATTACCGGATAGAAGAAAACTCCGTAGATCTAGCTTTAGGCGTTGGTTTTGAATATATATATATAGGCGGTTATATGCAGTTTCCCATAAATACAATGGTTGAAGTTAGCGAATGGACAAAAGAGGATTTTAAAGGACTTTCAAGAAGTACATCCTTTTCATTTATGGGCGGGCTGCGAGCAACAGGAAAGCATTTAGGTATAGATATAAGGCTATTGCTCGGGCAGGGCCCTGGGCAGTTCTTGAAAAAATCCTTTGGGGAAGGTCATTGGCTGGGGCAAGTTTCGCTGGGCTTGATGGGTAGGATTTGATTTTCTATATTTATCTTAATATTAAGAGGTCTCTATGCATCGAATGTTTTTCTTGTTGGTTCTTTGCGCTTTTACGGCAGTTAATGCGCAATTATTGCCAGGTTCAAAACCCGTGCAAGCCTATATGACAGACTCCACGGGCAAACTGCTGATAATGGATTTTGGCATTAAGCTAACCGGCATAAAAGACGTCAATACGCCTTTTTCGGTATTTAGCTCCAGGCCGCTTATGGTTTATTACTTTAGCCCCTTTTGCCCGCATTGCCAAAAAAGCTATGGCGGAGTTCAGCAGGTGGCAAAGGAATACGAGCAAAAGGGCTTAACTAGCCTTGCCGTTTCTATTGGCAGCGTTACTAAAAGGGATATTTTAAAGTTTATGGAAGAGCAAAAAGCCTCTATTCCGTTCTATCAAGACGCAGACCAAGAGTTCAGCAAAAAATATGGCGATGGCTACGTGCCAAGGCTCTATTTGGTTTCTCCAGACGGCAAAATTGTTCGCTATACATCCTTAGAAGACGAAGGCCACATCAAAGAAATCAAAGCCGACATAGAGAAACTGCTGGGGCTTAGAAAATAAACCCGTGAATTTATCTCAAAATCATTCTTACGCAGAGTTGGCTCGCAATATGGATCCCGCTCTGGTTATTGTTCTTTCTGAGCATTTGGGATGGGTAGCCAAGCACCCCGAGGCTTTTCCGCATAGCGAAAATATTTCGCAAAGCCGCACCTCCTGGCTCTCTGCGCTCAGTGGATTTGCAGAGATGGAGCAGAAATTTGCGGCAAAACTTGACGAATGGCGAGAAAAATGGCAACTGAGATTTGAAATAGAAGGCATAGCGCAGGTAGTGGCTGCAGGTGCAGAAGAGATAAAAAAAAATAAAAACGCAAAGGAAAGGGAGAGGCTTGCAAAGGCTCTTTACCTGAACACCGTGCATTTAATGATCGGCGATGCGCAAAAATATCTAGTAACCGTAAATAGCCGTGCAGAACTACTACAAGAAAACATCCGCAAAATATGGCACAAAAACTGCCCCAGCGATTCTTATTCAAAAATCCTTCCGAGCATTGAAAATTCTTTTCAAAACTACGAGGAATCATTTTTCAGCGATATAAGATATTTATTTTTTGAAGACCAAAAAGATTCCGTGCCAAGCATAGCCAAGCAGGAATTTTTGGAGGCAATAATGGCAAATGATAACTGCAACTTGATTTTAAATTTCTACTTTTCAAACATATTTCGCCAAATATCTAAAATTTCTGCTAACATACTCAAATTCTATTCTAAAAAATGGGCTTTGTATGCAAGGGGTTTTGGTTGCAGGCAAAACCTTTTACCTTTGGGATAAAACATGCTTGAAATAGTCACTCTCGCTTCTACATTGCTCCTCATTGCGGTGCTTTTATACATACAGCATAAAATTTTGAAGGAACTGAAAAATATTCGCATTCCACCTCCGCAAAAAATTGAAACTCCTCCAGCAAAGGAAGTGGTTTTGGATTTGAATCCAGTTATAGAAGCTATAAAAGGCATACACATACCAGAACCTCAAAAAATAGAGTTCCCGAAAATTGAAATACCAAAAATCGAAATCCCAAAAGTTGAGATTCCTCCGGCAAAGGAAGTTGTTTTGGATTTGAATCCGGTTATAGAAGCTATAAAAGGCATACGCATACCGGAACCGCAGAAAATAGAGTTCCCGAAAATTGAAATACCAAAAATCGAAATCCCAAAAATTGAAATGCCGCAGGCAAAAGATATCGATATAAACACAGAGACTTTGCAAGAAATAGTAACCTTAATGCGTGTGAATCAAGCCGAGTTTCAAAGCGGTTTAGAGGCTTTCCACAAAGCCATAGACAAACTGCTGGTTCAAATTCCCTCGGGCGAAAAAGAACTGGATGCGCAAAAGGAATTTATGCAAAAATTTGAAGCCGCCTTTGCAAAAGTTCAAGAGCAAGCCACCGAAGCTATGAACGATAACTCTCTTCGCCTCCAAGAAATTTTATCTGAATTTTTGAATAAAGAGCGTGGCAATGGCTAGTGAGTATAATGAATATTTGGTAAAAAATATGCAAAAAAGAATTGCATATTTCAATGACTCTGGGCTTTGCAAAGAGGCAGAACTATTGCAAGCCAGATTGAATTTGCTGGAAGAAAAAACCGTTGAAAAAAACATTGAGGCATCTGGGGAAATCAAGGGAGAAAATTTAATTGCAAAAAAACTCAGCGATGCTTTAAGCGCAAAACTAAAGGCAGAAACCCGCTACATTCCAGATTTGGAAAAGCAATATATTTTGGAAAACCTTGGCAAGGCAAAAACCTTGAAGGAACTTGAGCCGCTTAGAATAGCCTATATAGAGAGGATGGTGAAAATAAACCGTGCAAAAAACAGCAAAGAAATTGCATTTGTTCCCGAAAGCGACACAGAAGCAGGTCCATACAACAACGAGAAAATTTTTTGCGAAGCTCTAAAGTTAATTCACTCTCAGGATCCGCTTTGGATAGAAGATTTAAAAGAACTGTATTTTTCCATTATGCCTTTGAGTTCGGCGGTAGCAGTTTCTAAATCGCCATTGTAAATGGTGTATTGGTATTTGCCTTTTGTGGTTGCAAATTCCATTTCTTTTTTTGCATTTTCCATTCTAATTTTTATCACCTCTTCTGTTTCGGTTTTGCGGTCGCGCAGCCGCTTTTCCAATTCTTCCAAACTAGGCGGCAAAATTAAAATACCTATCGCCTGCGGATAAACCTTGTCAAAATTGACTTTCCCAAAAACATCCAAGTCAAAAGCTACATCCCTGCCTTCCGAGAGTTTTTGCTCCACAAAAAACTTGGGTGTTCCGTAATAGTTGTTGTGAACTTTGTTCCATTCAACAAGTTCATTTTGTTCAATCATTTTTTTGAATTCTTCTTCTGTTTTAAAAAAATAGTGAGTGCCGTCAATTTCTCCAGCACGAGGTTTTCTTGTTGTTGCCGAAACGGAATAAACCACATTTGGGAAATTAGGCATAACCCTATTTATGAGCGTTGTTTTGCCCGCCCCGCTCGCCGCGCTGAATACGAATAATGTCCCGGACATATAGGGGAATGTAGAAAAAATTTTCTATATTACTCCCCTAAATGAAAACAAATTTTCACGAACAGGATTCCGAATTTATAGCCCCAACTTATGCGAAGGCAAATGTGGATTTCACGTACGGGAAGGGTGCTTTGCTTTTTGATAGCAAAGGGAAGGAATACTTGGATTTTGCGAGCGGAATATCCGTCAATGCGCTTGGACACTCTCACCCTGCCATAAAAAAAGCGATATGGGAGCAGAGCGAAAAATTTTCGCATATCTCAAACTTATTCCCAAACTCACCGCAGATAAAACTCGCTCAGAAAATGCTCTCGCTTACCAAATTCGGCAAAGAAAAAGGCAAAGCCTTTTTTTGCAACTCCGGCACAGAGGCAAACGAAGCAGCCATAAAATTCGCAAGAAAATATTTTCACAGCAAAGACGAAAAAGAGCGTGTTGAGATAATAACATTTGAAAACGGTTTTCACGGACGCACTTATGGGGCACTTGCCGCAACGGGGCAAGAAAAACTGAAAGAGGGTTTTGGTTCAATGCCTGCCGGATTCAAGCACGTGAAATGGGATAATGCAGAGGAATTGCAAAAAGCTGTTGGCGAAAATACGGCAGCTATAATGCTTGAGCCTGTGGTTGCGGAAGGCGGTATTTTGATGCCTTCAAAAAAATTCATAGAAACTATAAACCAGCTCAAAAAGCAAAGAGGCTGCCTAGTTATAGCAGACGAAATTCAAATTGGGTTTGGGCGTTGCGGGGCAATTTCCTGTTCGGAGCTTTTTGGCATAAATGCAGATATTACCACTTGGGCAAAATCTTTGGGTGGCGGCTTGCCGCTTGGCTTGGTGCTTATGAGCGCGAAAATTGCCGAATGCCTAAAACCGGGCGACCACGGAACCACCTTTGGCGGGAACCCCGTCGCTTGTGCTGCGGGGCTTGCTGTTTTGGAGATTATTTCAAAGCCTAAAACTCTCTCAAATGTAAAGGAGCGCTCTTTGCAGTTGAAAAACGGATTAGAAACTCTTGCAAAAAAACATTCCTGTCTTGGCAAAGTTCGCGGCTCTGGCTTGCTGCTCGGCATTGAATGCAAAAAACCTGTGGCAGATGTAATTGCTGCTTGCAGGGAACAAGGCTTGCTCATTTTGCGCGCAGGCACAGATGTTCTGCGTTTTTTGCCTCCGCTCATCATAACAAAAACACAGGTGAATGAGGCTTTGAAAAAATTGGATAGAGGACTAGGCAAATGTTAGATTCCATAATTAAAGAAACCAAAGCAAATCCAAATGCTGCAATTATTTGGATGCACGGGCTTGGCGCAGATGGTCACGACTTTGCAGATATTGCCCCAGAGCTTGGGCTTCCCGAAAATGCGGCTATAAGGTTTATTTTTCCGCACGCACCCATAATGCCTGTCACGATAAATGGTGGCTATAAAATGCGAGCTTGGTACGATATTTCGGATATGGATTTGGGGCGGGATCCAGATATTGAAGGTATTGAGAAAAATTCCAAATTTGTCGCAGAATTTATAGATGCAGAAATTGAAAAGGGCATAAGTTCGGAAAAAATTTTGCTCATAGGATTTAGCCAAGGCGGAGTTATGGCTTTGCACACAGCTACTCGCTATCCAAAAAAACTGGCAGGTGTCGCAAGCCTCTCTTCTTATTTTCCCACAACAAGCACCATGCCGAGTGACGGAGTGAATTCAAAAATTCCCATATTCTTTGGCTATGGAAATTATGATAATGTTGTGTCGCCCTCTCTTAGCCAAAAGGCTTATGATTTCTTGAAATCAAATGGGAATCCGATAGAGAAACATTCTTATGATATGCAGCATTCGGTGTGCATAGAGGAATTGACTGTGCTAGGAAAATGGATTGCAAAATGCCTGTAAAAATTTCACTGGGTATTTCACCTTGCCCAAACGATACCTTTATTTATCAAAATCTCATTGAGGGCAAAGTTAAAACCCCTTGCCCAATTTCAGTTGAATATGCCGATGTTCAAACCTTGAACGAAAAAGTTTTGAAAGGCGAATTGGACATGGCAAAGGTGAGTTGCGCCGTGTATCCATTGGTTAAAGATAATTACAGAATTTTGGATAGCGGCGGTGCTATCGGTTATGGTTGCGGTCCCTTATTGCTCTCTTCTTTCAGCGAAAAATTTGAACCTGAATTTCCGGTCTATTTACCCGGCGAACAAACAACCGCAGCAGCCTTATTCAAATTTTGGATAAAAAAAAATAACCACAAAATCCAAATCCTAAAATTTGACGAACTCTACCGCCAGCTCTGCGAAAAAAAAATAAAACAGGGAGTGGTTATACACGAGCATCGCTTTACCTGGCAAAGAGACGGCTTGCATTTAATAGCAGACTTGGGTGCATTTTGGGAACAGGAATTGCAAGTTCCAATACCGCTGGGATGCACGGTGATAAAAAAAAATTTGGGCGAGGAATTTGCAAAAGAGATGGATTTGTGCGTTCAAAAAAGTTTAAAACTCGCTTGGGAACGCAAAGAACCAGTTACCGATTTCATAAGAAAACTAGCCCAAATAGACGATGATGAGGTAATTTTGCAGCATATAAGGATGTTTGTGAATGAGTATTCGCTGAACAGAGGCGAAAAAAGCGAAAAAGCATTTAGTTTACTTATTTTTCAGAATTTACAGGATTAAACAGAACATTAAGAACGCCTATCTATAAATGCCTTACCAAATGTCTGTTAAACTTATTTTCCCGATTACTGGATAGATATGTTTTAAATTTTCTATATTTCCCTTTTCTACATTCGCTCCGCAAGGGAGCGGCTTTATTTATTATATCACATAAATTTTTCTATGAGGGTTATTATGCCTAAAAAACTGCCGAAGTTTGCTCCGCTTACTTTGGATTCCACTTTCAAAAAAGCATTTGCTAACGAGCGAAGCACGGAACTCCTTTTGTTCCTTCTCAACACTTTCCTCGCCGAGAAGCTGAAAAGCCCTATCAAAGAGGTTATCAACATTAACCACGAACTGTTTGGAAAAACAAGGTTCAATAGAGATGCTGTATTTGATGTTTATTGCAGGGATGCCACAGGTACAAGGTTCGTTGTGGAAGTCCAAGTTAAAGGGCAGGAACATTTCATAAAGCGGACTTTCTTTTATCTTTGTATGATTATATGTAATCTTGCAGTAAAAGGAAAAGAGTATGACTTCAACATTCCAAAGCTCTATTCCATTAGCTTCTTGGAGTTTGAGCTTGACTTTGGGGAGGGCTGCACGGAGGTAATCCAGTATTTGTCTCTTAGGAACGACAAGCACCCTGAAATCAGCTACGATATTCTGCAAATGATCTATGTCATCTTGCCTAGATTTAAGAAGAAAGAGAGCGAGTGCAAGACTGTTATGGATAAGATTATTTTTTCTCTTAAAAACGGTCATAAGCTCAAAGGGGTTCCTAAGAGTTTCAAGGAGAAGGAGCTTTTGCAGATTTTCAAGGTAGCCGAAATTTCTAATTTTACAGAGAGAGAACTCAAGCAGTATGAGGCAGCTATGATGAACAGACACGACCAGAAAGCGATCCTTGCTTATGCCAAGAAAGAAGGCGAGGTTATAGGTGAAGCTAGGGGTGAAGCTAAGGGCTTGAAAAGAGCAGCGCGTAATATGCTTACAAAGGGGTATTCCCTTGCCGAAGTGATTAGAATAACAAATCTTCCTCGTGAGCAGATTAGAGCATTGAGTAAAGGCTAACCGCTTATTTGTCAGAACCCCGATTACCAGAATAGTAATAAAGTTTCGTACATTATAAGTTTTCGTCACCGGGAAACGCTTTTTACAACTTCATATCGCCCATCTACAGAAACAGGTTCCAATGTTTGAAAACGAAAGCCATCAATAAACGCTCACAACCTCAATCTACGTTGCTTGCTTCGCTAGCAACGGCGCGTAAAAGCGCCTAGTCCTGAAGGCAACGAACACTGAACAAGTAGTTGCTCTTATAGTTGCTGACCCTACCGACAAACTCGTCGTCGTAGTTCATGACCCGGTAGTAGGCGCTGCTAGCATTGTCCTCAGTAGCACTCCACCAGAAGCCGTAGAGGCCGACATAGAAGAAACTGCCACCTGAATTGCCGTAGCCGCCCGGCAGAGCCGCAAAGCCAAAATTGTCCGTGCCTTTGCCGTTGCTATTCCACAAAGGAGAGTTTGCCTTTAATTTGGTCCCTGCTGACGAGCCAACAAAATTTGTAAGCGTTGTCCATTCCGCATCGCTTGGGATATGCCAACCACTAGGGCAAATTCCCTGATGCTTTGCCTTTATTTGCTCAGAGCAAGAACTGGAGTTGCAGTTAGCATCCAAAGCCATTGCTGTTGCCCAATTATACAACCTACCATAGGTATCGCAAGTCGCAGTATTTGCATCGCTTAGACTGCTGCCATTGCCGCACTTGCTACCTGGAGCGGCATAATTCAAATTACTCGCCATCCAAGTTTGAGAACCAATTATAACTGTCTTATAAGTGTTCCCACCGCCGTCAGTCACAGATGGACCGGGAACGCCAGACTGCGTTGGAGCAGAACTGGAGCTTGGTGCAACAGAGCTACTGCTCGGTGGCGGGGGCGGCGGGATTGAACTACTGCTTGGAACAACAGAGCTGCTGCTAGGCTTTGAGCTGGAACTGCTCTGCCGTGCGCTTGAACTGCTCGGTGGTGCTGCGACTGAACTGGAGCTTCCGTAAGGGCAGGAATTGCTCAATGTTCCCCCTGTGGGGCAACTGGTTAAAGGACCTTTAAGGCATATTTTCTCAGAGACAAAAACGCAATAGTCATATTCCTTCGCAGCACTGTTACTGCTACTGGAACTAGAAGCAACAGCCGAAGAAGAACAGCTCGGCTCAGAGCTTGATGAACCCCACGGTTCGTAATTCTCGCTCCCAGGGTCATACGGATTATCACGTTCCCCATCTGCGCAAGACATAAAAAGAAAAACGGCAAAAATAAAAAATCTTAAAACCATATATGCACCCCTATCCCCGAAGCCAAAGCCAAACCGCCAAGCACATAAAATATATTCCTGTTGCTACGGTTGTTCTGCACATCTTTCCAAGTATCCTCATAATATGCAGGGTCTTTCTCTGTCTTGCCGTATTTATCAAGCGAGTTCTGCATATTTGCATTTGCCACCAATCCAGCAGAAACAAGCACAACACCTACAATATCCAACGCAAAAGCTACCTTAGTCAGGCTGGTTTTAGCTGGCATTGCTTGCTTCGCTTGCTCATATACTATCGGCTTTAGCCTCATCGCTATTACTTGGCTGCCCGCAGTTATAAAAACATTGGTGTCTGCCCTCTCGTACCGCTCCAATGCGGCTATAATGTTGACATTGCCCTCGCGAAGCTCCGTTTTGCAAGGTGTTTGGGGGCAACTTGCAAATGATTCCCCGTTAAAACTCAAAATTGCACCGGAAGGCTCGGAGATTACATTGATTGGGTGAATCTTCTGGTTCTCAATCTTCATAAACAGAGCAGGTGCCTTCTCGTCTATTATGGCTACAAAACCATACACGTCTTTGGAATTGCCGTTGAAAGAACCAACCAATACGCCGCTCTTGGTGTTGTAAAGCTCAAAGTTTAATGAAAACAACTCCCCGAACTTCCTTATTCGCCCCTGAGCGACATAATCAGCACTTACCTTCCTGCCGAGTTCCGCAAGGCAGCTAGCAGCCCTGCACTCTTTCACCAAACGCTCATGCGAACCCAGAAAGGCAACTATGCTCTCAGTAGTCATAATGCCGTAGAGCGATTTAGGCAAAACCTCGGCTGCAATTTCGCGCAATCTATCTGTAAGATAAGCCGTTTCGGAAACACTAACAGAATCGCTATCATCCAAAGTGTTAAGTATAGCAACCCTTTCCTGCATTTGCCCGTAGGCGGAGAGGGCGAAAATTAATAATATAAAAACAAGTTTCATTTAATACCTCAAATAAATTCAAAAGGCAACCCCCAGTGGCTGCCCATACAACAATAAATAACAATTTTGCAAATATAGTAAATTTTTACTATATTTGCAATAGATGCCTCAAAACCCAAACGAAATTTATTGGAATTCAGACCGCAAAATGCGTTTTTTGTTTGCGGCTTCTGGTTTCGCAGTATTTTTTGCGCTACTATATTATTTGTCCGATGTGCTTACCCCCTTTGTTGTGGCGTTTTTGCTCGCCTATATTTTGAATCCGCTTGTGAATATTCTGCAAAAAAAAATCAAGTACAGATGGGTGGCTGCCATTTTGGTTTTGCTCATTGTGCTGGTGGTTTGTGTTGGAGCGGCATTTGTATTTGTTCCTATGATGATTGACCAGGGCGTGAATTTGGGACGTTTATTGCAAAAATATGCGCATAACAGCGCTTGGAAAGAAACTCTAATAGAATATTTGCCGAATAACTTTCTAGAAAAAATACAGCATATATGGGAAGAAAAAGATTTTGAACCTGTTATGAACCGGCTTCAAAATATGGATTTGCTCAAAATTTCGCAGAGCATTTTGGGAAAGATTTTACCGGGAGCAGTTGGCGTGTTTTCGGGGGTTGGCAAGGTGCTGGTGTGGTTTATAGGTCTTTTTATGGTTGCGCTTTGCCTAGTGCTTATGTTGCTGGATTTTGAGAATATGAAAAAAAATCTGGCTTTGCAAATTCCCGAAGAGTATTCAGAAAAGGTTTTGCAGTTTTTTAGTTCTTTTGACAGCATAATGAGCAAATATTTTAGAGCGCAAACTTCCATTGCCGCTATAGTCGGAGTGCTTTTTGCAATATCGTTTAACATAATGGGGCTACCTCTCGGACTCCCCTTTGGGCTTTTCATAGGTGTTTTGAATATGGTTCCGTATATGCAAATAGCGAGTATTCCAATTGCTGCATTTTTGGGTTTAATCTATTCTTTGGAAACGGGAATTACTTATTGGCAAGTGGTTTTGATAATAACTGCTATTTACGGGGGCGTTCAAGTTTTTCAAGATATGGTGATAACTCCAAAAATAATGGGTGGCGTTCTAGGTCTTTCTCCAATTCTCATTTTAATGTCTCTCGCAATTTGGGGAAAACTGCTGGGATTTTTGGGATTTGTTCTTGCCATTCCCTTTACGTGCGTTGCTATTGCCACATATAAAAGCTATCTTGTGAGGAATAAGGGTACAGCTAAATGCGACTAGACAAATATTTGCAGGCGAAATATCCAGAATATTCCAGAACAGATTTGCAAAAAATAATTGCAGACGGAAAAGTTCTATTGAACGGCAAACCCTTGCTCAAAAGTTTTGAAGTAGAGGAAAATAATGATTTGCCTATTGAAATTTTGCAGTTGCCCGTTAAAACAGAAAGCCATTTGGAACCAGAAAACATTCCGCTGAACATAGTTTTTGAAGATGAGCATTTAGCGGTGATAAATAAACCGCGCGATATGGCAATGCACCCAGGGAACGGAGTGAGCAAAAAAACGCTTGCTGCAGCATTGCTTTGGCATTTCAAAAATCTCTCGCAAGTGAACGGCCCCTTGCGCCCCGGAATTTTGCACAGGCTAGACAAAGACACCCCTGGCCTTTTGGTTGTGGCAAAAACAGATTTGGCTCACAGGGAATTAACCAGCCAGCTAGAAGCGCGAATTTTGGAGCGAACATACCGAGCGGTGATTTGGGGAATTTTGCGCGACCAAGAAGGTGAAATAGATGCACCCATAGAACGCGACCAAAGGAACCGCCTTAAAATGAGTGTGCAGGCAGAGGGCAAAGTCGCAAAAACAAATTACAAAACGCTGGAAACTTATGGCATCGCATCTCTGGTTGAATTCAAACTGAACACAGGCAGAACCCACCAAATAAGGGTTCACGCTCGATACCTTGGAAATCCTGTTGTTGGCGACCCGCTTTATGAAGGCAGGGAAGAAAGCTCAAAAAGAATAGACACCATTTACAAACCGGTGGCAGAAAAACTTTTGGAACTCTCCCCCGCCCAGCTTTTGCAGTCTTATAAAATAAAATTCAAGCACCCAAAAACAAAAAAAGCGATGGAATTCAAAATAGAAGAAGACGAGTCCTTGAAAAATGCTCTGGACTTTTTGCGAAAAAACCGCGAAAAAAATAATTTGCCTGTGCAGCTTTTTGAACCGCCTCAAATTTTCGCAAACCCCGAAGATATAGAGCTACCACCCGAAGAAATTGAAGAAATGCCTGTGAAAGAACGCCCAACAAGGGCAGAACGTTATGCCGCCACAAAAATAAAACGCGCCTTGAAAAAAGAAAAGAAGCTGCTCAAGCTCCAGACAAAAGATAATCCCTGAATATCCTGTCTTTTTCGCAGATATGGTCTATCCACCAATTTTTGAGGAAATCCAAAAATTCTTGAGGGTTGTGGTCCCATAAACTTTTGCTTCCCTCGTGGGATAGCTTATACCTCAACTCATTGTGCCATTCTCTATGTTTTTTAAAATCGGTGAACCCGCACTTTTGCAGGAATTCCTCTTCAACATCAAAATGGATGTGCGTATATTCGGTTACCATGCTGATTACCGACTTTAGCACATTTTCGCCGTGCTTATTCTGCATCGCATAGAACAGAGAATTGATGGTTGATACAATCCCCTTGTGTTGCTCGTCAATAATGTGTATTCCCAAATCGTATTCGGGTTTCCACACAATAAAGAGATTATGGTTAAACAAACCTTCATTCAATATTGATTTTCTTTCCATGTTCGCCCTCTTATTTGGTTTGAGGTAATATAGAAAAATACAAGCGATTTGTTCCCCTTAGACGGATTTTGGGTGGTTGGCTTACGCCAAAGGGTTTATGACAATTTTTTTATGAAATCTATTGGTGAAATTGCTTCTACACCAGAATCAGAAAAATCGGACAAATCACGTGTTACTATATAATTTGCATTTACCCGTTTTGCACATTCAATTTGCAAGCCGTCTTCAATATCTGTGAAATTTTCATTTAGCAATGATGTTATTATTTTTTGCTTATCTATATCCACAATATCTATTATATAGCACAAACCTAAAAGCATTTCTTTTCTTTCCTTAACGGAATAGTCTTTGCGCAAAATATAAAAAGCATTGGATATGCTATGAGCTGCCATAAAACCTGATATGGTTTTCTTTGCGCACATTTCAATTATCTTATTTGCGTATTCGCCGTTGGTTTCTCTGTTTTGCAGGAAATCAAGCAGTATATTCGTATCAATCAGGATTACCATATTTTTTGTCCAGATAATTATTCCTTTCATTTTTGTAGTCAATATCTCTTTTTAATGTTCCTCTGAATTTTAGCAGGTTATTGTATGCTTCTAATTTTGCGTCTTTTGGAGTGGAATATATGGGATAAACCAAAACTTCTACTTCTGTTCCGTAAAATTCGGCTGGAATAGAAACCGTAGAATTTTCTTTGCTTGGCACCATAACTTGTCTTAGCATAAATACCTCTTTATATTAAAAATAGAAATTTCCAAATTCACAACTCATTTCGTTTGAATATAGTAAACGCAAGAACTATGCCGCTCGCAAAACTGCGAATTTAACTTGTATTTGCGGTTTTAAGGTGTCCAAAAAGTGTTTAAACAGTGTTTAGACGGGTTTTGGACGGTTGGCTAAATGCTTTCAAGAACCATCGTACCATCCTCCTGGACACTCGTTCTTATTTGGAAGATCTGATACTTTAACATTGGGATTTGCGACTCCAAATAATCTACAAGCCATCTCGCTTTGAGCCCAAAGATATTCGGACTCAGGGTAAATTTTATAGCAGGCATACCCTTTTGTATCAGGAAACTCAACCACACACCATTTTTCCTTGTAATATATGTAATCAGCATTGCAATCTTTCATTATATACTTAATAGGTTTGTTAAAAGCTAAATCGTTTTTTCTGCAAGAGCCGATGCTATCAGGAAGCTGGGACAAAACGTAATTTCTAGTCGCATTGCAAATTTTTGTCACATCGTCAAGCGTATTGTCTTCTATTTCAACCTCTGTCTTTATACAACTATCCTTTGAATAATCGCCGCCGCTTGGGGAAGAGCTAGGCGAAGACGAACTGCCATTGCCGCCACCCTCGTCGCCCGAAGAACAGCCAAATGTGAAAGCCAAAGCAAGCGAAATGCCTGCCGTGAACAGAACAAATTTAACCTTGTTCATAAGAACCTCCATTGTTATTTTTTGCGAAAAGAAATTTTTTATATGCCCCCTGCCAACGGAGCCGAGAAAATAGGCGTTTAGACGGGGGGGGGGGGGGGGGGGGGGGGGGGGGGGGGGCACAAGACAGCGGATTTGTTCGGCTGCTTTGGCTATTGGTTTGTTGGAAATGACTTGTGGTAAAAACATTTTTAGAGCTTGCACCGCAAGCCCTGCCAAATGTTGTTTTGCCTGTATTGACCATATTTGGGTATACTATAGAAAAAAAATTTCTATAGTAGCCACTGATTAACTCTGAATTTCGCTGTGGCGTTCCCCCCGTTAGCTCTCCGAGCGGAAAAAACGGGGGGACAAATGGTGATTTTTGTTAAAAAATCTCCATTCAAGGGGGGAATGCTGATTGGATAAAATTGAGATTGTGAGTTAATCAGCATTTACTATATTTTCACGAGTAAATGAAAATTTTAATCCTTTTTCTCGCTCTCCTAGTTTCCTTTTCTTGGTCAAAGGAAAAACAAGAAGTTGAAGTTCCAATAAACATTGGGATTGGTCCGGCTTTTTTCTGGATTCCGGGGGTTGTGGGCAGGGAGTTGCACCCAGGTGCCAAGCTTGACCTCTACGGGGTTATCACTCCGCAAATGCTAAAAGAGCATGAAAACAAAATCCCAAAGAAATATAAAAATTATGTGAATATGGAAAATGAAATGCACGTAATGCCAATTTGGACGGCGCTGATCCCAAGTTACTTAATTATCAGTCCAGATGAAAAAGACTATGTTTACGGCGGGCTTTGGTGTCTTTTTGGCATAACAAACACCTTTGTGAACAACAATTTAATAGAATTGAAAGGGGGCTTGATTTTGCCCAATATTTTTTACATTTATACCCACGCTCCAAAAAATACCCCAGAAGGGCAGCACCTTTTGGGATTAGGCGCAATGCTAAGGCTTGAAAATACAATAAAGTTCAGCGAAAAGTTCCTAGCCACGCTAGCTTATGGGCATAATTTCAATATTCCGCTCCCACCTATAGGCTCGCTAGACAACACCTACAAAGAAGATGGGAAAACTGAACAAAGGTGGCTCCAAACAGGGGTTCTATCACTGGTTTTCCATTTCAGATTCCTCAGCATAAAGCAAAAAATTTGATTCAAAACCTCCTGTGAAACCACCCATACCACTTTGCCGGATTTTCCAAAATCAAGTTTTCCAGCCAAGAATGGTAATGAGCGTAAAAATTTTCTGAGGGTATTTTTTTTATTTGCCCAAAAGAGCCGCAAAATACGGGAGTTTGGGGGCGGTGCTCCAAAATAAAAGCGGGCAACGGGTTGCAGCGAACCTTAACACCCAAAAAGGAACTTTCGCATTTTTCCCTTATGGAAAGAGGGGGAAGTTTTTTAAAGTTCTGGTCGGCGATTAGCCCGAATAAACCGCCACCGTCTATAAAATCCATTAAATGCTCAGGTTTTATTTTTTCTGTAAAGCATTTTCCGTTGACGGTTCTCTTTTTTTGCAGCCACATATCAAAAAACTTGGGTTTTTGCTCTTGCACTAAGGCATTTAAGGGCAAACCGCTTTCTGCTAACCTAAAACCAAAAAGTTCGTGGTTTCCGTAATGTGCGGTTAACATAATCCCACCTTTTCTCATTTCTTCCAAAATCGGGAGCGGATCGCTCGGTCTTGGGTGCCTAAAAACAAAATCAAAGGCATCGCAGAGCAAATTTCTCAAAACTTCGCCATATCTTGGCTGTTTTACACCCGCTTTTTCAAAAAAAGGCTCGGTTAAACGCAAATTTTTTGCAAATACAGCATATTTCCACATATTTTGACAAAATATAAAATTATTTTAACCCTTGACAAAATTTTTGATTTTTTCTATATTTTATGCCTTAAATTATGTTTTTGCCCCTCAAAACACTTTATACCAAAGCTTGTGCAATAGGCTTTGGTTTTGGCGTACCCCCCCCCCCCCCCCCCCCCCCCCCCCCCCCCTAACTTACCCAAAAGAATTATTTGCAAACGCAATAATACTGCAAGGTTTTCTGTTTTTAGAATCTTGCTTTAAAACACATAAAAACACAAGGAGTTCAAAATGAAAAAAACTTTAATAGTTTTAGCAACAATCGCAACGGTAGCCTTTACGGGTTGCAGTGCTGCAATGGCAAGTGTTTCTGGTCCTATCGCTGATAGCAACGGAAAAAAGGTTGGTGCTGAAGCTTCCAATATGAATATTCTTATGCTTACCCCAATGAAATTGGAAAAAGCCGAAGAAGTAGCAAAAAATGTTGCAGCTCAATGCGGCGGTGGAGAACTTGTTAATATCACTTCTCACTGGAAAAACACAAGTTATTCCATTATAGCATTTGAGACTTTGTCAGTATCTGGCTATTGCAAACAATAGTAATATTTCAGCTTATTCGCGTATGCAAGGTAACCACTTTTGCATACGTAGCAATGAAAAATACAATTCCAAGACGCATTTTTGCCAAGATGGACAAATAAAATTTCTATCTTCAACGCAGGAGAACACAAAATGAAAAAAACCATTCTACTGGCAATCGTTGTTTTATCTGCGCTTTCTCTTTTGCAGTGCCAGTATGCAAAACAAGCATTAGATGATTTGAATAAAAGTTCCAGCTCGGAAACCAAAAAGAGTTCTAACTCAGAAAGCCAAAAAAGTTCCAGTTCAGAAGCTAAAAAAGCCAGAAAAGAAGCTACTAGTTCTAACTCAGAAAGTCAGAAAAGTTCCAGTTCAGAAGCCAAAAAGGCCAGAAAGGAAGCCAATTAGGAGATTCCCATGAAAAAATTTATCCCACTTATTCCGTTGTTTTTTGCGCTATTAAGCTGCGGTAACCACTCGTTTGACGATATTTTTGATGACGTAGTCAACAAGACTTTTGGAACGGGATTGAAACACCCTGATAACCCCAACATAATTCCGCAAGATATCAAGAGCTTCAGCGCATCCGACTTTCCATCATCTGTTTCCCTTGAAGATAAATTTCCACCCGTGCAAAGCCAAGGGACTTATGGAACTTGCGTGGCTTGGTCCACTGGCTATGCTTTAAAAACAGCTTTGAACGCAATAGAGAAAAACTGGACTGCTTCCGATTTGGCAAAACCTGAAAATCAAACAAGCCCAAAAGATTTATGGTTAACGGTTCCTTCTAACCGAAAAGGCAGCGGTTGCCATGGGACAGCTTTTACTTATGCTATGGATGCCCTTATTGCCGATGGTGCAGCCAGCCTAGCAGACGTTCCATACAATATGAGTGGCTCATGTGACGCAAGCAATTCCACGGCTAAGGGAAACCCAAATAATAGATTGGCAAACTATCGCAAAATAGCCATCAACGGAAATCTCTGGTCAACACCTGGCGTTAAAGTGGAAGGCATGGAAGTTGAAAATTTCAAAAACTATCTCGCCCAAGGCAGACCTATACTATTCGGTGCGAAGGTATGCGACCGTTTTGATTCATGGAAAAGCAATGCTGTTTTTTCCGTAGATGGTTCTTCCAACTGCGGTGGACATGGCATGGTTCTCGTAGGCTATGATGATGATATGGGAGAGAATGGTGCTTTCAGAGTTCGCAATTCTTGGGGCACAACCTGGGGAGATAACGGGAGTATATGGGTGGATTACAATCTCTTTGTCACGAATTTTTGCGATGAAGCTTATGTAGCTCAAAACCCCAATTCCCCTGAGCCAAATCCAAACCCTCCGGCTAATATCATAGATTTGCTAACAAGTTTTGCCGAAGACTACCCAGACCCTGAAAATCTGGGCAACCCAAGGGCACGTGCTTTCTCTTATCAAGTATATAACAACGGCTCAACAAAAATTTTGGCAAGTGATGACTGGGGCGTATATTATATACTTTACAATGCTTACGATGCCAACGATGACTATGAAATTATTTTTGAAGACCACTATACTGATAGACGCGGAAAACCCTGCACAAAACCTAACGACTTTGACAACAAAGTCTGTTATGGAGAATATCCCACCAATGCGCTTGCAGGCGGAATTTGGAACAATATGGATATTGAACCAGGCAAAAAAGCAGGCGAAGCAGAAACTGGAGGAAGAGATCTTGAAATTCCTTACATAATGCCAGAGGAGATTACTGGAGATTATTATTTGGTTGTATTTGCCGATTATGAGAATGTAATTGAGGAAACCAACGAAGACAATAATTATTATTTTATGACGGCTGAGGGTGGAAAGCCCTTGAAATTCGAAAACGGTGTTATGCTATCCAAGCCTCGGAATTCAAATACCTCTGGTGTTTTGGCAAAAAGGGCAAAGCAAGCACCTGTTCATTCCGTTGTGGATTTGGGAGAGCTAAACGCCTACACTCCACAAGAAATAAAAAAACTGCTAGGCAGAGACAAGAAAAGCGGAGTTTTGGCAAAAAAAGTAGCAAAGTACAGAGAGAAAAAAACGAATCCGGTTAAACGCATAAAGAGACAGTAATTATGCCTTTATTGCTTGTAGTTTTGCTCGCTTTAACTTCTTGTTTTGGAGAACCCACTACCTTTAAAGCGGCAGATATAATTAAAAGATTGGAAAAAGGCGAATCGGTTGAAATGAAGGATGCCGTTGTTGAAGGAGTTTTGGATTTTTCCAGCGTAGGGAAATTATCTCCGGTTGGCCTAGCAATGCTAGAAGCAAGAGTCAAAGCCAATTTTTTCTGCTTGCGTTGTGTTTTCAAAGAAAAGGTTACTGCGCAAAGAACAAATGTTCGCACCCGCTTTGATGGCAATGTGGTTGTTTTGGAAAGCGAATTTCAAAAAGATGTGGATTTTACCAATGCGGTGATTTACGGAACTGTTAATTTTACCAAATCCATTTTCAAGGAAAATGCAATTTTTTACCAGATGGCGGTTTGGTCTAAAGACAGCTATTTTTCGGAAATAACGGCAAACAAAAAATTCGCCCTTGATGCCTCGTCTTTTCAAGGGAACCTCTCTTTTTTGGGCTCCAAATTCCTGGGCAGTTTCTCTTTGCAAGAGGTTTTTGTTTTGGGAATTTTGCAAAGCTCAAAAACAAATTTTGACGGAAAAACGGATTTTGCAATGCTAAAAGCAGGCAGAGCAATTTTCCGAGCGATAAAATTCAAATATGAACCGGTATTTCCAGATATTAAAGTGGAGAGAGGGGATTAAAATCTGAACAAACCCGCAAATCTCATTTGCCCGTCTCTAACGCCTTCCAAACTGCTGACATTTTGAACGCTTGCAATGTCTAACTGAAGCATATCGGAGAGCATAACGCCAAGACCGATATCCAATTCTTGTCTGCTGCCTATTTTGTCGTGGAGATAACCGGCTCTGAGAGCTATTGTTCCGGCGTAAACATATTCTGCGCCAAAACTCAAAATGCCCTCTTGAAATGTTTTTTTGAACTTGTCTAAAGTATTATCGCTGGATTCTGCTGTTTCTGGATAAAACCAAGACTTCCAAGCAGAGATGTAAAAAGGCTCTGCCTCACCTTTGGAATTTTCGTAAATAACCATTCTGCTGTAATCCGTGTTCAGGGTTATGCGATGGTCTGGGAGTTTTATTAAATCGTAAGAAAGCCCAAAACGCCAAGTTAAAGGAATGGGATAATTGTTGGATTTTTCCACATAGTAAACATTAGGGCCTATGTTTGCAAGCACCGCGCCAAATCTAAAGCCGTTCACGCCAAGCAAATCACGCCCCAAAACGCCAATATCTATTGCATAGCTCGCAGTGGTTGCATCTGGCTCGTTCAGTGCTGCCCCAGAACTGAGCGCAGAATAGAAAAATTTAAAGCTCAGTCCCAAGCCCCAATTCTTGTTCAGTTTTGTTCCATAGCTCAAACCCACAACCGTTTCGGAACTGTTAAAAGAACTGCCCTCTTGTTCCAAATTTATTTCGTCCGAAACAAAAGTTTCGCCAAAGCTTATGAAATTCACAAATAAACCCCAAGTTCCCCAGTCACCAAGCGGAAAAGTGACTCCCGTGTATATATGATAGAGGTCTGGAATATTTAGAACGGGCAAAAGTTTTTCGTAAAAAAACGCAACTTGATTTTGTGCAGCGTGGTAGCGTTCAATGCCCGCAACAGTGCAAAGCCATAAATCGTTGCCAAGTGCAAGCACATTCCAAACCGTATTGCTCACAAGCCCGTTTCCCGTATGGTAATGACTCCACTGCCCTTGAGTATCTTCGGCTCTGTTCATTTCGGTTTCGCTTTTGCGGCCGCTTGGAGTTGCATATTCTGGCAAATAACTCCACACACCTTTTTCTGTGCCAATCCATATAGCGCCTTTTTCAGAAACCGTTATGCTATAAACTTCGTTTTTTTCAAAACGCACCTGCTCCCACCTTCTCAAATTAAAATGCGAAAGCCCCTCTTTGTGCGCAGCCCATATATGCCCAGAGCTGTCTATGGCTATAGCTCTTGGACTCAAATCCATAATGCCGTCTTCAAGGGCAAATACGCTCCATTTGTCTTTATCGCTATCGTTTTGTTTGGGGATTAGCCTCGCTATGCCTGCGCTGTCCACGCCAACATAAAGTTCTTTGCGTGTTTCGTGCCAAGCTATTGAGGTTATTTTTTGAGAGGGCAAAACCGCACCTCTCTGCTCAAAAACTCCGTTTCTATAAGCAAAAAGTCCGTTATCCGTGCCTATCCAAAGGGTTGCGCCTTGGTTCGCAATAGCCGTTATTTTTCGTGCTCCAAATTCCTGAGCAAAATCTTTGAAACCTTTTCCGTCAAAGCGAAACAAACCCTTGCTCGTGCCTATCCAAAGCTTTTCAGTGCGCGTTTCGTAAAGCAAGGCTGTTACCGTGTCTTTAATAACCACGGAAAAAGGAATTTTAACCTCAACCAGCAATTCTTCTTCGTTCAATGTTTTTATGCCGTTATATGCGCGCACCACGCCGGATATGGAATCAAGAGAAGTTTCCGAGCCTATAAAAGTTCGCACAACATCTCTCAGTTTTGCATTTCCCTCAAGGGGAATAACCACATTTTCACGCCAAATTTGCCCGTCAAAATGCAAAATCCCGTTCAAAGTTCCAGCCCAAACCTCATTGCGAGTTAAAAAACCCCTGCGGTTGCGAGCGGCAAGTGCGGTGAATTTACCTTCCTTAGACAATTCCCATTCGTTTGCCAAGGGGCTGAATGCGAGGCCCGCGGGGTTGTAATAAAGCGAATTGCCATCGTCTCCAAGAGCAACTCCAGCTTCTCCCATGCCTAATTGCCGCGCACCGATTGGCATATCCAAGGTTATCACAGCAGAAACCCTTGCAAAAGCAAGGGCTGAGAGCAATAAAACCGAGAGGGAAACTACTTTTGCCATTGAAGGCTATAATTTAGAAATTTCTCTACTTACTATACAAAAGCTCCAACATTTTTTCGCCATACCGCGTACCAAGAGTTTTGTATCCTTCGTAGGTAAAGTGCAGATTATCGCTAACAGCCGTTAATCCCTGCGAAGAAATTACATAGCCCACACTCTCTCCATTTGGCATTTTACCCATTGCGTTTGGAATGGAACTTATGTTGCTGTTATTGTTGCCATAAGCCTGACCAGCGAGAAATGGAACGGAGTTAGCCGAAAGCCCCAAGTCGGAGAGAATATTATCATAAATGGCTTTTACTTTTTGGCTATAGTTTCCGTTTGCTGCGCCGGACTCACCTTGATGCATTAAAATACCTTTGATAACACCTACTTTCTGAGCTTCTTTGGCAAGGTCAACTAAGCGTTTGTAAG